>Ga0265797_10005823_pt1 | contig 17799 bp, 46 predicted proteins | sample P2T30metagenome_FD_192433 | JGI IMG/M metagenome (GOLD analysis project Ga0265797, IMG submission 192433) | Plant litter microbial communities from East Loma Ridge, Irvine, California - P2 T30 | ecosystem: Environmental > Terrestrial > Plant litter > Unclassified | place: USA: California...
AGCCAAGCGGTCCGCAGCCCGAGCGGCCTCAAGGATCAAAGCCTTTGTGGCTGTAGAATGTCGGATTACAGCGGCAGACAAGTCGTCAAACAGCACCTGCCCAACCGGTCCAAGCTCAGCCACAATTCCCCCAGATCTCTGTGTGTGACAACGGTCTATCCCCGGAGGTACTTTGGGCTTGCTCTGAGGGGGGCCTCCCCCTGGTGCTGAGTCGGCTCAGTAAGCAAGGTGAAAGCTCGTACTGACATGTCGATGACTTCAAGCTGTCTGGTATGCCAGTGTGTGAGTCATTAGTCGAGTGATCCGCTGCGTCTTACGATAGGAGCCACCAGGCGTGCACGCTTCAGGCTGTTGCATGAACGGTGCGCAGCCTTGACGTTGCTGATGTCGTCGCTTCCACCTTTAGCCAGCGGCACAACGTGGTCGATGACGAAGGACAGTGGGTCAAGCCAGTCCGCATCCCAAGCTATGCCTTGCCCACAGATGTGGCAGACGGGATGGGTGCTGGCTACCCGCGCTCTTAGCTTGGCCTGGTGATGGCTACTGCGCTTCATCCGTGTCGCCCACTGGCTGGTGGTTGGGCATGGTGCGTGCGCCCTTCTTCATGTTGCAGACGAGATGCATGGCGGTGGTGTTAGCCATGGTGTGTTCCCCACCTTTGGATAGGGCGAGGGTGTGGTCGATGCTTGGGCTTAGTGGTTCAGGCCAGGCAAGGTCGACGTCTATGTGTTCGTGGCACGCTGAGCAGGTGGCACCGTCACGTTCGAGCAGGTCAGCGAGTAGCACCTTGTCACCGTTGTTGGCACCTTTCATGCGGGCTCTGCGCGCGTGGTATTTGCTCCGGCGGACGTCGGTCCACTTGGAGCTTGGCGACTTCTCGAGGCCAGTTGCTCGCGCCCACCGTCGGTAGTGCATCGTGCACATCTTCCGGCTGGTTGCAACTCGATCGCAGTCGTCCAACGAGCAGGGCACCTTGGGCCGGACTGGCTTTGTGTAGCCGGGCCGGTCTGCCACCTTGACGTATCTTGCGTTGCTTTTGGCGCAGAAGGCAGCCCATGCTTCGGGGTCTGCTTTCATTGCTTCGTACTTGGCCAGCTCTCTGCACCGCTGTGAGCAGAACTTTCGGTTACGGCCGGCAGTGAAGCTGTCGCCGCATTGGGGGCAAGGCTCGAAGGTGAGGGTTTCTGGCAGGTCAGCGCCGCGGTACTGGGCGTTGTAGTGACGTCGGCACCATCCTCGAGACGTGACCTTGGCGCTGCATCCGTCGATGGAACAGGTATTGTTGGCCATAGCCACTCCGTTGCTTACTCAATGGATGGGTCAGGCCTCGCAAGTGTTGACGCACTTGTTGAGGCCGTTTCTAGTTTAAGCCTTGCGGTATGCGATGGCGGACAGGGTGGCCTGTCCTGCGCTGAGCAGGGCAGTAGTTGTCACGGTGACGACACAGGCGGTCGCGGTCTTGGACTTCACTGCGACCGCTGTCTTGCCCACCAGGCCGCCGGCTGTTGTGCTGACCTGAGGCGTGACGATGTAGTTGGCGTCAGCGAATGCTGTGGGCCAGGTGATTGTCACGTCCACGCTGGCACTGATGCCGAGCAGTGAGGTGATGGGTGGGACTGCGACACCATCGCGGTATTCGATTTGCAGGTTGACGGGGCCAGCAGGTCCGGTGTCGCCCTTGGGCCCGACCAGGGATGCCAGCCATTGGGCTTGGGTGCCGCCGTATCCGCTGGCACGGGCGACCTGGTAGGCGGTGAGCCCATCGGTGCCGTTCGTGCCGTTGGTACCTGTCTTGCCGTCAATGCCGGGCTTACCATCGGCCCCGTCTTTGCCTGCGGGTCCGGGTGTCAGCTGGATCTGGTCGATGCGCTGGTCGAGGCGTGCGTGCTCGCCGTTGCCGGCGTTGACTGCGCCGCCGAGCTGGTCGGCTAGTCCCTCGAGGGTGCTGATGCGGGGGTCGCGCTTGAGCACCATGTCTCGTGCGTTCTGCCCGGTTGCTTCAGCTTGGTCGGCTTTGGCGTTGACTGCATCGATTTGTGCTTGGAGTGCCATGACTTCGGCTGAGTCGGCGGCGCTGCCTGATTCGATGGCTGCTTTGAGCTGGGCCATGAGTTGGTCGAGTTCGGCGTTGTTGTCTTGGAGGTTGAAGATGCCGCGTGTGGTCATGCGCGTGCGACTGAGACTGTGGCGTCGGCTGCGCTGATGAGTGCGACGGTGTTGTCGGTTTCGTCGGCGTATCCGGTGGGGAGGTCGATCCAGGTGCCGGCGAGGACGACAGATGATGTGGGGTCTTTGACGCTGACGGTGGTGCCGTTGCGGACGTAGACGGGCATGGAGGCTTCGTGGATGCTGACTTGTACGGTGTGGCTGATGTTGCCGCCCCGGGTGCTGAGTCGGACGGTGGTGACGTTCCCTGCTGTGAGCAGGATTTCGTAGACCCCCACCTGGTCTGGCTGGATGGTGTAGTCCGCCATGCGCTGATCCCCCTGTTGACTGGTTAGGTCTCGAGTTTGAGTCCGTATTTTTCGTGTTCGGTGATGTGGTCTGCGAGGAGTGAGCCGACGACGAAGGTTTGGGCGCAGTGTCGGCAGCGCCAGTTGTCAGTCAGTCCCATGAACCGGGGCTTGCCCACATGTTGTGCTCCGTCTGTTGAGGTGTTCCCGCTCGACGCCCTGTGCTGTGTGTCGCCACTCGTCCGGGTTCGCTGTTGTGCGGCTGCTCGGGGTGGCTGTTTGTAGGTGCGTGTGACGCGGCGGGAAGTGTGTGGCCGCTACTTGCTGAGCGGCATGAGCGGCGTGCGGGTGACGACACGCTCGTAGTTGGGAACTGCGAAGTCGTAGATGTTGAGGCCTCGCTTGGCGGCGTAATCAACGATCTGGTCGCTGACGCTTTCGATAGCCGCGTTGATGATCTCGGCCTCATCTCGGGTCGCGGGCACCTTGATGAAGTCGTTGGCGATGATGAGGGCGGGGTTGATCGTGACCATGTGCGCCTCCGAAGTGTGTGCCTGTTGTCCAGTCAGGCTCTGGGCTGCGTGTGGGGCAGGCTTTATGCGTCGGGGCCGAATGTTGCGTCGCGTGCCCGTCGGAGTGCGCGAATGGCACGGTTAACGCCGGACCGATCAGATTCGACACCACCGATGTTGACGGTCATTGATCCGTCGCCCCAACTGATGGTGAGGTCGGGTTCGTCGCCTTCGATGCGGGTCGGCTTCCAGAACTTCTCTGCGGGCATGTGCGCCCCTTTCGCTTATCCGCGTCACGCGGACTGCCCAGCGTCGCGCTGGGAAGCTGTGCACGGGTGGCGGGCAAGACCGGTCAGCGCTTGGCGTGTACTGGTCTTGCCCGCTCTCGGCGGTTGGGTCTGAGCCGGATTCGAACCGACGACGTCTCCGTTATGTGGGAGCGCTCATTTCCTCGAGCAACCAGACCCGATTCGGCTAAGAACCAGCGGCTCTCACCGAAGTGGGAAAGCAAAATCCCCGCCTGTGACGGATCACGACGGGGAGAAACTGCCCCGAAAGTTTCGAGACTTCTAGGGCAGGGCTTCAGTATGGCAGAGGTTAACCAGCTTTGTCCAATACGTTAGTTCGGCGTGTCGGCCATCTGGTCGGCTGCGGCTGCCCACGTCTTCCAGGTCGACAGCGGCTCGCCGTACATGCCTTTAACGTGGGCTATGTGGTCCTCAAGATCGGCGTCCATCTCGAACCATTCCCCCTGCACGCGGTTGCCTTCGAACTGGGAGTGGCGTAGCTGCTCGTGGATGCGGTCGCCTGGTTCGATGGCGAGGACTTCGTTGTACTGCAGGGCGACGAGACGAGCAGGCAGGTTGCGGCTGGTTCCGATCTTGACGTGATTGCCGAAGCGGACGTAGTAGACGACGGTTGGGCGTCCTTTGAGGAACTGGATTGGTCGGGGCTGCTCTTGGCCTCGGTTGACTCGGCGGACGTATGAGGTGTCATACATGCTCTTGACGCGCTTGACGGCGGCACCTCCGCGCTCGAGCATGACTGCGACGGTCATGAGGGCGTGCATCTCGCAGAGGTCCATAGGGAAGTCGGCCGGGACTTCGCGCTGGCAGTCTTTCGAGTTGGTCTGGGTGAGCTGGCAGAGTCTTAGGTGGGGCACTCGTGCTCCGTTCATTTCTCGTTGTCGGGGATGCGAAAGCCAGGCCGGAGTTTGGTAACCGGCCTGGCCTCGCATCAGTTAGCCGTCGTGGCGTGCTGGGGCGGTCATCGACTCGATGTCGTTTGACAGGGCGCGTAGACCCATCAGCCCGAACCAGCGCCCTTCTTCGCAGACGCCGCATTGAGCTGTTGATCGCTCGAGGTCGCCCTCTCGGTAGGTGATGGTCAGTGCGACTCGGCGGCGGAGGTCTTGCTTGTCGCGGTTGTCCACGTAGAAGGTGAACCCGCAGAAGGGGCAGGGATCCCCTACGAGCTCTTTGACCTTGGGTGGCTCGAAGCCGTCAAGGATGGACAGTTCCCAGCGCTCGAGCGTTCGCAGCTCGTACCGGTAGTCGTGCTCGGTCTTGGTGCCGGCTCGTATGGCTTCGTTGAATGCCCGGTACCAGTCGCGGAGGTCTTTCTCTGGGTACAAAGCAGACGGCCCGCCTACCAGTGACTGGTGACGGGCCGAGATGGCTGTTTCGAGTGCCTGGTATCTGACCAGGGCGTCGGTGTTAATGGGCACTCGTTCGTTGGGTGCGGCGCTTGCATTGGCCCCGCCGCCAAGGTCTGAGGCGATTTGGCCTCGTAGCTGCACGATGAGGCCTTTGTGTGTGGCGATGTAGTCGGGTCCATCTTCGACGGGTACACGGACGGTGTGGTCGATCGTCAAACGGTCGAGGGCGAGGAGCAGTGGATCGTCAGTCGCAGTCGTCAATGTGTGAGTCCTTTCCTGTTTCGGGCCAGTACTGCCCCATGCCTTCGTTCCAGAACCCGGCTTGCATGGCTTCGCGGCGGAGCATTTCGGCTTTGTTCCGCCATTCGTCACGGGCGTACAGGGCACGGGCGAGAGTGTTCGAGTCGATTGGGGACGGGTATGGGTCAGTCATCGATCGCTTGCCTTGCCGGAATAAGTCGATCGGTTCTTCTCAACTTTCTTTCGCCACCGCGTTAGCACGTGCAGCGCAACACCGAGCATGTCGCCCGCAAGCCAACCTCCCATGCTGTCCGGAATGGTCGCGAAAGGTCGCCGCTCCCAAGCCAGGATGTAGCGCCGCGTGACCTCATCTTTAGTGACGCCATTGCTGTTTACGTTGACGTATTTCACTGCTGCTCCTTGTAAGGGTTGACCATTCGGCTGATCCCGATGATGACTATGTGCTGATCGATTAGTCCGTCGTCGCGGACGTACCCGCTAAGTTTCTCCATCACAGCCTCGTGGGCCTGGTCCCAGGCTTTGGATTCGTGGGCGCGAATGATTGCGGGCAAATCGCTCATGTCGTCTCCTTGCTCGTGTGTGTCCACCCGTTTTCGAGGCAGTGTTCGTGCCGGGTGAGGTCAGTGGTCAGGTAGTCCGCGAGACGACGCCAACACGGGCACGTTGGGTCGGCGCAGACGGTGGGCCTAGTCATGGCTGCTCTTGCGGCGAATGACCGGCCCGTATGGCTCACACGGCTCGGAGACGACGAAGTAGCCGCCTTCCTGGTCTGCTTCGGCCATAACCCAGTCGTCGGCGTAAACGGTCTGACCGGCGATGCCGGCGCGGTCAAAGCTGTGCTGAATCTCCTTGCTGCGGGCGGGCAGCAGTTCCCAGGCGCTCGGTGCGCCTTCGTAAGGCTCGAGGCGGACAAGCGTCCACCCGCCGATGGTGATGACTGTGCCTGGCTGCTGGGGCAGGCTCCAAAGCTGCTCGCCCATGCTCAGAACGGAGTCTCATCGTCGTAGCTGGGCGTGGTGGCCCATGCGTCGGGTGCGGCAGGCTGTGCCGGGGCAGGGGCCGTCTGCGCGGGTGCCTGCTGCCCGTTCTGCCCGGTGGTCTCTCTGGCCTTGTTGAGTGACACGTCGACCGTCTGACGGGTTTGACCGTCCTTCTCGTACTCACGCAGCTTCACGGACAGGAGGCCACTGACGGACACAACCTGCCCTTCCGTGAAACCGGGTGCCTGGTCAAACCAGGCCGTGTAGTAGCTCTTCCGATCCTGCCCCTGCGCTTTGAACGATTCGTAGAGCGCGATGCCCTTGCCGTTGAAGAAGATGCGCTGGACTGTCGCGTCCTTGAGGTGAGTAATGGCCATGTTCAGGCTGCTTTCTTTTTGCGGGCGTATGCCCTGATCTGGTATTCGATGGTTTGCTGATCGGCTTCAATGTCGGCGGCCCGCCGTTGCTGCGCGTAAGCAACGGCTGCGCTGTGTTCCGCGAGGCGTTCAGCGCGCCAAAGGGCCTTGTAGAACCGGTCACGGGTGTCGTCGTGCCAGTGGCGCATGCGAACGTCTTCAGGACCGTTTGGTCGTTCCAGGCTCACATCTACCGGTGGGCGCATCCGTTCCTGCTCGAGCGCTTCGGGGTTGAGGCTTGCTATGAAGGTGTCCCAGGCGTCATCCATTGGGCAGCCGCTTCCCGATCCCGCCGAAGTCCATGGCGCGGTGGTCGTGGACGGGCTTGCCGGTGATCGCATCCATTTGGCGCTCGAATGCCTGACGGGCCTCACGAAGCTGAACGCTCACTTCGGCCGGCAGAGGCTCATTCCGTGGCCAGTCCTGCTCGATTAGCCCGCGCGCTTTAGCCGAGCGCACGTCGTCTTCGATCTGATGTGGCAGGTGACGGTTGATCTCCTTGATGCCGTCGAGGATGAACCCGACCTCGAAGAACGCGTGCTTGTTGGGGCCGGTGAAGTGCTTCACGACTGCCTGCTCAGCAGTTGCGTAGTCGTAGTCGCGGAGGACCAGGTACCAGGCGGCGGCTTCGATGTCGGATGGGGACGACCTGGTGAAGCCGGAAACGGTTCTGTTGAGCAGGGTCACTTCTGTCATGTTCATTGCTGGATCTCCAATCGGTGCTGTTCCTGCTGCGCGTCGAATGCTCTGGCACGCTCGAGTTGCGCTTCCCATGCGAGGTCGCGTTCATGGCCTTTGCCGATGGCTGCCGGGGTGGTGAAGGTGGGTAGCTCTTCGTCGCCCCATTTGTGGTCTCGAAGCCATCCGCCGGGGAGCTTCATGAACTTCGGCTCCCGGCCTGCTACCTGCTGGGCGTATCTCTCTGTTGCCTCGCAGAGCGTCTGCATGTCGGGCAGAACCTTTGCTTTCCGCAGGGACTCCCATGCCTTGAACGCGTCTCCCTTTGACTGCTTGCGGGGGTAGCGGGCGTACCAGGCTTCGAAGGCATCTGAGTAGATGCTTTTCGGCTTGCGTTCACCGGAGGTGGACGAAGGGGTTGTTTGTTCTGTCTCTGTCTCTGTCTCTGTCTCTGTCTCTGGGTTCCCGTTTGTTCGTGTTCTGTTCGGCTCTGTTCGAGTTGTGTTCGTGTTCTGTTCCGCTGTGTTCAATTCGGCTTCTCGTTTTGCGCGTCTGGCCTCACCGGAACGACGTCCAGCAGCAGCTTTCGCCTCGCTCGTTTGTTCCCGCTTTCCCTCAATGTCAGCCCTGAGCGGGTGGTGGTTGCCGAAGTCGCGGATCTGCCAACCGTTGTCCACAGCCACCCATGAAGGGCGGTCAGGGTCGTTGGTGCTGAGTTCGTCAGCAACCTCCTGCCCCCACTTCCTGAGCACGATGCGTCTATCTAGGAACCCATCGGACAAGCTTCGTCGGGCGTAGAACACGCCCTCGAAGAACGCGCGAAAGGCGGCGTCAGACAGGCCGATGATCTTCGGGTGTTCGTCCATCCCAATGTCGAACGGTGCGAACAAGCGCGCGTCTCTCGCCATGTGGTTCCTCCTCTCTTGTCATGCGGCCACCAGTGCGGCCATAAGCTGTGTGCCGACGTACTCGCTGTAAGCCGGCGGGATTGCCTCTCGCAGCCCGTCACGGTTAGCCCAAGGCATGCCCATGACTTCGCGGCCTCGTTCGACGCCGGAGAAGTTGCCGACGACGTGCATGAATTCGCCGGCGCGTGGGGTGCGGCCCATTTTGGTTGTGGGCACGGTGTGGGCTGCGTGTTCTGGCGCGACCAAGGGAACGTTGGACTCGAAGAGGCGGTGCCTGTAGGTTTCGAGGCCGAACATGGGGCCGCACAGCATGACCGGGTCGTGCAGTGGGGCACCGACGACGTTCTCGATGACCCAGGGCTTTCCGATGAGCTCGAAGACGGCTCGGGTTGCGTCGATGAAGTCCGGGTGATCGTTGCCCATGATCTTCTGTGCCTTGGTGTGAAGCTGGCACGGAGGGGACGCATGGAACGCCGCAAACCGTTCGTGGTTCTCGAGAACGAACTTGAGTGCGTCCCCCTGGTGGAACTCGTACGGGTATCTCGGCTGCGGGTCTATGTCGACGCCCACAACTTCGAAGCCGGCGCGGTGGTAGCCGACTGATGCGCCGCCCTGGCAGCAGAACGTGTCGAGCAGGAGCGGCTTGATCATCGTGGTTCCCCGTCCGTCCACTCGTCATGTCCCCGGCTGTCTGCCCCGAGCAGCACGAGCAAATCGTCGACAGTGGTGATAACCCACTGTTCGCCGGGGTCACGCGTCCCGAGTCGCTTAGCCACGACGAACGCGGCTGCGGCGTCTGCGTTGCCAGCTTCGATGTGGGCTTCTTTCATCCAGGGGCCGGCGTGGATCTGTCCGCCGTATTCCTTGCACTCGATGACTAGCCGGTCACCTGAGAGCGACTTGACGCCTCGAATATCGCCCTTGTCGTAGCGTCCCGTCTTTACTTGTCGATCTATGCCGTCGTCGCCAAGCTGCTCTGCGATGTGGTCGGCTACGGCACGCTCGAGCCATGAGCCGGCTGCTTTTGCGGATGCACGGTTGCGGGTCATCGGCTCTCCTGCCTGAGATGAGAAGCGGCCCTCACCTGTTTGGTGAGGGCCGCTTTCTTCCGCCAGTGGTGGCGCTGGTTAGCTGTGATCGGGGGTGATGGGTAGTCGAAGGTGAGCGCCCAGGTCATGCGGTCACTGTCCAATTGCCGTAACTCTTGTGCACGAATCGGGACTGGATGATGGCCGTGTGCCCTTGCTCGTTCCACCAGTCATGGCAGTAAGACAAGTCATCGCGATTCCGTGTCTCTGCGACCGGCGTGAATTCGTCGCCCGCACGCAGACCGTTCTTCAATTCGTGGCGAATGAATACCTTGACGCGGAACCAGACCTCTGAGTCGTTTACCTGCGAGTCCATTTCAAGATGTGTCATGCCTGCCCCTCCCCGGCGGCGGCGACCGCTGCCCGGATCCGCCCGATGATGTCTGCTCCGGCGTTGGCGGCGATGGCTGCGTTGCCGAGTGCCTTGAGGGCGTCAGTGTCGTTCCCGGCAAGGTTGATCTCTGCCACCCAGTCTCGAGCTGCAGGAGCTGCGGGCAACGGCTGTACGGTGAACACAGCGCTCTTGCCCCGCTTGATGAGCAGTGGCACGGAGAGCTTCTTGTCGATGCCGCTCATGTGGCTGATGCGTGTTCCGCCGACGACGTCGTTGCCGAAGCTGACGGTCTGGTCGCAGTAGAGGGTGACGCGCTGGCCGATGTAGTTGTCGGCAGATGCGCCCCAAGCTGCGACGATTACTCTCCTCATCGACTTTCCCGGCCTCCATACGCGTGGGAACTCTGCGAGGTGGAAGTTGAACGGCTGCTCTGCGTTGTGCTTGCTGACGGACTGGATGGTGAACGTGCGCGGCCCCGAGAGGAGGTCGATGGCGTCGAGCTGGTCTGACTTAGGGGCGATACTTTCGGTCAGGTCGATGGTCACGAAGTTGCCTTTTCTGCTCGGGTCGCTGCGGCACGAAGCTGACCAGCGAGTCGACGATTTGCGGAATTGCCGTTGGACTCCCAGTCGTCAGCAGCGTTGCGGTAGGCCTCGGCCAGGCTGCCCACCCAGGGGCCGTCGTCCTCGTGCGTGACCCCCTTGGCCATCTCGGTCCACACCCATCGCGCTCCGTTCTCATTAAGTTCGAAGCGGTAGTAGCCAAGATTTGGGGCGGATTTGTCGACGTAGTGGTTGGTCATAGTCCGATCTCAATTTCTGCGAAGTGGTCGACGCGTTCTGCGATGGGTAGTCCGTCTGTGCGGCGTCGGTAGCTGTCGATGATTGCTGCGGCTTGGGTCTCGAACGTGTCGAGGGCTGTGAGGATGGCGGTGTCCCATTTGGGGTCGCGGTGGACGCGTTGGACGTAGAGGGGCCATCCGCCTGCGTAGGACACGTAGTCCCACCAGCAGCGGTTGAGGACGAGCATGCAGGTGTGAATCTGGGCGAGGTTGGCTGCGGGCACTTTGCCGTTGAGGATGGTGGTGAGCTGTGTCCGCGGCTTACGGGACTTGATCTCAATGCCACCGTCAGAGCCGACTAGGCCATCGGGTGACGCCCCGATTTTGTGCCCGTTGACCTCGAGCACGGCGAACCCAATTTCATCGACGGGTGCGTGGTGTTCGGCGTACATGTCGCGAGCCAGGGGTTCATCCATGGTTCCGCGCCGCATGTCGAACGAGGGGTGGACGTAGTCGACGACGCCGGTGATTCGTTCGGCTACGAGGGTGTCGACGAGTGCGCGTGCGGTTTCGGATTCGGAGTGTTTGAGGGTGGAGGTGACGAGCTTTCCCACGTTCGATGCGGTCAACAGTCCGCATCTCGCGTCCAGCCAGTCCTGCGAGCCCTGTTCCAGATCGCGGTAGATCGTGAGGCTCATCCCTGTCTCCTTCCAAGTTCGATGCGTGCCCGGGAGAGCGCTTGTTCGTAGTCGCATTCCCAGCAGTCCTGTATTTCTTGTGCCCTTTCGAAGATGAGTTCTTCGTATGCGGCGTCGTGGGCCATTACTCCTCCTCGAGCTGGTATGCGTTGTAGACGAATATTGGGTGGTTGCTGGCGGCGGCGATGTAGGTGCCGGCGGCGAGCAGGATGATTGCGGCGACGATGAGGGCGCGGGTCATCTCCACTCCTCGACGGTCTCGGTGGTGCATGAAGGGCAGACGAAGGACCACGTGTTGGCTGCGGGGTCGATGTGTACGTCTACGTAGTCGACGCGCTCGCAGGCGAGGCATTCGACGATTTCGGCTTGGTCGTAGGCGTTTTGGCCGCTACTGGTGAGCTGCATGGCGTCTCTTTTCCCAGGCAATCCGGATGTGGCCGACGATGACTGCTCCGATCACGAGCCAGAGCATGGCGAGGACGATGAGTGCGCCGAGTTGGAAGTGGACGACGCCGTAGATAAAAACGCCGAGTAGAAGCAGTGAGGCCAGGAAGACTGTTGTCTTCCCGGCCTCGATGAGTGCGCGCGCCCACATGGGGTTTGGTGTGGGTCTCATCGGTTTTCTCCTGTTCGGTGGTTGCGTTCGCAGGTTCGGCAGCGTTTGTAGCCTTTGGGGGAGATGATGAGGTTGTTGGGGTGGGGGTGTCCGTTGCGGCAGGTGGGGCCGGTGTAGGGCTCTGCGGCTCTCTGGGGTGGGTCGATGAGTCCGAACATGGCGAGGATGTCGGGGAGCTCTGCGGCTGGGACACGTGCGGCTGCGTGGAGTGCGGCGGCGCGTTTCATTTCTGTGCTGGGTTCCATGTCTTCGATGGGCTGGAATCCGAGTGCGAGGACGTCGATTTTCATTTGATGAGCTTTCGTCTGAACCCTTCAGCGACGGCTTGGGGTGTGTTCGTGGCCCGCAGTTTGCGTCTGATGTGCTCGAGGCATGAGTAGACGGCTTGGCGGGATGTGTATTGGTAGCCGGCGATTTCTTGGCCGGTGTCGCCGTCTGCGATGGCTTGGAGGACGGCGGTTTGGTAGTCGGTGAGGGGCCGGTTAATTGCTGTGGTCATTGGCCTCAGCACGGATCGCGGCGGCACGGCTGTCCAGGGCGGCGAGTAGGGACAGCAGATCCTGTCGAGCGTGCGCGACGAACTCTGCGGCCGCTTCGGTGCGCAGAATGACGATCCAGTCGTCATAGGCCGGGTGGGTCAGCATCCAATCGCCCTGCTCGGTTTTCTGAACAACAAGGCCGTCTATCTCATCACCGACGAGGACCCGTGCGGTGATGGCCTCGATATCAAGGCCGTCTGCTGGCCCGTTGTTCGGGTGCCAGGTTGCTTCACTTTTGTTGCTCATTCGTCGGCGTCCTTGTTGTAGGGGGCGGGGTAGAGGGCGGCGAGGGTTGCGTGCACCTGTGCACGGGCGATATGGCGCGCGGCTGCATCACCACACCATGCCTTCGACTCGCGCAACGCCGCCTCTGCTGCCGCAATGTGACCTGCTCGTGTGCTCATGCGTTGACCTTCAGTTCCCAGAAGAAGTGACGCCCTGTTTGCCGGTGCAGTCGTAGGCAGATGACTTCTGCGATTGCTTTGGAGGGGGCGTCGCAGTGGTAGCCGCGCGTCCGGAATTCGCGGATTGTGTAGGGCATGGGGTTAGACACGCTGCCTCGCAACCCTCGGCTTGCTGACCTCGCGGACGTAGAGGGTGTAGTTACGGTCGAAGCAGATGCGGCGTGCTGCGTCCTCAGTGGTCCAGACGATGCGGGACTCGGGGGACTCGCGGAAGCCGTACTCGACGTCAGGGATCATGCGGGTACCTCGTCTCGATAGTCGAGTACCTTGTCGATGGCGATCTTTTCGGTCCACGAATAGCCCGACTCGACCGAGACAGAGACGGCATTGACCTTGCGGACCTTGTGCCACCCGTACTTGTCCTTAACGGCTACGGCACTTGCCAGTTCCGTGCGAGTAAATGGCTTGCGCTCCCGCTCGGTCCGCGCTGTCGCGATCTGTGCCTCGAGCAAAGCCACGCGCTTCTCTTCCTCGTCGAAACGGGTAAACACGTCGGCCTGTCGCGCATAGCTGGCAAACCGTGCGGCGTCTGCTTTCGGGTTCGGCTTGCGACGAATACCGGACAGAGTGGCTGAGTCGAGCTCAGTCCAGTGCCTGTTCTCGGCGGCAGTTACGTAGGCATCACGCTTCACGCGCAATGCCTCGAGTCCAGCCCGGGCAACTCGCAACTGTGAGTTGAGGGCGGCAATGCGATCTGCGCTCACAGGACTGTCACCGCCCAAAGCTGGTGTTCACGGTCCCGTTTGAGCCCGCGGAGGATGACGTTTCGGCCGGCGTACGCGACGAGGCCTTTCTCGACGAGTTCCGCTCTCCTGGACCGGATGGAGGAGTCGGATGCGTACTGCTCGGGGAGTGGGTAGTGGCCCCGGTACAGGTCGATGAGGTGCCTGTCGCACTTCGGGCCGTTGAGGAGCAGGAGCATGAGGACTCGCTGCTGCACGTCGGACACTTCGGTGTCGGACGGGTGCTGGTCTGAGGTAGCCGGGTCGTGGCGGCGGGATCTAGGCATCAGCTGTCCCAGTCCTGGGCAAAGGCGGATACGAAGAGGTGGTCACGAACGACACGCAGGTCGTGTTTCCAAGATGGCTTGCGGCAAATGGCGCAGTAGTCGTGCACGTCTATCTCCTTTGTGTAGTTGTGCATGTACGTGAAAGCGATGGTCAGTGGGTGACGATGTAGCGGGCAACAACGCCGTAGGTGTTGCCGAATACAGCAGCCAGTTCTGAGGCGCGCAGTTCGGCAACCTCCGCGGTTGGATAGAGCAAAACGCCTACTAGCTCACCGCTTGTGTCGTTCCTGATCGCGTAGACCTTGGTCTGATCGGGGATGTTCATTTGTTTTCCGTTCGCTGAAAGTTGACGTGAAAGCGCTGGTCAAGCTCGGGTTCGTGACCAGTGCTAGTGAGCGCGCCACGTTTGACCGTGACGCGCTCTAACCCAGTGGGTCGGTGGTTCTGGTCGGCCTTGTGCTCGTCACCCCGTGTGGGGCCAGCTACCGACATGTGGTGGTTCTGAGCAGGAATTACGGCCGCGGCACCACCCGCCCGGATCGTCGACTGCTCATGCGCTGTGTAGGTGCTGCCCTGGCGCATTGGCGGTTGGTCCGTCGTCCGGGGTGCTATGTGTTTTGTGGCGCGCCGATTAGCGCCTAGCGAGGGCGCGTTTCAGCGGGTGTGGTGTTGCTGAGCTAGATGTCGCCGCGGCGTGCGCGTGCGAGTGAACGGTCGGTGAGGCCCCAGGGGTTGGGGGCGGACTGTTTGACCGTGTTCCCTGTCAGGTATTCGGTGATGACTGAGGCGGGGAAGGTGTAGGTGCGGCCGGTTCGGACGTATCCGATGCGGTGTTCGCGTGCGAGTCGTTTGAGGACGTTGGTGCTGACGCGGAGGCGTTCGGCTGCTTCGTCTGTGGTGTAGACGGGTTCGGGTTCGTCTGCCATTAGCCCGTCCTGCTTAGGTCGGGGGATGGCAGGAAATCACCGATGGGGGTGTTCGTCTGTTTGCTGATGGCAAACAGCTCAAGCATGGTGAACTGGGTGTGGCCGGCGAGTTTGCGGTTGAAGGTGGTGCGGGGTGTTCCGATAGCTTTGGCTAGTCCGTTCTTGCTTTGGCCGGATCTTTCCATTGCTTCGGTGACCCGCGCTGTGATCTCTAGGGTTAGCGTCGGGGTGTCCATACGACGACTATAGGTGACCATTTGGTCACTCGCAAGGGCCGATTGGTCATTTCTTGGACTTTTCGTGACCCAGATATGGGGGTGACCATATGGGTAGCCCAAGTGACCATTCCGGTGCTAATCTGGCGGGCGTGCCAGAGACAGACTTCGAATCAGATGCCTATACAGCAGCTATCGCTGCCGAGCTGAAAGCTGAACGCGCCGCAACCGGTGTTCAGAACGAAGTGATTGCCCAGGCTGCGAACATGAGCGCCAGGCAGGTGATCCGTCTCTTCAATGGCGAGCGAGCTGTATCACTCAAGGATGCGTTTCTCATCTCCCAGGCGCTGAACTTGAGCATGAATGAGTTCGTGAAGCGGGTCGAGGCGCGCGTCGAGAAGCAGCGACAGGGCTGACCCAAAACGCTATTCATTTTCTTTAGTTCGACCGGACACGAAAAAGCCCCGCCTCTCCTTTCGGAGGGCGGGGCTTTCGTCTGTCCTACGCGGTCTCGAGCATGAGCAGGTCGTCCACATCGACGCCCAGTCGCCGGCACTCAGCCAGCAGCTCACAAAGCTTCGGGTTGTCAGGCGTGCTGAGAACAACCCCAGCGTCTCTGGCGTTGCGGCCGATGCGTGCAGCCTCGGTCCTGGCGTTCTCCTGATCCATGCGGTTTCTCCTTGCGTGCTGTCGGGATGAGTTCGAACATACTTTCGACCACTGTCAGAAGGCAATGGTTTGTCGCGGTGTCAGGGCGGCAGGTGTTGCGGTGGACCACGGTTGACGGTCCGAGTGAAGGCTGAGGGTAGTTCATTTCCCTTGGCCCAAAAGGGCTACTTTTCAGACCTCGATTGCGCTAAGCGCACCAGCCATCGCGAGGCTTGTCGCTTCGGCTCCGACCCGGTGGAAGTCGGGGGCCAAATGCGAGTACACAGAAATTGTCGTGTTGATCGACTCGTGCCCAAGGCGCGCCTGGACAATCGGCAGCGGCACACCAGCATTGATCAGCCAGGACGCGTGAGTGTGCCTGAGGTCGTGAATGCGGGGCGTCTTGCCGATAGGGTCAGCGGCCGGTTCGCGGTCCCAGACGCCGCCTGTGCGGTCGGCAATGCGCACCTTGCCCTTGCGCGTACCGTCGTAGGCAGGCAGACCGTTTGCGAGTCGGCGGGCAGGGTTCCAGACGGCTTCGTAGAAGTTCTGCTGACGGATTGGGCCACCTGCGCGGTTCAGGAAAACGTACGGCCTTGACCTGTCAAGCAGGGGCTCGAGCTGCGGAATGAGATCCGCCGGCAGAGAGACTGTGCGCCGTGACCGCTGCGTCTTCGGGGGGCCGATGTACCAGCCGCGACTCTTGGCTGACTTCCATGCCCTGGTGACCCTCAGTGTGCCGTTCTCGAGGTCGAAGTCGTCGTGACGGAGCGCTGTCGCTTCGCCCCACCTAAGGCCCGTAGCAGCGAGCAGGAGGATCAGGGACTTGTGCCGCTCGGGGATGAACTCGAGCAGGGTCGTGAACTCATCCGAGCTGAGGAACACCATCTCTTTGCGCGACGTCGCAGGCATTCGTGTTCCGCGGCATGGAGACTTCTGCACGAGACCACGGTCAATGGCCTGCTGGAACATGCCAGCGAGGAAGCTGTGCCGGTTCTTGATGGTCTTGGCCGAGTACGGGGCAGCAGCCTTGCCACTCTTGAGCACGCGCGGCTCCGTGGCCTGCTTGTTCACCCACGCGGCAATGTGGTCCGGGGTCACAGAGGTAATAGGTAGGTCACCAAACGCAGGGCTGATGGACTCCCGCATGAACACGCGATAGTGGTCAAGCGTCTTCGGCTCCACCCCGGACTTCCCCGCAATGTAGCTCTCGGCGTACTCGTCGACGGTGGGCACGTCACGGGCCACGTCCTGCCGGAGCGACTTGAGTGCATCCTCAGGCCCACGCACACGCACATGCCTGGCGAACGCGTTGGCTGACGTCTCGTCCGTGAACGAGGTCGACTTCGACTTGCCCTCCACCCGGTAGCGGACGTCGTACACGGGTGTCTGATCGGCGCGGAAACGGGTACGGATCGACGCAGCAGTGCCGGTCACAGGTTCGACTCCAACTCATCGCCATCCTGGTGCGGCTCGATCCGGTACACGCCCTGTGTCTCGATCCACCGTGCAAGCGCCTCGGCGGCACGGTTCAGCAGATCCTGCACGTGCTCGGGGACTTCGGCGTAGTCGTATTCGGTCGTGCACTCAACGAAGCCGACAGCCAATGCGCTCGGGTTCGACGCCTCGCTCACAGCCCCGCCTTCCAGCAGCGGCATGGAGATTCTGGGTGATTGCACAGACCGTCGTGCGGCGCGTCCGAAACCGTCTGTCGCGCCAACTCCAGCTGCTCGGTCATGACCCGCAGGTTGGACGTGTTGATCCGCTTCTGTTCGGCCAGTTCACGGCGGGCATCGTCACGGTCAGCAGTTGCGGCGGCCAGCGTGCTCCCGAGCGTCGTGATGATGTCGGCGTGACTGTCGAGCATGTCGGCAAGGGGCAGGTCGATCTTGTTCGTGCGGTGGAAGGCGGCCATGCTCCGAATGCTCAAGACCTGAGCGCCCACAGAGATGGCGTCGACAGGCGTGGGGGCGGTCATGCGGTGGACTCGATTGCTTCCAAGATTGACTCGGCAACTGCGCGCGCTTCGTCTTCGCCGTACATGGAGAGGACGGTCCGGTATCCGCGTCGGATACTGATCACGTCCCCGGTGCGCATGGCCCAAAGTTGCGACGCCGTTGCTTGCTCGGTCATGCGGTGGCCTGCTTGATGAGTTCGACTGCAGCCTGCGCCATCGCCACGCGAGTGGTGTAGCTGACACGGGGCAGCGAGTCCCAGATGTCGGTGAAGTGGTCTACGTCAAGAGAAGTGACCGCGTTCAATTCCAACTCTGCCCGGTCGGCCCTGTCGCGCTCGGCCTCAAGGACATCAGCAAGCTCGGTGATGAATTCTGCGTACTGGTCTGGCTCGCCGCGAAACGCCTGACCTCTGGCAATCAGGTAGTCGACACGGTCTTCGTCGGCGGGTGTCGCCTTGTCGTCGGTATCCATGTGGTCAGTTTACGACCAAATGGGCACTTTGGCGACCCCCAATTGCCACGATGTGGGATGGGTGAAGTGCCTAGATCGGCGTGGATGTGGGATGAAACCGTGTCATGGATGTTCGGGACGGTGGTGATGTGCCGTCTGACCAGGCCGTTTAGAGTGCCGGATGCGGGGGTCGAACCCGCACTGAGTA
>Ga0265797_10005824_pt1 | contig 17798 bp, 25 predicted proteins | sample P2T30metagenome_FD_192433 | JGI IMG/M metagenome (GOLD analysis project Ga0265797, IMG submission 192433) | Plant litter microbial communities from East Loma Ridge, Irvine, California - P2 T30 | ecosystem: Environmental > Terrestrial > Plant litter > Unclassified | place: USA: California...
AGGTCGAGCGGATGAACCGCACCATCAAAGAGGCGACCGTCAAGCGCTTCCACTACGAGAGCCATGACCAGCTACGGACGCACCTCGCCGACTTCATGGCTGCCTATAACTTCGCCCGCCGGCTCAAGACGCTCAGCGGCCTCACACCCTACGAATACATCGCCAAGATATGGACGTCAGAGCCAGACCGGTTCATTGTCGACCCGATCCACCAGATGCCGGGACTAAACACCTAGTCAAGGACTTGGGTATCAACGTCATCAAGCACACGTTAATTAGTCAATCAGCTCCTGACATGTCCAAAGTCGGACCGCTGGTGCGGCTTGCCGGTGTGCTCCCTTCGACGAAGCGCTGCCTGGACGCGTTCAACGAGTTCCCTTCGGCGATAAGGCTTCCCAAGCACATCAAGAGCTTCAGGTTGCGGGCCGTCAATCGACATCTCGTCATTGTAGCCGGTTGTCAGCAGGATCGGCACATCAGGGTTCCGCAAGCGTAACTCATGCGCGAGCGCCAATCCATTTCGGATGCCGGGCATGACTACGTCCGAAAAAACAAGATCGACTCCGCCGCTCTTCTCCAGTTCGTCAAAGCGGCGGAGCGCCTCGTCGGCATCTCCCGCCGTCACCACCCTGTAGCCAGCGTCGTGTAGCGTTTCCTCAGCGAGAAAGGCGATGGCTTCTTCGTCCTCAACTACCAGAATGAGCGGCGGGTGCGCCGCATCCACCTCTTCCGGTCGGAACGCCGTGATGTCCGGCTCCAGCGCACGTGCGCGGTCCTCGTCCCGGGCGACCGGGAAGAAAAACCGCACGGCGGTACCTTTGCCTTCGCTGCTCGTGATTGTCAGAACACCGTGAGACTGTTGGGCAAACCCCTGCGCCATAGCGAGCCCCAACCCGGTGCCGGCTCCTTTGGGTTTAGTCGTAAAAAACGGCTCCAGTGCTCGATCGAGCACCGCTTGTGGCATGCCATGCCCATCATCCGAAACTTCAAGGAGAACGTGGTCGCCGGCTTCTAGCCCCGGCAGCTCGTCTGCTGGCACAGCCCTCAGCGATGTCACGATCGTGATCGTGCCCCCGGCCTCAATCGCGTCTCTGGCATTCGTTACGACGTTGATCAGCGCAGTTTCGAGATGGATCGGATCAACCTCAATATTGGGCAAGCGCCGACGCAGGTTAAGCTGCAAGTCGGCCCGCGAGCCGACCGTGGACTCGAGCAGTTCGGCCACGGAAGAGATCAAACTCGAGATTTCAATCCGTCGAGGTTCGAGCCGACTTCGCCGGGCAAAAGACAAAAGTTGGGCGGTGAGCTTGGTGCCCCGCTGAGCAGCGGTAATGGCGGCTTCATGGTAGCGTTTGAAGGCACGCTCGTCCTCCCGCTTCACAGCCATCAGTTCGAGGCTGCCGTGGACGACCTGCAGGAGGTTGTTGAAGTCGTGCGCCAATCCTGCTGTCAGCTGGCCGATCGCCTCCATTTTCTGGCTCTGCAGAGCGTGCGCCTCCGCCTCTCGGCGAGGGCTGACGTCCAGCTGACTTGCGAAAAAGAATAAGAGTTCGCCAGCCTCGTCATAAACCGGGCCAATGAAAACGCCGTTCCAGAACGGTGAGCCATCGCGGCGGTAGTTCAGCAGTTCGACGCTCACGGCACGGCGCTCAGCGATCGCCGTACGCAACTGGTCGACCACTGTCCGGTTGGTTTGGGCGCCTTGCAGCAAACGGCAATTGCGACCGAGCACCTCTTCGAGGTCATAGCCCGTCAAATCAAGGAAGGCGTTGTTGGCGAAAACGATCGGATTGTCAGCCTGCCGAGGATCGGTGAGGATTATCGGCATTCGCGTCATTTCGATCGCAGCGAAGAACACACCGCCGCGGTGCTCCAATGACGGATCGGTTATGGTGCTTTGTCGCCAGTGTCGCTCGCCGGGGCGGCCGAGCAATCCATCATGAAGTTCGTCGAAGGCACCATGCGCCGGGACGCCACGGGCATTATCGTTGCTCATGAGGCCATGTCTTCTTTGCTCTGCTCGTTGACGGCCATACGCGGCAGCATGATCGGTGCCGTGAGCACGGTCCGGACGCCAGGATTGTTGTCGCCGTCCTCAAGAACGCCGTTCAACCGCTGCACCATTGAATCGAGCATTCTTGTGCCAAATCCCTTGCGTGCCCCGGTTTTCCCACCCCCCTTGTCCGCGACGATCAACCGGAAGCGCGTTCGATGGCGTTCCAGACTGATGAAAATCGGACCAGCTACACCGCCGTAGGCATATTTCTGCGCATTGATGACGAGTTCTACAAGAACGAGCCCGACCTGTACCGCGTCGTCGGCGACGATCGTGATCGGAGCGAGATCCAGGGTGATCTGGTTTGCCCATTCGGGGCCCATCGACGACTTCACGTCCGCGACCAGCTCCGCGAGGTAGCGGGAGAGGTCAACTGACTGCACGTTGTCGTCGCTGTATAACCGGCGATGGACCAGAGCGACTGCCGACAGCCGACGCTGCGCTTCGCCGAGGTGGACGGCCAACGCAGGGTCATCGCTTGAGCGGGCCTGCAAGCCAAGAAAGGCCATGACCAGCTGAAGGCTGTTCTGAACGCGGTGGTTTACCTCTTTGAGCAGCGTTTCCTGCTGGGCGATCAGCCGGTCCTTGTCTGCTACAGCGACATTGAGATCGTCGGCAAGATCACGAACACGACGGCTCTGGCGAGCATCGTAAAGCCGTCCCATCAAACGACGCGCGGCGTCCGTCTCTGCCTGTGACCAAGGGCGGGCGCGCCCTCGTACCTCCTCGCTCCACGCCTCAAACGACGCCCGTGGCGTCAGTTTTTCGCCTGGGCTCAGGTTAACCGCCTTGTGCGGGTTGCCGGCCCATTCCACAACTTCACGCTTTTCTGCACGGAACCAGAGAAGAACGGTCGGCACCTTCGATGACAGGGTAATTGCCAGGAGGCCGCTCGCTCGCTCCCGGTAGGATGAGGCGGCAGGAAAATCTTCCGCGAGGCTGTCACTGTGGAAGGGAGCCGGCCCTTGCTGGCGAACCCATTTAGCAATCTCGCGGATATCATCCCGATCCGGGCAAGCTCCATCTTCGTAAAGCGCGCCGCCATGGAGGATGGCGAAGGCATCGGCTTCGAACATTCGTCGCAGATCGCCCGACGCCGTTCTGAACAGCTGCTCTGGATCAACCTCTTCCGCCAAACGTGTGGCAATGGCATCTTCATCGGCGCGGACCCGCAGCCGCTCGCGGTACTCTTCTGCCTGTTCCTTGGCATTGATCTGCCTGGCCAGACCCCCGGCTACCAGCGATGCCGCGCGCCGGGTTGCCGGCCCGAGGTTACGGGGGGTCATGTGATGGCAGGCAACCAGCCCCCAGAGCATACCGTCCTTGACGATGGAGACCGAAGCCGAAGCAGCGACTCCCATGTTCTTGAGGTACTGGATGTGGATTGGTGAGACGCTGCGAAGCTCGACATCGCTAAGGTCCATGGCCGCGAGCGCTGCCGGCCGGATCAGCTCGGGCTGATAGGATACATTGGGAATGATGCGGACCCGGTTGCGCAGGTAAAGCGCTCGCGCTTGCTGGGGAATGTCGGACGCGGGGAAATGGTGGTTGTGATAGGTCGCGAGCCCATCGGCGACATCCTCGGCAATGACGACGCCGGAGTCGTCATCCAGGAACCGGTAGATCATAACGCGATCGAAGCCGGTGAGGCTTCTAAAGCTCCCAGCCGCTCGCTGGCATAACTCGATCAACCCACCAGCGCGCTCAAAGCTGATGCCTACCTCGTCGATCCAGCTTAACACGTCTTCAGCGGACTTCCGCTCTGCCGGTTCAAGCTCAATCAGCCAGAAATTGCCAGCGTGGCGGGCGGTGCCTTGCCATTCCAGATTGGGAATGGCGCCAAGCGAGCAGGAAGATTTTGTAGCGGCCGCCAGGGCGTCGCCTGCTGTTTCTCCCAGAAGCGTTGCAACGTCCTGTCCGAGCCAGTCTGGGCCGAACTGCTGTTCAAGCCGCCCTGCCCCGCCGGCAATGCGCAGATCGCTTTGTGTAGCGATCAGCAGCAAGCCGTGCGGCTGGATGCTGCCTGGTATGTGGATCGGCTCACGATCGCATTCAGAAACGTCGGCTCCGACGTTGGTCGTCTGTAGCGGAATGGTCATCACGTGGCAGCTTAAAGCCATAAATTCCAACGGCCAAGCTACCGGACGAGTGCATCGTTAAATAGCGCAATGGAGCGATGGTGCGGCCATTCGATCCTGGACGCTTCCATGTAGAGGTGACGGTCAAGGCCAAGATCGTTTCAGACCGTTGTCACAAAACGTGGGTCATTTGAGACGTTCGTAAATCAGTCCTCTTGCGACGCGACGCAAGCAGTCATCGGTCTCGAATGTGTAAAACTTTCGGTCGCGAAACTTAGCGAAGCCGGAACGGAAACGGGGAGGGCTAGCCTCCCCGTTTCGCTTATGCCTCCTCGGTGACCTTCGTTGCGCGAGGTTTGCGGGGAGGCTTGGGGGAATCATCAGTAGCCTTTTCGGCAGCCTGACCGGGTTTGCGCCCCAAACCGATCGACTTCGCCATGGTCCGCCGTGCTTCTGAGTACGAAGGAGCGACCATGGGATAATCAGCCTTCAGGTTGTAGCGTGCTCGATATTCCTCAGGCGTAAGGCTATTGCTCGACAGATGGCGGCGTAACGTCTTGTATGGCTTGCCGTCGATCATCGAAATGATGTGATCGGGCGACGCCAGCGACTTACGCACCGTGACAGCAGGCTCATAAGCTTGAGCAGCTTCTTCCGGGGCTGCTGAAGTAGCGGCACCTGAGAGTTGAGCGACAGCGGCATGCATTGACTGCAAAAATGCGGGCACATCCTCCGCATTCGTGCGGGTGTTAGGATTGGCCAACCACGCAGCAGTCAGTTCAGCGGCCAACTCAACAGCGTTGATATCATCGTTCATTATAATCTCGGTATCTTTGGGGGGAGCATGCAACTAGGTTCAATCGCTTTGATATTCAAGATAAATAGATATTTAACGACAAAGCGATCCGTTTGCTGAAAGCTCATGAAATTGCCGTCTAATGGTCCATCTTGGGACGCGCTGCGTATAATGAGACAAATTTTTCTATAATTTAGTGTCGTGGTTACCGCTGATCACTGAGGATGATCGACCATGCAGAGCCTATTCGCGATAGCGTTGTGTTCTTCCGACAGACTGTCTGATGCGATCGGGTCAGGTCTTCGCTGGTGCGGTCCAGCCGATCCGGGCCAGCGTGCCGATTAGCGTCGAGCGCGGTACCTTGAAGGTTCGGCAGACAGATGCCTTGCTGGCCCCACCATCCAGCGCGGTCGTAATCCGTTCGAGGGTTTCGGTATCGATCATCGGCGGGCGGCCACCCTTGCGTCCGCGACGCTTCGCTGCAGCAAGCCCGGCCATTACGCGCTCGCGCGTCAGTGCTCGCTCATACTGTGCCAGTGCGCCGAAGAGGGAGAACAGCAGTTCGCCGTGCGGCGTGGTCGAATCCATCTGCTCGGTTAGCGACCGGAACGAGATACCGCGCGTCTTCAGATCGATGACGATCGCCAGTAGGTGCGACAGCGAGCGTCCGAGCCGATCTAGCTTCCACACTATCAGCGTGTCGCCAGCATTTAGATACTCGAGGCACGTTTTAAGCCCTGGTCGATCATCGCGGGCGCCAGATGCTTTGTCGGTGTGGAGATGCCGTTCGTCGACGCCAGCTGCGACCAGCGCATCGCGCTGGAGATCGACGGTCTGACGATCATCCGTCGACGAGACCCGCATATATCCAACCAGCATATACGACAAACCCTCAAAATCGCGTTCTCGATCACTCTATCAAAGCGACAGGGTTTGTCGACTAATAAGTGCTAAGGTGGGTGTGGTTCGTCATAAGCGTAGACCAGCGATGTCGTAAATCATATGTTTGTCGTATAGTCGCGATTGGAACCATATTTTTATACATATGACCGTTGAACGGCGATAATGGAGAGGGACCGGAGCAGCGAGTTTCGGGCGGCCGAATTGGGTTAGCCACATCGCGCGGCACTACCGTCCGACGGGATGGGGGGCTTGAGGCGTAGCTCGATCAAATCGGCAGGAGCGCAAAACATGGGCTCGCATTTTTCTCCAAGTTCGCTTGCAGACCACAGGGACTTATTACCGTCATGGTACCACCCTAACGCCCGCCTTGAACGAATAAACCAGACAGCAACATCGGCTAACATCTGACCAATTAGAGGTTTCTTCAAACCGCAGCGGTTGCGATACAGCTTTACACAACTTTAGCCTTCTTTGATGCTAGCTCCCCAGAAAGGGGTTGGAAGAACAGTTATGCTGGAATATCGCATGTATGTTATTGATAATGGCGGTAAAATCATTGAGCGCATCGATCTGAAATGCCCAAATGATGCGGAGGCTGTCTCGGACGGAAAGACATACGTCCTAAGGAACAATGTAGAAATCTGGTGTGGCCAAAGAGTAGTTACCGTTCTTCATCCTTTAACCTGATTGATAGCGTCGAACGCCTTTCTCGACAAAAGTTCGAGTGCCATAGTCATTTCCTGCCCGAATGTATGTTGTGTATGATCCCAACCTACCTTCCCGAATGACTCCATCGGGCGCTTGGTCATGCCATCGAACCAATAGAGAACCACTTATTCCCACTTCAAGGTCGTAGGGATGATTCCTCATAGTCTCTGATTCAATGCCTAACGCGTTAGCAACGCGGGCATGCTGATTTTCTATTTCGTCTTTTGACATAGTTTGTCTTAGCGTCCCGCATCGGGTTGAATACTGGCGGAACGAACCTTTCAGGGACAGAGATTGATCCTGTCTATTTTTTACCAAAGCTGCATTAGCGCTGAGCGGTTGGCGTTATTCGACCAAACGAAGCGCGGCGCGGCGGCGGGCGCCTTTCCAGGATCTCCGAGTTTTCGAGATCGTTCAACACATTCCCGAAGGCTTCGAGCACCATTGAGCTCACGATATGCGCCTGACACATCGCATCTATATCAGCCGATTTCCAGCTGGCGCTTCGGCGTCCTATCTACCTTCTAATTTGGTTCACCAAGCGCGCGGTTGCCCACCGACACGCTTGGTTGCCGCCAACTCTATCTCGTTCAATTCGGCTTGGGTCAGCGCACCGGCTGCGAGCATCTTTCGCATCAACTCGTCCAACAAGGCCGCGAGAAAGTGAATCTGGCCTCGTTCTGAACCCGTATCTTGGCCCTCAGTGTTCACTTCCATGCGCGGCTCCTCGATTGACTGTGCATGCCTAGCACGGCCATCAACGTCTGTAATTAGGCACGCACGCTGCGGACCGAAGCTTCAATCCGGGTGATTTCTGCCGTTGCAAAACGGATGATTTCGTACGGCAGGCTCTCGATCGTCGCAAAACGCCGTCACCAATCTTGATTGGCCACTCTCGTGTGTTTCGCGACAGGGCGTGGTGGGCAATCGGCGCCCTAGCGGCCTGACTGTATTGGCCAGTTCTAGAGTAGCTAATTTTGGATGCTGGCGTCCGGCCCTCTAGGCTCTCCTCGGAGGCTTACTCCTTCTTCCAGCCATCGCGATGTTGTTCACTGACGAGGTGTGTTGGACAGGTGCTGATTTCATTGCGGCTGCCGCCATTTTCGCCGTTGTCGGCTATGCGATTGAGCTAACTGTTCAGTTCATTGACCTGCCGGTTTTACGGACGGTTCTCGTTTGTGGAGTTATATTGGCGGCGTTGACGATCTGGGCCGATGGTGCAGTCGGCATCCTTAACGTGTGTATCAGGACGGCGACTTTCCTCACTTGCGCCGTACGCTGGAACGTTGTCGTCACCGGGCGGTCGAACACGATGTGGCTCGCCTCGATCGTGTTACCGCCGCAGAACAGCAGCGCACGCTGAGTCACGTTCTCCAGTTCGCGGACGTTGCCCCGCCAATCGTGCAGCATCAGCTGGTCGATCGCCTCGTAGCTCGGCTAGAAAATGACGGTACGGTTGCCGGCGTGACGCAGGATCAGCATGGCGGCGAGTGCGTGAATGTCCTGCGGGCGGTCGGCCAGCGACTTGGTCGCGAGCGGGAACACGGCAAGACGGCAATAGAGATCGGCACGAAGTACGCGGTTGCCGTCGTCCCCGTTGTTGTAAACGAAATCTCCATATTCTGTTCCGTTCTGTTCTCATGCTTATAACCTAGATTTATAAAGAAATGCTGGAAGATAGTTTTCTGATGATTATCCTTAGGCATATGAAAAGAACATGTCAGCTTATCCAGGATATGCGTCAGATGAGGCGCGATATTATAGATATTTACGATCAAGAGCTTTGTGATTGGGTTAGCCGTTCTAATTTTGAAGAGCTGAGTGCAGAGCTAAAGAATCGAAGAAACTCGCTTGCGACTCTGCATGCCAGGGTAGGTCTAGATATACACGTTAGCTAATATAATGCAGGTTTCGATATGACTTTCAACGTGTCCTCAAATGCTCGAAAATCACAGGCCTTCCATCTTATCGTTGACCATATGGTAAGAGCTAAATTCCAGAATATGGGCGATGCGTTGACCATGGCATCGTCTTACTTGGCCGCCAACAAGAAAGTGTCTTTGGAGATAATATGCCTAGAGGGGGGAGTCTTTGGAAAAGAGCAGATAGCAAGACTCGTAAACGATCGAAATACTTCACGTTAATGTACATAGCTAATATTAAACTGTGATATAATGGTCTTTGATAACACAGGGCGCATATATATTTTAAGTTATCAGTTGGCGTATGTATTATATTATATGGACTAATGCATAATAACTGAGAATATGTCATGTTATTTGCAATGCGCGGAGATAGAGAAATGAGCATTATAACCCGCTGTTATGGAATGTCAGAGAACAAAGACAAACAAGAAGAGGCGAACTGGGAAACTGGTAAGGGTGATGATCGTGTACCCGAGCCTAGCTATGAGTGCTCAGTCTGCAACGGCGATGGAAACGCTGTGGTTGTAGAGGAAATGTCGGGTGTCGCGTTTGTCGAACCTGCCGGGGATCTTGGTCGGGACGGGGCGTCAGTCAGGTTGTGGAAAAGGGCTAGCTTCCGCGGCTACGTAAATGACCCGGCCTGCCGGAATGGTATCTTGCGAAACTTACGTATCGGCTCGGCGGTTGGCATCGCCTTCGGTATTCTTTTCTCAGTGCGGCAACGTCGGCGTAAACGTTCGCCAGGCTAGGTGTTTAGTCCCGGCATCTGGTAGATCGGGTCAACGATGAACCGGTCTGGTTCTGAAATTCAGACTTTGGCGATGCATTCGTAGGGTGTGAGGCCGCTGAGCGTCTTAGAGCCCAACCGGGAATTAATTTCGGCTCTTATCTGAGACGTGCGCACGCCCAGTCGTGGTGCGACCGTTTGTGATCGCCGCATAGCGCCTCCTGTCTTTGGTGCGCTTGCGGCGTGTACGTTTATTCAGTCCCGGCGCGCGAGCCATGCAGTCCTTCCGCCCTTGGGATCGAGCACAAGCCTCCGAAAAGGCAGAATTTAATTACCGGTTGGGCTCTTAAGCCGGCGGGCAAACTATACGCAGTCATGAAATCGGCGAGGTGGGTCCGTAGCTGCCCGTGGCTCTCGTAGTGGAAGCGTTTAACGGTAGCCTCCTTGATGGTGCGGTTCATCCGCTCGACCTGCCATTGGTCCAAGGGTGGTTTGGCTTTGTGAGCCGGTGCTCGATGTCGTTCGCCTCACAGATCATTTCGAAGCGCATCTGCCGCGACTAGGCGGTGTTGCGGTTGCGCGGCTGCTCGGCGAACTGGGGGTCCCCTTCGGCTTCGCTCAGGACAGGATTGTCGGTCAGGATCGTGTGGATCCGGTACGGCACCGCTTTCAGCAGGTGTTCCAGGAATTCCCAAACCGTCCGCCTGTCAGCCTTGTCGACCAACTGCGTCACCGCGAACTTACTCGTGCGGTCGATGCCTACGAACAGATAGAGCCCTTCGACAAGCTCAGGAGGGCCTTGCCTTCGGCGGTCTGCACCTCGGCGATATCCATGTGGAAGAAGCCGATCGGGTAGCGTTTGAAGCGCTGTCGCTTTGGCTTGTTGCCTTTCGATGTCCGGCAGACGGGAGATGCCATGGCGTTGCAGGCAGCGGTGCAGCGCTGACCGTGTCAGATGCGGGATCGACGGCTGCAATGCGTAGAGGCAGTCGTCCAGCGGTAGCAACGTGTGACGCCGGAATGCGACGACCGCTGCCTCCTCAGCTTCGTTCAGGGTCGTGGAGTAAGAGGCTTTGGCCCGGCCTTCAGATCCTCAACCGCCGCCCGCTTGCGTCACTGCGCTACCGTCTTCGGGTTGATCTCGAGCTCCCGGCTCAGCGTCGAGAGCGAAGCTTGCGATTGCTGTATTGCTGCTCTGACAGCTTGCGTGGTCGTGGCGAGCGATCGCATGCGATCACTCGTGACGTACCTGCCCTACAAGGCTTCCGTCCATTCTGACGAAAGGATCACACCATCAAACCGTGGGATCAAGTACCTGTAAGTAGCATCGGTTGATGAGATATATGATCATGTAATATAATGAAGTTGGCTATTATTAATATATCTGTATTTCATCATAACTAAGTAGTAAAGTCACCGCAGGCATTACGCATAAAACTATGCAACGGGGCGCGATCAAGGCCTCTCGTCCCGAGAGGATCCAACTTTAGCAACCTTTTCCAAGTATGCCTCTGAGAGAAGATAGTGTGCCCTTACCACCTCGGGGGCAGTGGACTTTTGGGCTATGGCAAGCTCGACCTCGGCTCGATGCTGAAAATATACTTGATCGTCTTCCGACATATGGCCTCCGTCCAATTAACTTATTGGCAATACGCATCGGCAGAGTTTGCACATGTTACTGCGTATAAAAAGGTCTTGATGGGGTTTGGTCTGCTAGATTACCAAAAACGGCGCTGCAACCAGCTTGCCGGCCTATGCAGGTTATACGTTACGGATCATGTTAGTGAGGCAAAGGCCTGGGTGCACGCGCTATAGAGTGGCTTCGAATTGATGTAAGAGGCGACGATGGATCAAATCCTACCCGTGCCCATCGTGTGTTGTCGAACCCCACGAACGAGCGGATAACTAGTAATAGTGATTTGAACTTGAACGAAGGCGCAAGGTACGCCGACGACACAAAGAAGCAGAGCTCTGCCTCATAGCGACCGGCGATCAGGCCGGTGAAACTAACATTAATCGTAAAGCTGAGGATTTTCCGAACGCGGGCTGCGGTGATATGAATATCGATGACGGTGCAGATTAGTCTTCTGATCGAAATTGTAATGGCCGTGGAGGGGAGGCCTGATCAACGATAGCCGTTTTATGCAAGTTGAGGCAACTTGCAAGACGTAGTCGAAGATTGGTGCGGGCAGCGCTGACGAGAACGCCGCTTACAGACTTTCTATCCGCATCAACTCCGGCGCTGGTAGTTTGCAGAGAGCGGATGAGTATCGGCTGATACGGTAGCGGTACGAGCGAAACTAGCTAACTAACGAACACATACAAAAAAGCCGGCCAAATATCGGCCGGCTTTTCGTTTAACGCCGAAGGTGCGTTATCGCGGAGGTGTGGTGCCTGTCGTGCCCCCGGTTGTTGCGCTACCTGCTGTGCCGGTGCCCATGGTGTCACCCACCGTTCCCGACTTTGTCGTATCAGGGGTCGTGGATCTCGACGTCGAGCTCCGCGTACGTCCCCGTGACTTCGATACACTCTGCGGATCTGTCGATGTGGTCGAACCATCCGTACTGGTCGGCGAGTTTGCTTGATCTATCGTGCCAGTCGACATGCCGCCTGCGGTCGATCCGCTACTTGGCGTTCCTCCGGTCGTCGTTCCACGGCTGGTTGTTCCGCTGCCGGTTGTTTGCGCCATAGTTACGCCCGGAATGATCAGGGCCGCGACAGCTATCGATGTCAGAATACGCATTGTGCTCTCCTGTCTAGTAAAAGCTAGAAGCGTCTTCAAGCGATACATGTTCCAATAATAGGATTACAATCTCGTTAATCTATATCAACGTAGATTCATAGATAACGTGCCTTGCCGATGTGAGCATCTGTCACTCTAGGAACTTGGCTAAAGACAGGATCAGTATCACTGCGTAACTCAAATCTTTATGTACTTAACATTGGTAAACCCGATGTCGAGCCGTCGCGTTTTAAGTTCGTCTTGCCGCGCGGGTTGCGGCCCCATGAAATACAGGTCGTTTAGCTTTCTGCCCATTTAGGGGCATCCTATATGTCCAGGAGAGCATCATGAGCTTTTTCGGCCGCAGCACGCACACACTTGACGATCTGTTCGTCCACGGTCTCAAAACTATTTACTATGCTGAACGTCAGATCACCGAGACACTACCGAAAATGATAGCCATGGCGACGGACCGGAATTTACGTGCTGGCTTAGAGCAACACCTTACCGAAACGGAGAGCCAGCGGGTTCGTCTCGAGCAAGTTTTTCGTCAGCACGGGGTCGAGGCCGCGGAGACGACTTGTCCTGCAATCGATGGGATCATCAAGGCCGCCAAGGCGACCGCTTCCGATATTGACGACAAGCACGTGCTGGATGCGGCATTGACGTTCAGCGCTCAGCTGGTCGAGCACTACGAAATTGCGCAGTACGGCACGTTGATCGCGTGGGCACGCGAGCTCGGCCGTCAAGACTGCGTAGCCTTGCTTGCCGAGACGCTTGCCGAGGAGAAGGCGACCGATGACAAGCTGACGCACATTGCCGAGGCGCGCATCAACCATAAGGCAGAAACGCAGGCCGCATAATCACGACCTTGGTGTGCTGCCGATGGCCGCACACCAAGCCGGACCGGCAACTGTGACACGATCCACTATTTGATCCGGGCTACCTCACCGGACGAGTTGGCCTACTCCAGGGAGCGCGGTTTGTGCGCGTAGGCTGTTCTGGGGGTGGCGCGGCGCAGGAGCAGATCTGCGAGACGCAAGGGAAAGGCGCGGTTCACAACACTAAGGCAGGGCCGCATGGGAAGACGACGGCCGCGTAAGCCGCGCCGAACGCCAGGTTCGATAAGCGCTAGATAGGAGAGTGATGTGCCTCAAGGTGACAAAGACCAATACACTGACAAACAAAAGCGCAAAGCCGAGCATATTGAAGAAAGCTACGAAGATCGCGGCACCCCGAAGAACGAAGCTGAGCGACGCGCTTGGGCGACCGTGAATAAGGAAAGCGGGGGCGGCAACAAGTCTGACTCTGGTCGCGGTAATCCCGATACGCATGAGTCATCAGAAGCGGGTGGCAAGAAGGGCGGCGAAGCATCCGCGCACCGGCCCGCCGCAGATCGCTCCGCGTCAGCTAAAAAGGCTGCAGCAACGCGTAAGAGCAGCAAAGAAAAGACCGGATAACGCATCCCCTCAAGAAACGTAAAACCGATGCGGCGATGCTACAAAAATCGCTGCATTGCAGCTCCCTATCATAGGTTAATAATGCTATAGCGTATTCTCGATCCCCCATTCATATCCGCCGAAAAGCTGCGGTCGTTCGGTAAGCAGGACAAAATAAATGCCTCGGCCTGACGAAAATCCCCTCGCCCGGGTGGTGGAGAAGCTAGGCGAACGCGCTCCCATCCCGGACAAGGCAACTGCAGCGATCCTGCAGATGCCTTATGTAGTCAAACAGTTATATCGAGGAGACTTTTTCGTTCGGGAGGGCGCTACTGCGGATAAATGCGGCATCTTGACATCGGGCTTGATTGCTTGCCAGAAAACAAGCCGTCAAGGTGATCGCCAGATTCTTTCGGTCAAGATGCCGGGCGATATCTTGGGGTTACAAAGTTTCTACCTGGATATGCCAGATCACAATATCCAGGCACTTACTCCGTGCAAAGTAGTCATCGTACCTAGCGAGCTGTTGAAGACCATCTCAGACGAGTTTGTGGTTGTACGTGATGCCATAAGCAGGATGATGTTAACCGAAGCGTCCATGCTTCGCGAACTGATATTGAACATAGGCCGACGAGGCGCCCGCGCCCGAGTTGCTCACTTTCTTTGCGAGTTTGCCGTCAGGACTGGCGGCACAGATAAGATCAACGATCGATCCTTTGAACTTCTAATGACACAGGAGCAGCTTGGGGATGCTCTTGGGCTTACCGCTGTTCACATAAACAGAACGCTTCAGCTCCTGACCCGAGGCGGTCTGATAGCACGAGACGGGAGAAACATCCGGTTCGTCGACTGGGATCGGTTACAAGATATAGCTGACTTTAGTCCTGGGTACCTGCATTTAGAGAAATAGGGCTAGAGGCCTAATCGGCCGGTCAATCGCTTTGGCAAGACGTCATCCATATCGACAGTTTCCAGTACCCTGCCGTCGTGATCAGTGATTACGAAGCGATGCGCTTTAATGTCATGCCCAGCCAGAATGGCTGAGGCCCATAGCTGCCGCGCTGCGTCCAGGGCTTCGCCTCGGGCAGCGGTCAGATCAAGAAGCTCACTCCCCTCCTCATCTTTAATCCGCTGGGTCCCATCATCGATATGAAGGAAAAAACGGGGCATGCTCTTGGTATCCGTAAACTTGATCAGGGTTAGACCCATGGTTCAGCGTAGCTGACCGATCAAGCGCTCATATTCCGCTTCAGGTATGCCGTATCCAGCGCCTGCGAATTCCTCCAGCTCTTCACGCTTGCGCACGAGGACTAGCCCCCGCGTCGCCTTGATAAAGCCAAGGCCTTCCAGCGAGTGCAATGCAATCGTCACACTGGGTCGGCGGACTCCGAGCATCAACGCCAGAAAATCGTGCGTCAAAGGTATCTCGTCGGCGTCCTGACGGTCGTGGCTCATCAGCAGCCAACGCGCCAGCCGCTCTTCAACGGTATGCATGGCGTTGGACAGTGCGGTGTAGGTGGTTTGTGTCGAATAGGCCTGGACGTAGCGCAGAAGCAGCTTTCGAATGCCGGCATGGTCGTCGAGCACGGTTCGAAAAAGATCGCCGTCAATGCGGTATCCAGCGCCGGTCACCTGCATGAAAATGCGGTGCGGGGTGCGGTCGGCGTCGAGCACGAGCGGCATGCCGACCAGGCCATCGCGGCCAGCAAGACCGACTTCGATCCCCTGATCGGTGCCGGCCATGGCAATGATCGAAGTCAGTCCGCTTTCAGGAAACCAGACGTGCGTAATGGGTTCGTCCGGCGACACGAGAACGGTGCCACGTTCCAGCTCCGACCACCGCAAATGGGGACGCAGGGTTTCCTGGTCTGCAGGTGACAGGGCACGTAGAAGTCGGTTATTGAAAGCCATAGTGCCCTTGCGACATCTTTCGTTTGTGATGGCCTGCAACCTTGCCGACCCCCTTTTGTTATTGACGCAGATTGGTAGATGCTGATCGAGCCTTGAGCGAGCACGCAGCGCATTTTGGTTCGATACCGTACCAAACGCAGTTCAGTCCGTGTTGATGAAGCCGAGTGGCAAGGCATCACGAAAAGGCACGCTCAGAAGGATTTGCCCGGCTTCATTTGTGATCTGGAACGCAGACCCAAGCGGCGCAACGCCGGTCAGAATGGCGTTTGCCAGAAGCTGGCGCGCCGCCAATATGGCCTCGTGCCGTGCGGCGGTTAGGTCGATGGCTTCGGTGCCATCGGGGTCTTCGATGATGCCATTTGGAATTTGCTGATTGAGATAGAAACGGCTCAACCGAACGGGCCAATCAGACGGCGATACTCGGCTTCAGGGGTGCCGTACATGCCATCGGCAAAGTCGATCAGTGCGTCCCGATCCTTGATCGTGATGTGGCCGCGGCGGGCCTTAATGAACCCATAGCCCTCGATCATGTGCAGAGCGGTCGTAACGCTGGGGCGCTGTACCGCCAGCATGATCGAGAGGAACTCGTGCGTCAGCGCAATGTCGTCGCCAGTCACCCTGTCGTGGCACATCAGCAGCCAGCGTGCGAGCCGTCCTTCAACCGACTGGCTGACGTTGGACAGCGACGTATAGCTGGTCTGGGAAATGAACACATGAACATAGCGCAGAAGTGTCTCGCGCAGTGAGTCCGACTGCTGGCAAGCGCTGCGCAACGCCTCGATGCTGACGCGGTAGCCTTCGCCTTCAACCTGTACCATCGTGGTCTGCGGACACTGATCGACCCCCAGCAGGCTGCCAAAGCCGGACAGGCCGTCGCGACCGAAGATCCCCGCCTCAACGCGCTGGCTGTCCGCAGTACTGACCACGATCGAGCCGATGCCGCTATTGAAGAAATGCGCATGGGTGAACGGCTCGCCAGCTTCGATCAGTACAGTACCTTTGGGTAGATCGACGGGTTCGAGATGCGGGCCGATTGCCGCGTAGGCCGCTGCATCGATAACCGACAGCAGGCCATTACGGACGAAGGATTGGGTGGGATGTGGCATGCGCCCTCGCTTTTTCGAAGGGCGGGAGTAGCAAACTCTCAGCCATCTACGCCCGGGGGTCGTCCGTAGATGATGCAACACTTATACACGACGGAGGCGTTCCCGTCGCTAACCAACTCCGTCATCTAGCATACCAAACTCATCGCGGCGGTTGGAATCACAGTTAACATATGTATCTTTCCTGAACGTTAGCAGGAGATGCACGGTGCGTGATGAAGATTACGGCTACCTGGCCGAGCGCCATGTGGCCGAACTCAATCTTGCCCGTACGGCCAAATGCTGTGCATCTGCGGCTGCCCATCAGGGTCTCGCAAATGCGTATCTGATACGCCTGCAGGCCATGATCTTATCTCCGGACAGATACAGGTCAGAGATGTCTTGGGCATCGCGCGAGGAATGGTTGCTCGCAGAACCGGCGCGTAGCCGGCAGAGTTTACACGCAGCTACGCAAATCCGACGTGTTGTGAAGGGGTAATCGGAATGACCCAATCTGTCGTGGCGTACTCCAGTCAGATCAATCGCGGCTCATATTGGCCGTCACGATATCTTCGCAGCATGGGATTGTGGCGATCGCCCTTTCTGACAAAGACTGAGCAGCGCATGCTTGAGCACGCGGTGACCTGGTCCAAGCGCTTCGATTCCCACAAGGATCTGGTTTGCGAAGCCGAGAAGGCAGACAATCTGCTGATTGTCGCTGGTGGTTGGGCCTACCGCTACACCTGCGCTCCCGACGGCGGGCGCCAGCTGACCGCTCTTCTGGTGCCGGGCGATATCGCTAATCTCGACATGCTTCTGTTCGAGCGCGTTGCGTATAGCGTCCGAACGCTCACCGACATTACCGTCGTGGCATTGCCACGTAAGCAAGCCTTGGCTCTTGTCGATGAGTATCCCGGTATCGCCCGCACCTTCACAGGGCTTGCGATGATCGAAAATGCTATAGCCAGTAAGTGGATGCTGTCGCTTGGGCGGCGATCAGCGCAAGCCCGTATCGCCCATCTGCTCTGCGAAATAGCTATACGCCTTGGAGTCGAGGGTGAGAACGACATCACCTTTCCGTTCCCGTTGCGACAGGACCAGATCGGCGACCTTCTCGGGCTAACCAACATACACGTTAGCCGGACGGTACGGCAGCTGCGCGAAGACGGCTTGATCCAAATGTGTGACCGCGTGCTGACGATCCCTGACGTCGCCGCCCTACGATACGCGGCCGGGTTCGATCCCAGCTATTTGTATATGCACCGGCATATTGATGCCGCGGCTCGTCCCAAGGCAGACGCGGCATGACGCGGAATAATCAGCGCTCAGCCATGACGTCGAACTCAGTCGGCAAAGCACCCCGCACGCACCGAGATCATGACCTGCTGCTTCGCGAAACCAACCACCGGTGCAGCAACGATCTACAGCTCGTGGTCAGCCTGCTCGCACTA
>Ga0265797_10005825_pt1 | contig 17798 bp, 9 predicted proteins | sample P2T30metagenome_FD_192433 | JGI IMG/M metagenome (GOLD analysis project Ga0265797, IMG submission 192433) | Plant litter microbial communities from East Loma Ridge, Irvine, California - P2 T30 | ecosystem: Environmental > Terrestrial > Plant litter > Unclassified | place: USA: California...
TCAGGGTGAACTGCTTCTGCCCGTGAGTAGACCCACGGAAACTCTTTTTGAGGTATGTACATACTAACTGCGCACAGCGGACCAGTCGACACCCCAATGCTGCGAAAATCGTACGAAAATCGAGGCGGGCCTGTCGATTATTCATTCCTTCCACTTGGAAGAACTGCACACCAAACGGAGATTCCACCGCTTATCGAATTTCTGATATCGGACGCTTCTTCATTCATGACTGGGACGGCTACGCCAATTGATGGCGGGTGGTACTGCTAGGTCTCGCCATGTGCAGTTTCTCAACCCATGCCAGGCCTAGCTCTCCCGAGGTCGCTTTCAGCTTTCGTCGTGTTTCTTATGTGCGACAATTCGACCTGGCAAACTCTATAAATGGTCTGGAAAGTACAGAAATAAGAGGAATTACGACATAGCAATTAGTGTTTTATCTAACATTCTAGTTACAACATAATCAGTTTTATCTCCCCATCTGTGAACCCTGCTCTGAACCGCGCAACACTATCCCTTGCCAATGTTCAGTACTTCTAGGTACCGCAATACCTGCATCAAATAAGGGTCGCAACCAAGGGACCAGGATCCTTTTAGCAATGATAAAATTAGGTGTCCTTTAGTAAAGTCAGTCCAGGTGCGGAGCCACGTCCTGGCGCCTTCTACCCGAATTTCAACATGCGCGCTTACTGCTGAATGCAAATCACCTCGAAAGTCTGTACCAAGAAGAGTAACATCTCCTGGCTGGTATGAATGCAGTTCATTACATCACTGCCAACTTGGTTTCCCAGCTACTCCACACTAAGGGAGACAAGAAAAGGATGTCGCCCTTAGGCGTAACTACTGTTTACTCGGGTAGCTTCTATTTTGCGACAGTTATTCAATTTTTGTTCTAGTGTATATATGGGTAACAGTTACCAGAGATAGCTGAATCTGCTGTAACCCTGCAGTCTACAATAGTATTCTATAAGTAGTAGCAACGTAACCGCTGCTCATGTAGACTCTTGAAAAACTATTGATGTACACAATATTTTACTTAAGTTTTACCCTATTAGGCAGTCTAGCACTGCGACAGTGGGGAAGAAGTTTAAGCTATTTTTCTATCTATTGTTATCGTACAAAATTACTCCTTTACCACGGAAGCGTCATCTTCTCTAGTTGCAGTAACGGCTTATTGTTTGAGCATCAAGCCCTTGGTTCCTTGCCTCCAATCTCTGAACTCTCCCTCGCGAACTTCTCCTTGCCCTCACCCGGCAGCACAGTCTTCCCCTGGACCTCCTGCTCTGCCGCCCACTTCTTTAGTGTATTAAGATCCATACTCTTCAAAGCGCCTTCATGCGTCGATTCTAGCTTTACTCTCGGTACCTCTCCAATATTTTTATCCGCGGCGCTCTTCCATGTTGAAGCTTCTAGGCACAGTCGTTGACCTGGACCCACGCCAGCTTTTCGCAAATCCGTGCCATTCGAGGACGAGAAGTCCAGGAATCCGTTTGTGAGGATAGCGGCGATGGGATTTTTACTGGTACACATTCCAGCGCTGAATGAGGAGGGAAGATTCGAAGGAGCCTTGGCTTCGGAAGAGTGTTTGTGGAGGGGAGCATTGAGTACTGAGAAGTGTTAGCTGGCAATTGAGAATCGATTTGGTAGAATGAGGTTACGAACCGTTCTTTTGGGTAACGTCCATCTTTCCTTGCTCGTTCTTTCCCGACATGTTGGTATCTTGCTATGGATATTTGCAACTGTTCTACGGTTTAGTCTGCGGTTGTGAGGTGCTGAGGAGATGATATCGGCGCGGATTGTAGAGATTCGTCAATACTATAGTTAATATGTAGTGATGTATGCAGGATTGATCTGGCAGAAACCCATGTCAAATGAACCTTTTTGTTCCTGCATTTCTACGCTTTACTCGCTTTGCTCAAAGCACGGCTCAGTAATGATGCCTCCATTACCTCGTTCTGATCAATGTCTTGACGTCAGCGATATTGAAAGCGTCAGAGTGTAATTCGACGTCGTCTCGTTGTTCCGTCTAATGTGTAGCACCTATAACAAGACAGACGTCCTTTCATGAACGCGCTCGTCTACGACAATGTAGTCGCATACTCCAGGTTGGCGATATCGTCCTCGACACGCTTTCCCACACACCTCCATGATCACCCGCTAGTCCCAATCCTTACAAGCGTCCTTCCCCGGCTCCAGCGCGTATGCACCCCGTACACACACACTTCGCACTGCATCTCAAACTACCACACCACATCCAACGGTACTACAACTGCAGAAAAACTACCCACCATCTCTTTGCCTCACCGCTCTCCCAACCTCTGTTTCTCTCCCCTCCACGACACTGGGGCCGCGCAAGACAAATCCTTGGCAAGTGTTACAAGTCGGTATCTGCAAACGCCGACATACCGACAACAGCCTGCGCTCGCTCAAACAGCGATTCAGTCACTGAACCATGGTCATAGGCCAAAGGCAGTGTTAGTCCACACACGTGTTCAAGTGCCTTAGGCTCACCGTCATTTATCTGTGAATGCGGTGACGCAGAACAAAGTTGATTCAAGGCCACACACTTCCGTCTCTTTTTTGACCGAGATCAAGCCGAGATCGATTCCACGCCGTCAACTTGCCTCACGAGCTTTGAATACTAGTGACTTATTAGGTGATTTTGCCATCAGTGGAGACGACGGTCTACTCGAGTCATAGGGGGTAAATGACGTCGATCTCGTCATTTCCTCTCCATCACCAATCTCCCTCACGAAGAGCGTTGGGCGAACAGTTTGGTGAACAGGGTCAACAACGGTGAGAGGAGTGCAGGGCACATGCCTGCCCGAGCAGCCCAAACCGCTCAAGGGAAGAACGCATAGCCAATGCAGCTGCACCTCGATCTGAGATCCAGCGCATGACCGTTACCTTCGGAGAAAGGACCGACGAAAACAAAACATATACCAGCGGTCGGCCGCGAAGAACGCGGCGTTAACGCATGTCCAGCGTGTTACATGAGGAATGGAAATCATCGCAAGCGCACAAGATGCAGGTATGACAATCGCGGAGTATGGAGATCCAAAAGAAACTCTACTAGGTCCCGGGTGCTTCCAGGACTAAATTGACCTGCATCGTAGGAGGCTCAGAGTAGCGCAGGTTGACGTATGCGACAGATGCAGGCCAATCTAGACTGCTGGTCATGAAGATCCGGGGAAATGCGCGGCATGAATGATGAGTTTTGCAAAGAGGTGTGTCACCATGTGTAACCAAGTAAACTATAGTCTGGAGGTAGTCAGTATAGTTCAAAGTGTCGTGGGTTGACTTAAAACACCACAAACACCTTCCGTCTCTACATTGAAATACAGTGTTGAACAATACAAATCAGAGAAAGACAAGGTTTCTCGCATTAGTAGCAAGGCTTCAATTATAGAGGCAATATCGACCATAGAGACATGCACTGTGAATAGCTGGACTAATCGTCTTTGGTGAATTATTTGCTATGAATGCAATGTGCCTCGCTAGGCCGACACTGTCCGTGCAGCTTCACCTTATGCATTCAAAACAATGCATTAATCGCTCCTAATTTCTCTGCAACTTCCTGGAATGATGCGCCGACAAGCTGTTGTTCTCAAATAATGAGCAACGACGCATTGGAAGCATGGTTCGTTCTATAGCCATGATAGATGTCTAGCCTTGTAACCTCTGCCGAATCTCAGCGACCACGTTCCGAATGCGCGGTTCCTTGACCTTCTGTTCGGCGCGGGTAATCGCATCGCCTATCTGTAGAATGTCCCTACCAGCCTCACAGAAGTCGGGGCCTAGGCAAAGCAAAGTGCCTGTAGCCACAAGCGCGCGATACACGGCCTCGGAGTCGGTAGCCGTAGTGAGAACCTTGGATAAATCGTCGAGCAATGAAAGCGCACGGTCCGCATTGTTCTCAGAGTTGAGCAATACTGAGTAATTGATGTACAGTGTTGTGAGCGCAATGATCAAGTTTCGGTTCGTAGATGTCAGGAAAGGCGATACTAGTGGATGAATGTTATCAAACTCTGTGCTGGCAAGTAGTCGTCCCTTTTCGGTTTGAAGGAGATTGCTGAGACATCGTATGGCCATCATTGTGTTGTTGGGCGGGGAAGATTCCGTGAAGACCCCTGATTCAAGAAGGTTTGGCAACAGGTTCTGCTCAGGCGACACTAGGAAAGTTGCTGGTTCCTCGAAAGCGAGGACTAGTCGTAATAAGTCCAGTGCAGGTAGACGCTTCTCTGCCGGCCATTGTGTTGCCGCTTTGACAAGGAGTTCCACACCTGTTATGTCGATGCCCTTGCCATTTCCTTTCTCCAATGCTGTGACAGTCGCATTCAGTTGCTCGACATCCGGCGGATTCAGCGAGATGCCTTTCTGACCATCGTTCACCAAGGCCTCATTAAACTCTGTAAGCTTCTTGAAAATGACCTTGTGGTTTCCAGTTGTGATAGGAAGGTAATCCTTTTGCGGAAGTATCTTAGTGGCTGGTGGCGCTGGTGGAGGCTGGGTCGCGACCTGATTGGCATCGCCGGGCCGGTACCGTGCCTCCGAACCCCACGGATCCGTGCCTTGAGCACTGCTTTGCCCTAGCGTTGCACCTTGTGTGTTCTGGATGATGAAGTTCGCGACTTGGTCGAGGTATGTGAGCGGAAGCTCATTGTCTTCGATGAACTTGCGCGCAGCTTCGTAGTGGTTCTGGTTGAGGTTGTAAGGTAGCTTCAGTGGAGGCTTGCCGTCTTCGATGTCAACGTCGAAAACGTAGTCGTATTCTTTGCCGGCATGCGAGATCTTGCGTCCACCGCTCCCCGCCGAGTCGACGACTGTTCCAACATTCGCCCACTGATTTGCAGCTGCGGACCATTGGTATGCAGAAACATTGCCGTTCATCTCCTTGATCATCTGGACCTGCCCCTCCTTGGTACCCGATCGCTGTGTGAGGAACTCCGGGCCGGGCAGTTGCTCTTTGTTGATGTCTCCCACGGTCTGCTGTGGTATCGAGGAGCCCTTGACATCGTCGTTGAATTGTTGAATCTCAGCCTCAGCAGCATAACGAGACTGGTCACGAGTAAAGACACGCGCAAGCTTATCGCTCGCACCAGTGACGATGTCGCCGTTCTCCTTGCATACAGCCACGGTCCATACTGAGATGGCTGGGTGGGTGATGGTCTGTATGCACTGGTTGTTTTCCCATATCCGTACTGTCCGATCTTCGCCGGCGCTCACCAGGCCGCCGTTAGGGAGGACAGCAAGAGAGTAGATGAAGTTCTCGTGGCCGTGCAGCTCCGCCACCTGTTGTCCATTGAGCGTCCATAAGCGAATGACGGCGTCGTTCCCTGCGGATGCGAACTGGGCACCCGAGGGATGATCCGGAGGTAATCGGCAGAGGGCGCGGACAACTTCAGGTGCCTGGATCGAGCGTACCGGAGATGCGGAGCCCGAAGGCTGGAATATGCGGATCTGCTTGTCTGCACAGCCGGTGATGATGGTATCGCTGTCGTAAGCAAGGACAGCCCACACCGATGCAGAGTGACCCTGCAGCACTGTAGATTCGCCCCACTTGCCTACCTGCCATAGCCGCGCCTCCATGTCCCAGCTGCCGCTGACAATGTATTTTCCATCCTCGCTGACGTCCAGCGCGCATACGTTGTTGCCATGTCCGATCAGAAGAGCGTCTGCATCGTCGTCAAGGTTCTTGGTCGGCCGCCGTACGTCGATGATCTGGTCTTTGCCGCCCGACACGACCAGGCCCTCGGGAAACGACGACGTGGGCGGTACGATGGCGAGCGAGTTGACGAATTCCTTGCCGTGTGTCTTGATGGTGCTATCCCATATCGGTGGGCTAGGTGACTGCTGTGCCCAGGTCCGTACTGTAAAGTCTCGCGACGCAGAGACGATGGAGGAAGGCGAGGGGAATGCGACGCTTCGGACCTGCACGCTGTGTTAGTGGTGGTTCTGCGTAATGCAGGGACCTGATTTGCTTAGTAGCGGATGCAACACGTACATCGTCCTCGTGACCGCGAAGGGTGGCTGATAACTTGAAGTCGGCCATGGTTGAAGCAACGCGGGGTTGCTGCTTGGTGGTGGGAGAGGTCGTAGCAGCGGAGCGGAGAGAAGGAAACGAGCACTAGATAGAGGCGAGAGTTGCACGCATCAAGGCTTCACAGTGAGCGAGATCAACGGATTCGTAGCTGCTTGGACGTGGCCGAGTGATTGCAGTGAGTTGCTTGTCACAGGCACAGCTCCGTGGTTGACGACGTCAGCCTTTCGCGAGACAGCTGTAGCCGAAGCACCCATGTCACTTTCTCATTATGTCAGCCTCGCCTCGCCTCGCCTCGAATGCTCCTGCTTCCTGATCGGGACTTGATTCCTAAACCCAGCACCAGACGTGAAATATCACCAGGGCTCTTTTTCTCTTGTAAATACAGGCGCATCTTGGTACCTCACGTCTGGTTGCTTGGCTTTCAGGTACTCGTACGAGTGGCTTGCGGCTGAGCATCTGCTTTACCAATAGCGCGAACCCTACCGTTGCCTCAGCTCTCGCTTGTCTGGCAAGATGCATCTAGGCTAACGTCCATTTCACGATAATCTCAGATTTCCTTACCATCGGCCTGGTACTTGGATGCGGGAAGCCCTCGTTTTCGTATTCTGCCACGTGAGGCGCTGAGCCACAGCATCCGGGGTTCGCGAAGCGTCCTGCTGGACAGCTGGCTCCAGGCCACCACTCCTCCCACCATGCGCTTGCAGATGCGCTCGAGAAGCTATTGTCCCCAATCGTTGATTAGAAATTGTCAAGTCTTTGGGGTCGCCGCAGATGCGCATTAACCGCCATGCTGCATGTGATACTACGCCGTTGGAAGATGCACCTTCGGAGACTTGTCAGCTTCTGAAACCGGGGTAGATAAGTCTACCCGAGCATAACCTCGTCACGGCATGTTGAGACGAGAACATGTAGCGACGTTGGTATTTTCCTAGGAGAAGCACAATATTCGGCTGTGATGCCGTAGCTAGGTAGCGCAGCAGTTCTCTCTGCTATGGTACGCGTCCCAAAGCAGCGCGGATCGTCGGTGGTGGGCCCAGAACACCACCCACCAAATATCCTGCCAAACGTCAAAGTCTTGGTGGCTCCGTTGTCGTGCAACACCGGCTGGAGGTTTCCATCTCAACATGGGCCCCGCACAGCCCACGACGGAATCCTCCGCCCCGCCTCTGTGGCTCGTCTCCATAACGGAGGGCGGCCAACGCGTTTCGCCGACCGTCTGGAGTCAGTCAGTACCAGCGGTAGCTTTTCATGCGCAGGGCAAATGATTTCGCATCCCCTTCCGAATTTCCTGGTCATTTGACTCTAGCTGCTCTGCTCGGCCGCTACTCGACGTCCCTTGCGCCTCGCCTCCACCCAAAGGGTCGTGTTCGGCATCGCGCTGCAGCCACTAGAGCAATAGCCTTTCGCGTGACATTGCCTACCCTGCTTTCCCACGATGCGCTTACAATGGACCGCCCGGTTTGTTCTAGCCCAGCCCACGCTACACTTGCGCCAAGCCACTCAAGTCCTCTGGACGAAGCGTTGCGTGTCAGCTCAAATTTTGGGCCGTCCTGGAGCGAAGGGACACCCTGTGACTTGTCTGGAAGCGGTCTATGCAACCGCCCATGTCACTGAGATGAGTGCGCCATCCAGAACTGACGCCAGCGTGCCATGGCTGGAGGGACGGCTGCATGCCTACAAGAGCGCGAACACTCCTCCCAGATCCGTCCTGTCTTCTGCTCCCACCTTGATCTGCAATATCTAAACAACTCTCTATACAAGCTCTTGGCAACCAGTAATCTCGGCATACATTCAGTCCGGCTGCATCGACCACAGCATAGTTTGCCTGCACCTGGCGATCTCGGTATCCTTGCCTCAGCCTTACCAATTGCTCGGAACTCGCGCGGCGCCTCCGTGATCAGCGGCCGACCCCTACGTACCCCTACGCGTTCGTGCGTAAGGTCAAAATCGTCACACCTGTGACCGTTGGCCTTTTATTTTTCACAACAGGGTCTTACGAGCATTTGCTTCAAGAAGGCTTCCCCCGCCAGCTCAAACTACACAAGTAACACCAAGAACCAAATTCACACCTACCTCCACCACCCCTCACACATTATACAACACTACCACAATGGACGCACCAATGATCGAACTCAAGTCGGCCCTGGCCTCGTAAGTCACACCCTTTTGCCCTTTCAATCCCCAGCTAAGTCTGTTAGACTGTTTCAATGCGGACAATACTCAGATCTGACCATTGTGTGTGGCGCGAAAAGATACCCAGTTCACCGTATACTCCTTGCAACCAGATCTACCTTCTTCGAGGGAGCCTGCCGCAATGGCTTCAGGGAGGCAGAAACTGGAGTCATCGACCTGACCGAAGATGACGCAGAGGCTGTTGACCACATGGTACACTGTACGTATTAGTGTGAGAGGGCGGGGTCTTCAAGTGTGCTAATTGCTTCTAGATTTCTATCACATGGACTACCTTACCAAGAAGTCACTCTCGCGCCGTTCCTCACAACGGTCTAACCGGCCTACTTCTCTACGATCCTCCATCACCAAGAAAAGAAGCCCACCCAAGCAGCTTAATCTCGCTCAAGTAGAGGATCCGCTACTCGCGCTTGTGGCCGCAGCCAACAACTCGATGCCATTGACTCCTCCCGCAGACGAGCCCATATTCCAGAATCTCGATGCCTCCACCAAGATGCCCGACACGCCGATGGCCGATCAATTCTTCGAGGATGACGATTCAGAAAGCGAGCAATCAGAGGCCGAGTTTGACATTGAGACTACGCATCTTGTTACACATGCCAAGGTCTACGCCATTGCTGAGAAGTACGTACCACCCTTCGTCATTCTTTACTTTTCTACATTTTGCCTGAATGCGCGCCTTGGGTTGCGGGGGTGTTTTCATCTGCGCCTGCAGCATTCCTTCCCATGGCTGGGGTGTGAAGCGCATGGCACGGCGGTTTGAAACACCGACAAACCCCGCGATGTGCGTCACAAGCACTCCGCTTGCCAATCACGCTTCGAGATCCACCCTCCGCCCTACCTTTGCACACACAGCCCTCTCCTCTGTTTTGCTTGTGTACGATTCCTAGATCGGCCAATGGCCTTTTGTGGTTATCAAGCCTCCATGGCTGCATTTTCGAAACTGTCCGCGTCAGCGTACAACACTCTCCAATCACGCGCCTATCATGCATCACGCACTTTGGGACTGGTTTGCTAACGGTTTATGGCAGGTACGGCATCGCAGGCTTGAAAGCGCTTGCGCGTAGCAAATTTGCAGACGACGTCGAGTTGCACCTCAGCAGTGCCGAGTTTCCAGAGGCTTGCCAAGAGGCGTACGAGTCTACCTTCCACACTGATCGTGGTCTGCGAGACGTTATCATCCAAACCTTCCGTGCCAACCCCAGCCTCTCGCTACGTCCCGACGTTGAGATGGCGGTGCGAGAAACGCCTGGACTTGCTTTTGAGCTCTTCCGCATGGCGAGCGGTCTCCCTGTCTCATCCTGAAAAGTGGGCATTACTCTATTTGCCGTCCCTAGCCTCTTATCACTGCTCTACAGCCCACCCCAGCACTTGCATCGCCGCTGCTGCATGCATACGCCCAGAATTTACGCTGAGTTTCGTCAGCTCTTTGTGAAGAATCCTACGCGCGTCCATCAAATGGACTATTCCGCAAGAGTTCCGCACACAAACGCCTGTCTTGGCTAAGACAACGTGTTTCACGACATCTGCAGTCAACCGTCGACGTGATGCGGGGTCAGCATGTCTTACCTACCACGTCGAGCCGCGCAGCCGCGTAGTCCAAAGTTACACCCGGCGCGCTCCAGCCAATGGGGGACTTCTACCGGTTCTTCATCAACCCTGCCCGTTGAGGGTTCTTTTACTCTTTCTTGTTTACTATGTAGTACTTCTAGCGATACCAACTAGCGAATCAATGTTCAATTTTCTGTCAAGTCTGAGTTAGATCAATTCATCCATTTCGATCCATCTCTTGCCTCAAAGCTTTGCCATGAATTTTTCACATCGTTCTCCAATGACATCTCATACGACTGTACCGAAGGTGGAGCTGCATGTCGCGACGTCATCCCAGCGTGTCACCCTTGCTGCATAGATGGGGTTTGTAACGATCCACAGCATGGCGCCCGCATGTAAGCCCGAGATCGCACATGACTCGGTCCTTCCCCATCGGCCATCGGTCATCGGTCATACAAATCAGGAGTCCAACGCCTCCTTCTGGCGCCTAAGGCTTCCATATCAAGAGATCTGCGACCGTTTCGGACCGTTCCTTGAATTTTGCTTGTGGCAGAGGGGGATCTACTTTGATTATTGGTATGTGGCTTTGAAATCAAGATGACGATCATGGACCGTGTTGGATACAAGATTCGGAACTGCTGTAGTGCTCAAGTGAATATTTCGTCCGGTATTTTGTGGCTGGCACTTATAAACCGAGGAGCGTAGGTTGACGGCCAGAGGGTGCTTTCCTTGCTTTCTTTCGATCTTTGTTGTTTGAGGGTTGGCTTCATGTCTGGCTGTAATGCACGCATGAATTGCCTAACATCTATCACTCAGTATCTCTCGCGAGAAAGCATCGCGGTAGATCAAATCTTAAATTAAATACAACTAGCAGAGATAGTTGTGATGAATACTGTACATCAGTGTGCCTGAGGCAAAGCCGGTGATATATACAAATGTATCTATACAGTAATCGACTACTGTGCCACGATCGAAGATTAATTGCCAAAGCCACTCTCATTGTTGGAGACCATCGACAGAATTGCTGGAATAGCTTTGAACGTGGCTGTGTTGCCGGGCGACGAAACTAGTACACTATGCGCCAACCGGTCGTCTTTCTAAATGTGTGAGCAGCATGGCGGCATTGATAGCCGGTGCATGCGAACAGGTGGAAGAAATCCGTGCTAAACATCGGGAATCATATTCGAGTTGAGCGTCGTGATGATTGAGAGTGGGCAGCCAGTCGACTGTTGTTGTAGTTCAGCACTATCGTTGCTCTGTACTGCTTGGCGGGACGCCCCTATGTAGCGGGATTTGTAGTGGGACACCGTTGAACGCTCGATGTTTGTGTGACCCAGGAAAAGGAATGTGACAGTGTATAAGCTGGCGATGAGGTTTGGTTACGCAGAATGGATCCGGAGCATCCTTTGCATCTTATGATGCTCAGTACTCATCATTTCTTCCCAGTTATTCCACAGCCTTGTCGAGAACAGAGCATGGGTCTTTGATTTGAGCAACGTTTGACGTTCTTGTAGCCTTTTCCAATTCTAACACCGGCAAACTCCTCGGGTGCGATGCGATCTCACACGTCGTCAACCACCCATCGCTATAGCTGACCCTGTCTCCTTCGTACCGAACTTCTGTCATTGAATTCTGCCCACTCGAACATCGCCAGCCATGCCGTAACCGTTCAATTAGTCGTCAACCGGAGCGGTTCGTCGAGAGGTAACTCCGATACTAGTGGATTTGTGCACAGATGATGCCACCGTCGTCACTCCATTCCGATGAAGAAGCTACCCGACAAGCTGCTCATGAATGTCGACACCCAACTCTTGGAACTCGATCTTAGCAATTTAACCTCGATGGAAAGGCCACTCGGCTTTACCGATCTCTTACGCAGTCGAAGCAATTCCATGATGGATGGCTCAGCCAGCACTCACCCTCTTCAGCCGTACAGACCTAGCGCGGAAAGTGACCTAACTCACGCTGCAACCCATCAACCACCTCTTTGAGGTTCCCTTCCCCACACCTTCCGCAGTAGAATACCCAGCACTCCAGATGTTCTTTTGGCATGCACATGTGTACATGGATGAGACACAATGTACCTTTCGCAGGTGACGAGCATGGTTGACTTGGACCGAATGGAGTACTTCCATATCTACGTATCCAGGTTAAAAGAGTTTCGGGCCAAAGACCGGTCTCAGGGAAGGAGATTCTCGAAATTCTGTCCAGTAGGGTTTAGAGTTTGCGCATCTTAAGCCCGTCCGTTGAAGTTATTAAGGATCCCGAATACACGTCTTTGGAAGGTGCCGAATTCGTATTCCCGAGCTCGGTGGAATGAATGAGAGCGTGGAGATTGACCATAGACAAGGAGAATGGATGGGTACACCAAGGAGCGGGGAGGTGGTCATGTCCGAGAGGTCGATTGAACGTGTTCGTGATCATGATGCATGGATGTTATCCAGACTTTGGTTGCGGTAAGGCCATCATCGCGTAAAGGTCCCGTGAATAACTCCTCGAGATTCTGTAAATTTTTGATCGAGAGTCGAAAGACAGCACAGCAGGCATCAGGCGGGGCAAGGCATGATATAAGACGGTCATAGTCTTGGGGATCCGAGGATGCCCTAACGCTAGCGTGGTTCGCGCTGACACCTGCATACGTTAAATCTCCGAAGCCGAATAGTTTCACGTTACATCATTAAGAAAGTTGAGTTACTCTCCGCAATAATTTTGTATCTGACAGTGGTTCCCGTGTTTCTAGGGCTCGAAGATGCACCCTCACGCTTCCGGTTGCGGCGGGCCGCTCTTGCTTGACCCTGCACCACTGCACACTAGATGCGTAGCCAACGCGACAATCGTCAGCCAAGAGCGTCAGCCTGGTCAACTTCAGTCACCTCCACGCAATCGTGGTAATGCACATACGAGCTAACCATCTAGAAACGTTTTACAGAATCCCAGGATAACTTGAAGACTGAACCGCGCATATTTGAAGATTCATGCACGTTAGGTGAGTTGGTTCTGTAGCTTTCTGTAGCGTTTTCTCATTCTTTCTGGTTCTGGGTTTGTTGTAAATGACGTCCGTAGATGGCTTCCTCTTTGGTACTTCGACACGTGCAATGATACCTACGGGCGCTGGCCACTTACTCTTTGCAACAATTACCCCATTGCGACCGACTTAAATGTGTCCATACCTTCTACGAACTCTTTGCATAGGATCAACGCACTCTCTCGCTGCATGCAAAGGCCGTGCTGAGTTATGGGGCTGTAAACATAATAAAATATGTTGCTATCTTCTAGCCCTTCCTCTTGTCGAAAACTCTCTCAGAACATCCGAATCGTCCAAATTGGCACTGCTGTATCCATCAGTTTTGGCTTCTCGAATCACGCTCTACACATATACATCTTTCGCATTACAATCATCATATCAATGACCAGAATGTCGGTCCCTCACACAGATGTCGACGTCACATTTCCTCATTATACCTCTCTGCCACCATACTTCGGCAACCATCCACCAGCTCTCGAAAAGAGAGATCACCACGATTCAACCTCCGAGAAGACTAGTAGTACCGGCGCCTACGAACTGCAGGCTCGCACCGATACCGACGACGAATCGAAATACGGCTTCTGGGGCGAATTGGATGAGACTAAGAGTTCGTCTGAGATGGAGCGACTGTTCATGAGCGCAATAGCCAAATTCTGCTTCTATTTGTGTGCATATTGCGTCCTTGTATTGGGTGGTGCCTTTGGCCTCTACTTCGCCTTCGAACTTGCCTTCGGCCGTTATGGGCTAGGCACAGGGACGGCCATTCACAGACACCAGCTCCCACCAAGCACATCGTATGGGGTAAGTCGACCGCAGTATGGTAGTGGTATCGACAAGCAACATGCTGACACCTAGCCTGCTCTAGATCAAATTCTGCCTCGAGTCGCCGAACCGCGAAGCACCTAGTGCGCAGGCCTGGCGCTACATGAGAGCAGCTACTGGTGACTGTTGTGCGACCGATACCATTGACTTCATCCTCGACTCCAAGGAAACATGGAAGGTTCAGCCGGGTGCTATTCTGGTCTTGCGAAATGAGGAGCCATATCTTGATCAGATCGAGAAGACGCAGACGCGCACAGTCTCCCGAGAGCAAGTACAGGTTCCTTAGCTGGGTGATGACCTTGCTGAAGAGGGTCAGTTGGGACGATAGGGCTGATTCATTGGACATGAAAGTTCTGTCACACCACAAATACTTTGCAGGCGGCATCTGGTATTTAGCATACGTCATTGCTTGCTTAGCATATTTGCATAAATGTCATTGATTCTGTTCGCTTCTCCATATTCCAATTTCTTAGAATCGCCAGGCTCTCCTACGCCTAGTACCTGCTGACTGCACTGCATAGCATGGAGCCTTCAAAACATCATACTCCGTTAGCATTTATCAAATGTGTATTCTGCGAGAGACCCTTGCATGTACGTTTGTTCTGTCGTCCGAGTGTCTGTAGACGATGATAGGATCGCTGGAACAAGAATGGGCGCTGGCAGTGAGGGCTGACATTTGTTCAGCTCTGGTATTTTGGAACACGCGCCGAGTTCCTGGCAGTCATATTTTTTGCTCAGGATGCATTTGAGTGACTCAAGTGGTGGGAAAACTTTGCCGTCATCAAGAAGTGGTACTACTTTCGAAACCGTGATCCAGGGAACCGTTTGTAATTCTCACAGTCTTTCCGCGTATTTCACTTTAGAAATCAGTGCTCGCCTATAATTTTAGCATCTGATACCCTATTACTGTCAATTTAATTAGTACAATAGCACGATTGATCCGACGCCTAGATTTTACAACATCCTGGGACATATCGTTACGGGTTAGAGGGAAGGGGAACATACGACTGTGGAATGTAGTCGCAGAAAATGATGAGCATACTTCAGTCGAGTCTATCGCAACTGATATGAAGTTGGGGCGAAGATGTTGGTATAAAGACCCTGGGTTCATAGGCATGATCCAGCTAGTGTTCCTGTCACGGCAATCCTAAGCACATGTCGATCGAGATTTTGATGGAACATGGATTTTAATTAATTTTTATCGTACTCTATTTTGATTCATGCAGGAACTGATGCCAAAGTCATTTAGTTCCGTCAGTCGTAGCCACATTGGCGGTCATTATAGCAGGGCGAAGCTTAGGCAGGGGGTGAGGTAGGCTCAGGGACGCCGGGAGGGCAGTGCCAGTGGTCGTCGTGAGGCTCGCAAGCCTCAGCAGGTGCAGCAGCAGCAGATGATGTAGCTGAAGCAGAGGGTTGCGCTGGAGTGGCAGATGCGGAGGTGGTAGCGGAAGCGGTGCTGGTTGCAGCAGCGGTAGACTCCTCCTCGAGGGGAGTGTAAGTGCCAGAGCACCCAACACCGGGAACAACGATGTCGTGAGCATAAGCCTCGAGAGCAAAGTACTGAAGGGTATCGCTGTTCCTCGCAGCGTAGGTGGAGTTGTTCTTAGCGAGGGCGATGGTTCCAGGGTATTTCTCTTCCTCCTCGTCATTGTAGTGCTCGACAACACCCTCGCCAACTTGGGGAAGGTGGAGAAGACGATGGAGGAGATCAGAAGCCCAGAAGGTGTTGGTCGCACCGTTGGCAACGTCGTATCCGAGCATGCACATGGTCGAGAGAGGCCTACGGATCTCGTAGGACAGGTCACAGATGACGGTCTCCGAGGTTGCGTTTGAGCCGCGCCAATGACCAGCCCAGCCTATTGTTGCTTAGTTAAGATGATTTCTTGACAGTTGGAGACAGTACATACCCTCTTGGTCGCAATTGCCATCAATGTTGTCACAACGGAAGAGGATGCCGGATTTGTCACCATCGGCAATCTTGGTAAACCAGCCAATTGGCTCGCCAGTTGGTGCCTCGCCGAAATATTTGGTGTAGACCTCGGAGGAGTTGCCATAGCGAAGGATGTGGTCGCGCGCGTGGCTGACGATGGTCAAGGTCTCTTCGAGGCCCTTCTTGATCATGCTACGCTGAGTGGCATTGCAAGAAGCGTGAATAGGGAACTCGCGAACGGCACCGGTGTCCCATGCGGTGGATGCAGGAGCAGCCTCCATGGTGTGAGTGACAGTGACGGTGGCCTGGCGAGGAGCGAGGGGTCCGGCCATGACAGCGGAAGCTCCAAGGAGCATAAGAGCAGAGGCACGAGCAGCCATTTTGATATTGACCTGAAGGACTGTGAAGAGGTCTTGAGGTTTGAGGTCCGAACTGGTGTTCAGTGAGTGTCCCGAGAAGCTGGATGCTGGATGGAGGTACTTGCATACAAGCTGCAGGCCTCTTTATATTCCACCGGAATGACATCTCACCACTGGCGACTGTTCCTCTCGGTGCTCATCTACCGACATCGACGCAGACTTGACCGCCGAGACTTTGAAGAAAACGCCTCATGGCTGCAGCCGCAGGTACATCAACCGGTCTACTACCGGTCTATCACCCATACAGAGATCTGAATGCTACGCTGTACGGGTCTGGAGGCTGATCCGCATCTTGGCTTGACATAGAAAGCGAATAGTCAACCTTGGCATGGAGGTGCATGGGGGGCTGGACGACATGTCTTCGATCCGGAGCGTGGAATTATGGGTAACTAAGTACCATGATGGGCGCCCAATGAAGAGAATTTCTCAAATCCAAGGTACACATCGTCGGGAGGATTACCTGCGTTCGGGAAGACCGAGGACATGAACGTGGATGGTCGCTAGGTCTCGGCACGAGCCTCCCACGCAGTATGTCATGTTGAACGTAAACAGATGCGAATTCGAGAAGTTCGGGTAATCTTTTGCATGATTTGGCTTGTATAGACATGTTGTCCTGTATTGTTCGGCAACTCTGGCCAGGCTGACCAAAAGCCGAAATACTGCTATCTGCTCAAGGCTGAACGAGGCAGTCAAGACCAAAACAGAAGTCTTGAAAAGAGAGATATGAGCGTCCGGATACACACCCGACTGTACGAAGTAGCGTTGGTGTTGAGCGCCGAAAAGCCGCCTCTTAGGTCATGGCTACAGTATGTCCCCAACATACATCGCCAAGACTCCCGCCACGTTGAATAATGGCACTATCCCACTCACCTACCGCATACGTTAACGAGGCCGCCTACCTAAAAGCAACAACTCAGATTCACTGGATCCTAATTCGATGTTTGCCCCGAGACAAGACTTGTGCCAAGGCAAACCATCCAGCAAGGTGCTCAATGCCAAGAATGCCCGTGGCACTTTCTGTGAAAGTACTGCAGACAAATGGATACCGAAGAGTTCTTCGCGGCTTCCTTGTGGGGTCGTCTTGCACCATCACCGTACATTCGTTCCGCTCCGCTGACACCAGGAAAAGCTTGAACGGAGTCGATATATCAAGGGCACTACGCTGGTATAATATTGTCCAGCTTTACACCCATCGATTCGCTCGTGTGACATATCCGGTAGTTCTTGGTCATGTCTTCAATCATGCGTTCTACCCTCTCCGCTGCTGTCCTATGTCTCGCGGGCTCTGTGTTTGCGCAGACCCCTACTGTCACCGTCACACAAGCTGGCGCGACTACCACAGTATTCACTACCGGGACTCCCTCAATCACAGCGGTATCGGACTGTCATCCTCATAGCACTGTCCTGTACGTATTCTTATGTTTGCTTCTGGTTCCTATAACTTGGCGCTAACATGCAACAGCTGGTGCATGGTCGGCGAAGAAGAATACCAGGTTTCCGGGCCTACCGCCACTGAAGAATTCCAATCGGAATATACCGGTTGCCACACCCATGGCTCAGAGACGTGAGTGACACAATCAACGTGAACAGCGGAATATTGATATGTTCAGATACTGCGTCGATGATGCTGGAGAAGATGTTCTGATCATGGTCGATGCTGCAGAATCAACAGACAGCTCCTCACACACTGAAGAAGAGTCACCTGCTGAGTCTGAGGCTGAGCCAGCTGGAAGCAAGGGACATTGCCACGACCACGCCGGTGTTGAGCACTGTGTTGGTGGAAGTGCTGAGGAAGTCAACTGCGATGCTCCCCAGCGCGAT
>Ga0265797_10005826_pt1 | contig 17797 bp, 13 predicted proteins | sample P2T30metagenome_FD_192433 | JGI IMG/M metagenome (GOLD analysis project Ga0265797, IMG submission 192433) | Plant litter microbial communities from East Loma Ridge, Irvine, California - P2 T30 | ecosystem: Environmental > Terrestrial > Plant litter > Unclassified | place: USA: California...
CCACGCGCTGGCGCAGGCCGCCATCGACACCCTCACCGCACCGGACCGCTACGGCCGCGCCTTCCAGCTGCGCGTGATCGTCACCGACTTCGAAGGCAAGCAGGTGGCCGACGTGCTGTCGCCACCGGGACTGCCGCAGGCCGGGCCGGCGGCCGGCCGCACCAGCATCGACCACATACTGGATATCGACTAATGAGCATCGACACCACCGTACAAGACCCCAACCCCTGCCGCGTGATCGGCGTGCTCGACGACGGCGTCGCCAGCCTGAACGCGACCGCGCTGGCGTATTTGCGCAATGCCGACGTGGTGATCGGCGGCGCCCGCACGCTGGCGCTGCTGGCGCGCGAATTCAAACCGGGCGCCGTCCGGCACGATCTGACGGGGCAACTGAAAACGGTACCCGACTGGGTACGCGCGGCGCGTGCCGCCCACCTTGCCTGCGTGGTGCTGGCCACCGGCGACCCGTTGTGCCACGGCATCGCACCCTATCTGGCCCGGCACCTGTGCGTGCAGGCGCTCGACATCCTGCCGAACCTGTCGACGCTGCAGCTGGCCTGCGCCCGCATCGGCCTGGCCTGGCAGGATGCGCGCATCGTCTCGGTGCATGCGAAAGACGCCGGCGAGTGGGCACGCGGCAGCACCCCGGGTCACGGCCTGTACGGCCTGGCGCAGGCGCTACGCCGGCATGAGCGCCTGCTGGTGCTGACCAGCCCCGACAACTCGCCGGACCGCATCGCGCGCCTGCTGCTGGCCGAGGGCCTGGGCGACGACTTCCACATGGCGGTGGCGGAAAACCTGCTGCAGCCGGAAGAACGGGTGCTGGCCGAACTTAGTCCGCAGGATGCGGCCGGCATGCGCTTCGCGGCGCTGAACGTGGTGCTGCTGTGGCGCGTGACGCCGGCAGCGCGGCCCGTAGCATTTGGCCTGATGGACAGCGCCTTCGTGCAGCGTCAACCCGAGAAGGGTTTGATCACCAAGCAGGAAGTGCGCGCGGTGAGCCTGGCACGCCTGCAGCTGCGTGGGGACAGCGTGGTCTGGGACATCGGCGCCGGCTCGGGTTCGGTCGGCCTGGAAGCGGCGAGATTATGCCCCCACGGCCACGTGTACGCGATCGAAAAGAACGACGCCGATTTCGCCATCGCCGGCCAGAACCACGCGGCCTTCGACATCAGCAATTACAGCCTGGCCCTCGGCAAGGCGCCCGAAGGGCTGGATGCCTGGCCGGACCCGGATGCGGTCTTCATCGGCGGTTCCGGCGGTGAGCTGGCCGGCCTGATCGCCATGATCGTGGGCCGCCTGCGCCCCGGCGGGCACCTCGTGATGAATTTCGTCACGCTGGAAAACCTGGCGACTGCGACAGCTACCCTTGACGCCATCGAGGGTGTAGCGTGGGATGTGCTGCAGCTGCAGGCCGCGCGCAGCAAGCCGATTTTGCACATGCACCGCATGGCGGCCGAAAACCCGGTATGGATCGTGTGCGCACAGCGCGAAGGAAGCCAATCATGACGGGTACCTTGTACGGCATCTCGCTCGGCCCCGGCGACCCCGGCCTGATCACGCGCGCCGCCTGGGAGCAGTTGCAGCGGCGCGACGCCGTCTGGGTCTACCCGGCGCGCAGCGGCAAGACCCCGAGTTATGCCTTCGACATCGTGCAGCGCGCCGGCCTGGCGCCGCCCGAGACGCATGCACTGCTGCTGTTCCCGATGACGCACGACGGCGACAAGCTGGCGCGCGCCTGGCTGCGCGCCGCCGACACCGTGCTGCCCTGGCTGCGCGCGGGGCGCGACGTGCTGTTTCTGGTCGAAGGCGACGCCAGCACCTACGCCACCTTCGGCCACCTGGCGCGCACCGTGCGCGCGCTCGATGACGGCGTCGGCATAAAAATCATCGCCGGCGTGAACGCCTTTACCGCCGCCTGCGCCGAAGTGCCGGTACCCTTCGCCGAGCAGGACGACACGGTCGCCATCGTGCCGGCCGCCTACGGCGTGAGCGCGGTCGACCGCCTGCTGCCCGACTTCGACACGCTGGTGCTGATGAAGGTGAAACCGTTGCTGGACGAATTGATAGCCTGGCTGGAACGGCGCGATCTGCTGGCCGGCGCCCACTTCATCGAACGCGTCGGCGCGCCCGACGAACGTCGCTTCAGCGGGCACGACATCCTCACACTGCGCGGCACGAAGGTCAGTTATCTGTCGCTGCTGATCGTCAAGCACCCGCACCGCATCCGCGGCGAACGCATCAAGGGCTGCCTCAAGAAGAGCGGCCCAACCCCATTGGACCTGGAGACCGCATGACTACCCCCATTATCGATAACCCTCGCCTCTGCCTGGTCGCCATCACCAAGCACGGCGCAGCCCAGGCCGCACGCCTGGCCGTTGATCTGCCCGATGCCGATATCTGCACCTCGGCCAAGTTCGCCGCCAGCTTTTCCGGCCTGCCGAACGCCATCCGCGCCTACGAGGGCGCGCTGCGCGACGAGATCGGCCCGCTGTTCGCCGGCTACGACCAGATCGTGTTCTTCGTGTCGCTGGGCGCGGTGGTGCGCCTGATCGCGCCGCACCTGCGCAGCAAGGACGAAGACCCGGGCGTGATCGTGGTCGACGACGCCGGCCAGTACGTGATTCCGGTGCTGTCCGGCCACGTCGGCGGCGCCAACGAATGGAGCGAGCGCGTGGCGCTGCTGCTGGATGCAGCGCCGGTGCTGACCACGGCGTCGGACGTCGGCCGCACCATCCCGGTCGATATCCTCGGCCGTAACCTCGGCTGGCGCGTGGAAGCGCCGAAGATCAACATCACCCGCGTCTCGGCCCACGTGGTGAACGGCGAACCGATCGCCTTTATCCAGGAAGCGGGCAGCCCCGACTGGTGGACCCGGCCGACGCCGCTGCCCGACAACATCCACCGCTTCGCACGCTTCGACGAGGTGCCGCTGGAGCGTTACGCCGCCCTGTTGTGGGTGACGCATGCCGAGGTGCCGGCCGAGCGCTGGGACGCGCTGAAGGAACGCCTGGTGGTGTACCGGCCGCCGCAGGACCAAGCCATGCCGGATAGCGCGGCATGAACACCTTCGCCATCGGCCTCGGCTGCGACCGCGGTACCTCGCTGGCGACCGTGCGCAAGGCGGTCGAGGTGGCGCTGGCGCTGGCCAATGCCGCGCCCGAGCAGGTGGTGGCCGCGGCCAGCATCACGCTCAAGATGGACGAAGCCGGGCTGCTGGCGCTGGCCCAGGAACACGACTGGCCGCTGCGCTTCTATCCACCCGAACAGCTGGCGGCGGTACCGGTGCCGAATCCGTCCGAGACCGTGCGCCACTACACCGGGACGCCCTCGGTGAGCGAAGCGGCGGCGCTGCTGGCCGCGGGACCCGGCACCACGATGGATGCGCTGGTCGTCGAAAAATACAAACACCGGGGCGAGGATGGCCGCAATGCCACCGTCTCGATCGCAAGGAAAACCAAATGAATGAAGTTCAAGGCGCAGTGCAAACTGCGCAGGCACCGGCCAACGCAGCGGCGCCCGCCGGCAAGATCATGCTGGTCGGGATCGGCCCCGGCAGCGTGGACCACATGACCCAGCGCGCCCGCGCGGCGATCGCCGAAGCGGATGTCGTGATCGGCTACGTCACCTACATCAAGCTGGTGGCCGATCTGATCGAAGGCAAGGAAATCATCCGCAAGTCGATGACCGAGGAACTGGACCGCGCCGTCAGCGCTTTGGAAGCGGCGCGCGCCGGCAAGAAGGTGGCCCTGATCTCGTCCGGCGACGCCGGCGTCTACGGCATGGCCGGCCCGACCTACGAGGTGCTGTTCCAGTCCGGCTGGACCCCGGACGATCCGGTCCAGGTCGAGATCGTGCCCGGCGCCTCGGCCCTGAACAGCTGCGCCGCCCTGGTCGGCGCGCCGCTGACCCACGATTTTTGCGCGATCTCGCTGTCCGATCTGCTGACGCCATGGCCGACCATCGCCCGTCGGCTGGATGCGGTGGCGATGGCCGACTTCGTGGTCGCCCTGTACAACCCGAAGAGCGGGCGCCGCACGCGCCAGATCGTCGAGGCCCAGCGCCTGTTCCTGCGCCACCGCCGCGCCGACACGCCGGTCGCCATCGTCAAGAGCGCCTACCGCCGCCGCGAGAACATCGTGTTCACCACGCTGGACTCGATGGCCGACGCCGATATCGGCATGCTCAGCACGGTCCTGATCGGCAACAGCAACACCTTCGTGCGCAACGGCCTGATGGTGACGCCGCGCGGCTACGCGAATAAATACGACATGGAAGATGGCGGCAGCACGCGCGACGGCGAAAAGGCCGGCCGTTCGCTGTCCACCGGCCTGCTCGGCTGGCTCGAGACGCTGCAGGCCGAACACGCCGCTGGCGACGACATCGCCACGCTGGCGGCGCGCCACCGTTTGCCGGCCGACTACATCCAGGCCACGCTGGAAGAACCACTGGACGCTGCCGCAATGGCGTCTGCCCCCGAAGAAAGCGAAGCATGAGCGACGACACCGTCACCAAAGAAATCATCAAGCCCAAGATCGGCGACTACCGCCGCCACCTGCTGGTCTGCACCGGCTCGCGCTGCACCGAGGACGGCCAGTCGCAGGCGCTGTTCGACAGCCTGGGCGACAAGTTCAAGGCCGCCGGCCTGAATGCCGGCGATTTGCGCGTGAAGCGCAGCCGGGTCAGCTGCTTTGCTGCCTGCAAGGGCGGCCCCATCGTCTGCGTGCAGCCGGACGGCACCTGGTATTACAACGTCACGCCCGAGAATATGGACCGCATCATCGACCAGCACCTGTGCAAGGGCGAGCGCGTGGAAGACCTGGTGTTCCACCAGGCGGGCCAGGATTAAGGAGCGGCCGGACGCACTTTATTTGGACCAATGTTCCGGATGCTTTGCCGTACAATGCGATGGCATCCGCAATCATTTTCCATATAATCTGCCTTCATGCCCGATCAGAATACGAACGACGACCTCAGCTGGCTGGCCGGCGGCGGCGAGATGGGCGCGTTGATCCGTTCGATGGACTGGTCGACGACGCCTCTCGGTCCGCTGCACACCTGGCCGCAAAGCCTGCGCACTTCGGTCAGCCTGTGCCTGTCCTCGACCTTCCCGATCCTGATCGCCTGGGGGCCGCACGACATCCAGATCTACAACGACGCCTACCGCCCGATCTGCGGCGACCTGCATCCGCAGTCGATGGGTGGCGCCTTCAAGGAAGTCTGGGCCAGCGCGATGCCGGTGGTGGGCGACGCCTTCGAGCGCGCGCACCAGGGCGAAGGCACCTACATCCTCGACCAGCGCATGTTCCTCGACCGCTACGGCTACCTCGAAGAAGCCTTCATGACCTTCTCGTTCTCGCCGATCCGCGACGAATCGGGTGAGGTCGGCGGCATCTTCCACCCGATTTCGGAAGCGACAGCGGCGGTGCTGAACGCGCGCCGCTCGCAGGGCCTGCGCGACCTCGGCGCCGCCATCGGCGACGCGCGCATGGTCGGCGACATCGTGCACGACATCGCCGCGCACTACCCGGCCATGGCGCTCGATCTGCCCTTCGTGCTGCTGTACCGGATCGATGCCGACAGCGGCCACCTGCATCTGTGCGGCGGTGCCGGCCTGGAGGCGCACGCCGCCTTGAAGGCCGAGGTGGCCGAACTGGACGACAAGGTGTGGCCGTTCGCCGCCGCGGCGCAGTCGCGCACGGCGCAGCAGGTACACGGCCTGCGCCCGCGTTTCCATGGCGCGCCGTGCGGCCCGTACGATGCGGCGCCGGATGCGGCGCTGGTGCTGCCGGTGACGGTGCCGGGCCAGCAGGAATTGTTCGGCTTCGTGGTGGCCGGCGTCAGCCCCGCGCGCGAACTCGATGCCGACTACCTGAACTTTTATGGCCTGCTCGGCGCCGCCGTGAATACCGCGGTCGGCAACGTGATCGCCTACGAAAAGGAACAGCGCCGCGCCGAAGAGCTGGCCCAGATCGACCGCGCCAAGACCGCCTTCTTTTCCAACGTCTCGCACGAATTCCGCACCCCGCTGACCCTGATCCTGGGGCCGCTCGACGACGCGCTGGCGGATGCCGCGGAACCGCTCGGGCCGCACCAGCGCAAGCGCATCGACGTCACCCACCGCAATGCGCTGCGCCTGCTCAAGCTGGTGAATTCGCTGCTCGATTTCTCGCGCATCGAAGCCGGACGGGTGCAGGCGACCTACGAACCCTTCGACCTGGCGCACCTGACCGCCGACCTGGCCAGCGTGTTCGAATCGGCCATGGCCAAGGGCGGCCTGGCCTACCACGTCGACCTGCACGACCTGGGCCAGCCGGTCTGGGTCGACCGCGACATGTGGGAAAAGATCGTCTTCAACCTGTTGTCGAACGCCTTCAAATTCACCCTGAAGGGCGGCGTGACCGTGGCCCTGCGCCGGCTCGAGGGCATGGCGCGCCTGTCCGTCATCGACAGCGGCAGCGGCATCCCGGCGGCCGAGTTGCCGCGCGTGTTCGAGCGCTTCCACCGCATCGAAGGCACGCCCGGCCGCACCTATGAAGGTACCGGCATCGGCCTGGCGCTGATCCAGGAACTGGTGCGCCTGCACGGCGGCAGCATCGCCGTGCACAGCGTGGAGGGGCAGGGTACCCGCTTCGACGTCGACATCCCGTTCGGCCACGCCCACCTGCCCGAGGAGCGCATCGTCCAGCCCGCCGTTGGTACCGCCGATGCCGATGCTGCCGTGCCGGATGGCGAGGGCGGGCGCATGGGCGCGGCCTTCGTCGAGGAAGCCCTGCGCTGGCTGCCGGACGAGGATGTGCAGGCCGCCGTGCCCCGCATCTCCGGCACCGGCACCAACGCCGATGCCGCGCCGGCGCCGGCCCTGCTGCAACCGGTCGCCGCCTTGCCGCGCATCCTGGTCGCCGACGACAACAACGACATGCGCGCCTACGTGAAATCGCTGCTCGACCCGTATGCCGAGGTCAGGGCCTGCAGCGACGGCGAGGCCGCCTTCGAAGCCCTGCTGCGCGATCCGCCCGACCTGCTGCTGAGCGACGTGATGATGCCGCGGCTGGACGGCTTCGGCCTGATCGCGCGCATCCGCGCCACCGAGGCGCTGCGCCAGCTGCCGGTGATCCTGCTGTCGGCACGCGCCGGCGAGGAAGCCAAGGTCGAAGGCCTGCGGGCCGGCGCCGACGACTATCTGGTGAAACCGTTCGCCGCCAACGAGCTGCTGGCGCGGGTACGCCACCAGATCGGACTGGCGCGCGAGCGCCGCCGCCAGCAGGACGACCTGATGATGCGCGAGACCTACTTCCGCTCGCTGGTCGACAATGCGCCGGTCATGCTGTGGACCACCGACCCGAGCGGCTACTGCACTTACCTGAGCCAGCGCTGGTACGACTTCACCGGCCGCCCGGTCGAACAGGACCAGGGCATCGGCTGGACCGAGAACATCCATCCGGACGAGCGCGAAGCCGTCAAGGCCGGCTTCCTGGCCTGCAATGCGGCGCAGACCCCGTACGTGGCCGACTTCCGCCTGCGCCGCCAGGACGGCAGTTACCGCTGGGTGGTCGATACCGGCCTGCCGCGCTACGACGAGGCCGGACGCTTTGCCGGTTTCGTCGGCACCGTGATCGACGTCCACGACCGCGCCCTGCTGCAGCAGGAACAGGCACGCCTGGCGCACGAGCTGACCGAGAAGAACCGCATGCAGAGCGAGTTCCTGTTCACGCTGGCGCACGAGCTGCGCAATCCGCTGGCGCCGATCCGCACCGGCCTGGAGCTGATGCGGGTGCGCCCGACCGCGGCCAATGCCGACAAGGTGCAGGCGATGATCCGGCGCCAGGTCGACCACATGGTGCACCTGGTCGACGACCTGCTCGACATGGCGCGCCTGTCCGAAGGCAAGGTCGAATTGCGGCGCGTGCCGGTGATGCTGGACGAGGTGGTGCGCGACGCCGTCGAGATCAGCATGCCGCTGGTGAATGCCGGCGCCCACCAGCTGGTGCTGCGCCTGCCGGACCGCGCCGTCGCGTTGTGCGTCGACCGCCACCGCGTGGCCCAGGTGCTGAGCAACCTGCTGAACAACGCCGCCAAGTACACGCCCAGCGGCGGCAGCATCGCCGTCGAGGCGGCGCTGCAGGGGGGCGAGGTGGCGATTGCCGTCATCGACAACGGCATCGGCATCGGCGCCGACGTTTTGCCGCGCGTGTTCGACATGTACGTGCAGGCGCACGACGGGCAGTCGATGGCGCAGGGCGGGCTCGGGGTCGGCCTGAACCTGGTCAAGCGCCTGGTCGAACTGCACGGCGGCCGGGTCGGCGCCGCAAGCGGCGGGGCCGGGCAGGGCAGCCGCTTCACGGTGTGGCTGCCGCTGGCGCAGGGCAGCGGGCCGCAGCCGGCGGCTGCCGCATCGGCTGCCCCAGTATCGGATGTCACACCGCCGGACAACGCCGCGCAGCCGGCCGCGCCAGGCGCTGCCAACACCCTGCGCGTGCTGGTGGTCGACGACAACGTCGACGCCGCGCAGACGCTCGGCGCGCTGCTCGAGATGAGCGGCTATGCGGTGGCGCTGGCGCACGACGGCGCCGGGGCCGAGGCGGCAGCGCGTGCGCAGCCGCCACACGTGGTGTTCCTCGACATCGGCCTGCCCGACCGCAGCGGCTTCGAGGTCGCGCAGGCGCTGCGCGGGCTGGCCGGCATGCAGGATGCCACGCTGGTGGCGCTGACCGGCTGGGGCGCGGAGCAGGACCGCAAGCGGTCGAGCGAGGCCGGGTTCGATGCCCACTTGACCAAGCCGGCGGACTTCGACAGCGTCGAACGGCTGCTGCGCGAGGCGGCCGCCAGCCGCGGGTTCTGAACGGAAAACAGGGCGGCGCCGCAGCGCGCAAGCGTGCGGTGCGGGGCAGGCGGAAGGCTTACACTGAGCTGCCGCCACTCAGCCATTGAAAGGAAAGCCCATGCCCCGCCTGCATACGTCCGGTCCCCACTCCACCGAACTTTACTATTATGAGCAGGGGCGGGGCCAGCCGGTGGTGCTGGTCCATGGCTGGCCGCTCAGCCACCGCATGTTGGAATCGCAGATCACCGCGCTGTCCGAAGCCGGCTACCGCGTGATCGCCTACGACCGCCGCGGCTTCGGCCAGTCCGGCCACCCGACCGCGGGCTACGACTACGACACCTTTGCGGCCGACCTGAACGACCTGATGACCAAGCTGGAGCTGCGCGACGCCGTCATCGCCGGCTTTTCGATGGGCGGCGGCGAGGTGGCGCGCTACATCGGCCGCTATGGCAGCGCGCGCGTGGCCAGGACCATGCTGCTGGGCGCGGTGCCGCCCTTCCTGCTGAAGACCGGCGACAACCCGCAGGGCGTCGACGAATCCGTGTTCGCCGGCATGTTCAACGCCGTCAAGAACGACCGCCTCGGCTTTCTCGGCGACTTCTTCTACGATTTCTATAACCTCGACAAGGCAGCCGGCGCAGGGCCGCAATCCAATCCCGAGCTGGTCGCCTTCAGCAAGTGGCTGGCCTGGGCGGCGTCGCCGCTGGCCACCGCGCAATGCATCGTCGCCTTTGGCGAGACCGACTTCCGCGCCGACCTGGCCAGGTTCGACATCCCGACCCTGATCGCGCACGGCGATGCCGACCGCATCGTGCCGCTGGAAGTGGCGGGCCAGCGCTCGCACGAAATGATCAAGGGCAGCCGCCTGGAGGTGATCCAGGGCGCGCCGCACGGCTTCGCGGCGACCCATGCGCAGCAGCTGAATGCGCTGATGCTGGACTTCCTGCGCAGCTGAACGATTACTGAGCGATTACTGAGGCTTTACTGCCGCGGCAGCGCGCTGCCCTTGCCGGTAGCGGCCCACCAGATGCCGCCCATCAGGTGGCCCAGGTACTGCGGGTCGCGGTACATCGCGGCGTTGTGCCCGAGGGTGGTGACGAAGACGCGGCCCCGGCCGGACTGGCCGGGTTGGCCGACGCTGCGATACCAGGCCACCGGATGATCGCGACCCATGCCCTTTGCCACCTGCCCCGGCCAGATCCGGGTCGGGTCGTAGCTGGACTCGTCCACGTTCAGCACCGGGTGGATCGCCACCTTGTACGGATTGGTGAGTTCGTACCACTCGTCGGTCCAGATCCAGCGCGGCGGCAGGCCGTAGGTGGCCGGGAAATTCTGGTCCACGGTGTCAATGGCGGCGGTCTGCACGATCGGGTGGATCGTGAAGGAGCGGCCGACCAGTTTCTCGTACCAGACCCACCCGTCCTTGGGCGCGATCATCGCGCGGTGCACGATGACGGCATTGCCGCCGCCGTTCATATAGGTTTCGAAGCGGGCGCGCTGGGCCGGGTTCAGCTCTTCGCCGGCGGTGTTCAACAGGACGATGGCGGCGTACTGTTTCAGGTCACCCTCGAAGCTGTCGGGGCGGTTGGTGTAATCCAGCTCGAAGTTGTGCAGCCGGGCCAGCTGCTCCAGGCTGTCGCGCGCGATCGGAATGTATTCGTAGTGGTACCTGTTGGGCATGGCCAGCACCAGCAGCTTGAACTGGGTGTCGGCGGCGCCGGCCGGCAGCGCCGCCGACAGTGCGGCGGCCGCGGCCAGCGTCGGTAAAGCGTAGCGCATTCAGTCTCCTTTTATATGGGACAGGGCGCGGGCCGCATCGCGTGCCATGAGCCAGCCGCCGTCCGCGAGCCAGTCGTGCAGACGGTCCGGCCAGTGCTGCAGCGAGATCCGCTCGCCGCGCTGGCCCAGGTTGAAGGCGTGGCCGGTGTCGGCATACAGGTGCAGCTCGGCCGACACGCCGGCGCCCACCAGCTGCCGGTACAGATCGAGCGCCGGCGCCATGCAGCATTCGTCGCGCGAGCCGGCCACCAGGAAGGCCGGCGGCGCGGCTTGGGCGGCCGTCGCCGGCACGCCCAGCGGCCCCGGATACACCAGCACCTGGAAGTCCGGGCGGCCATCCACCCGGTCGAGCGCATCGCGCGCGGGCGTGGCCGGTGCTGGATGGTCGGCAACCAGTGCCACCAGCTCGCCGCCGGCGGAAAAGCCCATCACCCCGATCCGCCGCGCATCGACGCCGTACTCGCCGGCATGCGCGCGCACCCAGCGCACGGCGCGCCGCAGGTCGGCGGCGGCATCGCCTTCGATGCTGTAGCGGGCCGGTGAGGCATCATCGCGCGCCAGACGGTACTTCAGCACGAAGGCCGTGACGCCCATGCGGTTCAGGTATTGGCCTGCCACCATCCCTTCGTTCTGGAACACCAGCATGCGGTGGCCGCCGCCCGGCACCACGATGACGGCGGCGCCGTTGGCGTGGCGCGCATCGGCGCGCAGCACGGTGAGCGATGGATCGTGGACGTTGCTGACATAGGCGCCGTCGGCCAGTTTTTCGGGCGCGCCGTGGTGCCGTTCCGCGCCGGGTGCGCCGTCCGGCCACAGCTGGAATACCGGCGGCGCCTTGGGCTGCTGGGCCAGGGCGGCGGCGCAGGCCAGCGCCAGCAGCGCAGCGAGGGCGGCGTGCAGTCGCATCGGCTTACTCCACGCGCGCCGCATACAGGCTATGGTGGGTCAAAATGAACAGCGTGCGCTTGTCCGGACCGCCGAACAGCAGCTGCAGCGGGCGCTCGGGCACGTCGATGCGGCCGGTCAGTTTGCCGCCTTCGTAGACGAAGACCTGGCCGTTGGCGACGTAGACCTTGCCGTCCGGGCCCAGCGCCGCGCTTTCGCCGCCGCGGTCGGCCACCGCCTTGAGATCGGTGATGGCGCCGCCCTGGCCCAGCAGGCCGCTGAAGGTGCGGTTCTCGGAACCGTTGGTGAACACTACGCGCTCGCCCACCGCGGCCTGCACGAAGCCGTGGGTATCGAGCGTATCCGACCAGCGGTGGCCCAAATGGTCGGCCGCGCCCTGGCGCAGCACCCGCCAGGCCGGCAGCACCAGGCTGCCGTCGGGCGACACGTATTCGCGCGCCTTGGGCAGCGCCACGTCGCGCGCGAACATCTCGGCCAGCGTGGTGAATTCGTAAGTCTGCGGATCGATCTGGTCGCGGAATTCGCCGTTCTGCCAGAAGTTCACCGGGACCGCCACACGCGCACCCGCACGCTGCGCCGCGACCGGCGTCGGCTTGATCATGGCGATCTCGGTGGCCGGGGTGCCCGGTTTAAAAGCGTACACGCTGGCTTCCGGTCCCCACGACGACAGCACCATCAGGTTGCCGCTGCGGTCGATCGCGAGATTCACCGGGTCGAGCGGGGCGTCGCGTTCCACCGTCAAGCCTTCGTTGCGGCTCCAGCCGTGGATGCGGCGCCAGTGGCGGTCGACAAAGTACAACTTGCCGTTCGCGTCGACGACGCCGCCGGCGATCGAATAAAAGCCGTCGGCCAGTTTTTCTACCTTGCCCGCAGTTCCTTGTGAAGGTGCCGGCGCGGCCGCCTGTTTGCCGCTGTAGTCGAACACCGCGAATTCGCGCTCGCGCACCTGCAGGCCGTGGCTCACGTCGACGATAGCCTGCTCATAGGGGTACTTGGAAGCGCGCAAATAAGTAGCGCAGCCATTGTCGTCGCAGGTCGAAAAACCGCTCTCGCCGTTGACGTGGACATTGCGGAAGCGGATGTCGCTGGAGTTCGTGATTTTTACCGCGCTGAGTGCCGGCTTGATCGAGCGCGTCACGCGGTAGGCATGGTAGTTCGCGAACAGCAGATTGCTGGAGTTGCGGATCTCGAGCGAGACCGCGTCCATGCCGTCGCGGACTTCTTCCTCGGTTTGCGGCGCCAGGAATTCCCAGTTCTTGACGCCATCGAGCACGATCTCGGCGCGGATGTGGTGCTCGGCCGAGAGCTCGTACACGTGGCCCGGGGTGCTGGTGTTGGTGACGTAAAAGCCGGCCTGGGCGTAGCCGCTCGGGGTCCAGATGCCGGAGAAGGTGCCGCCGCCGCCGTCCGTCACCCACAGGCTCGGGTACTGGCGGTCCCAGTGGGCGGTGGTGTCGAAATTGGCGTCCTTCTGGTAAGGATCGTTGCGGCGGCCGTCGGCCATGCGGGTGCCGTGGCCGCCCTGGATGCGCACGTCGTCCACCAGCGAGCGCTCGCCGGCGCGCCACAGCAGGGCCACCGCGCGTTGATTAACTTCACCGGTGGCCAGGCCGAGGCCGGACACGATGGCATCGCCGCCGCGCGCGCTTTCCAGCAGCGCCTTCGGGCTGCCTATGCCCTGGAATGCGGGCGAACCGTTCGGCAGCACCAGCTGGGTCAGGCCCGGATGCAGGGCGATCAGCACCGTGTCCGGCTTCATGCGGATGGTGTCGTTGACCAGGTAAAAGCCGAGCGGCAGGTAGACCACGCGGCTGCTGTCGATCGCCTTTTGCAGCGCCGCCGTGTCGTCGGCCTTGCCGTCGCCGCGGGCGCCGAAGCTGCGCACGTTGGCCCATTGGGCGGTCGGCGGCAGCGCGCGCAGGGCGGGTGCCGGCGTCGCTGCGGCGGTGCTCAAGGCGGATGTCTTGTAATTGGTGGCGAAGCGGCCCGGCGTGCCCATGTCCTGCAGCGTCAGGCCGTAGTTGAAGGCATCGACCTTGTAGGCGCCGCCCGCATTTGCGCCGGCCAGGGTCTTGCCGCTGTCGCGGAAGCGGACAAAGGTCGGCACCTTGCGCGCGCTGGCGTTCTCGAAGCCGACCTGGGTATACACGTTGTCTTCGTTGCTGACCACCAGTGCCGCCTTCGGCACGTTCTCGAAGCGCACGTCGCGGCCCCACAGCCAGTCGCCGTAGCCGCGGTCGATCTCGATGCCGACCGGGGTGTTGCGGATATCGGTGTTCACCAGCGTCAGGCCGGCTTCGTGCTCGCGGATGGCGGCGTCGCGCTGGCCCTCGAACGTGGAGTCCAGCAGCGTGAATTGCCAGGCCGGCGAGGTCTTTTCGCTCAGGATGCCGTAGCGGCCGCCGAAGAAGCGCAGGTTATAGGCGATGTTGCCGACCTGGTAGACGCCGGCCAGGCCCGAGCCGGTATGGAAATCGATGTGGCTCAGGTTCGAGTGCTGGGCCGTGTGCATGCGCACCGCGGCGGCGGCCGGGTTGCCGGCGCCGATCTCGAAATCGACGTTCGACAGGGCCGAATAAAACGTCGCGGAATTGGCGTCGCGCACCTTGCCGGTGAAGGGCACCTCGCCCTGCACCGGCATCGGCACCTTGCCAACCGTGTACTGGTCGCCGCCGGTGAAGATCACCATGTTGGCCACGCCCTTTTGATAGCCGGGCGTGTTCGGCGCCAGCACGAACACGGGCCGGGTCTTGCCGACGCCGTAGACGCGCACGGCGAGGGGGATATGGATGCTGCGCGTGATGCGGTAGCGGCCGGACGGCAGGAATACCAGGCCGCCTTCGCCCTTGTTGGCGGCGCTGTCGATGGCTTGCTGGATGGCGGCGCTGTCGTCGCTCGTGCCGTCGCCTTTTGTGCGCACCACGACCGCGTGCGGGTCGTCGGGCATCTGCTGGAAGGCGGAGATGGAGGCGGGGGCGGCGTGCGCCGCAAGCGGCGCCATGGCGGCGAAGGCCAGGCCGCAGGCCAGCGCCAGCGCTGACAGCGGCGCCGCGCGCGAAGTCGACATCATGTGCATTCCTGTTATCTCCTATTTATAAGATTTATATTATTTATATTCTTCGATCGACTTATTTGACCCAGACCGACAGCAGCATCACGAACAGCAGCCCGAACACGCCTACCAGGGTCTCCATCAACGACCAGGAGCGGAAGGTGTCCTTCAGCGACAAACCGAAATATTCCTTGAACATCCAGAAACCGGAATCGTTGACGTGGCTGCACATCAGGCTGCCGGCGCCGACCGCCAGCACCATCAAATTCGGATCGCAGCCCGAGCTCTCGACCAGCGGGCCGACCACGCCGGCGGCCGTCACGCCGGCCACGGTGGCGGAACCGAGGCAGATGCGGATCAGCGTCGCCACCGCCCAGCCCAGTACCAGCGGCGGCACCGGCATGTGGCTCAACTGGCTGCCCAGTTCGGCGCTGACGCCGGAATCGATCAGCACCTGTTTTAAAGCACCGGCCCCGGCGATGATCAGCAGGATCGGTGCGATCTCGCGCAGCGCTTCCTGGGCCGAATGCATCACCTGCGGCAGCGTCTTGCCGCGTGCCAGGCCGAGGGTCCAGATCGCGACGAAATACGACAGCAGCATCACCACCAGCGGGTTGGCGAGGAAGGCCAGCGGCTTGCTCAATTCGGGACGGGCCAGCGTGACCAGCGTCAGCGCCGCCAGCAGCGCCACCGGCAGCAGCGCGGTGGCGAAGCTGTTGAAGGCGCCGGGCAGTTCGGCATCCGGTACCTCGGTGTGGCGGAACATCTGCGCCGGCTGGGCGCGGATATGGCGCAGCGACATCGCGAAGACCGGACCGGCGATGATCAGGGTCGGAATCGCCACCGCGAGGCCATAGACCAGGGTCTTGCCGATGTCGGCGTGCACCGCCGCCACCAGCGCGGTGGCCGACGGGTGGGGCGGCAGGAAGCCGTGCGCGATCGACAGGCCGGCCAGCAGCGGGATCCCGAGCGCCACCGCCGGCCGCCCCGACTGGTAGACCAGCGAAAAGATCAGCGGCACCATCAGCACGAAGCCGACGTTGTAGTACAGCGGCAGGCCGACCACGAAACCGGTGACCGTCATCGCCACCGGAATCCGGGATAAGCCCAGGCGCCTGACCAGGGTGGCGGCGATGCAGCGCGCGGCGCCGCTGTCGGCAATCAGCTTGCCGAACACGGCGCCCAGGCAGATGATCACCACCAGCGAGCCAAGCAGGTCGCCGATGCCCTTTTCGATGGCGCCCGGGATTTTCGCGGCCGGCATCCCCAGCAGCAGGGCCGCCACCAGCGCGGCGATCACGAAGGCGATCAGGGGCTGGACCTTGCCCCAGGCGATCATCAAGGTCAGCAGCCCGACCGCCAGCAGCACCGATAACACGTTCAACACAATGGATCCTTTCGAAAGCCGGCGGCCTTCCTTATTCCCCGGGCTGTCCCGTTGCCTTGCCGGTGATGCTGGCGACGATCGCGTCGACCAGCGCCGGCGGCGCCGGCACGATGTCGAGGCGGATGCCGGCTTCGTCGTCCTGGAGCGGTTCGAGGTCGCGCAACTGGCTGTCCAGCAGTGCCGGCGGCATGTAATGGCCGCTGCGCGCCGCCATGCGTGCGGCGATCAGCGCGCGCGCGCCCTGCAGGTGGGCAAAGCGCAGGCCGGGGTCGGCCTGGCGCAGCAGGTCGCGGTAGCGGCGCTTGAGCGCGGAACAGGACAGCACCAGTCCCACGCCCTGGGCGCGTGCGTTGCGGATTTCGTTGGCGAGGGCCGCGAGCCAATCGGTGCGGTCATGGTCGTCCAGCGGCAGGCCGGCCGACATCTTGGCCACGTTGCTGGCCGGATGGAAGGTGTCGCCTTCGATGAAGCGCAAGCCCAGGCGCGCCGCCAGCATGGCGCCGACGGTGCTTTTGCCGCATCCGCTGACGCCCATCACGACCCAGCGTTCGCCTTCTGCCATATGTCTCTCTCCGAATAAGTGCGCGTTAGCGCTATCATTTTATTTTTTACCAAGTTTTGAACAAGTTAAAAACTTTGTAAAGCACTATCCATGCTGCACAGCAGTAAAGATGCGGAGTGAGGCATGCGGTTTGCATAAAGCCGTAAAGCGAAGTGCCATCCCTACCCATTGGGAATGAATTTGCAACTAACCGATCTGATCGATTAAACAGGCGTCAACAAGCACTGCTGCTGACGGTCAAACGATGAGGGCTTGCAGGAAAAACCTGAAACTCAGTCCAGGCAGATGAACCCGCTGTCGACTTCCCTGCGCCAGGTCTGGATCAGCTTACGATAGGCAACACCGACCGGACGGATGCGGCGATCGAGATCGACCAGCCCGTAGCGGTTGACCTTGCCCTTGTTTTCGTTGAGTGCGCTGTCCCAGTCGACCTGGTCGGTGAGGCTATACCAGGTAAAGCCGAGCAGTGGCACGCCGTCGGCCTTCAGGCGAACCAGGTTCGACCATTGCTTTGCGAGCCAGACGCTGGCGTCCTTTTCGCCATCGTCCTCGTCGCGGTTGTTGGTTTCGGTATGCATCACTGGCAGGCGGTAGCGTTCGTAATACTGCTTGGTGATCATGTAGTAGCCGAACATCTCGCAAATGTCGACCTTGCCATTGGCATGGACCACGTGCTCGTTGGTCGCATAGTAATCGTTGCCCATGATGCAGTGCACTTTGACGCTGCGGTCGAGGAAGAAATGGTATTCCTCGCGCGTCATGCCATTGTCGGCCAGGAACTCGTAGGTGCGGCCGCGCACGTCGTTGCCATAGGTGAGATCGAGCGCCAGGAAGCGCAACTCGTTCAGGTGGCGCGCGTAGCCGATCGCTTCCGGACCGACCGGATGGTAATACTCCGACGATTCGCTCTGGATGAAGCGGGCGCCGGGCCGGACCTGCAGGATCGCTTCGATGGCCAGCACATTCGCCTTGGCCAGGTGCTTGACCGCGGTCACGAAGGCGCGCTCCGACGCCTCGCACTCGTTCCACAGTCCCAGGCGCGCCGAGAACTTGGCGGCGACATACATCTCGTTGACCGGCGTGTACAGCCCGACCCACGGAAAATGCTCGGCGAAGGCGCGCGCATACTCGGCCAGCCAGCGCGGAAACACGGGATTCTGGAAATTGCCGACCCAGTCGGGCACACCGAAGTGGCAGAGGTCGATGATGGGGACGATCTCCAGCCGCTTCAGCTCGGCCATCACGCAGTCGGTAAATTCCCAATCGTAGCGGCCCGGACCGAGATGC
>Ga0265797_10005827_pt1 | contig 17797 bp, 18 predicted proteins | sample P2T30metagenome_FD_192433 | JGI IMG/M metagenome (GOLD analysis project Ga0265797, IMG submission 192433) | Plant litter microbial communities from East Loma Ridge, Irvine, California - P2 T30 | ecosystem: Environmental > Terrestrial > Plant litter > Unclassified | place: USA: California...
GCTTGCTCGCGAAGTACGTTAACGATGACGCGGTCATCCTGGCACCCCGCGTCACCTTGGCGTTCTTCGCGAGCAAGCTCGCTCCTACAGCACGCTAATGGTTTTGGGAAACAAACTGTTGAGCGTATCAAGCAGTCGCGCGAGGTAGATGGGCTTGCGAAACAGGTCCAGCACCTGCAGGCGCAGCATGTCGCTGACGTCATCCATCTCCGCATGCCCCGACATGACGATCACCGGCAGGTGGGAGCGGGAGGTGTGTTCGCGCAGGCGCTTGATCAGGGAGATACCGCTTTCCTCAGGCATGCGCAGGTCAGTGATGACCAGGGCAATATCGGGGTGCAGGGTGAGTTCCTGCAGCGCGAACGTCACCGAGGTAGCGGTAAAGCAGACAAAGCCCTCGTTCTCCAGCGATTCGGCCAGTTCAACGAGGGCATCTTCTTCGTCGTCCACCAGCAGGATCTGCTGGCGGGGGGATACGGCAGCGTTCATGAGCATTACCTTGACAACGTCATCGGCCAGTTAGGATTGTGCTCATAGTAAGCTGTCAAGTGGGCGTAAGGGCAGTCCCGATCCTGGTGAAAAAAGCCGTGATTTGCGGCCCCAGTGTCGTCCCGGCTGCCAGAACTACCAGCGCCACAATCGCCACAAGGATCAGGTATTCGATTGCTGTCGCGCCGTCTTTACGATGAAACAATAACTGCAGTTGAACATGAAGTTTCATCAGCAGAGCAAGGAACATAAGGTTTCTCCTCAGGCGACCAAGCGCCCTATCCCGGTACCGCACAGTAATTGCGATGTGCCATCTGAGCATTGACAACAAAGCTCTCCCTCACAACTGTAAGAACTGATTAGTTCTAAAGTAGTAGGTGCTTTTCTGACGCCCTAAACGCGCGTTTTCAAAGGACACGTCCTGCGCCATGAAGAAATCTTTCTGTCAGTAATGGCATTTCGTCCTAGCTGAACTACCTTCAAATAGCGAAATAGTTAGTCGCAATAGTGAGCCACTGTTCATAGCAGCCGGGTTGCGAATTAGCCTGTTGGATAAGCGGGTTTAGTAGTGCAACAGGAAAGGGAGAGCCGTCATGAACACGCGTCTGAGCATGGTACTGGCCGGTGTGTTATTGATCGGTGCGCTGTTTGCCGGTTACTGGGGGTTGGTCCTCAGCCGCGAGCCTGCTCCGGCGCCGCCACCGCCGCCACCGGCTGCTCCCGTCGAAAAAGCCGTAGCCGTGGTGGAAGACCAGACTCGCCAGTCGGTCGTCGTGCTGGCCCATGATGTGCCCCCCTTCGTCGCGCTGAACGCCGCTGACCTTAGCCTTGAAAAACTGCGCACGGCACCTGCCGGCAGCATGAGCCGTATCGACCAGGCCGTTGGCCGTACCCCGTGGCGGGGGCTCAGTGCAGGCACCTGGCTCAACGAAGAAAGTTTCACCCCTGGCGGGCCGCTGGCGCGCATGATCCGTGCCGATGAACGCGCCCTGGCGGTCGCCGTCGATGAAGTGATTGGCGCGGCCGGCCAGTTGAGTCCAGGCGACTATGTGGACGTGCTGCTGTACCTGCGCCAGGACGCCGCCAACCTTGAACAGTCGGCCCAAGTGGTGATCCCCGCCATACGCCTACTCAGCGTCGGCGACCAAATGGGCCTGACCAATGACGGTAACCCCGCCTCCCCTCCCGCGCTGACCGCCGAAGAGAAAGCCCAGCGCCATGCCCCCTCGCGTACGGTGGTGCTGGCCGTGCCCGAACAGTTGCTGAGCCGGCTGATGCTGGCTACCCAGGCCGGTACCTTGCGCCTGGCTGTGCGCAGCGCCGATGAACGTCTACTGAGCCGCTACTGGGCCGGCGAAGGCGATACGCCGGGCAACCTGCAGAGCGCTAACCGCGACCTCTATCAGTTCACCCAACTGGCCTTCGCCCAGGCACCTAAAAAACTGGCCCAGAGCAGCACCCCGCGCCGCTCCGGCGTCGAGGTGATACGCGGCAATCAAGCAACCCAACAAACTCCCGACTGAACAAGGATGCTGTGCATGAACCGACGTTTCATACCGGTGTTCACGCTGAGAATCACCTGTGCCCTGCTGCTGTCGCATCTGTACATCGGGCTGTCCATGGCGGCCGCGAGCAATTGTGCCAGCCTGGCACAGTTGCCCGCCGCCTTGTCGGTCGGCGAAGGCTTGCAACAGGAGCTGCAGTCGCCGGTGGCGATCACGCGCCTGGCCATTGGCGATCCGAAAATCGCCGACGTTCATCTCAATGGCGACCGTGGTTTCCTGCTGACCGGCGTCGGCCCCGGCACCACCAGCCTGATGGTCTGGACCGCCTGCTCGGCCACGCCGCGCCAAAGCATGGTGTTCGTCAAGGGCAAGGCGAACACCGCCCTGACCAGCCTGTCGCTGTCGCCCGCCGATGACCCTTCGTTGCCCAGCCAGGTCCAGACCGATATCCGTTTCGTCGAAGTCAGCCGCACCAAACTCAAGGAAGCCAGCACCAAGATCCTGGGCATCGGCAGCAACTTCTTCCTGGGCAGCCCCAACTTGCTGTCGCCTGCACCCAGCACCTTCAAACTGCCGGTGAGCGCGGACAGCTTCAACATCGGCTTTGGCGGTGGTCGTGTCTCGGCCATGATCAACGCCCTGGAAAGCAGCGGCTTTGCCTACACCCTCGCCCGGCCAAGCCTGGTTGCCATGAGCGGGCAAAGCGCAACCTTTCTCGCCGGCGGTGAAATACCGATTCCGGTGCCCAGCAGCGGCAGCGATAACATCTCGATCGAATACAAGGAATTCGGCATTCGCCTGACCCTCACCCCGACCGTGATCGACCGTAACCGCATTTCGCTGAAGGTAGCGCCTGAGGTCAGCGAACTGGATTACACCAACGCCGTGGTCCTCGAAAATATCCGCGTGCCGGCCCTGACCATTCGCCGCACCGATACCAGCGTGTCCCTGGCCGATGGCGAAAGCTTCGTGATCAGCGGCCTGATCAGCAGCAACACCACCACCAACATCAGCAAGTTCCCAGGCCTGGGCGACATCCCGATCCTGGGGGCGTTCTTTCGCGATTCGTCGGTCAGCCGCGAGGACAAAGAGCTGCTGATGATCGTCACGCCGCACCTGGTACAACCGCTGGCGGCCAATGCCCAGCTGCCGTCGTTGCCCGGCGAGAAAATGCGCAACTACGACCCGAACTGGTACCGCCTGTTCTTCCTGGAAAATGGCAATTTCGACCGCCTCAACGGGTTGTCCCAATGAGCGATCATCTGAGCCAGACCTTCCTGGCAATCACCCGTAACACCACCGACCTAGAATGGTTGCAGGGCGCGCTGGCGCCCCTTGGCCAAGTGGTCAGCGCCGGCAGCGGCACCCTGGATGAACTGCTGGCGCTGGTCGACGTGACCTTCGCCAACCTGGTGTTCATCGGCCTTGACCGCGAGCATCTGGTGGCCCAGAGCGCGCTGATCGAAGGCGCGCTGGAAGCCAAGCCGATGCTGGCCATCGTCGCCCTCGGTGACGGTATGGACAACCAGTTGGTGCTCAACGCAATGCGCGCCGGGGCGCGGGACTTCGTCGCCTACGGCTCGCGCTCCAGCGAAGTGGCCGGACTGGTCCGCCGCCTGAGCAAGCGCCTGCCGCCGGTCGCCACCAATACGCAATTGGGCGGGCTGTCGGTGCTGTACGGCACCCAGGGCAACTCCGACGGCGCGCTAGTGGCCAGCCACTTGGCACTGGTGGTGCAAAAGAGCGGCCAGCAAACACTGCTGCTCGACCTGGGCCTGCCACGCGGCGACAGCCTGGCGCTGCTGGGCCTGGAAAGTTCGTTCAATTTCGGCGATGCCTTGCGCCATATGCGACGGCTCGACGCTACGCTGATCAACAGCGCGTTCACCGCTGCCGAAGACGGCCTGCGCATGCTCGCCTACGCACCCAACGATGAGCCTCTGGAGCGCACCAGCGCCGCCGAGCTTTACATGCTGCTCAGCGCGCTGCGTCAACACTTCCAGCACATTGTGGTGAACCTGGTCGGCCAGCCGGACAGCGAAGCCCTGCGCACCTTTGTCAGCCATTGCGACAAGCTGCTGTGGTGCACCGACCAGAACGTACTCGACTGCCGGCGTAACCTGGCAGTACTGACCCAATGGCGGGAAAAGGGCATGAAGCTTGACCACGCCAAGCTGCTGATCGATCGCTACATCAAAAGTTGTGCGCCTGACGCCGACGCGTTGAGCAAAAGCTTCGGCCTGGAAGTGATCGCGGTGTTGCCACTGAGCCCGGAGATACGGCTGAACGCCCAAAACCAAGGGCAAACCCTGTTTGCGCTGGCGCCGCGCGAAGCCCTGACTCAAGCGCTGAAAACCCTGGGCGAGCGCTTGGCCAAACGCTCTGAAGGCGCCATCAGGAAACCGCCCGGCCGTTGGCTGGAACGCCTGTTGGGAGCCGATAAATGAACAGTGAAAAACTCTTCGGCGCACCCGCGCGCGGCCTGGGTGGCAATGCCGACCACGACGGCCTGAAGCTGGTGCTGCATCGCTACATCATCGATGCCATCGAAGAGTCGGGGAAGAATCTGCTGGAAGGCTCACGCCCGTCGTTGGCGCAATTTGTCATCGACAAAGTGGCCGAGTACATCAACCGCATGCACCTGGCGATCTCGCGCTATGAAATGGAGCGCCTGGCCGAAGAAATCGTCGATGAACTCACCGGCTTCGGTCCGCTGGAAGTGCTGCTGCGCGATCCGTCCGTCACCGAAATCCTGGTCAACGGCCCGCACCGAGTGTTTATCGAACGTGACGGCCTGCTGCACCAGAGCGACCTGCGGTTTATCGACGCCCACCATGTGGAGCGCGTCATGCAACGCATCCTTGCGCCATTGGGGCGGCGCCTGGATGAGTCGTCGCCGATGGTCGATGCGCGCTTGCCCGATGGCAGCCGGGTCAATGCGATCATCCCGCCGATTGCCCTGGACGGGCCATGCCTGTCGATTCGAAAGTTTCGCAAGGACATGCTCAAAAGCAGCGATCTGGTGGCCATGCAGACCATCGATCAGAACATTTTCGACTTTTTCCAGGAGGCGGTGGGCAAGCGCTGCAACATCCTCATAAGCGGCGGGACCGGCACCGGTAAAACCACGCTGTTGAATATTCTCAGCCAGTTGATCAACCCCCATGAACGCCTTGTCACCATCGAAGACGTGGCCGAACTGCAATTGGGCCATCCCCACGTGGTACGCCTGGAAACCCGCCCGCCCAATGCCGAGGGGCATGGCGAGGTCAAGGCCAGCGACCTGATCCGCAACGCCCTGCGGATGCGCCCCGACCGCATCATCCTCGGCGAAATTCGCGGCGTGGAAGTGCTCGATGTACTCACCGCCATGAACACCGGCCACGACGGCTCCATGAGCACCGTGCACGCCAACAATGCCGCCGATGCCCTGCTGCGCCTGGAAACCCTGGTGGGCCTGACCGGCCGCGCCATTGCGGAAAAAACCTTGCGGCAAATGATCTGCGCGGCGCTGGACGTGGTGGTCCAACTGACCCGCCTGCCGGACGGTCGCCGCTGTGTCAGCGAAGTGGTCGAGGTGGTGGGTATCCGCGAAGACGTGTACGTGACCAACACCCTGTTTCGCCATGATCGGCGCACCGGCTTCGGCTTCGTGCGCGAGGCGGTCAACCCCGCCGGCGACAAACTGCGCCGCGAACCGGCCTAGCTGTGAAGGGGGATCGAGCATGACCGGGGCCATCCTGCTACTCATCTGCGTGATGCTGATCGGCCTGTCGATTCGCGCATTCCAGAATGGCTTGCGCCGTGCCCAGACCGAACGCGTGCTGGGCCGCCTCGCCGAAGGGCAGCCGCAGCTCGCCCAGCAAACCGCTTCGTGGAATGGCGTGGAGCGCATGTTCCTGCGCGCGGGCCTGGGCAAACCCAGCGACAGCCTCGGGCTGTGGCTGGCCGCGTGGGGCCTGGGCGTGGCGCTGGGGTTGATGCTCGCCAGTTGGCCCGGCCTGCTGGTGATGCTGGTGTTGCCGCCCGTGCTGCTGCGCCTGTACATCGCCTGGCGTTACCAACGGCGCATCAAGCGCATGATCGAACAACTGCCGCAACTGCTCGACCACACCGTGCGCAGCCTCAAGGCCGGGCGCACCCTGGCCGACGCGGTGCTGGGCGGTATCGAGGTGGCCGAGGACCCGCTTAAAACCGCCATGGGCCGGATACAGCGCAACGTGCAACTGGGCGTCAGCCTGCCGGAGTCGGCCCATGACTTCGCCGAATTCTATGAGCGCGACGAATTGCGTCTGTTCGCCCTGGGTTTGAAGGTCAACCACCGCTATGGCGGCAACGCCAGCGAACTGCTGGAGAACCTGATCAAGATGATCCGCGAGCGCGAGCAGGCCGCGCGCCAACTGCGCGCCCTGACCGGCGAGACCCGGGTGACCGCCTACGTGCTCACCGCGCTGCCGATTTCAATGGTGGGCTATTTCCTGGCGGTCAACCCGGCTTACCTGATGACCATGTGGAACGACGGCACGGGCCGCATGCTGTTATTCGTCGCACTGGGTATGCAGGTGCTCGGCTGCTTCGCCTTGTGGCGCATGTTGCGGAGCGTTTGAGATGGCTATTTCGCTGCTGATCAGCGCCGTGTTGTTCCTGGCCGCCCTGGCGCTGGTACTGGCCAACCTGCTCAAGCAACGGCGTGGTCAACGTCTGGTTGCTCAACGCCTGCAAGGCCGGATGGGTCGCGAACACCGCCTGGGTGCGATGATGCGGCAACTGGGCAACAGCCCGCTTGCGCAACGTTCAGTCAGCCTGGACAACGAAACCCAGACGCTGCTCAACCGCGTCGGTTGGCGCAAGGCCAGCCAGCGCTCGATGTTCGCCGCGTTCCAGATCGGTACGCCGGTGCTGCTGTTGGTCGTTGCCGTGATCGCTCAGCAGGTGCTGTTTCCCAAGAGCGACTCGCCGTGGTTGGTGCCCCTGATCGCACTGGGGGTCGGCTATCTGTTGCCCAAGCGCATCCTGGCCAGCGTGGCCAAGGCGCGTCAGCAGCGTATCGCCCAAGAGGTCTCGACCTTCATTCCGCTGCTGCGGATCCTGTTCGAATCGGGCATGGCGGTCGAACAGGCGTTGCGCGTGTTGAGCATCGAAGCGCAACGCCTGCTGCCGGCACTCACCCATGAACTGCGGCTGATTCTGAGCCGAGTCGATTCCGGGCTGGAACTCAGCGAGGAGCTGGGCACTACGGCCAGGCTGCTGGCCGTGGATGAGTTCACCGACACCTGCATCATTCTCCAGCAACTGGTGCATCAAGGCGGCGGCGCGATGAAGTCGTTGCTGGCGCTCAAGCAATTGCTCGATGACCGACGCCTGACGCGCATCCAGGAATTCGTGTCGAAGATGTCGGCGAAGATGTCAGTGGTGATGATGGTGTTTTTGTTTCCCGCCTTGCTGATCGTGCTCGGGGGGCCGGCGTTCATCGGTATCACCCGGGCGTTGAGTAATTTATAAGGAGCGTCCCGATGAAAGCCTTGATCGCCGGTTTGAGCCTGTTGCTGCTGGGGGGGTGCGCCACCAATGGCCAAACCCCATGGAGCGCCCTGACAGCCCCCGGCAGCTGCCCCAAGCCCAGCTCCGATCAGGAGCTGTCGTTGAACCTGGCTGACGAGATGGCCAACGACGGCAAACTGCACGCCAGCCTGGCCAACCTGCAGAGCTTGCCGGCCGGTTTGCCCCAGGTCCGCTTGCGCCAGGCCAAGGCTTATCGCTTGCTCGGGCGCAGCGAGGCAGGGCCGCTGTACCGCAGCCTGCTCGGCACCTGTATGGCCGCCGAAGGCGAACACGGCCTGGGGCAACTGGCCTCGGCCAAAGGCGACAACGGCCTGGCCATGGCCCACTTGCAGCGCGCGGCGCGGCTAGCGCCCACCGACGAGAAAATCCGCAACGATTTGGGCGTGGTGTACCTCAACCAACTGCGCCTGGAAGACGCCCGGTTTGAATTCATGACCGCCTTGGAACTCAAGCAGAGCGACCCGCTCGCAGCCATCAACCTGGTGACGCTGCTGATCTACCAAGACAACTGGAAACAGGCCGCGCAAGTGGTCAGCCAGATGGGTCTGAGCCCCGAACACGTCACCGAAGCCCAGGCTCGCGCCGAAAAGCTCAAGGCTTCAAGCGTGTCCGCCGCCAAGGCCAGGGACCAGATCGCCACGGTCGGTGACGCCAACAGCAACCCGAGGAATTGATGATGAAATTGCCCTGTCTCGCAAGCGTGGCCGTGCTGGCCTTGCCCTTCAGCGTCATGGCTATCGAGCCCGGCCCCTCCTCCCCGCAGCAGGCCGCCACGGAGAACTGGCTAGCCTTGCAGGTCAGCGGCAGGGCGGCGTCAACCACGCCACAGACAGCCTCCGCCACCGAACGCGACGTGGCCGCCCAGCGCTGGGTGGACAGCTTCAAGCATGAGATTCCGGCGTTCTTCGAGCAGAAAATCGGCGGGAAAACGGAAGGTAGCAACTGACCTGGATTCATAGATCGCTCCCACCCGCGTGGGAACGATCAATCAGTGCGCCGTCACCCGCTGGCGCAGCGCCGAGTTGTTCGGCGATAACGCCAAGGCCAACTGCGTACGGTTATGCATATGCGTCAGCCGCAACACTTGCGACACATACAGTTTGACGGTGTTCTCGGTGATGCCCAGCTCACAGGCAATCTGGTAGTTGGTCTGCCCCTTGCCCACCAGCCTGGCCACATCCAGTTGGCGCGGTGACAGCTGGTTGAATATCGCTGGGATCTCCACCACCCCGGCTTCGTCCGTCGAGGCCTCCTCACTCGCCGGGCTGCGGCGCACTTTATCGAGGTCCTGGTACAGGTCGTTGATCGATTCGGTAAGAAATTGCAGCTTCTGGTTCAAGTTACCCAGTTGCAGGTCATTCTTGCGCTCTTGCAGCGCGGCTTCCTGACGTTGCAAACCTTCAAGCAATTCCTCAAGGTTAATCGGCTTCTGATAGTAGTCCGCTATCCCGGCGCGCAAGGCCTTGATCACGTCCTGTTTGTCGGCACGCCCGGTCAGCATGATCGCCTCGAACACCCGCTGCCGGCCGGCCATTTTTTGCAGCGTCTGGACCAACTCGATGCCGTCCATGCCGGGCATATGCAAATCGCACAGCACCAGTCCGATCTCGGTATCTTCGCTGAAGCGTTTCAGGGCCTGCTGGCTGGACTCACACGGGACACAACGGAACCCGCTGCTTTCAAGAAATTCGCAAAGCTCTTCCACAATCAGCGGCTGATCATCGACCACGAGCACTTTTACTGCAGAGATAAGCTTGTTCACGCGCTACTCCATGCCTGGCAAGCCAAAAAATGAACTTTCCTTGACCACGAATATTCCTACACGACGCTTCATTAAACGTAGACGTACTTTCCGACTATGTACATAGCGTTAATGCCTTGCGACGTTTAATGGATCCAAAACCAGACAAGCGTAAATCCCACCAACAAGAACGGGGCAAATGGCAGCTTCTTTGACGGTTCAGGCGCCAGGTGTCGCAGGCAATCTCTAAGCCTTTGAGCCATAAGCGGCCAAAGCCGTGGCGCGAGCAAAAGCCAGAGCCCACTCGCCACGGCAGCGCCGATAAACGCCCCCAGCAAATAGTCGGCATCCGACACCAGTGCCAAGGCCGCAAGCAATTTCACATCCCCGGCGCCGAGACGGCCCAAGGCGTAACCCGGCAAGGTCAGCAGCAGCGCCAGCATGAAGGCCCACATACCCTGGCCGATGGAGGCGCCGAGCCACGTGTTGCCGGTCCAGAACAGGTAGACCGCCGCCAACAGTGCAACCCCCAGGGTCAGGCGATTGGCGAGCAATCGCTGCCGCGTGTCCTGCACCGCACATAGGCCCAGCCACAACAGCACCACCGCACCCTGGATCACGTAAAAAACATCCCTTTTCGCCGATTGATTCTATGCTGATATCAAGTAGTAGCCGTCAGGGTAGACGCGGTGATGAAAACTAGCCTCCCCAAGCAGCAGAAAGGCACGGCCGCGATTGAATTCGTCGCCGTGTTCGTGATGTTCTTCGCCGTGTTCTACGGCTTGGTCAGCTATAGCCTGCCGCTGCTGTTGATGCAGTCGTTCACCCAGGCCACCGCCGAAGCCGTGCGCCTGAGCGTGGGGCTTGACCCAGCGATGCAGGATTACGGCACTACTGTGCAAACCACCGCCAAAAGCGCGATCCGCGAGCGCCTGCGATGGATCCCTAACGCCTACAAATTCGATGCGGCGACACAGGTCAATACCAGCTTCGTGGATGGCTTGTTGTCGGTGCAGATCAACTATCCCTCCGCCAATCTGCACGCCGTGATGCCGTTTATCGTGCTGCCCGGCATTGGCAGCGTGCCGCAGTTGCCGGCGACGCTGCAGGCCCAGTCGAGCTTGCAGTTTTGACCTCGGGCGACAAACTGTTCGGGCGCTTGCTCGGCCGTGGCAGCGCGTTGGTCATCGCGCCCGCTGCGCCACCTTCGGCCGGGTTGCAGGTACAGCTGGATGCGCAAGGTCAGGTGCTCGACATCAGCGGCACATTGCGCTCCCACCTGGCGCCCCATGCCGAGGCGTCGCCGCTGCGAGCCTTGTTGTCGGCCCACAGCGCCCTGGCCGTGGAGGGCGTGCCCGCCGACTGGCAGCGCCACAGCCTGGACCTGGATTTCCAGGGCATCGGCGGGCAACTCCTGCATACCCGCGGCACCCTCGAACCTTACGAGCGGGGTTGGCGCCTGCTGGCGGTGGACATCGGCGACTTGCTTCAGGGCCGACGACTGGCCGAACAGCGCGAACAGAATCAGCAATTGGCCAGCCAGGTCAGCGAACAACTGCGCGTGTGCAGCCTCAACCGACTGCCCGATGTGTTCAATGAACAGCTGTGCAGCGTGGCGCAGCGCTGGCACATCCCCTGTGTCGCCCTGGCGCTGCTTGATCAGGAGGATCAGGGTTGGGTGGTCTACAGCCAATATGCCCAGCATGACGCGCCCTTGTTCTGGCAACCCGGCCAACGCCTCGGCACCTGCCTGGACAGCCTCAACGGCACCACCCCATTGAGCCTGCAAGCGCCTTACGGTCGCGGCGAGCACCCGCGTTTGCACAGTGTGTTCGGCAATGCCGAGGGTTTCCTGGTGCCCTACCGCGATGGCCAAGGCGTCGCCGCGTGGCTGCTGTGCGGGGCCTACAGCGGTGAACCTGACACCCGCGAACGTGACTGGCTGAACCTCGCCGCCGCCCTCGCCGCCCCGCTGCTCAGCCGCCTGCGCGAACACCGCCATCACTTGCAACTGGAACGCCAGGAAGCCCTGCAGGGCTTGCTCGGCACCGGCTGGTGGGAGTTGCTGCCCGCCAGCGGCGAGATCCAGCTCGCGCCGCAATTGATGCGCAACCTGGACCCCGAAGAAGGTCCGACCCGGCAAGCCCTGGACACCTGGCTGAGCCTCATCCATCCCGCTGATCGCCAGGAATTGCACAGCCGTCTGCGCGACCTGCAAACCCTCGGCAAACCCTTGCTGGCCAGCGTGCGCCTGAACCGTGGCGACAGCGACCAGCCGCCCACCTGGTACCGCGTGCAGGGCCAGGTGCTGGGCGTGGGTGAGCAGCGCCGCTGGATCGGTTTCATGCTCGATATCAGCGACATCAAGAACCAGCAACTGCAAGCCGACGCGGCCCATGCCCGGCTGGACAACCTGATCGCCAGCTCGCCGGCGGTGATCTACGTGCAGCGCTATGAGAACGGCGCCCTGCAACCGGTGTTTTTCAGCGACAGCCTGCTGCCGTTGCTGGGCCGCACGCTTGCCGAATGCAACCACGATAGCCTGGTGCAATGGGTCCACCCGCAAGACCGTGACCTGTACTTCCAGCGCACGCGCCAACTCTTGCGTGAAGGCAGCGTGCGCAGCCGTTATCGGGTGCAGGATAAACAGGGCGATTACCACTGGCTGCTCGACGAGGCCAAGTTGCTGCGCGACGACCTCGGCCTGCCCGTGGAGGCGGTGGGGCTGTGGCTGGACGTCACCGCTGCCACGCTGGCCGCGCAGCAGGTCAAGGACAGCGAGGAGCGCTACCGCATCCTCGTGGAAGACTCACCGGCAATGATCTGCCGCTACCGTCCGGACCTGACCCTGACCTTCGGCAACACGCCCCTGGCCAATTACCTGGAATGCCTGCCCGACCAGTTACCCGGGGTTAACCTGGGCCATTGGCTGTCGGCCGAGCAACGCGCAGCCTTTGTGCTGCGCATTGAGCAACTGACCGCGGAGTTTCCCGTGAGCACGGCGGAAATCAGCCTGCAACTGCCGGGGCGCGAGCATGCCTGGTGGGTGTGGTCGGACCGTGGCGTGTTCGATGAACAGGGCAACTTGCTCGAAGTGCAGGCCGTGGGCCGCGACAACACCGAAGTGCGGCGCTCCCAGCAACAGCTGACGCAAAGCGCGAAAATGGCCACCCTCGGCGAAATGGCCACCGGCCTGGCCCATGAGATCAACCAGCCGCTGAACGTGATGCGCATGGCCATCGTCAACGTACTCAAGCGCCTGGGCAATGGCGACGCGCAGATCGACTACCTGACCGAGAAACTCCAGCGCATCGACGCCCAGGTACAACGGGCGGCGCGGGTGGTGGACCACATGCGCGTGTTCGGCCGCCGTTCGGAAGTCGAGCAGCAGCCCTTCGACCCGGCGCAGGCGGTGGAAGGCACCCTGTCACTGCTCAGCGAAGGCCTGCGCGGCAAGGGCGTGGAAATAAAGCTGACCCAGGCGGATATCCCGGTGCGGGTCACCGGCTACGCCGACCAGTTGGAACAAGTGCTGATCAACCTGATGGTCAACGCCCGCGATGCGCTGTTGAGCCTGAAGGAAAAGCACCCGGAACTGCGCCCGTGGATTGCCCTGCACACCGAACACGACAGCCGCCACGTACGCATCTGGGTCGAGGATAACGGCGGCGGGATTGACCCGCGCCTGCTGGAACGCATCTTCGAACCGTTCTTCACCACCAAGCCGATTGGCGTGGGCACCGGGCTGGGCCTGTCGGTGAGCTACGGCATCGTCGAAAACATGGGCGGACGCCTCAGCGTCAGCAACGGTGAGCACGGCGCGCGGTTTTGCGTGGAACTGCCCAGGGCCACCGACGTTTAAATCACCAGGTAGGCCTCGCCGGTCTGGCCGCAGCTCAGGTTGGCGCCCACGGTCACGTTTGCCAGGCTGACGCCCAGGCTGTTCAACAGGTTGTTGAGGATGGGGTTGAGTAATGGACTCAGGGCATTATTCAACACGGGCGTTACCAAGGCGTTGACGCCGCTGAGCAACGCCACCGTGTTTGCGATCAGGCTGCCCACTGGGTTGTTGCCCACCGGTTGATAGGCGGTAATGCTCACACCCGTGAGCGCGGTGGAAAGACCACTCACCAGATTACTGGCCGGCACCGCCGCCTGATAAGCGGGCGCCAGCCCCACATTGGGCGGCGTGGCGAAGGGCGTGGTGCTGGAAAACACCAGGTTCTGCTCACTGTTGCTTCCCACGACCGGGCTTTGCACCTTGATCGCTATGCCGCCGCCAGCAAACGCTACGCGAGGGTCACAACTGCCGATACCGAGGATCTTGTGGCAGGTCTTGACGCCGATATCGACCAGCGGCAACGGCGCCACGCTCATCGGCAGAGTGGAGGAAAACGCGTTGTTGATATTGCCGACGTTCAGCGACGCGATTGAGTTGACAGTATGGGCGGTCAGGCTCTTGGTGCCCGCGCTGCCGGTCGGGCAGGTGTAGCCGGTGACATACGTGCTGGCGCCGCCGGCATCCAGCACGATCTTGAGCGGCACGTTACCCGGCACCGGAATAATGTCCAGCTGTTGGCAACCGGCCCCCAGCAGGCAGAACGCCGAGTTGATCGTAGTGACGAGGTTCAAACTCAGCAGGCCATTGAGCACCGGGGTCAGCGGCCCAATCAGGTCGCTCACCGCCGTGGTCAAGCCGGACACGCTGCTCAGCAGCGGCAAGCTCACCGTTACTTGAGTGCGCAACTGGGCGGTGCGCACATAAATTTTATTCGGGCCCAAGGGGTTGGCCGCCGCGAGTATCGGATTGCCGATGGCAGACAGTTGCGGCGGCTCGATCACTTTGATCTGCGTGGTGATATTGGCCAGCCCCAACACGCTGACAGGCAAGGTTACCGCCGCCGCGCTCTGGCTACCGGAAAGCTGCACCACGCCCTGGACCAGTTGGAAGACCTGCAGATTGGCATTCAGCGCAGCGGCGGTGGTGCCCGTTTGCACTTGCAGGATCTTGCCCAGGGTCAGCGGCACCGGGTTGGTTGCACCCGCTTTGATAATGCCCAGCGCGGTCACGGCATCCACCGTCAACGCGTTGCTGCCCAGCACCGTAATCGCTGCCTGAAGCAACTGCGAAGCGGTCGCCGTGGTGTTGAGCAGTTGGGTGTAGTCACCGGCGGTCACGTGCAGGTCGAGGGCCAACTGGTCGAGGTAATTGAGCATATTGATGTTGCTGTTGAGCAAGCCATTCCAGCCGAGCACCGACACATTCACCGCGCCGCCGAGCAGCCCGCTGAATATCGCGTTCAGCATGCCGGCACTGGCGCTATCGACGTTGGCCAGGGTGCTTTTTATGCTCAGTTGGGCCCTCGGTGGCGTGGGTTTGGCTGCCACAGCCATGGCGGTCAATTGGGTATTGAGACTGACCGGGTTCCCGGAAAACAGCGACCAGACGCCACCGGCCACGCTGGTGGTGACGGTTTTGCCGACCACCACCTCGATCGCTGACGACACGGCGGGGTTGGCTGTGAACAGGCGCTGGCCGGACGCACCGGTGGTGACCGCACCGCAGCGGATGGCCAGGGTATTACCGCTGCCCACGACGAACTGGTTACGCGCCACGCTTTGCGCCGCAAACGACGCCGCGCTCAAGCCGGCCGCGCAGGTGCCGCCGCGGCTGACCGCTTCCAGCGCGGCGGTGTCTGCTACCCCTTGCAGCCTGCGCTTTTCCAGGTAAAGCCGGCCGCTGTCGACCGCCAGCAAGGTAAACGCCAACACCAACGCCAACACACCGGCCGCCATCAAGCCGACGGCGCCGCGTTGCTTGCCATGAAGGTGGGGAGACATCGAGCACTCCTGTGCCGGCGAGTCGCCGAGCGCTTACTCTCCTGAGGGTATCGATGAGTGTAGACGCGCCGCCTGGGCAGCGCTTCTACAGAGCATGATCAGTGCGGCGGATAGTTCGAAAGGATTTTGCCTACGGTGCTGCGAATGGCGTTGCTGCGATCCTGAGGGTTGGGCGAGCTGGCCATGATCTGCTCGTCACTGCCACGCCACACCAGCTTGCCGTCCTTGCCGTCGAGCAGGTCGATCTGGAGGGTCGCGACCTTGTAGGTGATGTTGCGCGTTTCGTTGTACATCGGCGCGCCCCAATAGCCATTCCACGGCCCGCCCCAGGCGCCACCGTAGTTGGTGGAGACTTGCTGCTGGCGGTCCTCGACGATCAGGTAGGCCTGCACCGTCAGGTCAGGCCGGGTGCCGGGCGCGGCGGGACGCAGGCCGCGCTGGTCAAGCTGCTCGCCCACGGCCTGGCGAATGCGCTGCTCGGTGAGGTCGCTCTTGATGCGCGGGTCATCCGGGCGGTATTGCAGCGCCGGGTCTCTCCAGGCCCAGTGACGGTAGGCGCCAAAGTCGCGGCTGGCGTCAAAATCGTGGTTGACCTGATTGCTCTGGCAACCGCCCAGCAGCAGCACAAACGCAAGCGTAGCGATACGACGAAACATGGTGGCTCTCCAACGATGGGTCCAGGCTTTAGATGAGAATAGCGGTTAACTCGGCGGGTAGGCCGTCATTGCCTTCTGTACAGCCTGGCGCAACGCATCCGCTCGTTCACTGAGGCTGCCCTGGCTGCCCGTTTCCGCACTGGCGCTCCACACCGGCTGGCCGCTGCGGGCATCGAACAGATTGACCCGCACCACCACGACCTGCACTTCATAGGTACGCACCACCGGCACCGAGTTGTACATGCCGTAGCCATTGCCATAACGGTTGTAGCCGCCATAACCGTAACCATAGTCATCCCGGACCTGCCGCAGACGCTTTTCCAGGCGCACATCGGCGCTGACCAGCAGGTCGGGCGCACGATTGTCATGCAGCGGCCGCAGGCCGCGCTGGTCCAGTGCGCCACTGACCGCTTCGGCCACCTGGGCCGAGTCCGCCCAGGCGGTGCCGGCCGGCAACTGGCCGTTGCGCCAGGCCCAGTTGCGGTAAGCGCCGTAGTCGCGCACCGGTGCCGGGTAAGCACTGGCGTCAAACGTATGCGCAGCTTGGGCCGGGGCCGGCGGTATCGGCGCCGAAGCGGCCACATAAGGGTTGGGGCTGGAGCAAGCCCCCAGCCCGAGGGACAACAGGATCAAACAGAGACGACGCATTTCGACCTCCGCAGACTGGGCCGCTTAAACCGGGCGGCAGATCCAGTGTAAATAACGCCCAAGCCCGGCAAAGCTTGGGTGACGACGGTGAGCGAGCTCCATCTCCAACAGATCCTGCAGGTCGGCACGCGCCTGGAATTCCACCGGCATATAGTCGTGGAACACGCGCACGCCACTTTGGCTTTCGACCTGCCAGAGCCCGTCGAGTTGCGCCGCCAATTCCCGCGGGTCCAGCGGCTGTTGCGGCGTGAGACTCTGCTTTTCGCCGGCCATGTCGTTCTTGCGCATCTTGCGAAAGTGGCCCTTGAGCAGGTTGCGGTAAATCAGCGCGTCGCGGTTGTAGAACGCCAGGGACAGCCAGCCGCCGGGCAGCGTCAACTGGTGCAGCACCGGCAGGATCGCATGGGGTTCGGCCAGCCATTCCAGCACGGCATGGCACAGCACCAGGTCGTAAGGTTCGGTGAGCTGGCCAAGCAAGTCTTGCCACGGCGCATGGATAAACGTGGCGCTCTGCCCCGCTTCGGCAAAACGCTGGCGTGCGCCTTCGAGCATGGGCTCGGCGGGCTCGGCCAGGGTCACTTGATGGCCGCGCTCGGCCAGCCACAACGACATGTGCCCCAACCCCGCGCCGATATCCAGCACCCGCAACGGGCGGTCCGGCAAGGCCTCGGTGAGGTCGGCCTGCAACACCGCCAGGCGAATCGCACCCTTGGCGCCGCCATAGATCTTCTCGGCAAAGCGCGTGGCCAACTGGTCGAAATGGCGGTCACTCATGGGCAAACCGCCGTTCGCTGTCGGCCAGTTTGGCGCGCACCACTTCGTTCATGTCCAGGCCCAGCTCGCTGCACAGCAACAGCAGGTACAACACGATATCGCCGACTTCCTGGCCGGCGTGCGCCAGCTTGTCGGCCGGCAACTGGCGTGACTGGTCTTCGGTCAGCCATTGGAAGATCTCCACCAGCTCGGCCATTTCCACACTGGCGGCCATGGCCAGGTTTTTCGGGCTGTGGTACTGCTTCCAGTCGTTGGTATCGCGGATGCGGTGCAGGCGTTCGGTGAGGTGTTCGAGGTTCATTGGGGGCTCCTGAATGGGTATAGCTTCAGGGGGATGGGGATTGAAGGCAAGTGAATAGCGGTGGGGGTCTTGAGGACGCCATCGGGGGCAAGCCCCCTCCCACAGTGGATTGTGTTCACAAATCAAATGTGGGAGGAGGCTTGCCCCCGATGAGCATAGGTATCTACACAACTTTGTAGCAGCCTACGGTAACCACGATGCGAAGCGAGCCGCTCTTGATCTTGCTCTTGATCTTAGGCGCCCCGTTAAACCACGCTGGCCGGAATTTGACATTGATTTG
>Ga0265797_10005828_pt1 | contig 17794 bp, 12 predicted proteins | sample P2T30metagenome_FD_192433 | JGI IMG/M metagenome (GOLD analysis project Ga0265797, IMG submission 192433) | Plant litter microbial communities from East Loma Ridge, Irvine, California - P2 T30 | ecosystem: Environmental > Terrestrial > Plant litter > Unclassified | place: USA: California...
AAGATTTCTTTTAAGAACGTAAGAACTATCTAATTATCTAGCATACTTTATTTTCCTCTTCTCGACGAGCTGCGGGAAAACAGCTAGCTATACACGATTAATGCTCCCTTTCTCAGCGGCGCAGAAGACCGCACACACCGCAGGTCATCGTTTTTGAATCAGATAAGAATTTCCAACGAACGTAGGACGAGATAATACAGAAGATAGCGAGAGGGAGTCTTGAAGTACTAGAGTATGAATGTAGTGCATGCAGCCTTGTTCTTTTATTCGTAGCAATGGAATTGGGAAGAGGACACGTTCGAGCCAAGGACAAATCAATACATGACCTGTGTCATCATGTTTCTTGAAGCAACGCAACGGATCATGCATCGAACTCCTCAGGCATTGACAATGGCGAAAGTGAAAGAAAGATGTGGTAGAGTACATCAAGGCTACCTAGGTATGGAAGAGGAAGGACATAGACATAGACGTCGTAGCCTTTCAGTCCAGTCAACATCCATAGCGTCTTCGTATCACATATTCTAGCGAAGTAGACTTTCAATCGTTGAGAATTTACAGCTAGCAAAAAACATCGATTAGGAACGCTAACATGTCGTGTTAGTTTATTCTTTTCCAGAGCCGCAGACATAAGAGTCCCCATCTGGAAGGTTTAAGAAAACGACAATATGTTCCAATCCCCTCCTAAGAATCAGGTAGTTAGAGTATTAATTCTAGGCAAAAAGAATTAGCCGCGCTTGGATAGCAAGATATAACACCTTTGAAGCTCTATCTCTAAGTAGTATCCTACCCTTGTAGAGTAATAGGAAGGAGAGGCATATATAATCTAAGCGCTAGCGGAGTTCCGATTAAGCTAGGGCTAGGGCTATACGTCTCTCTATTTTAGAAAACGACACTTTCTAAAAGTAAACATACATTGAAGTTTAGCTCGTTTTTTTAGTTAAAATTAGACACGCGCTTCTAACACAACCAAACAGACATTAGTTAGCCAAAATATTTCTTTCCTTTTTAAGAAGAAGGCTTTTTAAGAAACATAGTGAGGTCGTAGAAGTGATTTCAAAGCAAAAGACCGACATGGCAGGGTTGAAATTTTGATTTTCGAGAAGCAGACATGGATAGTCGCTGGTGGCGACTTAAAGAAAAACGCTTTTCGAAGAATGGGACATGTGATGAGGCGCGCAAGAAAGAACGAAAGAGGACAAGACAGACATGAAGGTCCGTTACTCTCCTTTCACGAGCAGTGGATATGAATTCGCTCGTTTCAGCTTTTTTCCTTGGAAGAAGAAGAAGAAGAAGAAGAAGAAGAAGAAGAAGAAGAAGAAGAAGAAGAAGAAGAAGAAGAAGAAGAAGAAGAAGAAGAAGAAGAAAGAGAGAAAGAGCTTCTGGAGGATAAATGATTGAGGTAGGAGAGAAAGACGGAGAAGGAGGGGAGGTGGTTGCAACCTGAGCACCAAGTGTCCCAAAGGCCTAGCGAGACATCTCGTTTGATTTTGAAAAATGTTTGTCGTTGTTGTTCATGTATCATCTAAAGATTGCTACGTGGATGAGTGACAATGCCATGTCCAAAGCCCAAATGTCCCACTATATCACATCCCAATATCCATGTAAATGCTCATATCCTACACCCCAGTCAACTAAACCGCTATGCAACCCAGACCAACCAAACAAAACACACACACCTCAAGGCCCCACCCCCGCCATCCACTGATTAATATTATCCCGTTGGCGCGGATCCATAGGCGGCATCATCATACCATTCATACCCATCTGCATACCATTCATTTGCATTTGCATCGGCACACCATTCATGCCCATCATCATAGGCATCTGCTGATGGTTCATCATACCCAGATTAGGTTGGGACATCATGCCCATGCTGTTCATGCCCATCATCATTGGCATTTGTTGCTGGGGCATCACACTCAGATTAGGCTGGGACATCATGCCCATGCCCATCATCTGCGGCATCATGCTTCCCCTCTGTTGATCCTGCAAGTTCATAGCCGACATGTTGCCCATGCCATTATACATCATGCCCTGCTGCGCCGGCAGCGCGCCAGTCTGGCGTTTATACGCTTGGATCTTCATGGCGAGCGGCATATCCTCGTCGTTCCTGTGCTGCTCTGCGCGGATCAACGGGTCGTAAGAGCCGTAGCTAGACGCGCGCATGTTCGCGTTCAGGCGATCTGCTTTTCTGCGCTCCTCAGCGACAACGTTCTGCGCGAGGAGGCTGTTTTGCGGGAGGTTGGAGATGAGTTGTTGGTCGGAGAGTTTGCGGGTCTGCGTATTGTGCACGTCGAGGGGGTTGGCGGAGAGGATGTCGGCCATGCTCAGACTCGGGCGTAGGTGAGGGCGCGCAGTTGGAGTGTTGTTGGCGTTGAGGGCGGCTTCAGCTTGGAGGCGTGCGCGGCGCTGGCCGAGTGTTTCTTCTTCGTCTGGGCCGGGGGAGGGGGTGGGCTTGGGTTTATCTTCCTCGCCGCCAAACTTGCTCATCATTTCGTTGGCGAAGTCGACGCTGATGGTGCTCTTGCGGTGATCGTCGCCGAGTGCGTGTTCGCGTTCCTTTTTCTCGCGAAGGCGGCGCATGCGGTCGGCTAGTGTTTCGCCTTCGTCTTCGTCGGTTGCTGGGCCGGGGGTCGTGGTGGTGGGGATGGCGAGGTTGAGCTGGGATTGAGAGCGACTGAAGTTTGGGGCACCTGGGGAGTCGCCGCGGAGACGCGCGCGGCGGCGGCTGAGGGTCTCGCGTTCTTCGCGCTCGCGTTGGGCGATTAGGCCTACGGGGGCCATGGTCTGTGGCCTTCGCTGGTTTGGCGGAGTTTGTTGATAGAGTACTCCCAAGGGAACGTCGTCGTCCGAGTCGTCCTCCTTTTGTGCTTCCCATGCTAGATTGACCTTCTTCTTGAGGCGCCTTTGCTTTTCTCTTTCGGCCATGTCGTCGAGCTGCAGGAGTGTTCTGTGGGTGGGCATGTTGCCTTGCTCTACGAGGGTAACATAGTTCATGTTACGTGTCTTTTGTTTGGCTTTGCGTAACTGCAGCTCAGCGAGCAGGGTCGTAGGCGGACCGTAGTATGGTTGTTCTTCTTCTTCTTCCTCTTCCTCGTGCTCCTCCTCCTCCTCCTCGATTGCATGCTCTTCATCATAAACATCGTCAGGATTCCGGCCAGGTTCATGATCGTACGACCGTCTTGGAGGTGAGTCGCCGTATTGACTTTCCGGGCCCCTGGCGTGTTCGTCGCGTTCGTCGAGCTCGTCTCCCAGACTCACCCGGCTTTCGCCAGCCCTCACGACAAGCAAGTTCATGTCGGCGGAGCTATTGCGTTTCTTGAGCTTGTTGAGAGGGTCGCCGCTCGAATTGTGGCTAGTGTCGAGCCCCAAGAATGAACTTCGTCTCCTTGCGGTTGTACTGTTGCCATTATCCAGCCCCATAAACGAGCTTCGTCTCCTGGTCTCAGCCAATGGAGGTGGAACCTCTGCGAGGCTGAGCTTGGAGGTCTTGCGCTTGTGTTCTGGGCCATAGACCTCATTGCCAACACGTCCGGCAATTGGGTGGTCGGTGAAGGCAGATACAGGTGCTCTGGCCGAGGCATCTAGAATGCTTTCAAGTGTGTCCTCGGCCGATTCTCCCCTGACCGCAAATTCCTGTGCAGGGCCAACTTGGTCAAAGTAAGCGCTCGCTCGAAGCTGCGCTGGAAGAGCCATGCTGTGTCTGCTTTTCTTGGCTGCGTGGGAAGGGCCTCCGACAGCCTCGCTAAGCAATGGTGCTGACTGCCTTTTCTCAGCCTGCATCGCATCCAATAGTTGCGTACGCCGCCTGGCCTGGACATTGGCTTGTGGCAATTGTGACAGTCTCTTTGGCAAATTCAGCATCCTCGGCACAGGGGCTGGGTAGAAGACCATGCCATCGTCGGGCGGTGGCGCGCCCTGGTTCACGGGCTCGTACAATGATCGCATCACGCTGTTGCCAGACGACTGCCGGCTATGTGTTCCTTGAGGACTGTGGGTGCCCTGGGATGGCGTTGAATCTTCTTCAGGAACAGTGTCCGGGCAGTGGTCGCCGTCGAAGTCCTGCCATAGTGTGCGTGCCTGCCGGGTGGTATCGGTCGATGCGGCGGTGTGGGGTCTATCGGGATAGTCGTGGTGGTTCACGTGCTGCAAGTACTCGTCGGAGTGGTGCTGGTCGCCATTGTGTGCGGGTGGCTCGAGGTGCATGCTGTTACGGATGTCGTTTGCTATCTCTTCGTACTTGCGCGTAAAAGACGAGACTTTGCGTGTGTCTTGCGGGGGCGGAGACTCAGAGGGGTGAATAGCGGACGGAGGCGAACGTTGCGACTGAGGCGACTCGGGACGGCCCATGTCGACGACCTCCTCGGGATGCACGACCTGGCCGAGCCGTGACGCCTTGGACTCTGAGCGCTGACGCTGTGACGGCGCCGCGGAATTGGACCATGAGCCACCGGAGCGCAGTGAGCCTACAGGGGACGTAATGTAGCCTCCAGGCGAGTAGCCCCCCCACCGCGCGGGACCGTTGAGGTCTACAATTGAATTGGCGTGGGAGCTGGTCGACACATTGCGGCTGCGGGTGCTGTACTGTCGCGTGGGCTCATCGTACGAAGACTTCCGGCTGTCTGACCGCTTCAGTTCGCTGTGCATCTTGCGAATCTCCTCTCCCAAGTCGGATCCGGCTTCGCTCATGCGTTCGGCGTGCTCCTCCAGTCGTCCGATGTTTCCAACATATGCCCCCTGCAGCGATTGGAGGTCTGGCGTCGGATGGCGCAGGTCAACGCTGCCCTTGGTCGGCGACCGGGACGGCACGGGCTGCGCGATTGGCGGTGGTGAAGCCATTGTTGAAGGCTGGCAAGACACCTGATCGAAAGGGCGGAACGCGGCGATGTTTGTTTCTCAAGATGCAGGTAAAGGAGAGAAGAGGCGCGTTGCAGTCGCACCGAAACCTGTAAACATGCATGGATCACCATCATCGTTCTTCCAATAATAGCACGTATCGTTGCAAGGGTCCAACGGTCGCTTGGCATGCGTAACTTCAATAACTACGACGAAACTATCGTGGATTAATCCCACAGTGTCTTTACCACTGCACACAGCCCAGTACGCAGTAAAGGCTCTAGGCGTGGTGTTGGAAAGTCGTCACGTGCCATCACTGCCTGATTGACTTCATTGCAACTACCAAAACCCCAAAACTTTTCTACCGCAAACTCACCCTCGTATCGGACGCGCAAGCAGTCATCGCCGTCCCCCACGACGCTACCGAGCACCGCCACTAGTCAGCATTGGATCACGCGACCCAGTATTCACCATGGACGGCGATGGCGACGGCCAGAAGCGCAAGCGCAGCTTCAAGCAGATGCCCAAGAAGAAGGCCAAGCTGGACGATGGCAGCGCCTCGCTCAAGGGCGGCTTTGGTGCGAAGCTGCTCGCAAAGATGGGCTACAAGGGTGACGGTGGTCTGGGACGAGATGGTGAGGGTATCTCGGAGCCCATCCAGGTGGTAATGCGCGGCAGCAAGGGCGGTGTGGGCATTGTGGCCGAGAAAAGCGAGCAGCAGCGGCGCGAAGAGCGCAGGAAGGCGGAAGCGAATGGCGAGGAGTACGTCGACACATCGGAAGAGGAGCGCAGAAGAAAAAAGGAGAGAAAGGCCAAGGCGAAGGGTGAAGTGCGCACAGCAGCTCCGAGGCCCAGGAAGACCGTCTTCGAAATGGAGGCTGCGGGGATGCATGTACCTCTTGCGCTACAGTCCATCATCGATGCAACCACAGGCGCCTCCACACCAGCCTCAGGCGTATCACTCCGCGGCACCGACATCGTACCCTTCGAGAGCTCTCTCCAGGCACGCGTGCGCCGCGACCTCGCCAGCTTTTCAGAAGCCTTCGAGGAACTGCAAATTGAAGCCGATAACATTCCGGCTCTAGAATGGGCTTTGGAGAAAGAGCTCGATGCGCTGGAGCGACAGATAGAGGAGGCAGAAGACATGCGAACGAGGCTACAGTCGCTGCGCAACAGCACGTTCAAAGACGCTTGCGACGGCTTGAAAGAGCTGCGTGCTGCATACCCATCGAAACCTCTGCATCGCGAGTCCATCGCCGTCATATACCCGCACTTCTCCGACATAATTGCATCATGGTCACCCCTGGAGACCGCACTTGAGGACGTTGCGGCAGCTTTCTCTGAGCTCGCAGATGTCATGCAGCCACGCAGTAGACGAATCGCTACCAAAGCGTACACCTACCCATCAGAAGCTCTAGTCTCACGGACTCCCATCGACGAAGAAGAAGCCATCAAGCGCGGCACCACCTCATCCTACGAAACCATGATGCTGAAGCTCTGGCTGCCCTCCGTTAGCTCAGCAGTCACACAATGGGACGTCAAAGACCCACATCCCATGGTCCATCTCCTCGAAACATGGACACCGGTTCTCCCACCTTTCGTAGCCAAACGCGTACTAGAGCAAGTCACACGCAAGCTTTCAACATCCGTCCACGACTGGAACCCGCGCAAGTTCAAAAGAAGCCCACACACATGGATCGTCGAGTGGCTACCATACCTCAGGGCCTCGGATCTCGATCCTAAAGGCTCAGGCCTCGTTGCTGAAATACGGCGAAAGCTGCGACACGCATTACAGTCCATCGACCTCGCTCGAGGACCCATGGACGGCATGCAGTCCTGGCGCAACGTCCTCGGAAAATCTGAATTCGACCACATGCTGACCGCACATCTTGTTCCCCGCTTTGCCGCACACCTTCGCGACAACTTCGAAATCAACCCAGCGGAGCAGGACCTTGCGCCTCTTGAAACAGTCTTCGCATGGAAAGGGCTTATATCGAACCAGGTCATCGGCGAGCTGCTGAAGGCTCAGTTCTTCCCCAAGTTTCTCGACATCATCCACCAGTGGCTATCTAGCGAAGAAGTGGTATACGATGAAGTGAATAAGTGGATAGAATGGTGGCGCAACGAGATACTCAAAGACGACATCAACTCTCTACCCTCCGTGGCAGCATCCTGGGACGAAGCCTACACGCTCATAAACACCGCATTAGACCTCGGCGACGCCCGCATGACCTCCCTCCCTGCCCCCAATACCTCCAATGCCCCTGCATCGCCGGACGTTCCCGAGCTATCCAAGTCCATACGCGAAGCCCCACGCCCGGCACCTCAAGCAGAAGAGCCGACCTTCAAAGACATTGTCGAAGAATTCTGCGCCGAGGAGAACCTGCTTATGATTCCACTACGAGAAGCGCACGACATCACCGGAGCGCCCTTATTCAGAGTGACTGCCAGCGCAACCGGCAAGGGCGGCGCAGTCGCCTATTTGAGAGGAGACATCTTGTGGGTGCAAAATAAGAAGGAGAAGAGCGTATGGGAGCCCATGGGCCTGGACGAGCGACTCATCGCAAAGGCAGAGGGGAAGTGAGCAGGAACGGTATGCGGATTGGACGAGCGTGTGGATCTGGCAGGGTAAGCTCCCATAGCCTTTCCTCGGGCTGATATGTTATACTAGCCATTCGCTAATCCAGCATTGTCACGATGCATCCTCAGGTTGGAAGTCGAGTGTGATGTGACAGCACATGCATTCCTTGCGACGAGAAAAAATTCATACCTCACCACGTGCTCTGTTTCGCATCCTCAACCCAGCGCTAACAAAAAAACACTTCAATATCACACCTCTTCACGATGAATGCGCCATCCAATCTCATGCTCCATCACACAAGATACAAGCAGGCATGACTCAAGTCCCGCATAACCTCCTGTGACAAACCTCCCGCATTTCGCATCACACATGCGATGATGATCAAGACATCAGATCGGCCGCGTAGATTTATTGCCATGACTTCCTAGTTTTATACACGTATCTAACTGGCCAGACCACAAGGGGGAGCATTTGTAAGGCCGGCCGCGACCCTTCGCACTTGTGAGTGGCTTTGTGTGATAAGATAGTGCGGGCGCGTACATGGGGCAAATCGCAGGGCGCAGAGGCATTGGCGATTTTGCTAGCCTACAAGTAAGGACGTGCTTTATGCATGCGGTCCGCAGCTTCCCGCTTACTTGCTGGGGTGTGGCGGGTTATTCTTAGATACTGGTGCGATGCGATGCGATATGGCTGGAAGTGCGAAACGATGTTTCGTGGGGAGGTTGATGTTTGCTGGGCGGGAAAACATTGCAGACAGACGGATGTTTACCGTCTCAATGACAATGACCTTCGACAACATGGCTGCGATATCGCGCGAATCCAGCCAGCGCCCAGACATCTGACCAGCCAGCATCGCTCGTCCAAGCCTAGCACGCATACAAGCGACCCCGCCTCAGCGCGTGATATCGCACAACTACTGGACGCCATCATGTCGCTCAAGAACCTACCTGACCAATCCCATCGCCTCACGCCCTAGTCCATCCATCACACCTGGTCGCTCGTTTACCACGACCGGCCACTCACAGACGAACTGCAGTAAAGAACACAGAAGCCGCCGCCCATCCCTCAATATGAAGCACGTCGCCCGCTGTTACACCTCCCCATACCATATTCATCCGGATCCTGTTCTTCGGGACAAGCGTGCGAGGCCTGCATTGGATCGACAAACCAATTCTCGGGAGTTTGGGCAGTTGTGATTGAAAACTCTCTTCTTTTCGCTTTTCCCTTTCTTTTTGGTTTTGGAATCATGCTGCTGGATAGAGCGTTGCCTCCAGCACTATTATCACTTATCATCGTCGCTTCGGAAGCCGCTGCTTTCCCTCGTTACGATTCGAGTTTACTTGAGCGGCGTGCGCCTGCTTCGTATACACCGCCGCGAAACGAGGGTAGATTTTTGTACGATATCGTTGGCGTCGTGGGCGGATACGTCCTCACGGTACTTATCTGGGGTGTCCTGCTACTCACATTCGGACGGAGGATGCGGCGTCGAGCGCTGGAACCACCGCGGGCACTGGAGCTCGAAACGCAGAATACTCGCCACATCAAGCCCGGCGCACGCACAGCGCCGTTGAATTCCCCACCCCTATCAGCGCGCTCAGCTACATCCTGGCTGCGAAAGTTCAAGAAGAGCGACTCACCCGTCACGAGTCCCGTCTCACCCACCTCTTTCGACCAGAAAGTCATCGACGAGCATAATGCGCGCGCACAAGACGATCTCGAGCGTCTTTACGCTGCGGTAATGGACCACGATGCGAAGAAGAATGGCTCAAACATCAGCGTTGATGAGATTCCTAAAGATCGGAGGCGCCCATCTGCTATCAGCACCACACGCTCACAACATCAACACCGCACCAGCACGAACGATACCGACACGCCCATATCACCCATCAAAGCAATCTACCCCCCAAATTACATCACACCAGCACCAATCCCTCCCCCCACCTCACCCCGCAGCCTCGCCTCCACACATTCCAAATCCACACGCTTCAACCTCAAAAACCTGCGAATCTCATCCCCGATACAGAAATACCCGGGTGTGCAATCCGACGACGAAGCGCACACGCCGCTTACACCAGGCTTCAACACGAATATACCGAGCACGACGAATAGCCCCACATACGAAGACCTCGATCGCCCTCAACCACTCCCCAGACCTGCGCCACAACGGGGTTCTGCGCGCTCACCTACCACCAATACCCTCCCCCTCCGCTCCTTCGCCACGCCCTTGCAAAGTCCGGGTATACAAACCACCATCCTCGACCGACGCAACGAGCGCCTCGGCATCCAAACACCCGCGACAGGCGTCCCATTCACACCTTACTCGCCGTACATGCCGTTTACGCCGATTACGCCTGTGACGCCGCATTTGGTGGGGAGGAAGGAGAGGAAGAGGGCGGAGAAGGCGGAGAAGAGGGGGGTGGGGATGGGTAGGTTGGAGGAGGAAGTGCAGAGCCCGAAGGAGATTTGGGGGGATGCTTATTAGATGGATTGTGGGATTGGTGGGAGGGGAGAGGAGAGGAGAGGGATGGGGTAATGACGTTTCTAAGATGGGTTTTGATTGCATATGTGTTTTGTGTGTTTGTATGTGGAGTACTTTAGCATAGCGTTAGTCCGTCAATCGAGCGATCGAAGAAGAAGAGAGGAATGAACTATACACCAAAAAAAGGCACTCTAAAGTAGTCAGCGTGATTAATTGCATTGCTATAGAAATACAGCCAGTACTACAACCAGCTACATTTCCATTCCATTTCAATTCTTATTAGAAAGGTTATGCTATTCCATATCCCATCTTCCCTTCCCTCCCTCCAAAAAAAAACATTGTGTACAAGAAACCCCACCCCACCACTATCCCCATCTAAACACCCCTTCCCCCATCCTCAATCAACCCAAGCCCCACTCGCGTGTCGCAAAACAATACAAAAACACCCCCAACCACAACCACCACCAACACGCAACGAAAAAAGGTTGAAAAAAGCCGCTAAATGCCAATGATAACGGAACGCGAATGGGAACAGCAATGTCTTTGAGCCAAGCGTGGTATGCGATTTCGAAACGATGAACAAAAGAAAACGAGTTGGGTGTGCGGTATATAAACGATGAGGGATCTGATGCCGGTACGCCGTGGTCGAGTGAAATAGTGGGGACGTGAAACGATGCGGTGTGTGTTGTGGAGTTCGGTCCGGCTGCTTGCGTGTGATGTGTGATGTGGTTGTGGTGGGATTCGGATGGCATGTACCAGTAGCAGTAGCGATAGTTTGAGTGAGGATGATATCGCGACGTCAGGGCCCCGGGGAGCAATGGTCGCTCATAGATGGTGCCTCGTACGCCCATCGCACCAGCCACAACTACTCCCAGCATATCACTCCTCCTCAACCCGTGTCAGGTCCTCGCCCTTCTCCTAAAAGTTCGCGAGCCCGTTCTTCGAGTGCCGCTTACTAAACCGCTTCCGACTCTTCGTCGAATCAGTATCAGTATGTTCTTTCCGCAGATGTCTCGCCGTAGGAATGTTAACGCCATCGAGCGCGGAATCACCGCCTAGTGACGTAACACTCGGACTCGCCATGCTGGATCCAAGCTCATTCAAGGAGGCGTCGCCAGCAAACGGGTTCGCAGATTGCGAGAAGGCGTATTCGCGTGCGTTGTCGATGCTGTCGAGCCATTCTTGAGTGGAGTATTTGCTGCCGTCGGGGTCGCTGGTTGTGCTTTTTGGGTCTTCGAAGACGTATTGCTTGTCTCGCTGCAGATTGTTAGTCAAAATTAAGGTCGATAGAAATAATGGACGTACTGTTTCAACAAGCCATGCAGTCAGACCCTTCGAGTCTTGATAGGACCGCCAAGCGCATCCCGCTGACAACAGCGACACCTCTTCTTTCAGCTTCTTGTCATTCGTGCCCGCAGCACACATCAAAACACGCGCATTAGACGTGATCATAACAAGTCTTTGGCGCTTCTTGACAGTGTTACTGCTGAAGAAGCGCGAGAACTTCTTGGGCGTCTCGGCCGGCTCCTCTTTCCCGCCAACGAGATGGCCGGGTGGATGTTGTGTGACGAATAGGTTTCCAAGCTTGAGGATGCGTTCGTCGCGCTTGGTCAGCACGGGCGACCAATCGATGTCGAGCTGACTTGGGGGTGGGAGTTCGGTGATTAGTCGAGGTTTTGGTGGCATTTGACGCGTGGCTGGCGCTGTTGATGTGGGTGTTGCTGCTGATGAGGGGCCTGAAGCTTGATTGTTATCAGCTGGGGACTTTTCATCAATGTGGTTGCCCTTACCATTTAGCTTGATAGGCTCCTGCGCAGGCGGACTGTATGCCTTGAGACGTGGCGCCTTTTGCTTCCACAGCCCTTTGCCCCACAAAATACCGTCGAAAAATGCATGGTTCTGGATGTGCTCCATGGGTAACCGCGTAAGGGGATCCAAAACAAGGAGTCTTTCAACAAGGTCTTTTGCAAGTGGCGGAAACCCGTCCGGAAAGCTGTAATCTAATCCGACAATCTTCTGGAAAGTCTGGTATTCGTTCCCTGCCTTAAAGGGCGGTCGTCCGGCAAGGAGCTGGTATATTATGCAGCCAAATGCCCACAAGTCGCTTGCCTTGCAAGCATTTTTGTCTGTCAGCAGCTCGGGCGAGACGTATTCTGCCGTTCCTACAAACGATTGCGCGCGGTCTGAATCGGCGCCTTCGAGAGGATCGCCAGTGGTGGACCCTATGCCGTTTGGTTTCCGCAGATCCAGGATCTTTGCTGTGCCGAAATCTGTTATCTTGACGTGCATTTGTTCGTCGAGCAAAACGTTCTCTGGCTTCAGATCGCGATGTATGATGCCCTTGCTGTGCATGTACCCAATGGCGTCGAGTATCTGCGCGCCGTAGAAGCGCGTGCATTCTACATCGAAGGTGCCCATCTTCTTAAGAAAGCCTAGCAGTTCTCCCCCTGATGCCAAGTCTAGCACAAAGTATAGCGAGCGCTCATCTTGAAAGGTATAATACAATCTTACAATGCCGGGGTGCTCGGTGAGGCGGTTGAGGGTGTCCTTCTCGATGTTGACGTACTTGACCTTCTTCTCTTTGATGATGTGGCGCTTGTCGAGCACTTTGATGGCATACTCCCGCAGCGTCTGGCGATCGGTGGCAGCTAAGACTGTACTGTAAGAGCCTTCTCCCAACGTCCTGCCAAAGTTGAAGTCCTTAACGCCCTTCTTCACTACACGCGTGACTGGCCGTCCATTCTGATCCATCTCTTGCCGCGTACTGAGCGCAGCGCCTTTCTCCTTCCACTCCTCTGTGCTCGAGAGCGGGCCGCCCTCGAGGCTGTACGGCGAACTCGACAACTGCGAGGGTATGGGGCCCATGCCAGCCTCCATGGGCATCCGCCGCGAGCTTCTCCGCGGAGGCAGTGGACCGTTCATAGCAGCCATCTGGGCTGATTGGCGGTACGGGTCTCGCCTGCTTGCATCTCGCGTTGGCATGGCACTGGGAGCCACTCTGGAACTGCTCGTTCGCCGAACATCCACCGCCATTGCCTCGTCGTTGTATCTGTAGGTGCCCGGGGCTGTTGTAGAGCTGGTGGAGAGATTTGGGTGGTTGTACATGCTCGTCGACATGGGCCGCTCGCGCATTGGCTGCCCCGGTGGAGGGCCTGGAGGGCCGCTACGTGCCTGCAGCATGGGGCCGGCTGGGTATGTTGGTGGGGGGTATGAGGCCTGGTGCTGGGCCTGGTGGGCGAGCGGCATGGACTGGCGGTGGGAGAGGCGCGGCGAATAGGATGACGACGACGATGTCTCGGCCAGCGGGGAGAGATGGCCCGCGGGCGACGACGAGGGTGAATTGCCGCCGAAGGCATTCACGTCGATTCCGAGGGAGCCCATGGCGGACTGCGGCTCTGCATGGGGCGGCGGTGGGTCTCGAGGCCGCGGCCTTTCGGTGATGGTACTCGACGACGAGGCGCGCGAATGCGAGGACGGGGGCTGTGGTGCGGCATTCTGGGGGGCTGGTGGTGGTAAGGTTGCGGGAGGCGCGCTGTCATCGTCGTCGGGGTTTGCGATGCGCAGGCCGCCGAGGGACTGCGACAGGCTCAGGTCGCCGTTCATGGTGGAGGGCGCTGGCGGTTAACGAGCGTGAAGTGACGGGTGCGGGCTGCAAGGGGACCGCCCGAGGCGCGCCGGGTGCGACGGTGTTGGGCGAGGGCGAGGGCTCAGCGGCGGCGACGGAGGCATGGGAGAGCGAGAGCCCAGAGGCCAGGAGGAGAGAGAGGAAGCGAGGATTGGCCGGTTTGGTGACGATAGCACGCCCGCGTCGATGCAGATGGTGAGGTCCGCCGTTGACGGGCATGTCTTGGCTGCGCCGCTTACGGACTCCAGACCCGCAATACCACCACGACCACCACCACTCCCGTCTCCACCACTCCTCCCTTTAATGGAGTACGTTGACGCGTACCTGCCGCACCACTAACTACGCTATTCTTTTCACGTTTCAGCACATGCATCGCCTTGCTCCTACCTCACTTCAGCGCACCTTCGCCTTCATGTTCACCTGTGGCCCAGCTGAAGCACCAAGTCTCGGTGATCATGTCGAAGCATCATCTCAATTCATGTGGCTTAGTTCCTTGACCAATGTCATCGACAGGACATCACCTCATAGCTTCAACAATAATGAAGGCAATACCGAAGCACGCTCAAATGTACACTAAAGGTATCCAGCTACATGTCATGTCGTATGGTTTGTATCTACAAGCACTCTGCAGTTGCAACATCGCTACGTTGAGTGAGATGCGCGTTGAACTCACATTCTAAACATACTTCGTACCTCAAGTGCTTGCAGCCAGCAGCACGTGGTCAATTCATCTTCTCCTTCTCCATCCCCCAAGGAAAGTGCAAGCCCTCGGTGGTAGCAGCCACCATGGCAGGTCAATCGCTGTCATCTCCTTGTGGCATCCCACTTCCACACACTCCACCTTTTGGCTCGAGATCATCTTGCTCGAAACATATCTCCTACCTCTTCGTTCGCTCAGAGCTTTTCTGGAAACATGTTACGCCTCCGGGCCTCAGAACTGACCCTCACTTCCGAAGACGTCGAAGACACCTTTCGCCGAATGGCCGAGCGGAAGGCCCAAGATGCGAACAGACGTGTGCCACAACACCTGCAGCACCCATTGCAATCCAATCGACCGATACTTCGCCAGGGCCCGCAGAGATTTGTTCGAGATTCCATTACCGCACTTGGCGATATTCCTATCCTACCACAGCCCCATCAGGTCATGATTGCACATGTTGACGACGAGAGCGACGATGATGATGATGAATACAACACTGCCATGCCCCAGCGAGTTGACAGTGTTCGGGGCTCTGTGCCACACACTCCGAACAGTCATCCATTGCCAGCAGCACAGACGACCCCAACTACCCACACATCAATCACGGGGCCGGCGTCTGCGTCACCCTCTCCAGCACCGCGCGGCTTGCATCTGCCATTCAGGCTACGTCGAACTCCCAGGACTCCAACTAGCCAGCCCATCCAATCTGATCAGGATGCTCAAGGGAGCAGCTCGAACCTCGCACCTCGTCCACCACCTGAGACGGACGGCGCATGTGACTCCACCGATACGGAAGAATCAGAACAGGCCCATCCCGAACTGCGTGGAGGTGCTGATAAGCGTCATGAAGGTGCTGACAAACTGCCTGGAGGCGCTGTCAAGAACGACGGCATTGGCTGGGTTTTGCAAAACCGCAATTCAACAGAGCCAGTCAGGTATTTGAGCGGATTCTTCCCGCCCATGCATACTTTCGATCCCAGTCGGTATGAGTTCGAGGAATTCTGGGTCGTGCCCCAAACTGAGCCGCGCCGACAACCGCCTCGTCCTCCGCTACCCACTCGAAGCCACTCAACTGGACATGCTCCTTCGCAGGAGCCTCCCCGTCCGGGCTTCAGTGGCCCCGCACATGCTGCCTTGTCAAACAGTGCTTTTCAGGGTCCTTCCACTGCCTATTCTGGAATGCCGGCAGCACCCAGTGGTCCTTCATCTAGGACCAACCAGCCAAGATCCACGCCTTTGAACCCTGCCGCCTCCGAGTACACGCATCCAGACCAAACGAGTGATTTGCAAGCGATGCTCGATAGGGCAACAGGCCGCAATACTTCAGCGCATAGGTCAGGTCGTACACGCCCTTCGATTTACGAGAACCCATGGATGGGTCCTTTCAACGCAACATGGGGCGAATTACCACCTCAATATCAAGCGCCCTATACCCATACAGCTGGTGGCCAAAATACGCGTGATCTTCCCCCAGCGTACAGTACAGTCACCCCTCCGTCGTACGATCCGCCCTACGCCATGTCATCGTACACTTCGCCGTTCGATCCTTCGCATGCGCCGTCGCAATACTCGTACAATCCCTATCATCAGCCCTCTACCACACCTCCCAGCAGCTTCGGGGGTGTACAGCCTCCTTTCGCATCTGCATCTGAATTTCGCGGGCTTGGGCATAATGCTGGGCACGGGGTCTCGCCACACAACATGCCTAGGCAGAATTCGCCACCTGCCTATCAATCTAGACACTCCCCTGGGGCTCAAACAATGCGATCTCCGGAGCAGCCTCTGCCTGGTTTTGAGCACGATTCAGCACAGCCAGGGTCATACTCTACGACTGCACGAAGACAGTTCAGTAGTGAAGCATCAGCCAATAGCGGAGCATATTCCTTGTATGAGTTACCACCAGGATCGCGTCAACCAAGTAGCCAGCAACCCCGTCCCAGTGCCAATGCTTTGTCTCTGGCCGATGGCACAGCATTTATCAGGGCTGATGGAGGTGGTTCTTATCACTCCGGCTCTGCCCACGGCTCTCCGAATTCACATTCTTCTACCCAACAGTCTCCCACGACCACCGCCGTAAATGGGCAGCATGGAGTATCTCCCATGCCCTCAAGGCCCTACTCGCGCCCATCATCAGTTGGAGAGCCCGCTGCATTTGAATATACCGCGGATGCAGCAACTGCAGTTCGCCAGAACCTTTCTTCACCACTTGAGGCATATTCCAATCACTATGTTCAGCATCACATGCATCCGTACGCCCAGCAAGGACAGCCATTTCGGCCGTCAGTTCAAATGAGGCCGCCAGAAGGACAGGCACGAACTGGTGCAGCACAAGCTCCGCTTACACGTCCGCCAGTCCGCCAACGGCCGCCACCAAATGCCTTCGATAGACACGTGCAAACTGGCGCAGCACTAGATACACATTTTCAACAACCAACGACGATCCAGGGAGATCAACGAGCGCAGTCTGGTTCCGCGCCACACCAAACTCTTCGATACGCAGCTGGGCAGACTGGCCTGGCACAAATTCCACCATATCGTCCACGAACAGCCGACCAAGGCGTCCAACAGCCGCAGCCTAGCTCCGCACCGCGTCATACTCAACAGTATTTAGCAGTACCAACACATGATACGGCACGAACAGCGACTTACCGATCGGATCGTCCCATCTCGCAGGGGAACGACTTGAATCAGCAGGGCACTACTCCCAGCGTTGATCGTCCTCATACATCGCACCAGAACGCCCTAAGCCAGCAGAACAATCCGAGCCGCTCTCGATCGCAAACATCAAGAGGTCTCCCTTCTCCCAACCCCCTCCTATCGCATACACCAAGAGACGGCGCGGTGAATCCAGGGGGGCCCAATGCGCCCAGTCCCGGTATGCGCGGGGGCGACACAGGAGATGTCACAGAGTTCACTGGCAGAAGCACACGTATGAACCAGCGCTCGAGCGAAAACGCACCGGTCAGACCGCCACCTCAGAGCTTCGGCCCAAGCAGCAACACCCAAGTCCAGCGACACAGAGCTGCGTTCGAGCGTCTGCACAATGCAGAGTTGGAGGTGACAGCACAGGAGCCTGATCGATCTGGCTCGTCCGCGCCGAGAAATACGTCGAACCGACTCGGACCGCGCAACTCGCTCAATGATCGCATGCGCCGCCGTGTACAGAACTTGCACAGTCCGCGCCTCCCGCCTGAACGTGCACCGCCTGCAGATACGTCCACCAGCCTTCGCGGTGGAGCAGCCGTTGATCGCTCTTATACACGTCGCCGACGCGCTACGCCCGTGCCGCCGCCCGTCAACAATCAACCCCAAACTACTCACACCCGACCGGCCACAGCTGTACCGGTCGCAGTTCGCTCCCCTCTCACACGCGCAATGACACTTGCACGCCAACACCGCCGTGTCCCGCAAGCACAGACCGAACAAGAGAATGTGGGTGTTGAGGAGAGTGTCATGAGGGAGGAGATGGATGCTGTGCTTGCGCGGTATGGGGTCGAGGGGAGGGGAATTGAAGGGGAGAGCGCACAGAGGTTGGATGAGACGCCGCCTAGGGTTGGGAGGGTGGAGAGTAGG
>Ga0265797_10005829_pt1 | contig 17792 bp, 16 predicted proteins | sample P2T30metagenome_FD_192433 | JGI IMG/M metagenome (GOLD analysis project Ga0265797, IMG submission 192433) | Plant litter microbial communities from East Loma Ridge, Irvine, California - P2 T30 | ecosystem: Environmental > Terrestrial > Plant litter > Unclassified | place: USA: California...
TCCAGCCTCTCTCGTCCCAGCCTGCCGACGGCGCGCCTGCGTTACTTCGCGAACAGTGTGCGCCAGAATCGGCGCGTAGCATCGGACGCAACCCATATCGACTAGTGGATCCGTGATGGCTACTGCAACACCCCCTGAGCAAACCGGCAGCGATTCGCCGGCCGCCGCCCGCGCCGCCGGGCTGCGCTATGTCCACGACGGCCGCCCGGGCATCCGGCGCGAGAAGGCCAGGGACGGCTTTCGCTACCTCGACGCGCATGGCGAACCGTTGACCGACGAGGCCACCCTGGCGCGCGTGAAAAGCCTGGTGATTCCGCCAGCCTGGACCGACGTCTGGATCTGTCCCCAGGCCAACGGCCACCTGCAGGCGACCGGGCGCGATGCGCGTGGCCGCAAGCAATACCGCTACCATCCCAAATGGCGCACGGCGCGTGACGAGGTCAAGTACGAGCGCATGCTCAAGTTCGGCGCCGCGCTGCCGCAGATCCGGGCCCGGGTCGATGCCGACCTCAAGCCGTCCGGCCTGCCCCGGGAAAAAGTGCTGGCGACCATCGTCTACCTGCTCGAAGCGACCATGATGCGTGTCGGCAACGAGGAATACGCGCGCACCAATAAATCCTTCGGCCTGACCACGCTGCGCAACCGCCACGTGAAGGTCGACGGCAGCGACGTCGAGTTCAGCTTCCGCGGCAAGAGCGGCGTGTACCACAAGGTGAAGGTGCACGACCGCCGCCTGGCCGGCATCGTCAGGCGCACCCGCGACCTGCCCGGCCAGGAGCTGTTCCAGTACGTCGACGACGACGGCGCCACCCACAGCATCGACTCGAGCGACGTCAACGACTACCTGCGCGCAATCACCGGCGAGGATTACACGGCCAAGGATTTCCGCACCTGGTCGGGCACCGTGCTGGCGGCGCTGGCCCTGCAGGAATTCGAGAAATTCGATTCCGAGGCCCAGGCCAAGAAGAACATCGTGCGCGCCATCGAATCGGTGGCCGAAAAACTCGGCAACACGCCGTCGATCTGCCGCAAGTGCTATGTGCACCCGGTCGTGCTGGAAGCCTACCTGGACGGCGCGGTGCTCGACGTGCTGCGCGAGCGCACCGAGAAAAAGCTGCAGGAAGACCTGCACGCATTACAGCCCGAGGAAGCGGCGGTACTGGCGATGCTGCAGCAGCGCCTGCGCCATGAACAGGAAACCGAGCGCAAGCCGGCGCCGCGCAAGAAGCCGGCCGGCACGCGCGCTCAATCACGCAAACCCGCCCGCGCCGCGGCACCTGTCGCGGCGTAGTGCGCACACGGAAAGGACACCGCATGACCGCGAAAAACAGGGAAACGCAAGGCTGGACGATCGAACAGGTCGCCCGTTTCGAGCACCAGGTGACCGGGGTCTCGGTCTCGGAAGACAACCGCATCTTCGTCAACTTTCCGCGCTGGACCGAGGACAACGCCGTGTCCGTGGCCGAACTCAAGGACGGCGCGCTGCGCCCCTACCCGAACGGGGAATGGAACGCCTGGCGCAATGCGCGCAAGGACGAGGTCACGCCCGAAGACCATTGGGTGTGCGTGCAGAGCGTGGTGGCCGACGGCCGAGGCAGCCTGTGGGTGCTGGATCCGGCGGCGCCGGCCCAGGCCCACCTGGTCGCGGGCGGCGCCAAGCTGGTGCAGATCGACCTGGCCACCGACACGGTCAAGCGCAGCATCGCCTTCGATGAAGACACGGCGCCGCAAGGCTCCTACCTGAACGACGTGCGCTTCTCGAACGACGGCAAATTCGCGTACCTCACCGACTCGGGCGTGGTCGGTGCGATCCTGGTGGTCGACCTGGGCGCCGGCCAGACCGTGCGCCTGCTGGACGGGCACCCGTCGACGCAGATGAAGAAGGGACTGGACGTCACTGCCGACGGCGCCGTGCTGCGCCGGCCGGACGGGCGCGGCGTCGAATTCTCGGCCGACGGGATCGAGCTGTCGGGCGATGGCAAGTACCTGTACTGGCAGGCGATCAAGGGCGACACGCTGTACCGCATCGCCACGCACGCCTTGACCGGCAACGCGAGTGACGTGGAAAGCGTGGAGAGCGCGGTGGAAGAATACGGCCACAATGGCGTCAACGACGGCCTGCTGTTCGACCGGGGCAGCAACTGCTTGCTGCTCACCGCCGTGCAGGAAGACGCCATCAATATGCGCGACCTGGATGCGGGACCCGGGGCGCCGGTCGTGACGCTGGTGCACGACGAACGCCTGCGCTGGCCCGACACGTTCACGCAAGGCCCGGACGGCGCGCTCTACGTGACCACCTCGCACATCCAGGATTCGATCTTCTTCAAGCCGGACGCCCCGGCCGCGCTGCCGACCGAATTGTGGCGCCTGGTGCGGCCAGCCGCCGACTGAGCGGGTACGGCTGTGGCTGCGGCTGCGGCTGCGGCTACAGTCCTACTGGATCCGATAGGTATTCATCTTCCAGCTGCCGTCGGCCTGGCGCGTCGCCACCACCGTCTCGCCCACGCCGGCACGGTTCGCGTAGACCGTCTGGTACTGCAAGACGACATGCTCGCCGTCCGGCAAACCCTGCAAGGTGCGCGCCGGCTGCGCCTTGACCAGCTTGCGCGACTTGACTGCGCCGAGCGGCGCGCGCACCGCCCGCAACGCGGCGGCCCACTGATCCTGGCTGACGGCGCGGCGAAAATCCGCGCCGGCCGCATTCCATGACTGCGCGCCCTCGCCTGCGTCGGCCAGTACGAACCACGCTTCGGCGGCGGCCACGCCCGCTGCGCTCCGGTCGGCCTCCTGCGCCTGCACGGCCACGGCAGGCAGGGCACACATCATGGCAACGGCAATCGGGGCAAGCTTGTGCAAGTTCATCTCCTTGGTTGGTCAAGCCGCGCAGGAAAAGTCCTGGCTCATCACCGCCACGGCGCGTGGGCCGAAGCTGCTGATATTGGTCAGTGTGGCGTTGTGATGCGCAATCACCTGTTGCGCCGGAATGGCGTCATTGCCGGCCGAGGTGTGCGCATCGGCGATCAACAGTACCGGATAGCCGAGCGCCAGCGCGCTGCGGGTGGTGGTGTCGACACAGAATTCGGTATGCATCCCGCAGATCGCCAGCCGTTCGATGCCGCGTGCGGCGAGCATCTCGGCCAGCGCGGTGCGCAGGAAGGCATCCGGCGTGGTCTTGCCGAGCCGGAGGTCGCCCGGCGCGCATTCCAGCCCGTCGGCCAGTTGCCAGCCGCTCGAATCGCGTACCAGATAGTCGCGCCCCTCGTGCTGCACGAAGATCACCGGCGCGCCCGCATCCCGCGCGGTGCGCGTTACCCGGTTGATGCGCGCGATCGTGGCGGCGCAGTCGAAGGCGGCGCCAGGGCCTTCGCACAGGCCCTGCTGGACATCGATGACGAGGACGGCGGTCTGCATGGCGCTTTCTTCACGGGCGATCGGGACCGCCAGCATAGCGCGTCCGGGGTCCTTCAGGACTCACCGAATGTCACATCACCGGCTTATGCCGGATGGTTGAACACCTGGCGCAGGTAGGCAATGAAGGTGGTGTCGGTACACTGCGACTTGCCCGGTTCGTCGGACAGCTTGGCCACCGGCTGGCCGTTGCAGCGCACCAGCTTCATGACGATATTGATCGGCGGGTAAGGCGTATCGTTGGTGAGCTTGGTGCCGATGCCGAAGCCGGTCATGGTGCGGTCGGCGAAATGGCGGTACAGCTCCAGCGCCTTCGGGATCGTCAGCGCATCCGAGAACGTCAGGCGCTTGGTGCGGGCGTCGATGCGCAGCCTGGCGTAATGCGCCAGCGCCTTCTCGCCCCACACGACCGGGTCGCCCGAATCGTGGCGCAGGCCGTCGAACAGCTTGGCGAAGTACAGGTCGAAATCGGCGGTGAAGGCATCCATGCCCACCACGTCGGTCAGCGCCGTACCCAGGTCGCCGCGGTATTCCTGCACCCAGTCTTCGAGCGCCGATTTCTGGAAGTCGCGCAGGCGCGTGCCGAAGGCCTGGTGCGCCTGCAGGTATTCATGGGCCATGGTGCCGATCGGGACCATGCCGAAACGGTAGGCGAGATAGACGTTGGAGGTGCCCTTGAAGTAGGTCGGCAGCTCGCGCGCCAGCGTCTGCACCACTTCGTCGTGCCACTCGCCCGAGAAGCGGCGGCGCACGCCGAAATCGAAGAATTCGAACGGGTTGGCGCGCGGCGCTTCCTGCGCAAAAGCACGCAGCTCGTCGATCTTCTGCTGCAGGCGTACGCGCGCCTCGCTCAGGGCGGCCTGCTGGTCGAAACGGCGGAAATACAGCTCGTTGACGATGTACAGCACGAAGATCTCGAAGCCCATCACGTGCACCAGCGGGCCGCTGGCGCGGATGTTCAGGTGCGGGCCGTCGACGGTCACCTCGATGAACTTGCGCTGGAAGCGGAACAGCGTCAGGAAGTCGGCGAAGTCGCTCTTGATGTAGCGCAGGCCGCGCAGGTAGGCGACTTCGCTTTCGGTGAACATCATCCCGCACAGGTGATCGAGCTCGCGCTCGACGTCGTCCTTGAGTTCGGCCAGCGGATAGGCCGGCTGGTTACGGCAGCGGAATTCATACTCGCCGGTCGCGCCCGGATGGCTATGCAGCAGGGCCTGCCACATCGTGAATTTGTACAGGTCGGACTCTAGCAGGCTGCGCACTACGGGCTTCATGGATACTCCGGTGTTCTTCTAGTTGGCTGGCTTGCGCGAGCGCTTCTTGGGCGCCAGCATGGTGCCGGTGCAGCCGGGCGTGCCGCAGCGGCAGGCGAACAGCTTCTTCAGCGCGGGCGTATGGCGCTCGTCGTAGATCAGTGCGTAATTATAGTTCAGCTCCTCGCCGGCCTCGATGTCCTGCATCGCATGGATGTAGACCTTGCCGTCGTCCTCGAACGCTTCGCAGTTGGGCGAGCACGCATGGTTGATCCAGCGTGCATCGTTGCCGTCGCGCCCGCCATCGATCACGCGGCCGTCGGCCAGGCTGAAATAGAAGGTGTGATTGATCGGGCCGCCCGCCTTCTCGGCGCGCCGGGTCGCCTTGTCCCAGTCGATGCGCTGGCCCTTGTACTCGATGATGCGCTCGCCCGCGCCGATGGCCTGGCGCGCGAACACGCCATTGCCGTGCACCGGCGACTGGCGCACCTCGATCAGGTCTTTCGGGCGCAGGCCCTTGGTTTTCTTGGAAGGCTTGGGTGGGGTCATCGCTGGCTGTCGTATGGATGGTGGCAAGAGGATTCATCCATTATGGCCGCTAACGCGCCGCACGTGCCGCACTATTCCATGCCGGGGCCGACTTTATCGGGCCGCCGCGCGCAATACCGCGATGTCGAGCTTCTGCATCGGCATCAGGGCCGCCATCACGGCATCGCTGTTCGGCCCGGCCACCAGCGACAGGATCTCGGTCGGCACCACCTGCCACGACAGGCCGAACCGGTCCTTGAGCCAGCCGCACTGGCGCGCCGCCGGGTCGCCGCCGTCGCCGAGGCGCTCCCAGAAGTAATCGATCTGCTCCTGGGTATCGCACATGATCTGGAACGACACCGCCTCGGTGAAGCGAAACTGCGGTCCGCCATTGAGCGCCACGAACGGCTGCCCATCGAGCTCGAAGACGATCGTCATGACGGCGCCCGGCTGCATGCCGTGCACGTCCCGGCCGGCTTCGCCATAGTGCGACACACTGGTGATGCGCGCGTCGGGGAAGATCGCGATGTAGTGCTTGACGGCTTCCTCGGCCTGGGTGTCGAACCACAGGCAGGGCTGGATCGGACGATGCAGTTGCATGGCGGTCTCCTTGGGTCAGGTGGTGCAGTCATCTTCATGGAACTCGGCGCCGGCACCGCCGCTACGCGCCGCCTCTTCGCGGCGCAGCTCGACCCGGCGGATCTTGCCCGAGATGGTCTTGGGCAGCTCGCGAAACTCGATGCGGCGGATACGCTGGTACGGCGCCAGGCGCGTGCGGGCGAACGCGAACAGCGCCGCCGCGGCTTCGCGGTCGGGCGCAACGCCGGCGCGCAGCGTCACGAACGCCTTCGGCACCGAAAGGCGCAGCGGATCGGGGCTGGGCACGATCGCCGCTTCCAGCACGCTGTCGTGTTCGATCAGGACACTTTCCAGCTCGAATGGGCTGATCCGGTAATCGGACGACTTGAACACATCGTCATTGCGGCCGACATAGAAGTAGTAACCGTCGGCGTCGACCCGCGCCGTGTCGCCGGTGTGATAGTAGCCGGCGCGCATCGCTGCGCGGGTCTTGTCGGCGTCGCCTTCGTAGCCCGCCATCAGGCCGATCGGCCTCGAGGCCAGCTCGACGGCAATCTCGCCTTCCTGCGCCGGCCGGACCTCGCCATCGAGCAGCGCGATCCGGTAGCCCGGCAATGGCCGGCCCATCGAGCCCGGCCGGAGCGGCTGGCCCGGTGGATTCCCGATCTGGCAGCTCGATTCGGACTGGCCGAAACCGTCGCGGATGCGGATGCCCCAGGCCCGTTCGACCTGCTCGATCACTTCCGGGTTGAGCGGCTCACCGGCGCCGACCAGTTCTCGCAGCGCCGGACGCCAGGCCGCCAGGTCTTCCTTGATGAGCATGCGCCACACCGTGGGCGGTGCGCACAGGGACGTCACGCCGCAGCGCACGATGGCGTCCAGCACGGCGCGGCTGGCGAAGCGTTCGTAGTTGTAGATGAAGACGGTGGCGCCGGCGTTCCACGGCGCGAAGAAGCAGCTCCAGGCGTGCTTGGCCCAGCCGGGCGAGCTGATGTTCCAGTGGATGTCGCCGCGCTGCAGACCGATCCAGTACATGGTGGACAGGTGGCCGACCGGGTAGCTCTGGTGGGTATGCAGCACCAGCTTCGGCCGGGCCGTGGTGCCCGACGTGAAGTACAGCAGCAGCGGGTCGATGGCGCGGGTGTCGCCTTCGGGCACGAACACGCTGACGACATCGGCGCTGGCGCGGTAGTCGTGCCAGCCTGGAGGTGGTCCTTCCTCCTCGGCGCCAACCGCAATGCGGGTGAAGCTGCCCGCCAGCGCGTCGAACTTGTGCATATCGGACGCCTGCACGATCACGTGCCTGACCTGGCCGCGTTCGATGCGGTCGAGCAGGTCGGCGCCGGACAGCAGCATCGTGGTCGGCACCAGCACGGCGCCAAGCTTGATCCCGGCCAGCATGACTTCCCACAGTTCGACCCGGTTGGGCAGCATCAGCAGCACCCGGTCGCCGCGCCGCACGCCGCAGTTGCGCAGGTACTCGGCGACTTGGCTGGAGCGCGCGGCCATGTCGGCGAACGAGACCCGGCGCTCGGAGCCGTCCTCGTCGACCACCCACAGCGCGGTGGCGTGGTTGTCCCGGGCCTGGTGGTCGAAGAAGTCGAGCGCCCAGTTGAAGCGGTCGAGTTCGGGGCGCTGGAAGTCGCGGTAGGCGGTGGTGTAGTCGGTGCGGTGCTGCTGCAGGAAGTCGCGGGCCTGCGTGAAGCGCTCGGTGGGCGTCATCGGTGTCTCCTGGTCGCTGTGGAATCCGGGCGGCGGGGTGGGCCCGGGGGGCGTCCCTGTCCTGTATGCTGCTGCGACCATTCTGCCACCGATTCCGCTGGTGCAGGTTGGCAAACCGGCACAGGCTGTGAACAGCCTGGCATCAAACCCCTGCCCAGCGGCGGGCAATGCCGGGCAGCGACGACAAAATGGTACGGCAGCGGTAGCGATATGCCGCTTGGTTTTCGGCGCAGCGTGCCCGCAGGCCTATAATGAAGGGTGACCACCTGACTGTTATCGATGAGCCTGACCGTGTCCCATTTACTCGACCTGCCCCCGAACGCCCACGCCCTCAAATCCTGCGCCGCCTGCAGCATGGGGCAGCTGTGCCTGCCGATGGGCCTGGAAGATGCCGACATCACCCGCCTCGACCAGATCATCGGCCGCCGCCGCCGGCTCGCGCGCGACGAGCGCCTGTACGCGGTCGGCGAACAGTTCCGCAACCTGTACGCGGTGCGCTTCGGCCACTTCAAGACGTACCAGGTCAATGCCGCCGGCGAAGCCCAGATCACCGGCTTCCAGATGGCCGGCGAACTGCTCGGCATGGATGCGATCAGCGGCAACCACCATTGCGACGCGGTGGCGCTCGAAGACAGCGAAGTGTGCGAGATCCCGTTCGCGCGCCTGGAAGAACTGTTCGGCGAAGTGCCGGCCCTGCTGCGCCACTTCCACCGCATCATGAGCCAGGAAATCACGCGCGAACAGAACGTCATGCTCCTGCTTGGCAATATGCGGGCCGAGCAGCGCTTCGCCGTCTTCCTGGTCAACCTGTCGGCGCGCTACGCCACGCGCGGCTACGCCGCCAACCGCTTCCAGCTGCGCATGTCGCGCGAAGACATCGGCAACTACCTCGGACTGACCATCGAAAGCATCAGCCGCCTGCTGTCGCGCTTCAGGAAGCAGGGCTGGCTCGCCGTCGACAAGCGCGAAGTCACCCTGCTCGACCCGGTCAAACTGAAGGCGCTGGCGGCCGGCACCGACGTCTGCAGTCCGATGGCGTAAGCATGCCGATGCCGGTGGCCCCGCAGCTCGACCTGCCGCCCGACCTGTCCCTCGACCTGCACCTGCGCAGCTACGACCGGGTGCACTGGGGCGACCGCCATGCGTTCGCCCAGCTGGTGCTGCCGGTCGAGGGCGCCGTGCTGCTCGACATCGAGGAGCGCAGCGGCACCCTCGATGCGCTGCACGGCGCGCTGATCGCACCGGGTGCCTGGCATGCGCAATCGAGCCAGGCCGCCAACCATTCCCTGGTCGTCGACGTCGACGCCGCCGCCTTCGACGACGGCCCGTGGCAGGGGCTGCTCGAGCGCCCGTACACGCCGATCGGCGCCGCCACCCGCAAGCTGATCGAATTCATGGGCATCATGGCGCGCCAGTCGGAGCGCGTGCCGCGTCCGCTGGTGCAGGGCTGGATTCCGCTGCTGCTCGATTCGCTCACGCTGGACACGCCGCAACCGGCCTCGCGCCTGGCGGCGCTGCTGGCGCGGGTCGAAGCGGCGCCCGGCCTGGCGTGGACCACGGACAGCATGGCGCGCACCGCCAACCTGAGCGTGAGCCGCCTGCACGCGCTGTTTCGCGAACAGCTGCACACCACGCCGCGCGACTGGCTGCTCGGGCGCCGCCTCGAACACGCCTGCGCCCTGCTGGCAGGCACGGCGCGCAGCGTGGCCGACATCGCGCTGGCAGCGGGCTTTTCGGACCAGACCAGCCTGACGCGCGCCATGCGCCGCGCGCAGGACACCACGCCGGCGGCCTACCGGCGCCGCATGCGCCAGGCGACACGATAGGATCTGCACAAAACGCGCGAGACCCGGTCAAGACCGGAGCACGCCCCCGCCGCGACAATGCTCCTTCACCCAAGGAGAATGTCCCATGCTGATCGCCGCGCCTACCGTCACCCTGCCCCGCTCCACCCTGCTCGGCATCGGCGCCGGCATTGGCGCGGGCGCCCTGTGGGGCCTGGTGTTCCTGGCGCCCGAACTGGTGCCCGAATTCGCCGCGATCCAGCTGTCGGCCGGGCGCTACCTGGCGTATGGCCTGATTGCGGCGGTGCTGATTGCCCCGGCCTGGACGCGCCTGCGCCGCCAGCTCGACCGGCGGGCGTGGCGCGCGCTGCTCTGGCTGGCCCTGAGTGGCAACATCGTGTATTACCTGTTCCTGGCCAATGCCGTCAAACTGGGCGGCGTGGCGATGGCCTCGATCGTGATCGGACTGGTGCCGATCGCGGTCACGCTGGTCGGCAGCCGCGACCGGCACGCGGTGCCGCTGCGGCGCCTGCTGCCGTCGCTGCTGCTCAGCGGCGCCGGGCTGGCCTGCATCGGCGTCGATGCGCTGGCCGCCGGCAGCAGCGCGTCAGGCCTCGGCCTGCTGTGCGCCTTCGGGGCGCTGGCCACGTGGACCTTCTTCGCCATCTACAACAGCCGCTGCCTGGCGCGCCTGGACGGCATCAGCGGCAACGAGTGGAATCTGCTGGTGGGCGTGGTGACCGGCGTGCTGTCCCTGGCGCTGGTGGTGCCGGCCTTCATCCTGGCGCCGGGCGACCATCCGCTGCACGCCTGGCTGCGCTTCGGTGCGGTGGCCGCTGCGGTGGCGGTATGCTGCTCGCTGTTCGGCAACGCCCTGTGGAACCGGGCCAGCCGCTCCCTGCCCCTGAGCCTGATGGGCCAGATGATCGTGTTCGAGACGGTGTTCGCGGCGCTGTACGGCTTCTTGTGGGAAGCGCGCTGGCCGAGCGGGATGGAGGCGGCGGCGCTGACGCTGCTGGTGGCGGGGGTCGTGTCGTGTGCGGCGGCGCACCGGCGACGCACATGATCTAGCCGCCAAGCTGCGGATACGGCGCGCAGCCCTCGATTTCGGCGAGAAAATCCTGCGCCAGATAGGCGGGAATTTTGCCGAACTCGCCCAGCACCCTGGCCCGAAACGCGTCATGCTCGTGCCAGCGCGCGTCCGGCACACCGAAGTAGTTCACCGGATGCACCGACATGCACAGGCCCGGCCAGTGACGCTGCAGCGTCATCAGGTAGCGCCGGGTCGAGCAGGCCTTGCCGATCACGACGACGCTGCGGACCGACGCGATATCGATCTCTTCGGCCACCCTGGCGCGGCCGAGCACCACGTTCTGTCCCGTATTGGTCGCCTGCGTTTCGAGGATCAGGCTGGACGCCGGCATGCCCAGCGCCAGCAGGCCCTCGGCGATGATGTCTGCCTCGGCGCGCTCGATGCCAGCCGTGCAGCCGCCCGACACCAGCAGGCGCTCGAACATGCCGTCGACCCACAATGCATGGGCGGCCGCGCAGAACTCGGGCACGCCGTGGCGCGTGCCGAACAGGAAGCCCAGGTCGGCGCGGCGCGGCGGGAAGGACGGCATCATGTATTGCGCGATCCGCTGCAGGTCGTCAGGCGTCATATGTCATGTGTCATGGCGGGGGCATGTCTGGTTGTCGGTACAGCGATGATAGCAGCAGGCCGGTAGCGTTTTTCGCTCCCCGCCGGGCCGCGTGGCGCTACCTGCCCGGTATCGGCAGCCAGGCCGGCGCGGCGACCGTATGATCGGCCCCGTCACTTAGCCAGAGCCCGTCATGATCGACTTCCACCGCCGCCTACGCCACCCCATCCGTTCCATCCTGTTCACCGCCCTGCTGCTGGGCAGCGCCACGCCGCACGCCGGCATCCTGCCGGACGTCCCGGACATCAAGGCCGTCACCGACTACAAGCCGAAGATCCCGCTGCGCGTGTACAGCGCCGACCAGGTCCTGATCGGCGAATTCGGCGCCGAGCGGCGCGACTTCGTGCCGGTGGCGAAGATCCCGGCCCTGATGAAGGCGGCCGTGCTGGCGATCGAGGATACCCGCTTCTATGAACATGGCGGCATCGACTGGATCCGCGCGGCGGGCGCGGCCAAGGCCAACCTGGGCGACTTCGGCAGCCAGGGGGCATCGACCATCACGATGCAGGTGGCCCGCAACTTCTTCCTCACGCGCGACAAGACCATCCCGCGCAAGCTGACGGAGATCGCGCTGGCCTACAAGATCGAGAAGGCGTTGACGAAGGACCAGATCCTCGAGGTCTACATGAACCAGATCTACCTGGGCCAGCGTGCCTACGGCTTCGGCGCCGCCGCGCGCACCTACTTCGGCAAGCCGCTGGGTGCACTGTCGCTGGCCGAGATGGCGATGCTGGCCGGCCTGCCGCAGAACCCGTCCAGCGCCAATCCGGTGACCAGTCCGGGCCGGGCGCAGGCGCGCCAGCGCGTGGTGCTCAGGCGCATGCGCGAACTGGGCGTGGTCAAGGAGAGCGCCTACCGCCAGGCGCTGGCGGAGCGCATCGTGGTGCAGCGCGGCGGCGCCGGCCCGAACCCGAAGGCCGCCTACGTGGCCGAACTGGCGCGCCAGGCGGCCGTCGCCCGCTTTGGCGACGCGGTGTACGAACGCGGCATCACCGTCACCACCACCATCAACGCGGCCGAACAGGAAGCCGCCTACGACGCGGTGCGCCGCACGTCGATCGCCTACGACCGGCGTCACGGCTACCGGGGGCCGGAAGCGCGCATTGCCCTGCCGCCAGAGGGCGCGCGGCGCGAGGAGGCGATCCACGACGCCCTGCAACAGCGGCCCGCGGTGAACGGCTTCGTGGCGGCGGTGGTGCTGGGCGCGTCGCCCAAGCGTGTCCGGGTCTCGACCGGCGGTTCGGAGACGGTCGAGATCAGCGGCGCCGGCCTGGCGTTTGCCGCGCCGGCATTGCAGGCGAAAGCCAAGACCAGCCTGCGCCTGGCGCCGGGCGCGCTGGTGCGCCTGGCGCGCTCGGCCAGGGGAGACTGGGAAATCGTCCAGCTGCCCGAGGTCGCCTCGGCCTTCGTGGCGCTGGACGCCGGCAGCGGCGCCTACCGCGCCCTGGTGGGCGGCTTCGACTACGGCCTGCAGAAGATGAACCACGTGACCCAGGCCTGGCGCCAGCCCGGATCGAGCATCAAGCCGTTCGTGTATTCGGCAGGCCTGGAACGCGGCTTCTTCCCCGGCACCACGATCCTCGACGAGCCGCTCGACTTCTCGAACGAGAAGGCGTACGCCAACTGGTCGCCCCGCAACGACGACAATCTGTTCGAAGGCCCGGTCACGGTGCGCCACGCGCTGACCCGCTCGCGCAACGTGCCCACCGTACGCATGCTGCGTTCGCTCGACGTCGATTATGCGCGCGAACATCTGGCGCGCTTCGGCTTCGACGCCGCGCGCCAGCCGCGCAACCTGACCCTCGGCCTGGGCACTGGCGCGGTGACGCCGCTGCAGATGGCCGCGGCCTACGCCGTGATCGCCAATGGCGGCCTGCATGTCGCGCCCTGGCTGATCGCGCGTATCCAGGATGGCGACGGGCGCGTCGTGTTCGAGCATCCGCGCCCGCAACCGGGAGAAGGCGGCGCCGGCGCGCGCGTGCTCGATGCCCGTAATGCCTTCGTCACCGACAGCATGCTGCGCGACGTGGCCCGCGCCGGCACTGCCGCCGCGGCCAGCCGCGCCCTGAAGCGCGACGACCTGGCCGGCAAGACCGGCACCACCAGCAATGCCGTCGACGCCTGGTTCGCCGGCTATGGCGGCGACGTGGTGGCGGTGGCGTGGATGGGCTACGACGAGCCACGCTCGCTGGGTGGACGCGAGTTCGGCGCCACGCTGGCGCTGCCGGTCTGGATCGATTACATGCGGGTGGCGCTGGCGAAGGCACCGCAGCGCGCGCCGCTGGTGCCCGAAGGACTGGCGCGCCAGGACGACGACTGGGTGTATGCCGAGTTCGCGACGCCGCCCCACGTGGCGCCGGACGAACTCGATGCGCTGGTCGGCACCATGGTACCGGAGGAGGCACCAGGAATACAGTGATCTACAGCGCGATCACCAGCTCCTTGCGAAAGCCTTCCTGCTCGCCCTTGCTCAGGTAGCCGAGCGGATTGGCCACCACGCGGCACGACCAGGACAGCGCGCCGTCGCGGCCCTCGACCACATAGTCGTTCAGGCAGTGCAGGTGGCCGTGCAGCCACAGGTCGGCCTGCTTGAACAGTTCGTCCAGGGAGTTGCAGAAGCCAGCGGTGCCGGGCGTGACGCCGTAGCGCGGATCGGCGCTCATCAGGCTGGGCGCGAAATGGGTGACGACCACGGTCTTGCCGTCGAACGGCGCGGCCAGGGCGGCGCGCAGCCACGCCTGGCAATCGAGCGACATGGCGCGCAAGCCTTCGGCCAGCACCGGCTGGCCGTCCTTCAGGGTGGTGTTCTTGGCAAGGTAATAGTTTGCGGCGCGAAATGCCTTGTTGCGCTGCTGGAGCTGTTTGGCGAGATCGGTCTCGCGCAGCGCCAGCGCATCGAAGTCAGCCCACAGCGTGGTGCCGACGAAGCGTACGCCATCGATGACGATCGTCTGGCGGTCGAGCCACGCGATGCCCAGGCGCGCGCAGGTGGCCTGCAGGCGGGAAACCGTCTCGTCATGGTCGAGCGCATCGAATTCGTGGTTGCCGGGGACGAACAGCACCCGCAGGTGCGGCATGCCGAGCGTCGCGGGCGCGAAGCGTTCCAGGCCGAAGTCGTGGGTCTCGAGGCGCGATCCTTCCTGGTAAGAGCCGATGTCGCCGGCCAGCACCACCACGTCGGTGTCGGGCAGGATGTGCGGCTGGAAGGCGGGGTAGCGTTCGAGGTGCAGGTCCGAAAAAAGCTGTATGCGCATGGGCGCCGAGTATAGCGCAAGCGCGCTGGCCCTGGCGCGAGCGCCCCTCGCCGGCGGCTCAGGTCCGGGCCCAGTGGCGCAGCAGGTTGTGGTAGTGCGAGGTGAGCGACACGGTTTCCTCGCCGTCGCCGATGCGCGCGCGCAGCGCCTGGATGGTGCGGTCCAGGTCGAACAGCATGGCCCGCTCGACGTCGTCGGGCACCATGCTCTGGGTAGCGAATACGGCGCTCAGCCGCGTCCCGCGCGTCACCGGCGTCACCCGGCGCGGGCTGGCCGCGCCGTACACGATCAGGTCGCCCGCGGCCAGCTTGACCCCGTGTTCGCCGTAGCTGTCGTTCACCAGCAGTTCGCCGCCGTCGTAGTCGCCGGGACCGGACAGGAACAGGGTCGCGCCGACATCGGCGCGCAGCAGCGTGCCGTCGGGTCCCCTGCGCAGCGCGCCGATGGCGTCGAGCGGGGCGTGCCGGCCGCTCTCCATGCACTGGAACAGGGGTGGCAGCGAGCGCACCGGCAGGGCCGCGGCGAAGAACAGCGCACTGCGCGCCAGTGCGGCCTGCACGATGCGCGCCGCGTCGGGCGGCGCGGCGGCCTGCCCGCCCTGCCATTCGGCCTGGCGCAGCCCGGCGTGGATCGCAGCCAGGTCGTGTGCGGTGAGGACATCGGGGATGTGCAGCAGCATGGGATTTCCTTGCGTGGCGCCCCTGCGTGCCGCGGGGCGCCGGTCCATCGGTCAGGATCAGAGTCAGGATCAGAGTCAGACTCAGAAGCGCAGGTTGGCCGTCAGGCTGGCCGAGCGCGGGGTGCCCGGCGTGTAGCGGTAGCCGCTCTTGTTGATCGATGCGACATACTTCTCGTCGCCGACGTTGTACACGTTCAGGCGCAGGTCGAGGTTGCGGTTGACCTTGTAGCCAAGCATGGCGTCGAACACCCAGTACGATTCAGTGTACAGCGGGGTGCCGATGGCGCCGTCGGTGCCGCGCGCCAGCTTGTCGGAGAAGCGCGCGCCGCCGCCGATGCGCAGGCCCCACGGCAGGTCGTACGAGGTCCACGCGGTAAACGACTGCTTGGGCGTGTAGCTCAGGCTGTTTTCGCCCGCCGCGGTGACATTGCGGCCCCGTTCGACGCTGGTGTCCATGTACAGGTAGCCCGCGCTGAGCAGCCAGTGCGGCGCCAGTTCGCCGGTCGCGCCCAGCTCGACGCCCTGCACCCGCTTCTCGCCGGTCTGGTAGTACTGCAGGTCGACGGGATCCTGCTCGACCTCGTTCTCGACATCGGTGCGGAACAGCGCCGCCGACAGTGACAGCTTCGACTTGAGCAGGTCGAGCTTGGCGCCGGCTTCCACTGTGGTGGTCTTTTGCGGATCGTAGATCGGGTTCTGGGCGCTGTTGGCGCTGCCGGACACGGTGAAGTTGCCGCCCGGCGGCTGCTTCGAACTGGCCACCATCGCATACACGCTGCTGTTGGCGGTCGGCTTGTAGAGCGCCGACAGCTTGCCGTTGACCAGGTTGTCGCCGACCTTGAAGCGGGTCGCGGTCAACACGTTGCTGGTCAGCGCCACCACCGAGTAGTCGCCGCGGAAGTGGTCGACCCGCACGCCGCCATTGATGATCCAGCGCTCGCCGATATGGGCGGTGTCGAACAGGTACAGGCTCTGGGTGTCGACCTCGCCCTCGTTGTAGGCGCCGGTGCGGCGGCGATCCACCGGCGTGGTCGGCGCCTGGCCGGGATCCGGGCGATAGATGTTCGCGGCCGGCAGCGTGCCCAGGCCGGTCAGGCCCCAGGTGGTCTGGCGCTCGCTGGTGATTTCCAGCCCGGTCACCAGGGTGTGGGCGACCGCGCCGGTGTCGAACTGCGTGGTCAGGGTGGTGACGTTGGTGAGGATCTTGTTTTCCTGGTCCTTGCCGGTGCGGATGCTGCGCGCCAGGGTCCAGCTGCCGGGGGCGGCCTGGTTCGGGGTCGCGAGGTTGGCCGCGCTGGTGAGGAAGGCGGTCAGCAGGTAGTTCTGGCTGGTCTTGCCGTAGCGGCTGGTGTTCTGCAGCTTCATGGTCGGCGAGAAGTCATGCTCGATGCGCACGGTGCCCATGTCGGCCTTGACGTCGTCGTAGTCGTCGCGCGAACCGTAGAAATTCTTTGGGTCGACCTTGGGCGCGTCGGCGACGAAAGGCCTGGTGCGGTCGGGGCTGGTGAAGCCGGGCAGGCCGATCACGTACACGCCGCCGTCCGGGATGTTGTCCTGGTCCACGTGCAGGTAATCCAGGTGCACGCGCGTCGCGCCATTCAGGCCGAAGCCGACACTCGGCGCCACCGCCCAGCGCTTGTTCTCGACCACGTCGCGCCCGGCATTGCCGGAATCCTGGGCCAGCACGTTCAGGCGCACGGCGATGCCACGCTCGGCGTCCAGCACCTGGTTGGCGTCGGCCGTGACGCGGCGCTGCTTGCCGCTGCCGCCGGTGACCGCGGCGCCAACGGCGTCCGTCAGGTTGGCTTTCTTGGTGACCAGGTTGACCGAACCGGTGGGCGCGCTGCGGCCGTTGTCGGTGCCTGCCGGGCCTTTCAGCACGTCGATCTGCTCCAGGTTGAAGACGTCGCGCGAGATCGAACCGACATCGCGCACGCCGTCGACATAGATGCTGCTGGACGTGTCGAAGCCGCGCATGAAGATCGCGTCGCCGGTATTCGTATTGCCGTTCTCGCCGAGGAAGAAGGCGCCCACGCCGGGCGTGTTGCGCAGCGCCTCGGTCAGGGTCAGCGCGCCCTGCTGCTCGAACAGTTCCTTCTTGATGACCTGCACGGTCTGGGCGGTGTCGACCAGGCGTTCGGTGTACTTGGGCGACGATGCGTGTTCGGCGCGGAAGGGGTTTTCGTAGTTGCCGACCACTTCCACGGTGGACTGCGGCGCGATCGTGGTGGGCGCGGCAGCGGTGCTGGCATCGGCAGCCTGCACGCCGAGCGGCAGCAGGACGGCAGCCAGCGCGGTGCCGGCGACCTGGCTGCGGGTGGAAGGATGTTTGCGGCTTTTGATGGCGTTCATGGTTGAACTGTCTCTTTCAGTGAGCGATGTGGGTGTAACACTGCTAGGAAAGCAACAATTCTACGGGGAATGTCAATACTTGTAAACGATAATCGTTATCATTCGCGTTCTCACCACGACTCGTGTATCCAGTTCATCCAGTGCGCATGGTCGATCATCCACGTTGCATTGTGTTGGCGTAAAAACGTCATCTCCGCGCAGGCGGGGATCCAGGTTCCTGTGCGCGCCGCTCACGTTTGACGACTGTGGCGGCGCGACGGACTTGGATCCCCGCCTGCGCGGGGATGACGGTTCTACTGGTAACTGGATGAGGGACGGTGCTGGGTGCGGGGAAAAGGCGGATGGGCTGATCACCCGCCCTCCCTGCCGGTGCCAGCTACGGTTACGCGCCCTTCTTCTGCTGCGTGATCCAGTTGTCGACCAGGTTGCCCAGCACGTCCAGCGGCACCGAGCCGGCGCCCAGCACCAGGTCGTGGAAGGCCGGCAGCGAGAACTTGTCGCCCAGTTCGGTCTGCGCTTTCTGGCGCAGTTCG
>Ga0265797_10005830_pt1 | contig 17792 bp, 23 predicted proteins | sample P2T30metagenome_FD_192433 | JGI IMG/M metagenome (GOLD analysis project Ga0265797, IMG submission 192433) | Plant litter microbial communities from East Loma Ridge, Irvine, California - P2 T30 | ecosystem: Environmental > Terrestrial > Plant litter > Unclassified | place: USA: California...
TAGCTGAAGACGGGATCTTCTTTTGACCCACTGTTCTCAACGGCCAGCTAAAATGCCCTTGTACCAACAGAATGAGGAGTTGAGAACAAAGCAAGCTAATGCAGTAAGTAAAGTGCTGGAAGGATAAACGACAATAGAGGCGTTCAAGATAGCTGCAAGTGAGCAAGCTTGGAGACAATAGCTCTCATTGTTTGAATGATAACTGCGTGGGGAGGAAGTCAGAAGAAGACAATGTCTTGTGTGCGATGAGCGTACAATTGGATCTTCTTTTAGGGGGATGCAGTTCGACCCCCACGTTGGGCTTTCCTTTTGCTCTCGTTCGTGCTGTCCAGCAATAGCTTTATCTTTTTACAATTTACAGCCGCCAGCTACTAGACTAAGCGTCTCTAGGCTCATCGTGCTTTTTGTACAACTAGGGATGGCGCAAGGAAGGTAGAGCTCAATATCACAGCCTACAAAGTTGCCCGTGCGAGAGCAGTGAAAGTCTTCCCTGCTGGTAGAAGTATGTCTAACAAGACTTGATGCTTGATTTTCCTGCGCTAAAGGGACTAGGTTCTTCACACAGTAAAGAAACACAGTTTACACTGATTCAGTGACAAGGAGATTATCTCTTCTCATCGTCATGGTAGTCTTCATAAATATGCAACCAGATACACGTTAAAAGTGCTTCTGCCAATGTAGTCTAAGAGAATAAAGGGAACTCATCGATGTTTTATAACAGCACAAAACTAAATGCAATTGACGGCGAAAGGCAGATATACTGCTCCGGAGGATTAAAAAAAGTTCAACTGTCGAAAAGCTTCATGAAGCCACCCAAAACAATGGCTATTCTCATGTCCAGGAGAACTAGAGTTCTCAAGCTGGGCCTGAATACCTCAGAGAGAGCATCGTATAACACCGTTCGATGTTGTGGTGGTCGTGATGGAAGATAGCCGGCCCAGATGTGGGAGCAAAAAATATCCTTCACCGCCACCACCATCAACACCCCCTTTCCAGGACAGTACCAAACGGGAGCAAAAGGAAAGCCCGACGTGGGGGTCGAACCCACAACCTTGAGATAACCAATCGAGTCTGATTAGGACGTGAAAGCTAAGAGTCTCACGCTCTACCGATTGAGCTAGCCGGGCAGATGCTGTTTTGATGTGTATTTCAGAATTTAGATATCTAATAAAGACGAAAATTCTCAGATTCAATACATCATGCTGATGAGAATGAGACCATCGTTCGTCTCTATGTTCAAGACTCGAAAAATTTGGAAGGTCAAACGAAGTATTTTTCGCTAACATGAAAATTTCACTCCACCAATGATATTCTCCTTTAGCAACGACTATGTCCCTACGCGAACCACAATACCCATGCACATGGCAATTCTCCAGACAACCAATACGTGCGTATGTAATTCGAATTAGGTTGTACCTAGAAGCCCATGCACATGCGTTCTGCCCGAAAAAGTACCTAGTTCCAGGCACAGTACACCTAAGCCCTAACGCATCCTGCCTTCACTAACACCACGCACTGGCATGCACGTCCACTCTTCCCCTGTATGTAAAGAAAAATATCCACGTCGTAACAATACCTCAACATTTCAAGAATCAGCACTATCCCCAAAGGCAGCCCTGCCACCGATGCGATCTGATTCTATTCAAGACAGCAGCGAGGCCAACAAGGGGACCCACAACGGAGCCCATGCGCGTACCCGCAGAGCCTCAACACCTCCTCCGACCCCCGATCGCAGCCGCCCGGATATTGTGTCACATCGTCTCACATGCGGCAGAGGCCATACGCCGTGAGTGTTCGATAGCGTCGCCGAAGTTTGAAGATTTGAAGAAACCTAGCTAGAGCTTGTCATGTCCACAGTCCAGCCAGCCAGCCAGCCAGCCAGCCACGCCCGAATAGAACGACGGTTCGTCATGAGCAAGTATCTGTATTAGGTTGCCACTTTTACGATTCCCGGCCGGTGAACCTAGCACGTAGAGATGTACAGAATAGTTCTTCTTCTCGAAGCAGCGCTAATGTAAGGTCTAGAAGGCGAATAGCGCACGCGATCATTCTCGGAAGGTTTTGCATTGGTTGCCTAATCTGTAGAATTGTATAGCTGCCGTTTTTTCGATACGCCGAACTGGATGTCTGAGCGCAGTCTTACATCGGAGGTTGGTAACATCGGTGATTGCGCTGACACGAGGAGGGGGCTACAGAATTATCCCTCCTAGAGAAGCGAGCCTCCGAAGTCTCGACTATCGACTGTTCCGGCCGCAAACTTGGCCGGAAATAGTAGTACACTAGCAGTCGGCGCATGGAGAGGAGAAGGAAGGAGGCTAACCACTTCTGACACCGGTGTAACGATACCAAACCACCGCTTGCGTGGCGGTGAAAGAGCTGTGGCTCAGATACTGGAGAGAGCCGGGCATTCGCCGTGGTGGGTCGCTTCAGCTTGACATGGACACCTGGAGATAAACACCCACATACACATAACCGAGGAAGTCTGGAGCAGGAACTTGCGGGAACTACTTCGTTTTACAGTGGACCTTTTCATCGGGTGTCTACGGGTTGGAGATTTCGAGGTAAAGAAAAGCACCCTTCTCGTCCGCGCATCTGTGTATGCTCAGGCATGTGACAACGTCGCAGCGGGAACTATGGATTGTAGATTTACGCCCAAGTGGAGATTTAATCCTTGCCGAGCGTGGGAGAAACCGAGATTTCGCATGCAGCTATGTCTCGGTTGGGGAAAGCCATGTCAATGTGACTTGAAAATGAAGGAAAAAAAAGAAAAATCCTTTTTAGAAAATGGCGAGACTTCATATCCGATGTAGCAGGCGTTTGGGTAGCAATGCAGGTACGAACCTATCTCGAAACAACACCTTGTCTTCGCTGTGATAGATGTTGCGTGTCGGTGGAGCTCGGCAAGCAGACACATGCGCGCTCGCGCAGCTATGGCACGTGAAACTCGGTTCATGCATGCATTCGCAAGCCAGAATGGATTACCGACAGGATACTGCAGCCTCAACAACTGCTGAATCGATAGGTTCCGTGAGCGGTGTACGGCACGCCCAATGCGATCAAGCATGACGTACTCGTCAACTCAATCAATAGCAATAGGACCCTGCACGAATGCGCGTCAACTCGTAAACAGCCTCGCGAGCGCCGGATACGGACGATGCGCGTCGCCTCCAACAACACTGGCTATCAATAGAGCGCAAACGCTTACAAGTGCGGCAAAAGCCCATGTAAAACGTAAGCGCTGTATCATTCTCTGGGGCTTCTAGAAAATCTTCTGCAACGATGGCGAAAAGGCTGATGAGCTCGTGGCCAATCGATCGGGTGGATCTGGTGTTGGCGATAGCGACTCCACACCACCTGCGGGCGCCAGATGCTTTTGTTGAGAGAAACATCGATATTAGCAGCGATGATGGTAAACAACGCCAACCAACATGGCTGTCTGCTTTAGCGCTATCTTGTCAGATTTACAGATGACGCGCACCTAGAATTTCCCTTGATTGCAGACTGCTGTTCCTTCCGAAACTCGTTTATTGTGTTAACAAGTTTGAAAACTCGGAAGCTGACAAAGAATGTATTTTACAACGTCGTTTCGTTCGCCTGGGATCTCTCTGACCCGGATTACCAAATCAAGTAATGACGATGATCGACGGTCTTGGGGCTTGGGTACCTGCATAGATCCAGTATGTACGTCATCGCTCCCCAAAAGCACGAGCAAGTAAACCCCAGGAAAATAGACATATTCTGCGGAGAAAGCCCCATGATGCGTCGCATCTACTCGCGGATTCCATGTAGGTAACAAGTTCAGACCCAGGGGTATCGCAGATCTGAAGCAAGTGAGGCGCATTAATGACAGCATACTTGACTACAGCGAAGAACCATGAAAAGCAACTGATGCGAAAAAGGGGGTCCTCGCGTCGAGGGTGCAGCGAAAGGTCTGGTGTGTACCCTGACACGGTCAAAATGGCAACCTGCGACGTCCGGGGTTGCCAGTCTGGGGAAGTGTAACCACCAGTTCCACAAGTTTCATCAGCACACCTGACGTGCCAAAACCTTCCGCTCCAAACTCTGTATGGTTGCATCAGATTGAGGCCAGTCAGTGCTTAGGCGGCAATTTCCTATTTTGTTTAGCTAACCGCTCGTCGTCGTGTCGTGATTGTCCTTGCGGGGTAAGCGGCGTTTGTGGGGAAGCTAAACAACGTTCCGCTCCAGTTAGTCTGTCGTAGTCATAACAAGAAAGGGGATTGGTGGGTAATAGAATCATCGAGCGGCGCCGTCGCCGACTATTGCTGCTGTTGTGAGATTTCCAGGGTTTCGTCTCGGCGTATCTTCGTTAGTTTGGATTGACACGTGCGGGCCGGCGAGCTGCAAACCAGGAGATCATGAGGCAAGGCAGCGAGGCATGACGCAAATTGGTCCTGAAATGTGCTTCATCGGACTTGTATCAAGCCGAAGACCTGAAATACCCGAATCTTCCCGACACTGCCTACGTCGGTAGTTGTGCTGACTGTTGGTTAGTAGGTCCATCCTTACTCTTTAGCAATAATGAGTCACCAGATTCTTGAAAATAATCGTAAGCCGAAGAGTGGGCAAGAGCGGTACCGCATGCAAGAGTTTGTCAAGGCGCGCACTATACAAGGATGTGTCGCGTGGTGAAAGCTGAAAGCAGCAAGCTCATGCTTGCAATGATGGCGGGGAAGACGCAGCCGCTGCAAGATTGGAGACAGCTGACCACGACAAACTCCCGAACTCTCTGGCAGATTCGAAGCAATGCAGGGACCGTAATGAAACGATGCAAGAAAAGAAATAAAAGGCATGGTATACACAGCGGCGTTATCCTGCTTCCGGGAGCGCCATCCGATGCTACGTAAATCCGGGGTCCGGGGAACGCATCCAAAGTTTGGCTCTAATGGTAGCGTACCAAGGTGTTGACTCGCCTCATGATCGAATCGTAGATATACCGCATAGTACCGGCCCAAGTGGACGCTGTTCCTGAGAAACGGCTTGCATCATGCTTGCCTCAAATCTCAGGATCGTCGTGCAATTGTTTGGTTCGTGATAACCGTTGCGTGGTGATGGCGGGTGATCTTCTTGCTTTTCTTGGTGTTTGGTAATCGTGACTTACCTTTCGGAGCAGACATTCGGGATACTTTCGGCATCATCTTCGCTGGGCAGCATCCAAGTACTTCTCGCCGGGTCTGCGAATGGCGTGATGGCCGTCCGTGTTCATTGAAGGTGCTAGGAGCACCACGTTGTCCATGTGTTCGTATACGAAAAGGCCCCGGTGTGGACGAAACGTGGCCGGGGGTAGTTCCGTTTGTCCAGCGAAATGTCTTTCCCCGCCTCTCTGACCCCAGAGTTGGTTGAGCTTCGATAGCGTATGTCATGAAAATGCCTCGGCTTCCGGTCTCGATAGCCCAAAGGCTAGAGCCCATGCCAGCACGGTAAATGCCGCAAGATTGCCGTTGTTGTTTGTAACATTGAAGAAATCGCGAAGAGACTCATGGGAGCTGGTGAAGAATGACGTACGTCTTTGGATGCCATGGGCATGTGGGTGATTTAGGGCTGCATGCGATCTTGGCGCGTTTGTGATGTGGAGCTCGTGTCCATCTACCGAGACTTCGGAAAAAAGATGGTGCATGCTTGATCGCGATTCAACTCTGGCGTCAAGAGTCACTCGCAATCTACGAGGCTGATCGTGATCGCCCCCGATGAACAAACTAGTTGATCAATGGGTACGAGATCGCGATCTTTCGCAGATGTAGTCTTCTAGATTTTTGTCAATCGATCCTTGTAATTCGCGATGGTATTGACTGAGACATGCCAGCGAAGCTTGGGGTAAACCATGCTAGGCTAGGTCATTATCCCATACTTGTAGGCATTATGGAAGATCTTGCCGAGTGAGAAGCGACTATGGTGAAGGTCAAGAGACGGTATGATGCGCTGGCAAAATCTTGAGGTTTAGCTAAGAATGGCAGGCGTTTAAGCACACTCGAGACACCTGATACATCTGTTACAAGTTAACCTGCAGATGTTTACATTATCCACTTCCACTATTCCGACTTCGTGATATGACGGAGTGAGTGGATATAGGGTAGATGTAGAGTGCCGATGGAGAGAAGCCACCGGATGAAGCACGGCAGTATAGCGCTAATATGATGAACAGGCCAAGGACGCCTGAATAATAGAGACCAAAATTGAGGAGAGGCAACAAAAATGTAAACAAGGAGACAAGAAAGTCTTAGTGTCTTGACTATGGTGTTGCTTACTTCCGCGCGTCCTGCTGCTTTGTGCGCAGTGCCAATGGCCCGTATTCAAAGCCAATAAGCTTTGGTATGACTGTGGTGTTTCGCATATCGGATGCGCCAGCTGAGTATGGTGATAGAAGTATGTGTAATGCGGGAAGTATTGACGGAGCAATGGCGCTGCGTGTGGGACTCTGCATTCAGGCAATGGGATAGGTTTCCGCGGCCACGACTTCAAGCACGACATTCTGACGGCGGTCTCGCCGGCTTGATCTGCGAAGTATGGCGTCCTGCACAGCGGCAATTGATTATCTCTGCTTCACCATATCAAAACAAGCATTCCGGTATCCGTTCGACGCGTAGGCAGACATCAGATCTGCACTCTCAGCAGCATTGGCGAGAAGGAACGTCACCGAAGTGTGACGATAGGTGTTCATGTGACGGGGACCCCCACGGTAGCAGCAAATGAAACTGCGGAGAAAGGAGGCTTGGAGTGATACTGAACCGAAGCCCCCAACGAACGCGATAGTCACAGTCACAGGACGAGGGGGTGTAAGCGCATTACTAGACGTTTGAGCCAGTCGAGCGAGATATTGCCAGGGAGCCATAGCCGTGGCGGAGTTCCTTGTACATGAGGCTGAAGCATCTCCAAGATAACTCGTCAAGGCTGGCTTCAGATGACCACTCGCAGGCGCTAACTTGCCAACGCATCGACCTCCAGACCGACTTGGTCGCGGGGTAGCGCTGCGGGTGCCTGATAGAGCGTCGCCTTCCGCCGTTCCAGGGATGATGTTGTTTTTAGAGCATCCGGATGATCAGAGGACTTTGAAAAACGGTGGTAATAGTGAGCGTCAACAATGCGAGAGGCGACTGGGGCCGCGCTGGGTTGAGCCCGCGCAATCCGGTGTAATGATTCCTGCGCGACGAATGGAGGACGATTGGCGAGACCACTGCCCCATAGTCAACTGGCGAGGCTTGCATGGTGGTTGCTGGTTGAGTGATGCTGATGCAGATGCAAATGAGCAGCGAGGGGCGAGGATGCCTTGAGCAGAACGGTGGGCGGGGAACTGCTGTAACTTCAGCTATCCGCCAGCATGACGTAGTGGCGTCCCATGGTCGTCAGTGTTATCAGTGTCTAAGTAAAGCTTCACTTCTTGAGTCGTAGACTCTAATGCTGAAACATCGAGCGTCGAGACTGCATGGCGTGGTAGAGTGTGTGTGGTGTTGAGTTCGCAGCTCGAGTCATAAGGCTGAGCGGCGTCTGCAGCAGTGCAGCCGTCGAGTCTCGCCAGCAGATCCCACGACGCACGACGCACGACGGAACTTTGGGTGTGCTCGCCACGATGCACGTTGCCCACATCCAGGAGTATATTGTGCAAGGGTCGTCTCTCACGAGGGAGCTCCCTCGAGTACCGCATGCCCTTGGTGATCTCCTTGTGATGAGCAGCGGCACAGCAGCACATGTCAGGCACGCATCATTCAGGACGGTAGACAGGAAGCCGGGCCGAGGGAAGAGGAACGCGGCGCAGGCAATAGCCGCGACATTGTCAATTTGACTTTGGGCTGTGACGAGCGACGAGCAGATCCAGGTTTCGCTGTATCATCAATAAACATGTCGCAGGCTGATCGCCATCGTGACACGGACAACGTGCCCTGTAGGCGCGGCAGATGTTATTATGGTGGTGGTGCGATCCGGCACTGCATGAAGGCCACAGCAAAGCGTGCATAAGCGCCTCCTTTGTAACTAGCTTCGGTGGGATGGTTCAGAAGAGCGGTAAGAACATGCGTCTTGTTGGGACCTTCGAACCCCGGAACAGCTGACAGCTAGAGTCAGTCGATGAGGCCTTGAAACTACCTCGGCCTAGCGCACAATCACAACAAGCAGTTTGTAGAAGTCTCAGATGATGAAGTATCCGCTTTTTATCATTAAGGTATCTAGGCCAACACCTGCTATCTTCCAAGCAAAGGTGATGCCATGGTCCAAACAGCTCCGCGGAGCCGTTCCCATGCCGGGGTATAATGGGTCGGACAAAGAGCCCGATACAAGTACATGTGCAGGTGATAGTACAGACCAAAGTAGGCGTGAGCCGTAACCCATCTTCAAAACAAGAAGCACCCTTTGTCCGGTATGACTGCATGAAAGAAATTCGTAGCCTCATCGGGCCTACTCAATGGCCCTGGTGGTATCAGAAGATTTTGGGAGGAACATAACCCATGAATCGGCTGACCAGTGCATTTGGAGACTGGATGGCCGCTAAAGTGAAGAAAGACAAAACGCCGTTGGTCAAATGCCAAACCATAGATGCCGCTAGAAGTGCAAATGTAAAAAAAAGGATGTTGTTGTGCTACCAACCGGAGCGGTGGTATTCTTGGGCGTCTCCGCCATCAAAGAATTGGTTGTATGAGCTGTCGGGCTTGTTGTCGTCCCGGAAAGTGGTGGATCTAATTTGAGCTTGTTGCTCGTTGGTGTTTAGACCCTTGACGTCGCCGGTGGTCATGGCCCGACGGAGGGCTGGAAGGTTGACTGCGCTCTGTTGGCGCTTTGCTACCGCGTTAGTGGTGGCATTCTTTTGCTGCCTCTCCCACAGCAGGTTTTGCCTTAGTGATCCAGTGAGCTCACTGGTCAGCATGTTCCTGCGCGTAGTCTTGGGGGACATGGCAGGTGGGTGGACGTTTGAGGTAGTCATGATGATAGGCTTTGGGCGGGAGGCTTGCTCGCGCATCATCAAGCCACTGTCTTCGTGAGGTGAGCTGCCAGCGGAAGGTCCGTTTGGTGTATGGGTGCGTGACCTTCGGATGGCAGGTGATGATCGCGATGCAGCATTTTGCAGAGCTGATGCGCGGTCACCTTGGTGGAGGGCAGTAGTGAGAAGCGAGCGGCGGGAGGTGAGGTTGGCCTGCGAGTCAACACGCGGGAACTGAGGACGGTGCTCAGCAACGCTGGGGGGACCGCTCTCCTCGTTGTCGTCGTCTTCCCACTCCTCATCGGAGTCTTCCTCTTCAATGGCGCTCTCGTCGACATCGTCGTCTTCGCTGTCGCTCTCAATGGCCGCCTCACTGCTCTCGGAGACGTCGTGGAAAGTGCGCGTGCTGACCTCGTTCTTGAAGGAGGTAGTCTTGCGCATGGGAGCAGCGTTGCGCAGCTGCTGTGAGAGAGAGCTGCGTTGGAGCGAGTAAGCCTCGAAGGAGCTGCCGTTCTCCTCCTCGGAGGATCCGCCGAGAGTGAACATGGGCTGCCTCTTCTTGCTGGCGTCGGCCTTTGCGGGAAGCGGCTTGGTAACGAAGCTGGAGGTCTTCTTGAGGATGGGGGTAGGGTTCAGGTTGGTGCTGGATCGCACTGAGGTGGAGATGTGGCCGGGCTCGAAGCCGCGGACGACGCTGTGCTCGCTCACGTCGGTGGATGTGCTGGCTTCGGAGCCGACTGCAGGGCTCATGATGTCGCAGCTGACCGAGGTGGCTACGGTGGAAGTGGAGGCTTCGGGGATGGGGCGGGCGGTGGATGGTGGCGTGGTGTTGTCCTGAACGGGCTTCTGCTCGGCTACAGGTGGGGCGAGCTGGGCTGGTAGGGGCGACAGCGGCTCGATGAACTTCTTCTCTTGTATCGAGTTGACGACCTTCTCGAGGCCAATGGGGGTCATGTGCTTGCCGCGGGCCTGGCTGGTAGCGGAGTCGTGGCGGCGCAGGTCGGGGCGGTCGGCCGAGAGATCACTTCGGGAAGTCGTGGTGATGGCGCTCTCCAGGTTGGAGTCGTCGGAGGCGACGCTGGTAGACAGCTCGGGCATGTCCGTAGCACTAGCGGACAATTGTCGCTGGAAGGCCCACTGGGGAGCAGCCACAGGGTCGGGCTGGCAGCAGAAGGTCTCACGGGACCACAGCCGCCAGGCCATGTTCTCGTAGCGTTTGCCGTCTTCCATGGCGGGCGAGCATCGTGCAAAGACTGTCAGGCCGAGTTAGTGGCCATTCACATGCCGCTGCATGTGCACTGCACATGCTCGTGCATATCACTCACCAGACCAGAGGCCGAACAGGTTCTCGGTGCTGCGGGTTTCGATGGTGCGCATGGAGCTGTGCTCGACGCGCACTATGGGCCGTTCTGCGCGGAGAGGCATTTTGGATCTTGTGTGTCGAGGGCTGGGGGGTGATATCGATAACGGTGGCTCCGCTTGCGTCAGAGACAGTGAGGTTCCGATTGCGTCAATGGAGAGACAGTTGCCGAGCAGAGGGAATGCCGGCGATGCTACAGCACTGACAGATACATGGATAGACAGTGTGTATACGTGTATGTGGATATGGGGCTATGTGTGGTTCCAAGAGAGCGGCGGTTGTGGACGTGGTCGTCAAGCGGGTAGGGTAGGATACAGAGAGCATGTAGGTGGGAGTGGAGTCTGGTATGTATAAAGCCAAAGCCCGCTCTACTGGTGTGCGCCAGCATGACAGGGGTGGGCTCTGGGCCGACATGGAAGGCGCGATGGGCACCCACACTAGGGCTCACCCCCTGCACCTTCCTGATCCCTGCTACCTCCTAGCCCTAGACACAACCCCCGGGGCAGTTCCGGCTCATTTGAATTTCGTCGAGCCATGATCCATGTTGCGGCCATTCTACCGCTCTTTGCCCGATCTTAACAGTAAGTCCAGAGTCTACCATGGATCCGAGCAGTCAGTCTCTGCGACGCTCGTGGCCTGAGTCCCCCTCGTCATTCCCCCATATCAAGCCCACCTTTTGCTGTCCACTCCACCACCGCCGGCTACAACTTGTCGCATCGAGCGCCTCGTTGCCACCGCAGCCTCCCCTACGTCGCCGCCCGCGTGGTGAATGGCCTGGGCGTGGGGACGCACATGATCCAACAGCACGGCCGTGCCCCCCTGCAATCCTCCTGGTACTTCCAGAACACTGCTGCCCTGACTCGCTGTCTCTGTTCCGCCTGTCTCAAGATTCATGCCACTGACATCGAGGCCATCGGGGCAATGCTATGCTGACCTGACGACCACGCTTCGGCGCCGCAGTTGATGCCTTCCTTGGTCTGCCCCCCTCTGGCTGACTGGTTGCGCTGCATTGTTGCTGCTGGCGGATCCGGTGCACCAGACTTGATTAACAGTCACCTGCCTGCGAACCTTGGAAGCACTGCAGACAGAAAGTTACGCCGCCGTAATACAATACCGCTAACTCAGCCGTTTCGAAAAGCTATGCACGCCATGTGACGATGCTTGCCCAATCCCCTCTAGCGTTCGCGGAAGCAGCTGAAAACTTCCGCTGGCGCTTCTTTTCCCTAACTCGCCTCTTCCGACACCCTACCCCTGCACGATTCTGGCCCTCCAGCTGCGCATGTGCCTGCCCTCGTCGCCATGGCTGTGCCTCTTGGACCCTGAGTCAATCCGACTGTCCACACCAGCTAGACAGCCTCACGAGCAGTTTAGCACCGTCGAGAACAGAAAGTACTTTCCCTCCGCGACAGCCTTGTTTTCCGCTTTCTGCTTCCGTCATTTTGTCATACGTACTGTCTGCGCAAATCCCCCGCACTGGGGTTCGGCAACACGGGATCCTTTCAATTCTTCCGTGGCGGTCAAGAACAGCCTCTGCAAGTTCTGGTGACATGGCTGCTTTCGGTGTGGACAACTCCGCCTTTGTCTCTGCGGTTGCGAATTTTACCGCCTACCACCAACGCTGCACTGGTTATGTGAATCCGCAAGCCATTGTTCGCTAGGTTCCTAGATGCGTTGGTTATTCGCAAGGATGCCAGACCACGCGGTACAAGCCCGGTGGCCACCTGGTTAAAGTGCTGTCCTCGACACCTTTGAGACATGCCAACTACCCCAGATAATCCGCTCTAGAGTTTGGGGTAGCGACAGGTACCCTGTGCTAAGGTGCACTGTGCGCCCACTTGTCCTCCAGTAACTACCAAGTTGGCTGCTCTGCTACGTCAGTCCAGTACACGGCAATCTCTCGAGGTCATCTGGGGCGGCTGCCGAATCACCAAGCCGCAAAAGCATCATGTGCGACCGCACGTTATCGCTGAATGCGGCGTGATGTCTGTTTCATGAGTTGTACACCGGCAGCTACAACTCTACGTGGCACTGGACCGTCGAGTGCCTGTCGCTCTGCCTTAGCCAACCGGTTGCCGCTCCTGTAAGCCACACTAGGTTCACGATGCATCGATTGCACATTACATATGCACAGCGCTTTTTGGTCCAAAGAACAAACGTCAGTGGGGGGAAGTACGGGGCCACGCTCCCTCCAAGTCGTTCGCTCGTGATATGGCGTAGAGCTGAACGCTAGTTCCCCGGACCGTGGGCCCTTCACCATCGTCGCGTGCTTTTTCTCATGATCTCCATACAATCGTCAACTACCATTAGGCTCTACCTCCATCCGCTCATCGCGATGGGATTCACCGCGCTCAAATCTGGTACGACTATGCGATCGACCAAATGTGTAATCGATGTTCGCATTAGTCGCAACCACCTTTCGTTGCTCCGAGACTGCATGCATGCAGTATCATGACCTAAAGTCCAACTACCTTGGTCATGAGCAGACGACAACTGTACCCCAGATCACGACAGTGCAAGCAGTGACGCCTGCCAAGCAGCCTGGGTATCGATTTCACCCCTTGCTTTTCTCCCTACAGCAAGCACGGAAGCGCATATGGCAACTGTGGCACACAATTAATCGGTATGCGAGCAAAGGTCGGAGCGCAAAACACATGCTGTTGGGCTTTAACACTGCCCGTTCCGACACGTCTACCCATCTATTACTCTTTTACATTTACGAGCAAAATAGAAACGATCGTCTCCGTCAGCCACCTGCTGAGATGAGCCCTCGTATCTGTGCCTGGAGGAGCCACCAGTCTGCCATCCGTGATTTTGACAAGTGCCGGACAATCGATCGCTGTTTGATTACTCGTCACATGCTGAACGGCAAACGATCTCGGTACATTCTGTCTGTCTCTTCGACATACGGCTCTTCCGCACTGCAAAAAGCCCCAGAAATAGCCGACACGCGCTGCACATATCGATCTCGCATACAACCCACACTACCTACACTGAGTATACAAAGAACATTACTGCAGTCATCATGGAGGCTTGACAGTGCCACTCTACCGGACACTGGAGATGGAAGCCCGACAGCCTGGATACCACGCCTAGACTAGCCATATCGGGTCCGGGGCGTGCACCCGCTGCCCGCTGGCGTCGCGTGGCTGTCACCACGGAGCACCAATCGTCTGGCTTGCAACCACCGGCTGTTGCGTCGGTTGGCCTTAATAGCATTGCGCTCAGTGTTCCGTCCTATGTTGTGATCATGCTCCGTGTCGCGCACTCACTGTCTCCGCACTTTCTTGATACCCCCTGGATCGCGCATCCTCCTACTCACGTCCCACAGTAGTGGGCGGCGGTTCTCTAGGTCTTTTTGTCCAATCAACCGCAACAACGTGCTCACGCTCACATGTGCTGCTCGTTGCAATGATTAGCCGAGGCGTCGGCGGCCAGTGCGATGCCACGGAATCTTACTGAAACCTCACTGTCAGAAGGGATAGGAAGATTTGCCTGTCCTGTCGCTTCTATCACATCTCTAGCGTACGGGGGGAACTTAATGCTGGTTTCCGCTCTCTTGCACGAATCGACATGAGGGATTTTGCACGAATCGTATGGGCCTTGTGCGGCCCTGCGGAGCGGACGTTGCGCCCAACAAATAACATTGGAGAAATTAATCCTCATTTCCAGTGAGTCGGGTCTTCATTCTGGCGCGTTTTCAGTATCGTCGATTGCCTGAACGAGGTGTCGTGGGTGCCCAAAGCAGCAACACGTTCCCCAGTGCCTGGCGGTGGGGCCCGACGCGCAGGCATCCCACGCGTGCAAGCACGAGGACGTCGCATCGTCCACCTCCGCACTGATAACCAACCAGAGGATATCCGGACGTCTCGCCGGTCACCGATGGCAACGCAACATCAAACGGACTCAGGCTCCGGTATTCCCGCCGAAGATCACAAGCAAAGTCATTCATCTGTTAGACTTCGGTGCAAAGTCGACCTAGTATCCCGCACTTCGGAGCGAAGATTCAGAGAGACCAACGACAGTCTTCCAGGCTCATTACCCCGGTCGACATCAAGTTCACATGGCCACGCCCCCTGCTTGGCGAACGCCGTGTGGTGTATACACCTCCCACGTGTGCATGCTTATCATAGCTTATCCAAATCGAATGCCCTTTTCCCGTCGCAAGATTCTGGAGCGACAAACGGGCCGGCTTATTGCTCATGAGACCGTACCTGAAACCAATGATGGGGGTGATACTCTGCAAAAGCAAATGCACGTCTGATATCTTAGCAATCTTTTTTGTAACGGGCGAATGGATAGTCGTCGATTTGCGATGTTTTCCCGTAGGATTGTGACAGCTTCTTTCGCTAACGGCTATCTTGTTCGACCTTCTGCATTGGGGCTACACCCTGCATGAGTCCTCTTTCCGACTCCCACCTAAGTTAGCGTATCGGTCGAGCCGTGAACAAAGTCTGGAGACGCCATAGGGATTGCAATCCAGGTTGCAACTCCTTCAGCCCGCAGCTTACCCTCTGTGGTAACCCTTCCTTACTCTTGTACAACCGGTTTATACCTTGAGTGTTAGCTTACAGAGCGTCTTGAAAATTTCCAAAATAACGTCCCGAACATGGCAGTTGCAATCTTCGGCAGAAAGAGGCTGTTGTCGAGGCTCTTTCACCCGTCCCGGGCTTGTGGTTCCCAGTTCCAAGTCTGGTTCGGTAGCACTGCGTGCTGACCGTCATCTGCACGTCTTCATTTATCTCGTCCTACCGACCGCGCTTACAGTGCAGGATCTACTTTGAGCTCGAGGTGTGGTCAGCCTGCGCTGATGTACCCGCTCCCAGATTAAATATTATTCCACCCAGCCAGCTAGGGCCTTTGACCGTATTGTCGGGACACAAAGGCTGATCCCAGGTTCCAATCTCGATCTCAAGGTCTCACTTTATGGTTGTACGAGTATATCTGGAGCACTGCAGCGTCACAACGGAATTACGGCCTGCCGCTCACCGCCAGAAATGGAACAGGTTCTGGATTATGATACCAACCTTCAAGCACGTAGCTTATGAAGATCATGATACCATCGCACACACGAATATCTTCGTGTAACACTTGGATATACAAGTAACCAATTCAAGCCTAACAACGCAACTGCCGTATCATCTCAGCACAACCCATGGATTACGCCCGACAACTCATCACACAATCACATGTACATCCAAAGTACTTTATCACACGGCCCGAGTCCGACCAAGACCATCGGCAGGAACCTAAATGCAACGGTCGTTCTCGGTCCGAGTGGCATGGTTTCCTCTCCCGTGGTTGCTGCTGGGTTATAATTTATGGATAAATTCCAATTACCCAGCCTATCAAGTCGCCCGCTTTTCTTACAACGTTTCCAGCCACCATCACTTTCCAACTAGGTAATAGACGCAAGCGAGACTTTCGGCTCCAAGCTTTCGATCAACTCCCCCGTGCGTGCCTTTGGCGGTCTGTCGCACCAGAAGTGCGATTTCGATCACGCAGTTTGCCTGCTGTAGCACCACCAACAACGCAACCTTAATCAAACGCGATGTTGAATCCCACGTCCTGGAAAGATCCGTCAGCGTTGTCCCACTACTTGTCATCAGTTTTATGCCTATGCCTATGAAAAGCTCAAGACAAGTAGTTCTTGTCATCATTGAGCACTCCCTCGGTCGATGCCTTCCTTTTCTGTTCTGTTCCGTAAACTCCGTATATGCGTCCCGCGATTTACCCCAGACAAACGTCGTCGCGTGGTCCTGTATGCCCTGCTTTCACCGGTGCTTGCATGCCTTCGTTTCGTATCGCGGTATCATATCTTGATGTGCGTTTGTTATGTTGATTCGACGTTATAGCCCTTGAAATATCACATGCTAGGCTTCCTCCCACGCTGCCGCTTATCTCGTGACGAGTCTCGGAATATGGGACTCACAGCGAGATATGATGCTGATGTCAGACGGTAGACGGCAATCGGCTGGTTGGCTAACGGTGAGGGAAGGGAAGGGAAGGGACGGAGCGGAAGATGATATTATCGCCTTGCATTTAGCGAGCGAGAGCTCAGGCTACGCTTACTGCGGCAGATGACTCTGTCGCGTCGTACAGCACGGAGACAAAAGTCAGACGAGCGAAACGTTCTTCCGCTCGAGTCAGCATCGTCGTCACTATCATCCTTCAGCCAAGCCGGAGACCCCATCTCCACTCCCCGCATATCAGCCCCAGATCTTCGCCACAGCCTCTCGAACAGGCTGACATCTCGGGCGCAGTCAGGTAAAATCTGTCACCTGCCACAGTTGACTCTCCATATGTCCGTGGCCACGTTTCCAAATATTCTCACGTGGAACACCATCATAACCACCATTATTCTTGCTTCGTTTCTGTGCCGTGGTTGCGCATATTCGGCCCTTGTATGTTACGTTTGCCTTAACGTTGGTGCGCATAGCTATATCACCTATGTTGCTATTGTTATGTTCATGCGCGTTTTCAATATCGATACAATACCCCTTGTCCAGGGATATTCTCGTCACGCGCTTCCGGTACGCGGCTTTGCGTTAACATCGATCCTCGATCCTTCGTGTAGGGGTAGATTAGACCCAGATCCTGGGTGTTTATGGGACTTGGGCGCGTGCCTGAATCCCAGGGCGATCGCGTAAATATACGTACAGCATATTCTCCATGCAGCTAAGCACAGGCATAGTCGCGGTTTGTTATAGGCTGAATCAAGAAAAATGACGTGGTTTCAGAGAAAGAGAGAAGCAATCGTTCTGAAAACAGAAAAGTTTGAAATTGTGGTTTGTTTCAAGTGCTTGAGACATCACCTGGTCTTCGAGCATAAGTGGTGGGTGGTGAAGCTAACTTCGCAACCTACGACGAGACAACATGTGATGGACACGGGATCTATATTCTTCCTACGCGGAAGCAGAACATGGCACAGTATCATCCACTACCTACCCGCCAATATTGCCAACAACACTCTCACCCGTCCTTCAGCTGAGGCCAAGATCTCCCTCCACATCCCGAGCCTTCTATCGTCTCAACAACACCAACACAACCTATTAGTCAACGCCCCCTGCAGCAGCTAGCTCAGCCCTCCTCTCGTGTTCTTACATGCATGACGGATATTACCGCAAGAAACAACCACCGCTTGCTCCTCACTGTGAGAGAGTTTGCGCTACTGAGGAGATTTACCGGGTCGCTAAGATTCGAAGCGAGCATGAGCGATGAGATAGTGCTGTATAGTCGTAACCGACCTCTTGAGACAACATGACTGTTTTTTGAAGTAAAGAGAAAGTTTTAAACGTACAAAAATCTCAATGGAAAACCTGCCTTAAGTTTAGCGGTAACTTCGTTGAAGTCAACCACTGTTCTTGGCGTAATCCGGTCTGATAAAGCATGAACGTAACGATGTCTAGATGTATCTGCAAAAGAAAAACGCTGTCAGTTGTTGGGGAAGTCAACACACTGTGTCCGATGTCTCGTTTCTGTTCGTAGATTTCATGTGTTTGACAAAAACGA
>Ga0265797_10005831_pt1 | contig 17791 bp, 23 predicted proteins | sample P2T30metagenome_FD_192433 | JGI IMG/M metagenome (GOLD analysis project Ga0265797, IMG submission 192433) | Plant litter microbial communities from East Loma Ridge, Irvine, California - P2 T30 | ecosystem: Environmental > Terrestrial > Plant litter > Unclassified | place: USA: California...
GTGAATGATAGTGACGAGGTGGTTCGAAATTGATCCTGAATCTAGCCGATCACCCCGACTAACGTTATACCGATCTCGGCATGTCACGTGAATCATCAATAGCTCGTCTGTCTCATCATTCCATCTTCTATCTTACTCACGACTTCGGCCAACTCTGCTTTGGAACAAATGGAGGCAATTCAGTGAGAATCAACGCAGCTTCGCGACGACAAAGGATGCCCGAATATACGGTTCTTATAGGACCGGTAAGCGCTCACAGCCTGTTTCGAGGCTTCCTTTACCCCCTAGTTACACAGTCTATGTACACAACTAACACGGCCTTCCCCATAACCCAGTGCTCATAGCCGTTTCACTGCTTATTTTGACTCTCAATAACCTCGCTACTAAGTAAAGTCATATCTTCATCTTCATACGTACAAAAGCCGTTCAATAATGCAGATAACCGTGAGTGGTCACAAGCTGGTGATGAAGTCGAGCTTACACCCATTCAGCACGACGACAGTTCACCGGTCCTCAAATACGTCCAGGTGGACCCCAATTCGACATGGGTACATGACTCAATGGAGGGTAAGTCGACTTACTCTGCACTTCTATGAAACGAGACTGAAGAACCCAGCTTCCATGGGCGACGGCGGTCTGCTTTACTACTTTGGAGGAACAATGACCAGGACTACGGGAGAGGTGAATCTCCCATGTCCGAGCCCATTGTCCGAGCTGATAAGATACAGGGCAATTACATGATATTCACCTTTAATGGGACAGCAGTGTATATCTACGGGTCCAAGCGGCCCAATCATGGGATATATTCTGGTAAGCTCATCCCTTCCTCCTAATAATGACATCTATTCTAATTTTCAGTATCGCTGGATGGTGGAGATGCTCTGCTCCAAAGTGGAAGAGGCGCAGCACCCGGCGAGTTCCAAGCGTTGCTATATCAGAAAGAGGATCTGGACCCTGCAATGGAGCATAACATCGTCGTCACGAATCTACCTTCGCGCACTGACCGAGCTGGTGAGTTATTTACTTCAAGCCGGTGAGCTTGAATGAGGAGCTCATCAAGTAGGATACACTGAACGAGGTCTTTACCTGGATATCGATTACGTCGTAGTTGAAACGGCGGTGTCCGACAACATTTACACTACCACTATTGATGATACCTCTGCGTACTGCAATTTTGTGGGAGGATGGGGTGACGTACCACCTCGCATGCCGGCCCGGTACTACAACACCACGGCTCATATAACCAGTGTTGAAGACGATTCGGTCACCTGCAGGTGAGTTCAGTATCCTATGGGAGTGGATGTCGCTTATCTTAGTTTTAATGGATCTTCTTTTCAAGTCTTTGGGTCATTGTATGCCGACCATGGAGAATACTTTGTCAGGTAAGCCATAATCTTATCGTCGGTACTGATAAGCAGTCTTGATGGTGGCCGGGATATATCGTACAACGGGACATACTATACCTTCGCCCCTCAGGTGCCTCGTGAGTTCCTCAACATATCATTACTGATGATAGTATACACCGCAAGCGGTCTTACAGACGGCCCTCACACCGTGACCCTCACTAATGCCGATGCGGTACGTTACCTTGATCTCGACTATATGATTGTCAACTCTACGATTCAACCCGGAACCAACTCAGGTTCGGGAACCAACGTTACCGCAGGCGACTCGGCGGGGACACAGAAGGAACAAGGATCAAACACAGGCGCGATAATTGGTGGAGCAGTAGCAGGAGCAGTGGGTGCAATGCTGCTCGTACTGCTTGCTTGGCTTCTATTTCGGAGGAAGAGGAGCAGGAGCCAGTCGGCATACATGGACAAACCCCCTCTGGATCTTACCGGGGATGAAATCCGGCCATTCAGAAATAGTACAACCCCGCCTTCTGAGGGACCGATTGCATTGACTCCACATCCATCTGCAGTCACGACCACCGGGTCGACGTACGGACGACAACCTGCGGGAACGGCTGCGACTGAATCAATGGTATGGACATGGACAAGAGGCCATCTCAACACCCTATCTTACGATGGTCCAGCCTCCACCTTCTTCTTCCCATACTTCTTATCCACCCTCCTCCGAGAATCCACAATCGCGTCACGCCGACCCTTACGCAGTCGGCCAACAACGCCAAGATCGATCAACAACATTCACAGCGAGTGATGCAGGTACTTTCGGACCTTCCCCACCTCGTCACCCTGAGCCATCGCCCGTCACTCAATCTTACAAATCTCTAGCGGTCGCTGTTCCATTCACAGCTCGACGGCCATCGACCTTAGCTTCTTCAGAAGAGCGATCTATGGTACATACTCCCTCGAGAATGTTCATCCCGGGGAGAGAGATGGACGCTGGTCCTTTGAGTCCTGCAACTCAGGAATCCCACGAAAGGGAAATGCTACCTCCGGATTATCATCAGGCGACGGAACCACTCCCAGGTCAACGACCTCCCGGGGCTGGACCTTGAGTTGCGTAACGGGTACAGGGATGGGATCGAGGGTAGTCACTGGTTGACCGGCACTTGCATCCTCCCGTAGTATGTATAGATCTACGTTCTGCTGATCTCATTATCTCATCTTGATTGGTTATGCTGATCTTGGGACATTGGGGGCGATTACCAGTCCATTTACCTCATTATCTCAAGGGTCATCTCAGGTTTGACTATGGGCCAGGTTATTCCTTTGACGATAGCGAGAAGAGATGTTGATCTACCGCGCTAATCTCCCCACTTCTCAAACCTTGCTGATCGACGTCACGGCAAGTCAAATCGATCTAGTCATTGTACAGCTCGGTCTTTCCCTCACCACGACCTTCTCCTGCCAGAAGCGAAGTACATTCGACTCGGGGATGGCTCGTCGCGGCATTGGAGTAACGTAACCCATTCAGCGCTACCTCTAATAGTACACAGAAAATCTGAGACATGGCATTCATCGCAAAAGGGCCCTTTGACGCATACGATCGGCGAAAGATCTTCCAGGGGTCACCTTCGAATTGCCATAAGTATACGATACAAGGTCAATGATCAACTCCATAGATCATTCTCATCTCATCTCCCCTCTCGAGTACACTGAGGGCGACTTATACTGCAGTGTTTCTGGAAGAATTCCCTAAGTCTTCGCACCTCTCGTTGTTTTCGGTAAAGATGAGAGTGACAGTAAGTCCCCTGAGATCTTGCTTGAGCGTGACTGACGAGTAGCTGGATAATACTTCGCCTTTGCTTCAGTTCGTTTCGGTCGATCCCAAGAAGTCATGGATACAGGATAATTCGGGCCAGTCCCTCTCATCATATATGGGGAGGCAGCTGATGGTCAGATTCGGAGGACAATGCGATCAACAAATACTTCAGACAGACAATGACCAAGACTGAGGGTAAAGTGGGTGATCTGACAAACTTGACTTGAGCGACTTACTAACTCTCGTAGGGGAATTACATGGCACTTGAGTTCAACGGGACTGGTATATGGGTCTACGGAGCCAAGCGGGACAATCATGGCAACTACTCAGGTGCGTCGACCTTACCCTTGAACCAGCACACTCTGACGATCTAGTCTCTCACGATGGTAGTGACCCTGTAATCCAGACGGGCATGATACCTGCTCCCGGGACTTATCAATCTGTGCTTTACCAAGCTACCAAGCTCGACGTGAATACTCCGCATTATATCCAGGTGACGAATCTTCCAGGTCAGTCCTGCAATCCAGTCTATACACATTACTGATCATCAGAGGATGACCGAGCTTCCTATTTTGACATTGACTACGTTGTCATCAAGGATGACGAGTACGTGTTCACGTTCGACTGATGACCTTCGGCTGACGGACAGAGACGACAGGAAGGTCTTCACTACTCGCTTGGACGACACCTCGCCCGAATGCCAATATACTGGCCAGTGGGGTCTAGGACCACCAATGAGCCCGGAGATGTACTACAACACCACCGCCCATATTTCGCAGACCAAAAGGGACGAGTTTACCTGCGGCTTCAATGGGAGTTCCATAGAGGTCGTCGGTGGTCTGTCGGATGATCATGGTAATTATACTGTCAGGTGAGTACAGTCTAGCCACGATGTAAATAGACCGAGAAGCTTATGAGCAGTATCGATGGCGGAGCAGCTGCAACTCTTGATGGATCACACACTTTTTTCCAGTCTCAAGCTACTCGTACGTCTGACAGATTTGCGCATGCTGATATCAGTCTTTCTCGCGACCCACCTCGATGAGGGACCACATAGCATCACCATTACCAATACCGAGTCCAGTTTCGACCTTGACTACATAGTGGTCAATTCAACCATAGATCCTTCGGCCGAGGTCAATCTGGCGGGAACGACCATTATCGACCCGATCAGTCCAGGCCAGGAGTCTTCGCCGAAGAACGCTGCCAAACCAGACCCGATGGACGATAGTGGTAATGCCGGTATGTTTGGGGCAATCATTGGTGGTGTTGCCGGTTTAGCATTCCTTTGCCTCTTGGCTGTCTTGCTCTTGAGGAAGTGTCGGGAAAGACCCCGTCCTTCCACCCACGATCTCAGGGAAAAGTATTACCAACCCGACCCAACCTCACGGTCGAGCAGTATACGACCTTCTCAGGTCGATTTGACTGGGGACATCAGTCCATTCATAGGCGGGATGTACACCTATCAAGATGGTCCTGGAGAACATAAACGCTCACCCCTAACCACCGGTCCATCACATTCAGCATTCGCTTTCCACCCATATCAATCAGGATCCCCCCGGTCAATTGCTTCATCAGTCAGCACAAACACCCTTATTCTCGGTCTGAATCCGGTACCTACCACCTCACGTTACTCCGAGCGGCCGAGACATGATCGACAAGCTTCAATTTCAGATATATTGAACGGTATGCCAGAGACCGCCGTAACGAAAGCATGGACCAAGACGAATGAAGGGATATTTGGAGGTGGATATACACAGCCTCACCCGGATCGGGCGAATGGACCTAGCTCTGCTGGTCCCAGGTTGGCGGAAACGGTCTCATCGGGATGGTCACCTAGACCTAGAGGGGCTCAGTTCTCGCTACCTCCACTTGCACTACCGCCAAAGATGTTTGTTCTGGGTCAGGATGGGGAGGTCGAGCCATGAGGGACACCAGGAGGGTCAGGGCGGAGTGATATAGCGACCGGACTTGGATAAAATCTTTTCGAGATGGGAAACACCTTTGTATACCTCGATCCTTTAGGTAATATAGTTACACATGAATACATATAGATATAAGATCATTAGATCGTCAACATGGGCAGTTTCTATACACTACCAAGCGATCCTAGCTAGGAAATCGTGGGGAGACCTCCTGATGAGGTACTTCCTACCTTCATCGAGAAGGAGGATACCAATAGCGAATGTGAATGGTATAAAGATGTGTTCAACCGGTACACCCTATCCCATCAGCTCGATCCTGTATGAGAGCAATGGACTTACCCTAGTCAAGAAAGTGTTCTGGAAGAAGGGAACATAACTGAAGAAGAACAAGAAAGCAAGACTGGCAAGCATGGCAGGTGGGATCCACCAGTTCCTTGCGCCGGAAGTGGAGGAGAAGGGGTTGTGTTGGAAGATCGAGAGTCGTCGAGTTCGAGTAGCGAGCAGATTTCCCCATTGCATACCGACCAAGGTGAAGAAGTAGCTGTCCGATCAGTCTACATTCAAAGGAATTAGAGTAGACTTACATTGATTGAGCGACATTGACCGCCTCATTGTATGCGTCGAGATCGTAAGATTCCGGTAGGACACCGTATGACATGGCACTGCGATCAGCTCGGGTCGCATCGAGTGTAGAGATACTCACATGTCGGAGAACTTGAACCCTTTGCTCTGTAGGTACCAAAAGGCCATACTCATCGCACACAGACTCTCTATTACACCAAGGAAGAAGTAAGCATGGAATAGTAGTTTCCAGTTGACTAATCGATCCTTCTTGACATTCCTAGGTCGGCGGGTCATGACTCCCATTTCTGGTTTCTCGAAGCACAGCGCAATGGCAGGTAGGACATCGGTGACGACACAAATCAATATCATTTGGATGTTTGACAGGATCTGGGGGAGACCAAAGAGGACATTGAGGAGGATAGGCATGAGCTCGGAGAAAGATCCAGCGGGGAGGAGGTAGAGGCAAGTCTGTCGTCAGCCATAGCTATATCTATCACTCACCTTCTTCAAGTTGTCGAATACTGTTCGGCCGTATTGAATTGCGACAACGATTGAAGAGAATCTGATATCAGCGGTAGTCGGCATGAGATGGCAAGGACACTCACGATTCGAGTAGGACTAGGTCGGCAGCTTCCATAGCAACATCACTTCCACCGCCCATAGCAATACCGACATCGGCTGCTTTGAGTGAAGGCGCATCATTGACACCATCTCCGGTCATTCCAACCACGCAATCTCGCCTCTGGAACTCCTTGACAATTCGCAACTTCTGTTCAGGCGTAGTCCTGGCGAACACGATTTCCCGATACTGACATGCCTGTTCCCATTGGCTATCGTTCATTTCCATAAGATCTGGACCAGAGAGTACGAGGGAGCTGGGCGAATCATCATCTGACTCTGGGTCAAACTTGTCGATACTCGATACTTCGATATCACGGTTCAAGTCGGCAAGACGGTGCAGTCGGGAAGCGTTGGTGACGATACCACACTGCTCGGCGATGGCGACTGCGGTGAGTGCGAAATCACCAGTGACCATGAAGAATCGAATACCGGCGCCACGCATGATTCGGACAGTCTCGGGGATGTCAGGTCGAGGGGGATCGACAAGACCAACGAGTCCGACGATAGTGAGCCCAATGTTCAAGTGAGCGGATGCGTAGTCGGAGAATTCATTGTCCTCGATGGAAGGAGCGTAAGCCATGGTAGCAGATGAGATACTTCGCTTGGCGAGAAGTAGGACTCGTTGACCCTTGGCTGCCCAGGATTCTTGAACTCGAGTAAGACGGGCGATAGTTTCTTCAGAGAGGGGAATAGCCGGTCCACCGGAAGGGTCGTTGATGTGTGAACATCGCTTGAGGAGGAGATCAGGTGCACCCTTGCACATGAGCATGTAATCGTCTTTGCTGAATCGCTCGTGGGGCGAGGCCGGGGCAGGAGAGCCGGCACTGCTCGAAGCGGCGGCTCGTAAGATCTGACAGTCAGCCCAGTTTGGTGCCAAGATGTGGACAACATACCTTCATCATGTACTTGGTCTTGGAGTTGAAATTCATCTTGAAGACTTCCTCCCAATCGGCCTGCAAAGCCTTGACCGGTCGAATACTTTCGGCGAACCTGAGAATAGCCGAGTCGGTAGCATCACCATGAACGAGCCTCAAGCCAATAGGCTGATCCATCGTGTCTGCATCGAACGAAGCAGAGTTACAGATCCCAGCGACGGCAGCGAGAGCGGAAATGTTGGCGGCAGTGGCATGACCACCAACAACTCGGTCTCGGGCCGTGACCACATCAGACTCGTCGTCGAGGACAGCAATATTCGTGACTGTCATTTGATTCATGGTCAAGGTTCCAGTCTTGTCGGAACACAAGACATTGACTGAACCGAGAGTTTCGACCGTCATGAGACTCTTGCACAGTACCTTGGCCTTGGATAATGTGTTGGCAATGACGGCGAGAGAGATAGTGACGGAGGCGGGAAGACCTTCTGGAATGAAGGCGACAGCGACTGCGACGACGTCGACGACTAGTGCCGAATTACTGATGAAACCGGGATGATCCTTTCGTAGCCATACAGCCCAGAGGATGATGATGATGACAGAGATAGTGATCGCAATGGAGATGATGATGAGGACGAATCGGAAGATCTCTTTCTGGAGCGTGGTAAAGGCAGGAGCGCCAGTTTGAATGACTGCACCAAGACCCGACCCACCGACACAGAGTGTACCTTGCAGACCGATGTTCTTGGTCTCGAGGAAGTTGGAATCGGTCTGCTCAATGGTGCCCTGGATAGCCTCGGATTCACCAGTAAGGACAGCTCGATCAACTCGGAGATCGGAAGACACCTCGATGAAACGTAGATCGGCAGGAAGCTATCATCAGACACCGTTGACAGTTCTTTGTAGAGACTCACCTTGTCACCCAAAGAGACATAGACTAGATCACCAACAACAAGATCTTTGGCGGGCATTGTCATCTGTCTACCATCTCTGAGAACGTTGACGTCTGAAGGCAACATGCCGGCAATGGAAGCCATTGTGCGACCGGTCGAAAAGTCTTGCCATGCGTTCTATACATGAGTCAAGTCCCACCAGCTTGAGTGAGAAACATACGAAAGCAGTCTGGATAGCGATGACAACCAAGATGATAATTGCCAGAGCCAGGTTGGAGACCGCAGGAGCCGGTTCACCGAGCGGTTTCCTGTCATCAGCCATGGTCCACAAGCAAAGGACTTACCAAGCGATAAAGCACAGGACGGCAGCGACAAAAAGGATAGTACCAAAACCACCGAATACATATGAGACCCACCTTATCGTCAGCACCAATCCATGTCATCATTAGACTTACTTGAGGTAGACATTAGGTCGATGAGGAGTGACTTGATTCGGTCCATTCTGCTTCAATCGTCTCGCAGCAATCTCGGAGTCCAGTCCGACTTTCTGGCTGACGTTGAGTCGTTGGAGTGCTTCGTCCCGGGTCAAGAGGTGCCATTCAAGATCGACAACCTCTTTGACGTGATGCTTATCGACTGGAGGGGTGGATCGCTGTTGAGACTCGGTAACGTGAATCGATAGCGTCCTGTCAATGTCAGAAATGAGTTTGGCCCGAGGTGTGAGGGACCTACCTGAATTCTCCGACAATACGACTAGCTGTATCACCTCGTTGGGGACCATTGACCAACGATACCGAGTTTTGTCGCTTCAGAGCGTACTCCCGTGTGGTCTCAGTATGTTTCTCGTTGGCTTGGATGCTGACTGATCGAGGGATGTTGAAATGGGGAATTCGACCTTCGAGGCCGGTAGCCTTTTCGGGATCAGAAGGGAGGGTACCGGATCGGTCCATTGTATTTGCTCAGATGATTGAACAGATGGAAAACGAAAGAAATGAGGGAGTGGTTAGGAAAGAGTCAGAAAAATGGATGGAAAAGAGCTGTCTTTATACCACAGAACATCAGTATGAGCAATTATAGACGAAGAGAAGTGTCCGCGAACAAGCCGATTGGACGACGATAATTTGACATTGTCCAATGAGCCAATGTTCGGATTTGATTTCACCCCACCTCTCCTTGTGTCAACAAAGCATGAAATGTTACTAGATCAAGCTCTTCTTCGCGTCTTCCAGCGTAAGCCAGGACCCTCAACCCCGTATTGATCGGTAAGTGAGATATACCATACACAGGGATATATTTGAATAATAGCGGAGTCAAAGGATAGTTTCACAGATTCACTAAAAATCCCTCTTCTCGTTGGCTGCCAATTCATTATTCGAGCAACCTTTTCTTTGAATCTGAAGGCGTTCTTGTGTGATTCTCACGGGAAGAAGGTAGCGCATGTATACACCATGGCTGAAGCGCCGGTTGTCCGATTTGTCCGTATGTATGGCATAGGGTCAGCCTATGTTTAGAAGTGACTGAATTGTTGCTGAATGTAGGATTTGTTGGTAGCTTGAGTGATTTCGAACAAGTTGAGTTATTTTGGGATTGGTCAATTTAGAATGGGTGTATAAATCGCTCGTTGCCAATTCAATTCATTTTCCGGTTTGCACGGTCAATCTGTGGCAGAATTACATGCATTCGCTTCAGCCTGATCTGCGATGGACTCAGTGTGGGTGAGATCACCATGCATCCGAAGTAGAATATGCAATTGATCTGGATCTGATCAAGGAAAGTGTGCAATATGAAAAGGCTTTAATTATAATCATCATTTTGACGCGTCTTCATGCAGTAGCACATATTCGCGTGAGGAGGTTCCAAATTTGATCACTGGGTCTCAGCTCGCTTCGCTAACGATATGATCGACCGTGCACTCACCATCAGAATTACGGAGCTCGTAGTACCGAGATTTAGGGATCTCTTTGTCGTTGACGTGAGTTCCGTTCGTAGAGTCGAGGTCGATCACGAATGGTCTGATCATGAGCTTGTGTCTAGTGGCGTGGATCTCAAAGAGAGGTATAGCCCAGCTGTCTTCAGGTAGGCAACAATGCTTGCGCAAAGAGAGGCTAGAGACAATGACTGGCAGAGGAGCGGAGTCGCACTTACTTGACCGACGAGCTAGTTTCTCCATACTCGTTCTTTTCTGTGATTTGTCGGAACTGGATCGCAGCATGCTGCTTAGAGCAAGAAGGATGTGCTACTGGTATGTCGGTGACCTGCGGGTCAGTCCTAGCATTGCGCACAACCATAACGAATTCACTCACAACCGTATCTCTGCCCACTAGGTAAGCCGATTGTTTGTAAATATGAATCAGGTCTGTGTGATCAGCATCATGCAATATCAAGCAGACAGACACATAACAATGGCATACCTATCTGTTCTGTTCCCTTGAAGACGTATAATCGCCAGTTCTTCAACGGCTTCCTGGCCTCTGGAGGTTCATTGTATTTGATCTGAACACCCTTGACTAGATTCGTTTCTCGTGCTAGTAATCCTGAATTTCCGAAGTTCGGCTTTTCAGGTTCCTTAGCTGGTGGTTCATCTCCCTATCCCAATCAGCTTAACAACGACCTTGGTAAGGGCATGACCTACATCCACTCCAGGCTCCTTCTTGACAGTATCCTCATATCTCTTCCTATCATTATCCCTCTCCTTCTCTCTGTCTTTCTCACTATATTCTCCTCTTCCACTCCGACGTTCATCACGCCCACTATCCCTCCTCCCACCCCTAGCGCCATTGGAATCCCTCTCATCCCGCCTGGAGTCCCTGTCTCTGCGCGCATGATACTCTGGCGAGCGCATTCGTGCTGATGATTGACCTCCACCATCATGCTTGAATTCTCGTGTTTCGGGCGATCGTGATCTTCTGCGCTTTGGAGAGCGCTCCCTGTCCCTCTCTGAGTCGACCATGATGAATGCTAACCTAGCTGTTGCAGGTGGTCACAGGAGGGCAAGGTGTAGAGTGGTCTTGGCTGGAATATTTGGTTCCGTCTTGTCGTCGCGTCTAGTTAGAGTCGAGAGGACAACCATCTGTTCAACCCATTACCCATCAATATCTAAACGTTCTCGATATCGCAAGCTCATCATGTCGCGGGAAGATCTGAAGAAGCAGATACGTGCTCTCGATCACGAACTCGAATTGTCGACTCTCATCAACAAGGGCGCAATCCAAGAAGGCAGGGAACTCAAAGCTCGAGTCGCGGAATTGGAACTGGAAAACAAAGCATTTCGAAATACCGAAAGACGATTGACCCAAACAGAGGAGCGATTGGAGGAAAGTGAGGATGCGATCAAGGAGAAGGAAGCTCAGATCACGAGGTTGAAGGACGCCGTGAATGAGTTGAAGGGTTCTCTGAGAAACGCGTTGAAAGAGAGGGACGAGTGGTCGAACAGATGGGGTCGGGCCGCGGATTTCTTTGCAAAAGAAGAGGAGGACATCGCCGACTCAGCTATGGATCGAGCTACTGAAGCTTATTCCACCGTGAGCACAATCTCCTCATATTCCTGGTGTCGAACTGACTGGAAAGGCGAAGGACAAGGCGGTCAGCAACGCTTCGCTTCGAGGAGAACATAGTGAACGCGCGATTCGTCAGCCATCCAACCAGAGACCAGCTGCTCATTCCCCTTCACTCCTCTCGGCCTTATTTGACGAGGAAGAGATCGGTGGACCATCCAAAACCCGAGACGAAACTCACCATTTGTCGAGCAAGAAGAAGCGACGACGCATTGGAGAGGAATCGACGCCAGAGGACAAGCTCTACAGACCCACCAGACCAGTCGTATGTCACTTTCCCCGCCACATCTGCCCGGGACTGATCCACAGACACCTGTCGACCAGGTTAGAAGCAGACCGCCTTCGGCTAGAGAGAGAAAGAAGCCGGCTATCCAGCTTGGTGTAGTCAAGCTCGAGACACCCACTCCAGAACCTGAGCCCGAGCTGCCTCTTGCCCCTTCCAAGAGCGCGCGCAGGCGCAAGAGGCAAGAGGAAGGCGACGACGGCGACGAGAGCGATGATGGTAAGTCCGCTCTGCCATGATCATGATCAAGACTGATCCCAGCTCTCGGCCAGTGGTGATTCCGACAACTTGCTCGTACGCCAAGCACAGAGCAGCGGCTTTCCGCGCCCAAGTATGATTTGGACATTTGCATTCATAGTACATAGTCCCGTGTATGTACAAAATGGTCCCAAGATTACACGCATACGCAATCATCCCCTTCCAGGAACATTCGGCAGCCTCCTCACTTCATCTGAAGGTTGAGCACGATGTCCCATATCCCCATCTTCCATCTCGCCATAACCCTCTTCTCTTGGATAATCATCATCATCTCCAAACAGCCCCCGACGCTGATCCCGCTCCACATCTGCATCCTGCTTGGGCAAGTGAGGGTAGTCCTTGACGCCCCGATGTCCACCTCCGCGTGTATCGCTCTTTTGGGGGTTCAGTCTAAGGTCGGGCCCTGAAGACGAGAAATTGCTGAACATGCCGCTTAGACCGGTTCGTAAAGACGGGCTGGCGGTGGCTGGCATAGGTGGTGCTTGACGATATGGGTCGACGTATGTCGCGGTATGAATACTGGCATGGGCGTGCGTGGCATCTGTCGACGTGGGTGATAGTGGCTTTTCATCGTCTTCGTCTTCTTCCTTGACGGGTGGATATCCGACATAAGACGAGTTGTTCCTGGACATTGGAGGTTGATGAGGTCGACTATGGTGTGTAGCGGTTTGATCGCCGTATCCGTATTGATGTACAACATCCGCTTCTTCGAACTACCCAAGTCAGCTTGATTCGGGGTGTTGTGACAACTCACCTTCAGATGGCTTTTGGACCTCTTTGGTGCCAGTACAGGAGAGGCGTTCGACTGGCGATGCATTGCGATCTGGTCCATTGCATCCGAGGGCATAGGATTGTCAGATACTGTAGATCAGCTTTGCCCATGTCGCCAGTCTGTACACCTACACTGATATCGCTGGAGGTCATTCAGACCCCTCGTTGACAAGTTCCCTTGAGCGTCATACAGAGTCGCTGTTTGACCATAGGCTCCCTGACCGTAAAGCGAAGAAGCATTACTCATGCGCCGACTATTGCTCCTTGCCCTGATGATACTGCCCACCGCGCCAAATCCACTTCGAAGCGCATCCATCCCGGGATCCTCTAGTGCGGATACATGTCCCTTTTCTGCCTCCTCCGTGTGCTGCCTCGAAGCCTGCATGAGTAAGGTGCTCTTTCGGTCAAGTTTCGATAGAGTGTTTGGATCGACTTTGGACATTTGGAGTAATGTGATACCGAGGCAGGTGGTGAGGAAACCGAGGACCATGGTGATGAGTGTGACTGCTGAGGCTTTGAGACCTTGGTACAGGATGAACGAAGTGATGAGCGTTGCTGATGAGAAGTAGCAGAAGTAGACCGGTACGACCATAGACGTGCTGTCTGTCAGCTTATATCGTGTGCGAGGCTATAAAGGTCTCACTTGAAAAGCTCCAGAGCTTTGTTGAGATAGATGATCCTAGTTGTTAGGGTCTTCGAGATATCGAAGTTGAATAAACTCACTCTGTCAGGAGAGTTACGACCACAATGATCAATAGTACCCAATAAAACCATTGTTTATGAGCATCGTCCCGGCTGATATTTAGCTCTACTTTCGTTGTCGTCACTCACCCCTGGATAGTAGCTAGTGTACTAGCTCCGAATCCCTGCGTACAGCTCACACTGATACCTCCAATCAACGAGCAAATACTGATGTATACCATCATTGTCTTCTTGCCCCATCTCGGTACCGCATAAAATATTAGGACGAGGGACACGACGATCAAGATGGATGCCCAGACGAGGAATCCGGGGGCTAGGAACAATTTCTTGAAACCGGCGATTGTCGTCACTGATTGTTCTTCTGGTGCATTGAGTGCCAAGACAACTGATCCAATTATACATAGCGTACAGCCGATCCAGCCCTATACGTCAGTTGATTTTCTGCTGTTTCGAGGCGGACGTACGAAGAACGTCAAGCTCTCTTTGAGGAAGAAGTGGGATAGTATAGCACAGATGACCACCGACAAGGCTCCCATTGGTGTGACAAGGATTGCTTCGGTGAAAGCACTGCGGTTTAGCCTACGTCGCTCCTGGAAATCCTATGGTCCACTCACTATGCAGCAAAGTTACAGATCTCCCCGACGATCATCATGATCATGCCTGTACATATTAGGTCTGCTTTTGACAGTATCCATATTGTCTCACCGGTCCACCATAGCCAACTTTTCAGATACGCAACGCCTTCTCCAGCTGCGTTTCCATATTTCTTTGTCGATGCTATCAGTCCCTTTTTCTTTACGACAAAACTGGTGAAGTCAGTCAATGCCAATTTCCTCAACTGCAGAGTACTTGCCTGGTACCTATGAAGAAACCACTTGCAACTGCTAGACAGATACCGATGATCTTAAATTGAGGGTTTTTGGTTTCCGCTGCAGCAGATGCTGACGCCGAGATCGAAGCTGATACAGTCGCACTGACTGAAGCCGATATTGATGATGACATTGCGTCGAACGTATCGGATGAGCGATAGGCAATGCTGGAAGGATTTCAACAATGAATAGATCGACCCAAGGAGGACCTTCAGAATTGTTGATGCTGTTCAAAGGACCTCCGAAACGTGTCCCGAGCGCGTTTTCCGAAACCTCTAAACTCTATGTCGATGGATTGAACTTCTCGATAGGAGCTGTATAGGGCATCAAAGCATAGAAAAAAGTGGTAGCATACAAATATACAACACAGCAACACCGCGTTTCATCATGTCGCAGCTGAACGCGACTACTGAGTGTCAGATCCCATTTTAAGGGTCACGACTTGCTGGAAAATGGGATTACGCACTCTTTCTCTCGTAGAGTGTCGTGAATGGTCGTGCTGCGGCAAGCAAGCATACACTTTATGCCCATCCATCATTGGCCTTGTCACTCTTAGACATCTACTCGTTTCAAAGGCAACCAAGGGACCGGTGAGGAATCTCAATTGTGAGGACCTATGGCGAGGCGGTGTACCTGCCGAAAACTGCCCGACTCCCCAAGTTGGGTCTTCGAGGAGGAAGTTGAGGAAGTTGAAATTCGCTGATACAGGTCCGGCATGTTGATGGCAAAAAGTTGATTATCACAGACATCACAACTGCAATACGAATCACAACTACATACATGAAGGCGGACGGTTTACAGAGACCGCACTGGAGTATCACCCGAGCAGACCGAGCGGTGGCACAATCGGCGGCGGACCAGGCAGATCCAGCTCGACCCTCGGCATGCCTTGTCTCTTTCTTCACCTGAACAAGCAGTGTAAGCTGAGATACGCTCGGCGACAGGCGCCGAGACGGGGAAATGCATGAAAAGGCCACGCATGATACCACATTGGCCCCACCCTACCATAGACTCCGTTGGGTTCAGGGGGCAGTGCCCTTACTACGTCATCCCGGTCTAACGGCTTACATTTATCGCTAGATGGCTTGGCGTTTAGAACACAACATGCTTGAATTGTTTGATCGAAGCCGGCGCCGGCATGGTGTTCATAAGGTTCATAAGAGCATGGGGTAGTGCATATCCCCCTGATTCTTCTACTTTTCCAATTGACGATACTATAATCACTCAAGATGGCAAGAAAGACTCCGCTCAAAATCAATATCATCACTGCTCTCGCTTCGGCTTGTCTAGGTGAGAACAGGAGATCAAGTCAGACGACATATAATTGACCTATACAGGTGCCGCTGCAGGACTATTATTAGTCTCTTGCTTGACATCTCCCACCCGCAATCGTCTCGCGATCACTCGAGTGCAAGGAAGCAATGAGAACGGGGTGTACACCATGGACTTGGGGATATTGGGCGGCTGTACTAATTTCCTTCAGGGGTGAGCCATGATATCGCCCACGAATGATCATATCTGACCATACAGTAGAACTGCAGGCGAGCGGGACATTGACTGCAGCTCAACTTACGGCAACGGATATCAAGCTACCCTGCTACTACCCGTCCTGGAATCTGAGCTGCCCCAAGGTTTGAATGCGAGTTCAGCTGGAGACGGTGGATACCCCTACTCCTTGAACACTGCCCAGAAGGTGGTCGGCTATGGTATGACAAGGGGAATGGTCATGGTACCAATTGCGACCGCCTTGGCCTTCATCTCCATGTTACTTTTCATCTTCGGCAGTTACAAGATGAGCGCTGGGGCCGATTATGTGAGTAATCTGATACTGGACTCCTCATACGGCGAATGCTGATAATCAGGCTACCACTGGACTGTCTTTTATAGCTGCCATCCTAGCATGGGCGAGCTTCGGTATTGCCTATCAATTGACTCCCAAGGTGGAGGGCATGCTGGAGAGGTATAACAGGGAGGGACTAGGCAATGGCTTCACGCTCGACACCATAAGGGGAAATGCTACCTGGATCCTACTTGCCGGAGCGGTAGGTGTCACTCGAACTCTCCCGATTCCACAGCTGATGGCATCCAGATTCTTTCCACTATCGCTGTACCCTTCATCATCATTCGACAGTTCATGGCGAAGAAAGCTGCTAAATCCTCCCACCCCAACAGAAAGCAATCGACCGACGACGAGAGCCCAATGGTGATGGCTTGAATGTCATGGAAATAAGAAGTTCATCATATGTATCCATAATAAGTCTGTAGCTTAGTGCCCTCGATTGTTTTTATGCATTTTTGCCCCCCTGTCTGCAAACCACTCTTCTCGGACACAGGTATTCCCAATCGAGCGTGCCTCTGTGTCCAGCTGATCCAGAATATCATGTCTACCCTGTTCACACTGTCCTCTCTCCTGAAAAAAATCTCCGTCGCAGGATGCTCGAAGGATACCAAAACCCGATGACTCATCATATTCGTATCTGAAGGCGGTGCGCAGATCGATAATTCCTTTGTGCAAGATCCTCGGTGGACTGCTTTCTGTATGTTGCGCAACGCTGAGCCCTCTTTTGTCGCGACCGAGGAGGGGTTGATGACAGCGATGAAACATGTCTGTAAGAGGGGTCCCTTGACGTTGGAAACTCACTCCTTTCATACATTGGGGCCATGGAGGATCGTGAAGGGATTGATCAACACCGAGCACAGCATACATGAAGGTATATACGCCACAATCCCAAAGAGTCAGAGTCTTCTCACATCGATAACATCAACAATGGCGACCAAATTGAAATCCACTGTAATGAATTCCGTCATCTTCCTCTTCACCTGTGAGTATCAGCTTTTACTCCTGATCTGATACTGAAACCATAGTTCTCCCCTTCCTCTTCGTACTGCTAGCCACTGTGACTGAGCCGTTCTCCAAGCACCTCCAGATCTCGAACTTGGTGGATGCCTCAGGCCGATATATCGTCAACATGGGAGTACTGGGAGCTTGCGGTCAAATACTTGAGGATCTGTGAGTATCTTTCTCGAGTCATGCAGAATGAGATTAAACATGTCCAGTGGCGGAGGAAGGACTGGCTCCCGTTGTGGACGAAAAGCACCAGGCTGGTTTCTCTATTCAAGTCTCCATATCACAGATCCGAAAAACCATGAAAGTATTGACCTTATCCGAGTTGAGGATACCTTCCCCCTTATCATCGTACCTATCGCCTGTGGGATGGTTGGGATCATCCTCGTTCTCTATATCACGGCGTGGATCGGTGGGGCTCGAAAATGGACCAGGAAACTGAACATTGTATGTCTCCGTGTCA
>Ga0265797_10005832_pt1 | contig 17787 bp, 13 predicted proteins | sample P2T30metagenome_FD_192433 | JGI IMG/M metagenome (GOLD analysis project Ga0265797, IMG submission 192433) | Plant litter microbial communities from East Loma Ridge, Irvine, California - P2 T30 | ecosystem: Environmental > Terrestrial > Plant litter > Unclassified | place: USA: California...
GCGATGTACTGGATCGCATTCCAAAGGGTCCGGGCCTTGTGCTTGCGCGGGCGCCCCACCCTGGTCGTCCGCCTCAACAACGGGCGGACAACAGCCCATTCTTCATCCGTGCAGTCGCTTGCATAACACAGGCCACGCCTGTCATGCTCGCGCCGAGCGGTTTCGGTCCAGCCCATGTGATCTCCGTGGTCTTCGCAACGCCCGGTGAATCACAAGCTGCTGAAATCGCTCAACTCAATTTTCGGTTGGGCTCTAAGGTGCTGAAATAGCTAGCTCCCCCACCGTGGGGTAAGGTGGGGCAATACACCCCAAATCCGCCCATCAAGTGAAGGCAGGGCGGGTAGGGATACTGGAAATGCTGAAGTTTTGGAGCGGGTAAAGGGAAGCGGTCGCTATCATGCAACTGGCTGACGGCCAAAGGTTGACGAACGTTAATTTCCCTTCGCCCATCTCGCTGTTTCGCCGCGGGACAAAAGTTACCCGTGTTCTCAACGTTCAATACCAGATTCGCCTGATAAATTACCCTTTTTGAAAGCTATCCGTTACGGATGGGTCGGTACGAAGGGATCCGTTTCACTAGCAATCCTGTTAGCAGGTTCCGGCTTCAGGCAACGGTCGGCCGCTGGACATTCTGGTGGATAGCGGATTGGCCGCTTTGGGAAGCGTATCAGCCTTACCCGACATTCGTTCAGCTATGGCGAAACGGCGGCTGTCGACCAACTCAACCCATTCAGCGTCATCGATGGGGAAGTCGGTCTTCTGCGAAATCCGCCGTTAGGATCGCGCGAACCAGTTGGTCGATTTTTTGCCCAGAATCGCAGGAGCGCGTCTCGAAGCTTCCAGTTGCCGACTGTCAGCTTGACGGCACGGCGGTGTGAACTGATGCCGTCGATGCCCCTCTGGAGGTGTCGTAAATTGCTGCCTCCCGCCATGTGGACGCCCCAAGGTTGGCCGAGCCCCAATACCTTCAGCCTGTAAGCCGCGCGCCGCAATACCAAGGAGCAGGGAATATGGCGGCGTCGATCTGATATAGGGCCGCATCGCTGTCGTCCCCAGGCGCCTAAATCCGCGACGTCGTGTTTGCCGATCGCGCATCTCAGATTGGCTAAGCCTGAACCTGATGGCAGGTTGTTTCGCATGAAGTGTGCATGCTCAAACTCTAAGGGATTCGTTGTCGTGAATGGCGGAGGTCATCCGCATGACTGACGGTGAAACGCCCTCGCTTCCGCTGGAAGAGGGTGATGATGGCGCCGGATCTGGAGCCCATTCTCTCGCTGGGTATGATTACCAGGTCGATGTGTCGGTATGGCTCGCGCTGGATCTCCTACTCGCGAACAAGATTGCCCAATCGATCGAACTCGAGCCCGCCACCGAGGAGGATATCGAGGCAGAGCTCATAGAAAGCGAGCCTGGCCGCCTGGCGACGAAAGTTTCCGCCGACGGCTATAAGCTTGTCGTGCAGGCAAAGCTCCGTGGCGGCAATGCTTGGACGGTCGCAGGCATCAATGCTCTGCTGAAGCATGGCGGCGCGCGCCGGCTCTCTGCGGCGCGACGCCTCGCGGACTCTGATGTTCGGTACCTTCTGATCACCAGCGCTGCCCTGAACGGTGAAACGCGAGGCCTGCGCGTCGGCCGAGCAGGTAGCTGGCCCAAACCAGGTGGAATGCCAGCGACGACGGTTTCCAGCCTTCCCGCCAAAGCTGCCGGACGTGTTGGCATCATCGCCAATCTCGACGAGGACAAGCTGGTCGGGGAGGTTAAGCGTCTCCTGATCGAGCGCTTCGGGGTTCCCTATTCCCGCTGGATAGAATGCCTCCACAAGCTGCGCGAAGAAGCGCGCATGCGCGTTCGGCGGGTCGGCGGTGGCCGGTGGCAGCGCGACGAAGTGGCCCACATTATTCGGGAACATGACGGCTATCTCGCGACATCGCCCCAACTCGAGAACTACGTCTATCCCAAGAACTGGGCGGCGCTGCGCGAGGCGATGGGCTCACCCCGATATGCCGCCGTGATCATCGGTCAGTCGGGAACCGGCAAGACTCTCGCGACGCGCAAACTCTACGAGGAGTTGCGCGCCGAGAATCCTGGCATGTCATCAAAGCCGATCCGGCAAGGACCGCAGCAACTTCGCGACGACAAGACTGATCTTCCCGTCCTTTTCGACATCGAGGACCCGTGGGGCCGTTTCGATTTCGAGCCAGCCAGCCGCCCCTGGAACGACCAACTTGCCCGCTTCCTTGCCGGCGCCACACATGATCGGCGTATCGTCGTCACGACCCGGCGCGACGTGGGTGTGTCGGCGGGCGTACTCAGCACCATCGAGCCGTGGTTGGTGCCGCTCGAGGTCGAGCATTACGGCCCAAAGGAGCGCAGCAAGCTCTATCGAACCCGGATCAGCACGCTGCCTCGCGATGTGCAAATGCTCGCTGCCGATGCTGAAAGGCAGGTGCTCGACGAGCTCGCCTCACCGCTCGAGATCGAAAAGTTTTTCGATGCCATGCGAACGTCCGGGCGGCCCGAGCCCAATAATAGCGGCGGCTTCATCAAGGCGGCGATGAACCGAGCGCATGAGGAGTCGATTGAGCTAACGGTGGTCGAGCAAATTCGGGAACGGAAAGATGTCGCAGCCGCAGCCGTGATTTGGGGGCTCCTGAAGGCGAGCGAGAAGCTGTCGATCCGGACCGTTCGATCGCTGGAAGTCGATTTGGCGGAACGCAGTGGCCGCTTCGACCGCGGTGTCCAACCCCTTATCGATTTCTTCGCGGCTGCACGCAATCTGCGCGTCGGCGAAGGCGACGCGACCTATTATCATCCTCGGGTGGAGGCCGGCATTCAGGCGGCGCTGAAGCGCGATCCCGTTCCTGCTGCCGTCGCGCTTCGGACGCTGATTGACGTGTTAACGGATCCAGACGGCCCTGGGGCTGCCTGGGGATCGGGTGTCGCGGCACGCATTTTGGAAGCGACAGGTCGCCTGGTGGAACTGGCTGTATCGGCGAAACCCGCCGCGCAAAGAGCGATCGACACCTGGATCGATCAACAGTTCTCAGATCCCGCCACGCGCATTCCTGAACATTTCCGGATCGCAGCCGCGGTCGGATCGGAGGAGTCGGTCGGCGCGGAATTCGCGCGATACATCAACCATCAGCCCGACAGAACCTTCGCCAACCTGATGCACTGGAGTTCGCCGGGGCATGGCCAGGATTGGTACGATCGAATGGCTCACGCACCGCAGATGCCGACGATTGCGACACGGTTCGTCCGCGAGATGCTGCCGAATGATCGAACCGGCTACGGTTCCGCGCTCGTGGCCGATCTCGAGCGCTTCGCGCCCGATCTGACCCCAGTTTATCTCGAGGCGACCGCCGGGATCGTTCGAAACGGGTTTGACCCGGTCGTCGACACGCTGGCTGAAGGAGCTTTGCGCGACCTCGACGGCTTCGAAACCATCGTTGACGCCGCTGTCGCTGAGCTTGCGCCCACATCGAGCGATCCCGAGACGGACCGGAAGGAACGCCTCGCCTACATCAACAGCGTCTATTCCGAAGAATATATGGAGCATCTCGCCGATCAGGGCGACGGACACTCTGCCCAGCAACTCCTGCGCGCCTATGTCGATAAGGTGCGTGAGGTCAAAGGCTGGCAGCGGCTGGCTCAGCATCCTCAGGCTGAAGCCCTTCAGGCTGACTGGATGCGATCGCTCGCAGCCGACGCTCGCGAAGGAACTCCGCCCAACTCAGAGGAGCTTGGTGGTGCCTGGTCGATCGTCCGGGACGGCGAGAACGAAGATGCGATCTGGCACGCACTTCGTCATCATTGGGACGATGCCTATCATAATCGCCTTATTGAGCGGATCCGGAAAGGGCTCGACGACAGGGATGTCAGAACGGCGGCACTGTCATGTTTGATCGCCCATCACCGGGAAGAGTTGCCGCGAATTCTCGACGGCCTGATCGCTGCGGGTGAACAGGAGCGAGCGGTCGAACTCGCAATCGATCTCGGCCACATTCTCGCTCAGCGTGCCAGGAGCGGGCCTTTCCATGAGCCGGACGATGACGCTCCGAACCCGGAAGAAGATGAGGCCAACGCTGCCAGGAACCTATTGCCTGCGGACTACGCGGCTATAGCATACGCCGCCCGCGCGCTGCGAAGCAATGCGGCCGAGATCGTTCCGCTCCCGCCGCCGGCGGCAGCGTTGCTGGCGGCTACGTCCGGCACAGGCCTCGACGTTCGGCGGCTGCGGATCAAGCAACACGCGGTGTTGGGAGCCAATGTCGCGCCAGACATTGAGGCAACGCTTGCTGAAGCCAGGGGCACCTGGGAGGATGCGCATCCGTGTGTCGAGGCGATAGCCGCCGCAATCGCGCTCGGCCTCAACCCCATCGTCGAAGACGCGCTTGATCACATGTTCGCCGACGTCGTCGCGCCCGCTCTCAAGGCGGTCGGCGATCCCTTGGAAGCCCCACTCCCTGCGGGTTTGCTCGAACTGGCAAGGGCGGAAGGAAGTCCGGTTCGGAAGACTCTTGTGGCGCTCTTAGGTGCAAAGCCCCATCCCGACCATGTCCCAACGTTGATGTCGCTAGCACATGACCAGTGGTCTGCTTCCTATCGGCGATACGAAGAGGATGATCACTTCCCCATCGCCCACCAGGCGATTGCCGCGCTTGCGGCACTGCCAAGTCTGCCAGACGATGATCTTGAACGTCTCGACACGCTCGGGATCGAAACCACCGATCCAAAGCTCCGCTACGACGTCTTTGAACTTCTCGTCACGCATGGTGGGCGAGCGATGCAGGAACGCCTGCTAGATCGCGCCTGCTCGCCCGGTCGCCCAGCTGTGCGACGAGCGGCTGCCCATGCCCTCGTTTTCAAATCGGAAAGTCTAGATGTGGCCGTTGTCGCCGACATCGACGCGGCGACAGTCGCGACCCGCATGCCGAGCGTCGCCGCTTCGCTCGTGCTTGTCGCCGCCTATCGTGGCTCGAGCGAATTCGTGATCGAGCTCGCACAGTATCTGTCAGCGCGCCCGAATCGGCGCGTACTCGTCCTCCTTGCGATCTGGCTAACCCGCGAAGAGCGTCCCGAAGTGGCTGAGGCGTTGACGGCGCTCCTCCCCACAGGCCATCTAGCGATTGCCTGGCTTCTGAGCGGGCCAGCGACGATTGCCGATGATGAACTCGTCAAGGACTTGGGCGACCCGGCGGTCTGCCAAGAGGTCCTGAGCTGGCTTAACCCCAAGGAGCCAAAAGCGTGACAAAGCCCTTCGACCTGTTGCGTGAGGTCGCCCGGTTCGGCGTGAGCCAAGGGGTTCTGCTCAATGATCCCGCGATGCCAGCAGCGTTCGGTTTGCATGTCGATGTTTCGATGAAGGAGGCGATGTCGGATCCGGCCTTTCTTCAGGGTCTCCGTGCCGAAGCCATGTTCGAAAACCTCGTGACGAGCCTGGGCGAGGTTATGATGATCAAGCCCGAAGACACTGGTCCACTCCAATCCTCCGTGCCCATGCAGGCACCCGATTTCCGGATTGTGCTGAAGGATGGGTCGAACTGGCTCGTCGAGGTGAAGAATGTCTACGTCCGGAACGCCTTGCGCCAGCGCCGGAAGATCCTCAAACGAGATTATCGGCGCGCGCTGGACAACTATGCGCAGGCGACCGGCGGTACGCTCAAACTCGCTGTTTTCTGGGCTCGGTGGTCGATCTGGACGTTGATCGATCCCGAGCAGCTTGCTCCTGGCGACCAGGACCTGACGCTCGACATGATGGACGCGATCAAGGCGAATGAGATGGCAGCGGTCGGCGATCAGACCCTTGGATTACGGGCGCCGCTAACGCTGCGACTGACGATGGACCCGGATCGCACCAGCGACATCGATGAGGATGGTCGTGTGCTGGTCATCATCGGCAAAGCCCAGCTTTTCTGCGACGGCAAGGAGCTCTTGCACCCGCACGACCAGCAGATCGCCTGGACCGTAATGAACTATAGTGACTGGGAAACACCCAATGCCCGCGCCTGCGTTAAGGCAAATCGCCTCCTCGCGATCGAGTTCGAAAGCAACCCGCCGGAACTAAGCTATCAAGGTTTCGAAATGGCTGGCAGCCTCAGCCGGATGTTCGCCCACTATTACGCGCAGCGAACCATGTCCGGCGGTGAGGTAATCGATATTGGCGCGCCAATCCAGGCCGAATGGCTTACTTCGCTTCGTTCCAGAGAAGGCTTGAACCGGATGCCGTTGTGGCGCTTTGTCATGCAGCCAAATTACTAGGACTATCGGCTAGTCGATGTAGCGCGACACGCGATCTGTTCGCTGCCGCAACCGGCGGTACTCGAACAAGAGGCGTCGTTCGGCGGTCGGGCTTTCAATGACAGCTTATCCCCAATCCGCCGCTCGCTCGGCGGGCAAACCGTCTGGCAGCAATGCGCCACAATGTCGGTCACATCCGCCAAGCTCGCGCCGATCTCACCAACGGTCGTTTGTTGGCCTCGGGATAAGTGCTATTTCGATCGGCAAATCTAAAGGTTCAGTCGTCAATGGCTTCCGGCGCGACCGGCTGACCGCGCTTTTGCAACATCACGCTGGAGGCATTGGCGGCGACATGGTCGAGCAGCACGCTCGGTCCCTTTTCGAGATAGCTGCGCACTACCGCGCCGGTGACCAGCAGGAACTGAAGATGCGTGGTCGCTGTGACTTCGCGGGCATAGGCGATCGCCTCGCCTGAGAAGTCGCTGGTGGTGACCACCGCCACGACATGGGCCTTGGAGTAGATGGCCAGTCCTACTTCTTTGGCAACATCGCCAAGGCTTACCTTACTCGCGATGCACTTGCACTGGAAGTTCCATCGCGAGAACAAGAGGTTCTTGCCCTCGGCCGTAAGGTCAACCTCGGCATGCGCAGTATCCCGGCTCCGCAAGCGAAAGGCACGCGGCTCGAGGCCGATGTCGAGGATCATCTTGAGAGCTAGCAACTCGAGGCCGAGCCCCTTCTCATAAGTCTCTTTGCTCTCGAGCAGCCGCCGCACCTCCTCGCGTGGCAGGTCAATCTTCGCGCGCAGGTCGGCCGGCACAATCTGGTCGAAGTCGGGCAGGATCGCCTCGATCGAGATGCTCATCAGCTTGGCGGATGGCTTGATCTGCCCGCTCTTGCCGCCGCGGCCGGCAGAGGTTGGGTTCTCGGGAATCCTGATCCAGCCCGCGTCCGCCAAGGGTTTGACGACCTTGGCGCGGATTTGGTCTTCATCGAAGCGAGAACGATGGTCGCGCAGGCACTCATCGATGACCTGCTTAGCAGCAAGCTCCGCGCCGCCATTGCCTTCAGCCAACCTACGCAGCACCTGTACGAAGATCTGCTGGGCGAGGGTCAGTTCAGCAAAGCCCGACCGCTCGCTCCCTGAGATGCCAAGCGCCGCCTTCATCACCGCCTCGTTAGGGACTGGGCTGGACTTGCCTTGCCGCGTGAACAGCCCGCCTTGCACCATCCAATTCAGCAAGGTGGTATGGTCGGTGGTCGCGTTGGAGAGCTTCTCGATGCCGATCAGCCCGAGCTCGCGCTTCAAGCTCTCCTTGCTAAGCGTTTCGCCGCGGGTGTTTAACGAGCGCACCGCATCGATGATCGCTATGCCGTTGCGGGTGTCGACCACGTGCCGCGCGAGCCGCCGGGCCGCCTCGATGGCGTCTGGTGCGGCGAGGATATGTTTGCCCGCCTCTGTCAGACCAAGCGGCTGACGCGACATCAGGCCGAGGCTGCTCAGGGTCGCCGGGATATTGGTGCTCGCGCGCTTATTCCCAGCGCTTCCAAAGAACGCGGCGTCCCAGGCAGCGACCACAGCCTCGCGGTCCGGCGCCAGCTGATCTAGAATCTCGAGCGGTCGCCGGAGATCTTTGATGATCTCGGGCGAGAAGTCGTTGAACGACGGAAGCCGCCTCATGCCGCTTCGCGCAGCGGCGCGCCGATCGCCTCGGCGACGCTGCGCCCCACCGCTGCCGCGAGCATCGGCGGCACCGCATTGCCAATTTGGCGCCATTGCTGTTCGATCGTCCCGGCAAGGTCGAACGCGTCGGAGAAGGTCTGCAGCCGTTTAATCTCGCTGATCCGGAGAATCCGGCTACGCCAGTGGAACGGGCCCATGTTGTTTGAGCGCCGGGCCTGGATCGTCCACGATGGCATGTCAGGGCTCAACTTGAGCAGGAACGACCAATAGCGACCGCGCCACTTGAACTGAGGGCTGGGATGCCCGCGCTTTTCGGTAAAGTAGAGATAGTTGTCACCCGGCGGCACCTGGCGAAGCAGGCCATGATGCTGCCCGCCGGCGAAATGCCCCTCGTCGCCGGCATTCTCCTCAGTGTCGAGATCGGCAAGCACCTCGCCGGCCGTGACCCAGGGTAGCCGGCCTGCAATGGGATCGCGCGCGTGGGTCGGCGTTGGCAGCGTAACCGTGCTGTCCAGCGACCCTACGACGAAGCATCGCTCGCGGATTTGCGGCACGCCAAAGTTTGCGGCATTGAGCACATCGGTCGACACCTTGTAGCCAAGCTTCTCAGCGCGCTCAATGATGGTTTCGAGCGCGTCGGCATGCACCTTGTACGCGAGCCCCTTAACATTCTCGAGGATGAAACCGCGCGGGCGCACCCATTCGAGCATGCGAAGGTAGCCGTCGACCGTTTCCCAGCCATTAGGGTCATCGAGCCCGCGCGGCTTGTCCGTGCGGTAGAAGCGGCTTTTCGAAAAAGGCGGGCAGGGCGGGCCGCCCGCGATCAGGTCAATCTCGCCGATTTTGCCACCCATCGCCTCGGCGACGTCAGCGCGCGTCCAGGCACCGATCCGCCCGCCAAGGAACGGGATGCCCGGCATGTTGCGCCGCCAAGTCTCGGCGCAAAGCCGCTCGAGATCGGAGGCAAGAACTGTGCGGAACCCGGCCTCGTGTAGCCCGATATCCAAGCCGCCGCAGCCGCTGAACAAGCTAATGCTACGCATGTCGATCCCTATCTTAGCGGTCGACGGTGGCAAGCACCGCATCGACCATGCGCCGAGCAAGCGGCGGCGGCACCGCATTGCCTATCTGGCGAACCTTGTCCCGGCGGCTGCCGATCATCTCGTATCCTTCCGGAAAGCCTTGCAGTGCAGCCAACTCAACAGTGCGCAGCCGGCGGCTCGCCCAATGGAAAGGCCCCGTCCAAGGGCCGGGCGAAGCTGCAATCGTCCAGGACGGACGCTCCGGGGAGAGTTTGAGCAGGAAGTTCCAGAAACGTGTCTCGGTCACAAAGCTGGGATTGGGATGGCCGGCCCAGGCTGTGTGCGCCTTGTAGTTCCATCCGGGCGGCACTGTGCGCAGATGCTCGGCCCAGCGGCCCGTCACGAGCTCCTCCGGCTCGAAGAACTGGGGACGATCGAAGCCTTCAAGCGCCTCGCCTGCTGTCACAACCGGTTTGCGGCCGATCTCGCCCTTGAGCGTGTGGCTAGGCTCTGGCGCCGCCGGCTTGCCGCGCTTGGCGCCGAGCAGAAACACGCGCTCACGCGTCTGAGCCACGCCATGCTCTGCCGCGTTAGCTGTCACCTGTGTCACCTGGTATCCCGCCGCCTCCGCCGCAAGGCGGAAGCCATCAAGCACCGGCAAGTTGCGCGGGTGCTTGATGCTTGGGACGTTCTCGAACACGAAGCCGTCGGCATCAGCCTCGAAGATCAGCCGCCAGAACTCCTCAACGAGCGTCCTGCGCGCATCGGCACGCGCCTCGGTCGGGGCAGGCGGGCGCTCGATCGCGATTCCAGCCGAGCGCGCCCGCCGATAGCGCGATTCCTCCCCGTCCTCAATCCAGTAGGCAGCCTTAGAGAACGGCTGGCAGGGAGCGCCGCCTACAACAATTAGTGGATCGCCTGGGCCAAGGCGCGCAGCCTTACGCAAATCGAGGCCAGTGATGGCCGCAACATCGGCCTCGATCACTGCTCCATGATAGGCCGCGTTGGCGCGCAGCGTCCGGCAGGCCACAGCGTCAAGCTCGACGCAGGCGCGCACCTCGCAGCCGGCATCGGTTGCGCCGATGCTGAGGCCCCCTGCGCCTGCGAACAGGTCGATGACAGGCATGCGCGCGCCGCGTCCGGACGAGGTGAGGAATGCGCCGCCGTCGGCAGCTGCAGGGGCAGCCGACACCTTACCTTCAGGATCTAGCAGCATGGCCTAGGCTCGCCGGCCAAAGTCGAGCGGAAGCTGCGCCTCGCGCCCCTGCTCGACGAGGTGGTCGACTGCGTAGCGGATCAGCCAAGCGACGCTGACCTTATGCTTGGCAGCAAGCTCCTTGAGTGCTTGCTCCTGGCCGCGAGACAGCGATGCCGTCACCCGCACAACCCCGTCCTCGGCAATTACCGGCACAAACACCCCCCTGCTGCAATCTGCTGCAAATCTCTGCACTGCGTGCCGATATGACGCATTGCGCGAACATATCAAGATCAAAGTTGGTTTGAAGAGCTTGTGAGACATTCCGTCCACAAAGAGACGCCGCTAACCGGCAGGCGCCCCGCTGGCCATCGCATTGGCACGACGGCCGGCGGGTCAGCCCGATCTCTATTGGCAACGTGCCGCCTGATCTGTCATCCATGCTCAGGGGTGGGCGCGGTGAGGTTATCGCGAGCGCCTTAGGGACCGCGACCAGGATGCTGAATTAATGGCTCGACTCTCTAAGCAGAGATTGCTGGATATTATCGTCAATTCGTTGGAGCATTCCGGATGGTCGATCACTGCGATCTCACCGGCTGAAACCCATCCATTTCGCTTCGAGATAGAGAAATGGGGCAAACGCGTACGCGTGCGAACCTATATTTGGAACACAACGCATGGTGGCGCATCACGGAGCGTCGACGAGTTCAGGATACAGATCACTAGCGGCGTTGATAGGTTCGATAGAGAGCCGGAGGGCATCACCCTAATTCTGGGGTGGAGCGAGACCTATAGCGTGTTCGCCGGTTTCGACATAGCCTACCATGAGGGTCCGCTCGGCTCATCACCGTCCATTCAGATCAGCGAGGCAACGATGGCCCGCGGAGCGGCGCGCGGATTCGCCGCTCAGCAAAAGTCCAATATGGAGATTGCAGTCGCCGTCCGAGGCGACAGACTCGCCGACTATATTGCTCAACACCCAGCTGTTCACGCCGGAGATGCTGACCTCTCCGACGGAGGCGACGACGATGCTGCCGACGCTGCCGACGGGATTGATTTTGAATTGCTCCATGTCGAAGCCGCGGCTGTCAACATCGGAACTTTGTGGCGAAAAGATCCGGTGTGGCTCCATCCACAAATCAAGCTCGACCATCAACCTTCCGCCGCTGCGCCCGCGAACGGTGACCATCTAACCGCGATAATTGGTCGTAACGGCACTGGCAAGAGCCATCTGTTGAGCGCGATCGTGGATACGTTCATCGGCCTCGAACTGGTCGCCTCCCGCCGTCGCAACAGACTTCGCGAGATGCCACTTGAGCGGCTGCGGTATAGAGTTGGTGACAAGACCTGCGAATTGACACGGAAGCCAAATGGGGACTGCGAGGCCAAGGTCAACAACGCACGTGTTGAGCTTGGCGAAGTACCGCTGCCCCAGAGAATAGTAGCTCTAACAATCACGCCATTCGATAAATTCCGGGTTCCGGAGCTATCGTCAAAGTCTGTGGATGCTACGGACCAATCTCGATACCGCTATCTTGGGCTGCGAGATCGGACGAACAAAGCCTCAATTGAAAATCTGCTTTTTCGTTCCTTAAACAGCTTATTCGAGACATCCAGCAACCCAGCTGTGAAGCGAGCAAGGATAAGTCGAGTTTTCGATTTCCTCGATCTCGAGCCTAGGATTACTGTTGTTTACCGAGTAAGAATTTCGAAGGATGTGGCTTCCGCTGCCGCAAATGGCTCCAATATCATGGCGCCCGGCGTAATAAAGGATCGGAATATCTTTCATCGCGCAAGCGAATTGGTGAAGTTTGGCGAGTTCTCAGAACTGGAATTGTCCCGCGCAATTGCGCAGGTAGCAGAACGATCTGATCGTGGTTTCATTCGCTTGACAGCGGATTTCGGCGAAGCTGGCTTAGTGGACAGCCTGTTCGCCGCATTTCAAGGGTTGCGCAGGTCGGGCTTTCTCCAATTGCGCGCTGTCGAAGTGCAGCAAAATGGCGGGGTTGTAACGGATCTGAAGCGAGCAAGCTCGGGTCAACTCGGCATGGCGACTGCGCTACTCTCGCTTGCGTCCGAGATACAAGACGGTAGCCTCGTGCTTATCGATGAGCCGGAAATCAGCCTGCATCCCGAGTGGCAGGTGAAATACATCGGGCTGCTACTAGAAACCTTTGAGGCGTACGAGGGCTGCCATTTTGTTATCGCTACACATTCGCCACTCGTCATTTCGGAGTTGCCTCCGCATGCGACGTTAATCGCTCTGGATAATCCCGATACTCCTCCAACGACTGAACTCGCCGGCCAGTCGGCAGACGTTCTTCTAGCTGAAGCCTTCCAGATGATCTCCAACGGCAATTTGCATGTTCGGGACCTGTTGGTTCAAGCGCTGCGTGACGCGGCCGACGGTAAAGCTGCGACGCAAGACTTTCGAGATAGCGTGGAGCATTTGGTGAGACTCACCAAGGATCTGCCGGAGGAGAACGGCATGCGCACCGTTGTGCAAGGCTTGTCCGACGCGGCGACAGACGCTCTTTCTGAGGCTGAATGATGCAAGCGGTAGCCTATGTCGAACCGATCAAAGCGATTGTGGACGCTTTCAACTCGCTGCCTTTCGATAACAAGAAGGCATCATATTGGTCAGAGGACGAGACCAAGGCAGTTCGTGACGTAATCAAGGATCACTACATTGAGGAGCAGGATTTCCGCTGCTGCTATTGCAGGCGCCAAGTTCTATCGAAAAATAAAGGTGACTGGCAAGGAGATCACATCATCGCTCGCGATTCTCACGCCCAATTTATGTTCGAACCACAGAATTTGGCGATCTGCTGCCGTGGTTGCAACGGCGTGAAATCAAACAAAAATGTGTTGAAGAACCCGAAACGCAAAACGTTTCCGATTAACTCGAGTGACTATCTGATCGTGCATCCTCACTTCGACGACTATGACGAGCATATCCGCTGGTTTGGCCAAGTGTGCGCACCGCGCAGTTCGTCGAAAGGTGCAGAAACAATCGAGCTTTGCGGGTTGATGCGGTTCGCAGCAGACTACGCTGGGCTCGACACCGACGTGAACGATCGACGGTTTGATGAGCTCGTCGGCAAGCTGATGACAACCAATACCAAGCTCGAAGGAAATGCCGTGTTAGCAGGCCTGAAAGTATACATCGACAATTTGCCGAACTGAATGCCTCGCTATGTTTATCGCCGAACAGCGGCATTCTGCGGAGTCGGTGTCGTTCTCCGCATCTGAAAGTTAGCCGGCTAAAACGTGCCGGTCAGCTACGGGCCCATCTCCCGTTGCGCTAACGATGGCCGGCTGCGGAAGCATCGGGCGTCTGCTAGCGGCGGACCTGCCGTTCGCCACGTCGCCTGATAAGGGCAGGAAAGTCCCATCTCCGCCATTCGGCGAGACTGTTCGGGCTCTCAAGGCGCAATCGAATAACATGAACGGATGACCGTTTTTGCGACAGGTCGATTAGGCCGTGAATGTCTGACTTTGGGTCGACGCAGTCTAGAGGGTTGCGTCATCCTCTTCATCTGGATCCCGATGCTTGACTGAGCGATTGGTCGCTTATGAGGTCTTGAACGTGACGAGGTTGCCCGAAGCTGCCACGAGAGACCGCTACCGCGGGACCAAACGATCGATGCTAAGCCTTCTTGAACAGCGACCACGATTTAGCCTGCTGGAGGGAAGCACGCCGATCCAGCGCCTAACTAGGTTGGAACAGGCGGTCGGCTGTGGGGGCTGCCCTCCGATCTACGTCAAGCGCGACGACTTGATGGGCGTCGGTGGGGGCGGTAACAAGCTTAGGAAACTAGAGTTCCTGATCGGCGAGGCCCTGGACCAAGGCTGCGATACGTTCATCACCACAGGCGCGCGACAATCGAACCATGCCCGACTGAGCGCGGCTTCCGCGGCACGCGCCGGGCTCTCCTGCGAGCTAGTCCTAACTGATACGGTTGCGCGGAACGACGAAGCCTACCGGCGCAACGGTAACGTGCTGCTTAATGATCTTTTCGGCGCAACTGTCCTCCGAAGACCGGGTGATGTTGATGCGTTAGCGGTAGCTCAGGACCGCGCGGAGCAACTGTCTGTCGAGGGACGCCGCGCCTATGTCGTCGGTTCTGGGGGCTCTTCGCCGCTCGGCTGTCTCGGCTACGCTGTGTGCGCAGAGGAGATAATGGCTCAGGAACAGGACCTAGGGCTGCGCTTCAATCGGATCATCGTTCCGAACGGTAGCTCTGGCACACATGCCGGCTTGGCTGCAGGGTTGAAGGCCGCCGGAGACGAGCCCGGCCGTATCGAATCTTTCACTGTCCTTGCCCCGATCGAAAAGGCGCGGGCAGTCACCGCCGAGCTTGCCGCGCGAACCCTGGCGCTCATTGATCCGGTCAGTGCGTTTGCAGGGGGCGACATCGTCGTCACTGATGGTCAGCTCGGCGAGGGCTACGGTGTGCCGACTGACGCGATGTTCGAAAGTGTCCAGCTGGTTGCCCGGTCTGAAGGGCTTCTGCTCGATCCTGTCTATGGCGGGAAGGCTTTTGCGGGCCTCATCGCTGCCATCCGGGACGGTGCCTGGCGCAATCAGGAGCCAGTGTTGTTCGTCATGACGGGCGGCTTACCAGGCATGTTCGCATACGAGCCGGCGTTTCGACGCACTTGGCTCCACTGACGTTCAGATGGGGTTGAACTCTCCACCTGAACGAACGTCTGAAGTTCGGGAGCAGGAACGACAGGCTGGACGTCCGGATGTGGGTCGTATGCGCTGCATGATCAATCAGCCTGCGGTACGGCGGCGATCCGTTCCACGATCAGGCGAATGTCATCGGCGCTGAGCGGCACGGCATCGATCGAATTGTGGATACCGATGCCTTCGACCAGCGCGTCGAGTGCCCGCGCCGTCAGCGGATCAAAGAACCGTTCTAGCGCGGCACGGCTGTTGTTCATCCAACGCTGCATGACCGCTGCGACCGGGGGGTGCCGCGCTGCGAAGGCGTAGAGTTCGTAGCTGAGCAATAGGGTTCGTGGTGTCGCCCAGACGGATCCAGCGATGATGTCGATGACTGCCTCCTTTGCGCTGCGACGATCGGTGGCGCGTGCCATGCGCTCTGCGAAGCCGAGCGATGACTGCTCGGCGAGTTGCAGGAAAGCGGCAGTGAACAGTTCGTCGAGCGTGGCGAAATAGTAGGTAACAGAGCCGAGTGGGACGTCGGCGATGACCGCGATCCGTCGGTGGGTCGTTCCTGTGACGCCGTGCGCTGCAATCGCATCCAGCGTCGCATCGATGATTCGTTGCCGACGTGTAGGATCGTTCCGCTTTGTCCTACCGCTGGCCAATACGACTCCCCTTGCAAGATTATGTACATTTGTACACATTGCCGACGGTTAGCCGGCGTCTGGTGCGCCGTATCGTATAAGGGCATCGTCGGTCATGCAGGAAACAACGGTATCGCGGCGTGCTGTGATCGGCGGTGCAGCCATGCTGGCTGTCCCTTCGGCTGCGGTGGCGGAGGGGCCCGTCGCACCGGTTCTGGGACGGAACGACGGGCGGTGGTTGAACGAACCACGGCGTTGGCAGCCCGAAAAGGATGGTGATCTGACCCTTGTCACCGATCGCGCCACCGATTTCTGGCGGGAGACGCATTATGGCTTCACGCGTGATTCCGGGCATTTCCTCGGCTTCCCGGCCCCCGCCGCCTTCACCGCTCAGCTTCGTATTCGTGGCGATTACAAGGATCTCTACGACCAGGCAGGTATCATGGTCCGGCTCGACGAGCGCCGCTGGATCAAGGCCGGCCTTGAGTTGTCAGATGGTCGCGCAATGTTGAGCAGCGTCCTGACCGACGATCGGTCAGACTGGGCAACCAGCCCCTACGCGCAGGATCCCCGCGACTTCTGGATGCGTGTCACGGTCGGCAAGGGCGTACTGCGTTTACAGGTATCGACAGATGGGACGCATTGGCCTTTGGTCCGCCTCGCACCTTTCCCTGTCGCGCCCTCCTATCGGGTCGGGCCGATGGCTTGCACTCCTGAGCGTGCTGGATTGCGTGTCCGCTTTTCGGACCTTCGTATCACCGCGCCGCTTGGCAAAGACCTGCACGATTTGAGCTGAGAATCATGAGCGAGAAGTCGAAGATGCTGGCGGGCGATCTGTACATCGCTGACGATCCCGAGTTGCAGGCCGACGCAGCGCGCGCCGCGGTGTGGATGGCCCGCTATAATGGTACTGGGGATATGACGCCGGCCGATCGCTACCGGTTGCTGATCGATGGTTTCGGCAGTGTGGGTGCCCGCGCGACGGTGCGTGCGCCGTTCTACTGCGACTATGGGTTCAACATTCATCTGGGCGACGGCGTATTCCTCAACTTCGGTTGCGTCGTCCTGGACGTCGCGAAAGTCGAGATAGGAGCGGGCACGCAAATCGGACCAGGCGTGCAGATCCTGACGGCCGACCATCCACGCGATCCGGCTTTGCGAGCACGACAGTTGGAATCCGGACGGCCGATCCGGATCGGTACGAACGTATGGATCGGCGGAGGCGCGCTGATCTTGCCGGGCGTGACGATCGGCGACGATGCGATCGTGGGTGCCGGCAGCGTGGTTACGCGTGACGTTCCTTCTGGAGCGACGGTCATGGGCAACCCCGCCCGGCCACGGTCCGGATGACGGCGGCTGACGTCGGAGAGGGTACGCACCGATAGCGGTCGGCGACCGTTCAACTTTCCGCCAATCCACCCCCCAACCGCAGCTGTCGCACGATCCCATTGAACGCTGCAGTCGTCCCCTGCGCCCGGCCAATCGCGTTGTCCTGCGAGGCCGCATCCCAGAACAGCATCAGCGGCCAGCGCTCTGGGCAGTGCGGCAGCAGGCAGCGCAGCGCGAGCCGCACTTCGGTCACGTCCACCCGCACCTGATCGGACCGCGCCGCCGCTGCCCGCAAGACGCAAACCGACAGATCGATAATTCGCCGCTGATGCTGAACCCGCTTCACACCGGCCGTCACCGGAAATCGCGGGTCTTGACCCGCACCGCCTGCTCGGGATCCATCCCGTCGGCATGCGGCCGCCAGTAGCTGTCGCGCACGGCAGGCTGCCAGCCAGCGTCACCGCGGTCCGGGCTGCCGCCATGTCGCGCGCCGTCGCCGCGCCCGGTCTGGTGCGGAAACGCCATCTGGCCGACCTTCGACAGCATGTCGCCATAGTCGATGATGCGGTCGCAGATGATGTGGATGATCTCGCCCTCGCGTTGAACCCGGCCCTTCATCCCGATCATCGCGGCCGACATCACGGTCCGGCGCTGGGCTTCGAACCGGTCCGGCCACAAGATCCCGTTGGCGATCCCGCTTTCATCCTCGATCGTCAGGAACAGGATGCCCTTGGCGGAGCCAGGCTTCTGACGGACGAGAATGATCCCGGCCACTTCGACATGCCGGCCGTCCTTCAGCTGGGCGAGATCCGCGCAGCGCGTGATCCCGCGCCGCGCAAGGAGGTCGCGCAGAAAGGTCAGCGGATGCGCGCGCAGCGACAGCTGCAAGGCCCGGTAATCCTCGACCACCTCGCGCCCATCGGTCATCGGCCGCAGCGTCACAAGCGGCTCGTGCCCCTCGGGACTGAACTGATCCTCCCGAGCATCGGCGGCGGCAA
>Ga0265797_10005833_pt1 | contig 17783 bp, 9 predicted proteins | sample P2T30metagenome_FD_192433 | JGI IMG/M metagenome (GOLD analysis project Ga0265797, IMG submission 192433) | Plant litter microbial communities from East Loma Ridge, Irvine, California - P2 T30 | ecosystem: Environmental > Terrestrial > Plant litter > Unclassified | place: USA: California...
GTGTGATGCTGGGAGGTGGCAGGTTCCGACGCCTCGGCCGGCTGCAGCGCGGATGCGGCCATGGCCAGGCCAAACATATTCAGGGGGAGCAGCAGGATCAGGCAGATGACGAACAATCGTCGCATAGAGAAATCGAAGAACGGGACGGTGACAGTATAGCACGCCGGTTCTTACTACATGTCCAGCCCGCTTTGGAGGTTGTACATACAAAAATACAACGCAGTCGGGCTTGCCAACATTGTCACGATCCCGCAATAATCAAGTGTTGTGCAAATTGCACAGAAGTGAACGCGCGCCAGATTCTCATTGCATTCCAATTCGGGAGCACGATATGAGCAAGCGTAGTTTTCAGCAGCATCTCGACCCGCAGGCCGGCCCGAAACGCATCCTGTCGCTCGATGGTGGAGGACTACGTGGCGTGCTCAGCCTCGCCTTCCTCAAGCGCATCGAGACGCTGCTGGGCGAGCAGGCCGGGGCTGCGGCGGACTTCCGGCTGAGCGACTACTACGACCTGATCGGCGGCACCTCGACCGGCTCGTTCATTGCTGCCGGTCTCGCGCTCGGCATGCGCGTCGACGAGATCCGTGGCCATTATTTCGAGCTTGGCGAGCAGGTCTTCAAGCCGGAATGGTTCAACCGTGGCCTGTTGCGGGCGCGCTATGACAGTCAGCGGGTGGACGCCGCGCTGCGCAAGGTATTCGGTGAGCGCACCCTCGGATCTCCCGATTTCAGGACTGGTCTGGTGGTCCTTGCAAAGCGGCTCGATTCGGGCAGTACCTGGGTAATGAGCAATAACCCGAAATCGCAATACTTCCATGCCACCAATCGTCCGCATACCATCCCCAACCGGGACTATCTGCTCAGCGCCGTCCTACGGGCCAGCTCAGCCGCACCGACCTATTTCCAGCCCGAGAAGATTGCGGTGACCAGGGCCGATACCGCCAATGGCGCCGCCGCAGTCAGCGGAGAGTTCATCGACGGCGGCGTAAGCACCGTGAATAATCCGGCACTGCAGTTGGTCCTCGCTGCTACCGTAGGGGGATATGGATTTAACTGGCGTATGGGCGAGGACCAGCTTGCGCTGACCTCGGTCGGAACGGGCCGCAGCAGCCGGGAGCACGGGATCGCCACCGGGCTGGACTCGGTGGTCGCGCTCCATGCGGTGAAGGCGCTGCGCTCGGTGCTCGACGATTGCGAGGACCTGGTCGAAGTCATGCTGCAGTGGATGTCAGACAGCCCGAGCGCGCGCTGCATCGACCGCGAGCTCGGCGACCTGGCGGGGTCGTACCCCGGCGCCGGTCCGTGCCTGCGCTACCAGCGCTACAACGTGCTGTTCGACGACGAGTGGTGCCGGCAGGCGCTGGGCCAGGAATTCGGCAGGGAGCTGCTTGAGCAGCTTGCGCTCATGGACAAGCCTGGTAATATGGCGCGCCTCGAAGAAATCGGGCAGGCGGCGGCCGCGCGCCTGGTCAGGCCAGAACACTTCCTCGCGGCCTGAGCCAGCCATGCGCGTTTTCATCATACGGCCATTCGGCGTCAAGAACGGCGTCGACTTCGATGCCGTGGATCGCGAGCTGATCCAGGGCGCCCTGACGCTGCTGCGCCAGCAAGGCATCCATCTCGAAGGCGGTGGCACAGGCCAGATCAGTCGGCAAGGCAATATTAGGACGGATATGTTTCGCCTGATTGCGCTGTCCGACCTCGTCATCGCCGACGTGTCGATCCACAATGCCAACGTTTTCTACGAATTGGGGATGCGCCATGCGCTTCGTCCACGCCATACATTCCTGATCCGCTACCAGACGGGCGACGCCTACCCCTTCGACCTGCAGACCGACCGGTATTTTCTTTACGACGGGCAAGTTCCAGAGGGTTCCAGCGCGGCGCTTGCCGCGGCCCTGCACGCGTCCCTGTCGTCGCCCGACAAGGACAGCCCGATGTTCGCGCTGCTGCCTGCACTGCGGGCACACGGACGCCACGACCTGGCCGCAGTTCCCCGTGATTTCGTGGAGGAAGTCGATGCCGCCCATGCCAGCGGCTGCCTGGGCAAGCTGCGTCTTCTCGCCAACGAGGTCGAGGCCTTCGAATGGGACCACGAAGGCCTGCGCATGGTGGGCGATGCGCAGATGCGGCTGCGCGCCTACCGCGGGGCGCGTGACACCCTCGAGCGCCTGCTGCGGACGGACCCGCTCAGCAGCCATGCCAACCTGAGGCTGGCCACGATCTACCAGAGACTGGCCGCTCAGAGCGCCCCGGAACGGGAGCTGCTGCTGACGCTGTCGGACCAGGCAATCCGGCGCGTGCTCGCAAACAGCGATGCGTTAGCGCACCGGATCGAGGCCTGGAGCCTGGCGGCCAGCAACGCAAAATCTGCCTGGATCGACGAGCTCGTCGCGACGCCGGCCAGTCATCGTCACGCTGCAACCCTGCACTCGGCCCATTTCGAAGCGGCGCTGGAGGGCTATATGAAGGCCGTCGCTCACGACCTGAACGCCCACTATGCAGCCAATAACGCACTGGCACTGCTCAAGATCAGGATTGCTGCGGCAGAATCCGAGCCCGATACCTGGATCGATCTGCACCAGGGACCCGCCCAGGCGGCCGGTGAATTGGCCGCCGCGCGCGCACTGGCGGGACGGCTCGAGTCGAATCTGTGCCTGGTGCTCGGGCTCGACGAATTGATGGGCGAGCAGGAGGGCCCGACCCAAGCCTGGCGCGAGCACAGTCGGGCCGACTACACTCTGCTCAGCGCCAGCAGCCGGGTGTCGCTCATTGAACGCGCCTATCGGCGCGCCCTCACCGGCGCCAACCGGTTCGGAATCGATGCCGCCCAACGCAATCTCATGCTGTTCCAGGCGCTCGGTTTGTTCGAGCCTGGCGTCAGCGCCGCCCTGAAAGTGGTCCAGGAACTAAGCGCCACACATGGGCCCGGACGCGAAGCGCCGGCCAAGGTATTGCTGTTCACTGGCCACATGGTTGACGCCGAGGCTTCGACCATGCGTTTTCCACGCACTGCCGGGGCCCGGGAACGCGCGCGCACCCTGATCCGCGAGGCCGTCGCCCGTGAAGTCGCGCAAGGCGCTGGCCAGGTGCTGGCCATCGCCGGTGGCGCCAGCGGCGGCGACATCCTGTTTCATGAGGTCTGCCGCGAGCTGGGCATTCGCTCCGAACTCTATCTCGCGGTGCCTCCGGAGCAGTTCGTGTCGCTATCCGTGGCACCCGCCGGCGCGGACTGGATCGGGCGCTTCCAGATGCTCGAGCGGCAACTGGCGACGCAGGTATTGCAGCACAACCGGCGCCTGCCCGACTGGCTTGCCAGCAAACCGGCCTACGACCTGTGGCAACGGGCGAACCTGTGGATGCTGTTTTGCGGCCTGGCCTGCGGCGCCCGCGAACGGGTGGTGGTGGCGCTGTTCAACCCCGAGCGCGATGCCGTCGGACCTGGCGGAACAGCGCATATGCTCGACCAGGCGGTGCGCTGGGGCTACAAGCCGGTGGCGCTGGACGCGCGCGCCTTGCTCGAAACAACCTGATCGCATGTACAGCGCGGAGCGAGGCTTGCAATGGAGCGACAAATCAGGCTCTTCGTTTCATCGACCTTCGTCGACATGCACGAGGAGCGCGACCTGCTGGCGCGCGGCTGCTTTCCACGTGCGCGGCGCCGTTTCGCCCAGGCAGGTATCGTCTTCGCCGAAATCGACCTGCGCTGGGGCCTGCCGGTCTCGGAGAGCGAGGCGTCGATCGTCAACCTGTGCATCGCTGAAGTCGAACGCTGCCGCGGCTATTTCATCTGCATCCTTGGCAGCCGGTATGGACATGTACCCGCCTCGGATCCCGAGCAGCGCAGCGTCACCGAGATCGAGATCTGCACAGGCGCTTTCGCGGACCCTCCGCCGGCGTTCGTGCGCTTCTATTTCAAGCGCGGTGCGGTCGACGACTGCCCGGCCCTGACTGCGCTCAAGACCAGGATCCGCGCCCGCTTCGCCGTCATCGAATACGGCTCTCCGCACCATCTTGCCGAGCTGGTGTTGGCCGACCTGGACACGCTCGCGGCCAGCCAAGCCGCCGCCAACCATCATGGCCTGCCGGCAGCTGGCACCTATGCCTGGCACCGGCAGGAGGCGCACAGCGGTCCTCCATCCGCCGGTCTGGCGCAACTCGACGCTTTCCTCCGGAGCAAGCAAGCGCAGCTGTGCGTGCATGGACCGAGCGGCAGCGGGAAGTCGATCCTGCTCGCCAGCTGGTTCAGCCAGCGCGCAGGCTCCCGCGTCTATCCTGCGCCAGGCGCGTGGAAACAACTCTGGCGCTTCCTCAAGCACCGAGGAGCACTGCCTCTCCTCGCTCCCCCCCTGTGGCTGATCCATTGCGCGGGCGACCTCACCGATGCCGGCGGCCTGTCCCCGCTGCTCGACGCATTCCTGGCGCGTCTGCGCACGGCGCTGGATGAGCCCGCCGCGGCGGTAGCCGGTCCCTTGAAAGACCGTCTGCTGGCTTTCCATCGCCTGCTCGGCCGCGCGGCAGCCACCCACGAAGCGGTCATGGTCGTCATCGACGACGCCGACGCGCTGCTGCTCGATCCAGCCTTGCCATTCCACTGGTTGCCACCATCGATCTCCAACGTCAAGCTGATCCTGTCGGGCCGCGCGCACGGCGTCGTCGCGCAGCTGGACCCAGGCTGGCCAAGGCTCCTGGTGTCCGGGCTGGAGAAGGACGAGCTGGTGAGGGCGCTGGAGAGCTATCTGCTCCGCTACGGCAAGAGCCTGGCGCCGGAGGCGCTGGCCGCGCTCGCGCAAGTCGGGCACCTGCGCCGTCCGCTCGGCATGCGCATCGCTGCGGACGAACTCCGGCTGGCGCGCTCGCCGGCGCAGGTGGCGGAAATGGTCGACCTCATCTCCGCCACCGCGACCGCAGCGCAATTATTCGAACGGGTGCTGGACCGGCTTGAACGGGAGCACGGCGCGGTCCTCGTAGCGACCATCTGCGGACTGATCGCATGCAGCCGCGGCGGCCTTTGGGAAGCCGAACTGAATGCGATCGCGGGCCGCAGCGTAAGCCTCACCCCGATCCAATGGTCGAGCGTAGTCCAGGCCTTCGGCAGATCCGCCATCGATCATGACGGACTGTATGCGCTGCATTTCCAGGAGATGCGGGAAGCGGTCGCGGCGCGCTACCTGCCCGATGCGCAGGCGCACGCGGCCTACCGCAGCCAGCTGATCGCGTGGATGGAGAACGAGCGCCAGCAGGCAGCGCTGTCGCGCGAACGACTGGTGCATGAGCTACCCTGGCAACTGTGCCAAGCCGGGGACTGGGACGGCCTGCTGACGCTGCTGGTCGACCCCGATTTCTTCATGCAGAGCTGGCAGGACGATCCCTCCCAGCTGATCGGCTGGTGGCGCATGGTGCAAACCGCAGGCGCAGGCGCAGGCGATGCGCCGAGCGCGTGGTCCAGGAGCGCGGCGCGCACGTCCATCGCACCGTTGCAGGAGGCAACCCTGGCCTTGCTATTCGCGGAACTCGGTCATGCCGAGGCTGCCGCGCAGTGCATCCGGAATCTGCTCGACGCAGCGCCTGGGCCGCACGATGAGCCTCGCATGTTTACGTACCTGGTCAACCTGGCGGGATTTCTGCTGGAAAGCCAGCAGGACGGCGCGGCTGCCGACTCGCTGGGCCTGGCTGCAGCCATGCTGCCCGCGATCGCGAGCCAGGCCCTGCGCGCCAATTACCTTAACGCGGCCGGCAATCTCGCCCTCAAGACGGACCAGGTGGGCAAGGCCATCGATCATTACCTGGAAGCAGAACGTCTGCATCGCGACACTGGCAACCAGCAGGCGGCCGCGGAATGCCGTCACAACCGAGCGCTTGCCATGCTGCGCGCCGGACAGGGCAATGCGGCACGCCGCTTGCTGAAGGAATGCGCCACCGTGTTCCGCGCAGTGCATGATATAGAACTACTTTGCAAGACCAGCATCCAGTTAGCGTGCGCACACGAGATGTCCGGCCAACTCGGTCGCGCCCGCAGATCGATCGTTCAGGCGGAATACCTGGCGCGCGCCCGCCATGACTGGCAGCTGCTGGGCCACGCGCTGCAGGTACACGCACGAATTCAGGAGCTGAACGGCGACCGCGACGGCGCCGAGGAACGCTATCTCGAGTGCGGCCGCCTGTACCGGCGCTTCGGTTCGCGCACGAACGAGGTCGACATCCTGCTAGCGCGCGCGACGGTACGCCTGAACCTGGGACAGCGCGGCCACCGCTCGGCGTCGGGCCTGTTGGCTGAGGCGCAGGCGCTGGCACCCGGAACGGCGACGCCGGCGCAGCACGCCCGCATCGCCATCCTGCAGGAGCGGATCGGGATCGGGCCGTCCTCCGGCGCCACACCCCATCCCGGCAAGCCCGCCCGTCCCGAACAGGAGCTGTAATGAACATCACTTCCGTCTTCTATCTCTGCCTTGCCTGCCTGCTGATCTTCCAGTTGCTGGTGCTTCCACTGCTGCGCAAACGCATCGCAGGCGCGACCGGGGCCGACGCGATCGCCGCCTACGCCGCCTTTCACATGTTTTCCATCCTGCGCACGGTGGCGTTCGCTTTCCTGGCCGGCGCAGCTCTAGTCGGCGCGCTGGTCTGGTCATATAACAGGCAGGATCCAGTGACGGCAGCGCAGGCATCCCTCCTGCGCGACCAGCTCCAGGGTTTGCGCGATCTCGCAGTGGGCGTCGACACCTCACTGACAGTCATCGCGGTCGCGGCGCTCGTCGGCGGACTCTGCTGGCTCAGCTACGTACAGGCAAGACAAAAGGCAGGCGGCCTGCTCGCCTCGGTGCAGGACGAAGAATACCAGCGCGTGCTTGCAGCGGGTGCGCGCGGAGAGTGGGGCGCCATGCCCCCCACTGACGACATGCGCGAGATCGAAAGCCTCGTCCAGCATGCCGGCCGCCAGATCCATCTCGCCATCGACCGCGGCGACAAGGAGCGTGTCAAGCAACTGGAACAGGAGCGGGAGCTTCTAGCCTTGCACCTCCTTCGCAGCGACGCGATTCGCCGCATGCAGGCAGTATCGGTCCAGCTCGACACCGACCTGGCGCTGCCCGCGTCGGCAAGCCGTATGGACCGGCTGCGCCAGTTCATCGTGAACCGGGGCGTGCTCAAGACGCTCCAGGGAAGTTCGCGCATTGGCGCCTTCGTGGGCCTGGTCTCGCTATTACCGGCATCGCTTGCGTTCAACCTTGCTACTGCGGCCGATAGCGTCGAAGCACGCCATATGCAGCTCGACGCATTGCGCATCGACCTGGCCTTGCGTGAGTCGCAACGCGACCTGGACCAGGCCAGTGCCGCTGCGCCGCCGCCGCTTGCACCCGCCAGCGCGGCGGACGACGATGCAGCTGAAGAGGAAATCGTCGAGCGCTATGATGAATCGTTCGGTAGTGCGTTGCTGGCGCGCTCGCTGGCCGCGCCGGTGCACGCCACCCTGGCCCGGGCTACGGTGCGCGAACGGATCCTGCGCGATCTGGCCGGCAGCGCTGCCCATCTTGAAGTCGTCCCCGGGAACGCGGCCGGCGGAGACGATGTCCTGGCGCAGGCACGACGCCAGCTGCGCGAGCAAGTCCACCTGATCCGTGAAAACAACCGCGCCGGGTGGGATGCATTGAAGGCGGCGTTCCCGGTGCGCGACGATTTCGCGACCCCGGTGACACGCAGCGAATTGCGCCGTGCGATGGTTGGCGAGCTTGCCCGGGAAGCGTTCGGCAACGCTGGAGAACAGCTTGCGGCGGCTTACCGGGGCCATGCGAACGAGGTACTGTCTTCGACGATCAGGGGGATGCCGGCCGACGGAGCAATCAAGCGCTCGTTCGACCGCGGCGGCGCGTTCTGGACCGCCCAGGCCGACCAGCAACTGCTGGTCCTGCAGCAGCGCATCGATCCGGATGGCAATCCGGTCGACCGCGCGATGCGTGACCATCCGCCGACCCTCCGTGCCCAGGGCCCGCCCCCATCGACGCTGGCGCAGGCCGAAGCCATCATGCGCGACATGCCCGACATGCCCGACCTCGACAACCGTACGGCCGCACTGTATGGCTTCGACGACTTGCTGCCCGGGCACTTGGGCCAGGAACTGGACACGCCCGCAGCGCGCGTTGCCAACAGCCTGGACCCGGCGCGCGCTAGCGAGCTCAGGCATGCTGAATCGTCGGCGGCCGCGCACAAGCGCTCTTACAGCTATCAAAGTCTGCGCGGCTTCGCACGCGTCGGCGGGGTGCTGATCGGCAGGTCTCCCGACGACGGATCGCCTGTCGCCAACCTGGTCGCCATGGCGTGGGAGTTCACCGCGCCCGCCAGCATGACGATCAGCCTGACCACCGCCGCCGGCGCCAGACACCGCTTTGGTCCCTATCCGGTCAGCATGGTGCGCCAGGCCCTCGGCTATGCCGCGGATCAGCGCCCGCTGTCGGTCACCATGATTTCCGGCAACCCGATACCCGACCTGAAGATCATTACCCATCCAATCCTGATCGACACTGCCGTGGGCTGCAGGGCGGTCCAACTGGACCGGCTCGCCGATATGGCCACTTCCGACGCCCCCTATCGGGAACGGGCGGACAACGCGGCGCGGGCCAGCAATGCGCTGTATCGCCTGGCGTGGGCCGTGGTCGTGGAGAAGGCGACCGCCCGGCTGGACAGTGCCGACCCGGCGCAGGCGGAGAAGCGATCGGCCCTCGAAGCCCTGGCTGCAAAGACGGCCATGGAGGCACGGGGCGCGCTGCCACAAGAAGCGAAGACCTTGCGCGAAGTGCTGGGCGGCGACGAGGACTCGCCGATGAAGGCCAAGCCGGCGTTCTACCTGCCTGCCCTGGCGAGCCTGGCGAGCCGCTGCGCGCAGGCCAACCCCGACCTGCAGGCCGTCCGCCAGTGTGTCGAGGATGCACCTCTGCCGACTGCCGACCTGGATCTGCTCCTCTCGAAGATTCCCGAATTCCAGATCTGGAGTGGCGTGCGCGAACTTCCCTACCGCATCGACGCCGGTCTCCAGTTTCTAAAGCCTGCCGAGAACGATAAGCTGTGGCCATTCGACTTCATCCTGCAAACCGCGTTCACTAAATACGGGTTCATCGGCCCGGAGGTGATCGATCCGACACCATGGGAATTCCCGGCCTTGCACGACCGGCTTGTCGGCGATGTGCGCAAGCTGGTCGCTTCGGACCGGCGACACGCCAGCGTCATTGCCGACATGCGAAATTTCACCGTGCTCCAGCGCCTGTTCCGGGCCGCGCTGGGAGGCCAACTGGGAGAGCGCTTCCCAGTCGAAAGGCTGGCGCTCCTGTCTCAGGAATTGAAGAAGTTCCCGGCGCCTCCAAACAACTACAAGACGCCGCGCTGGAATACCACGTTTGCAACGGATGCGCGCTTCAACGGTCTGCTGCAGGCAATCGCGTCCGAATACCCGATCCGCAATGTCGAACTCGCGAAGATCTTGACGCAAGTGTCGCAGCGCATCGACGCCTGTGCAAAAAAACGCGACGCGCAGGCAAGGACAAGGCGTGGCGCCCCGGCGAGCTCCGATACCGCATGCGACTTCAAGGAGTTCGCAAGACGCGCCAAGGCAATCGAGCAGGACGCCCGCACCTCGGAAATTGAACGCCAGATTGCCGGCGAAATCAGAAGCATCGCTGGCATCCAGGCCTTGCGCGGCACCCTCGGCTTGTTCGACCCCGCGAACCTGAACCCGCCAGCTTGCCCGGCGCTATGATTGCCCGGCCCTGCGCACATCGCCAGTTCGTTCGCGGGCACCGCAGTGTCAAGCAGGATCCGCTGATTCGCAAGCCGTCAAAAACGGCAAGGACCGGACAGCGCCGCCTGGATCACTTGCCGATGGGGCGCGCTTAACGGGCCAACGGACGCCTGACGCGGCGCCTGCGCAACCACCACGGCCATGTGGTGGTTGCGCAGGCGCCGGTGGCGAGCGCTTCCACATGGCGCTTAACCGGCAATGGCGCCGAGTCTGATTCGGTGAAGCTGGTGACGACCGCTCGCAAGCGCCTAGCGGCTGTCATAACCTTGACATACGGCAGCGCTACACTGGCCAGATCTCTCCGTGCGTTTCCTCCTGAAACCAACGTTCATCCGTCGACGCCGCGCTCGACGGATTTTTTGAATGAACCTGAGGATGCCCCCATGCCCACCACCCATCCCACCGATAACGTCCAGCGCATGCAGCGCGACCTGGCCGACAGCTATGACGAAGAGCTCGAACTCGAACTCGACGACCGCGACCTCGATCCCGACACCCTGCTGCCTTCCCCGACCCGCAGCGAGCAAGAGAAGGAACTACGCCGCCAGTACTTTCACGAGCTGTTCCGGCTGCAGGCCGAGCTGGTCAAGCTGCAGGACTGGGTCGTGCATACCGGCCACAAGGTGGTGATCCTGTTCGAAGGCCGCGACGCCGCCGGCAAGGGCGGCGTCATCAAGCGCATTGCGCAGCGCCTCAATCCCAGAGTTTGCCGGGTGGCCGCGCTGCCGGCGCCGAACGACCGCGAGCGCACCCAGTGGTATTTCCAGCGCTACGTCTCGCACCTGCCGGCGGCGGGCGAGATCGTGCTGTTCGACCGCAGCTGGTATAACCGCGCCGGCGTGGAGCGCGTGATGGGCTTTTGCACCGATGACCAGTACGAAGAATTCTTCCAGACCGTGCCCGAATTCGAGCGCATGCTGGTGCGCTCGGGCATCCAGCTGATCAAGTACTGGTTCTCGATCTCGGACGAAGAACAGAACGCGCGCTTCCTGAGCCGCATCCACGATCCGCTCAAGCAGTGGAAGCTCAGCCCGATGGACCTGGAATCGCGCCGCCGCTGGGAAGAGTACACCAGGGCCAAAGAGATCATGCTCGAACGCACCCACATCCCGGAGGCGCGCTGGTGGGTGGTGCAAGGCGTCGACAAGAAGCGCGCGCGCCTGAATTGCATCCATCACCTGCTCGATCAAATGCCATATGTCGAGGTCGACCGCATCCCGATCCTGCTGCCGGAGCGCGAATACCACGACGACTATGTACGCCGGCCGGTGCCGCAAGAGATCGTCGTTCCAGAGGTGTATTGATAGCGCCTTGATGACAGCCAGCGCAGATCGCCGCGGGCGCTAGCGCCGCTCGATGGTGGCGACCTGGCCCCTCCTGCCATTGCGGTCAAAGGCGGCAGCGCGGATCGTGCCGCGCGCGGCGATCGGGCCGGCCACTTGCGGGCTGCTAACGGTCGGCATGCTGCCGTCGACCGTATAGCGCAGGGTCATCCCGGGCAGTACGTGATTCACCCTCACCTGCCCGCCCTCCTCGGTCATGCCCGGTGGCGCGATGCGGTAGGCTACCTTGCTGCCGTCCAGGTCCAGGCGCGGCAGCACACGCTGGCCCAGCGCATTGACAAAGCCCGACCAGGCCGTGCGGTGCAGCGATTCCGCCCTGGCAGGATCGGACTCACGCGCCCAGGCGGGATCCGCCGCCCAGCCCCGTTCCGCGACCGCCACCAGGCGCGGCATCGCCAGGTAGTCGATGCGGGCCGGGTCCAGCGCGGTCTCGGCGAACAGATTGGCCTGCAGGCCGCGCACGCGGCGCTTGCCGTAGTCGGTCAGCCGGTCCTTGCCGACGCGCGCGGCGGCGGGCGCGTTCTTGTTGATGTCGAGCGGGATGAAGCCGTACACGGTATCGAGTTCCACATAGGCGCCCCAGTTCACGCCGTGCTCGTCGGGATTGGCGTTGTGGGCCATGTCCATATACATGCGCGTGACTGGCGTGAGCACGATGTCGTAGCCGGCGTTGGCCAGGCGGTAAGCCAGGTCTTCGTTACCAGTGGTGTTGTTCCAGACATAGGCTGAGAATCCGCGCTGCGTGAAGCGCGGATTCGGGATCAGCTTGGGACGGCCGTCGAGCATCGTCTGGCGCGCCGCCAGCTCTTCCCAGCCCGAGGTGAACAGGCCGTGCTCGCGCATGATCCGGTCTACGCGGTCGTAGAAATAGTCCCACAGGTCGGCCACCGTTTCCAGATTGTGCTTCTTCATCATGGCCAGGCTGACTGGCGACTTTTCCCAGGCGCCGAAGGCCAACTCGTCGCCGCCCATGTGGATGGTGGACAGCGGCACGCCCGCCTCGCGGTGCATGGCCACGACTTCCCTGACCACGTGCTCGATGAAGGTGTAGCTCGATTCGTGGCCCGGATTGATCACGTTATCGCCAAAAAACTGCGGTGACTGGTACGCCGAGCGGTCGTCGAAGTCGCTGAGAAGGAATTTGGCGAAGTCCTTGTCGCCGGCCTCCTTCAGCCGGTGGTAGCGCGATTCCATCGCCTGCACAGCGGCGCGCGCGTGGCCCGGCATCTCGATTTCGGGAATGACCTCGATGTGGCGCGCGGCCGCGTAGCGCAGCACCTCCTGGTAGTCGGCGCGGCTGTAATACCCGCTGCCGCTCGAATTGCGCGGGTCGGGCCCGGAGCCGTAGGCCGGCTGCAGGCGCACGCCAGGCCTGGCCGCATGGCCGCGCACCGCGCCAACCGTGGTCAATTCGGGTAGGCCGGCGATCTCGAGGCGCCAGCCTTCATCGTCGGTCAGGTGAAAGTGGAATTTGTTCAGCTTGAAGCGCGCCATCAGGTCGAGCCACTTGAACACGACGTCCTTGCCGTGGAAGTTGCGCGCGACGTCGAGCATGAAGCCACGGTAGCCGAAGCGCGGCGCGTCGACGATGGTCAGTTCGGGCAAGGCCGGCGACGTCGTCCCGGGGAGCGGCATCAGGTCGCGCAGGGTCTGCACGCCGTGGGCCACCCCCGCCGCGCTGTTGCCGACGATAGCGATGCCGCTATTGGCAGCAATGGTCAAGCGATAAGCTTCCGGCGAAGACTGGCCCGGCACGCTCCCGATGCTCAGCGCCAGTGCCGGACCGCCGCTGGCCGGCCACTCCACGGGGAACAGCGAGCGCGCCAGCGCCGCCTCCGTGGCCAGGTTCGAGGATGCCGTGACCGAGGCGCGACCCTTGATCTTCAAAGCGCCGCTGCCGGCGTCGAACTGCAATGGCGTCGGCAACACCTTCGGCACCGCGGCGGCCGGCAGCAGCTCGGCGCGGGCGTTGCGCCCGTAGGTTTGCTGTGGCGTGACGAGCGAATGCGGGCTGTCGGCCACGCCGGCCTGCGGCGGCTGCTGTAGCGGCGCTGCGGCATACTGCAGCGCGACGCCGGTGTCCGGCGCCGTGTCGTACACCAGATAAGGCCCGTTTGGCGCTCTCGAGGCGGTATAGACCGAGTCGGCATGCCGATAACTGAATTCGACCGTCTGCCCTGGCGCCAATCCCTTGAAGTCCGGCCCCGGATAGAGGCGGAATAAACCACCCGCAATCTGCTCCAGCAGGATGCCGTTCGACTGCGCGCCCTTGGGCATGCGGTCGATCGCATTGAAATACAAGGACCAGCCGCGCGCGGGCAAGGCGACGGTATCGCGGTTGGTCAGGATGAAGCGGGCCGGCGTTGCTCCACTCGGCAGCTGCATTGTGGCGCGAGCGCGCTGGAGTTCCCACTGCAGTTGCAGCTTGCCGCCATCCGCCACCGTGGCGGCGGTCGCAGCCACAGGCATGGATAGCGCGACCAGCGCTGCCACCAGAATCCGCACAACCAGTCCACTCAACATCGTCGATTTACGCAAGCGTCTCTCCCTGTTTCGCTATCGAATCTCACACGGGCCGGAAACCGGCCGCTTCAACGGCCCTGGCCGCGCGTTACTTTCGGCGCTGCGAACAGACGCTCGATCTCTTCCAGCGATTTACCTTTGGTCTCAGGCAGGAAGAAGGTCGCGGTCACAAAGTACACGGCGGTGCAGGCGGCCCAGAACAGGAACATCATGTAGTAGCCGTAATTGCCGACGATCGGCAGGAAGGCGCCCGCGATCAGGGTGCCGGTGCCCTGGTTGATCAGCAGCGCCACACCCATGCCCACCGAACGGATCCGGGTGGGCATCAGCTCGGACAGGGCCAGCCATACGCACACGCCCGGCCCGATCGAGAACGAAGCGATGAAGAAAGCGATGAATAGCGCCGCCAGTTGGCCGCTGCGTTCATCGGGCGTCGGCCCCACGGTGGCGCGCACGATCTCCAGCGGCGCCCGGGTACCGTCCGGCGCATGGATCGCGATCCGCTGCGCCATGTAGATCCGCCGCGCGGCGTCGACCGTCGCGCGTGCCTCGGGCGCCAGCCCTGCGATCATCTGCTGGGCCGCATCGAGCTGCTGCGCGTCGCCGCGACCGCGCCAGGCGGCGCGGGCGCTGTCCAGCAGCGTGCGCCCCTCCGGCGACAGTGTCGCGGCCAGCGCCGCCTCGCGCGCCAGTACGGCCTGGGCTTCGGCAGTGGGCGTATAGGCTTCGGCCACCTGCTGCTGCTCGCCATACTGGTACAGAATGGTCAGCTGCTGCGGCCCCGCGCCGCCGCCCAGTTTCGCGTCGGCCAGGTTCAGGTCGAGCGCATTGGCGCGCACCAGCGCCGCGACGTCGGCACGCACGTCGACGCGCTCCGCTTCAAAGCGGTGGAACAGCAGCGCCAGCGCGCACAGCGACACCATGATGCCGGCGGTGCCGATCTTGAGCAGGAACACCCTGCCCTTGCGCTCAACCAGCATGATCGCGCCGACCGTCATCACCATGTTGAGGATCTTGATCGCGGTGCCGTGACTGGCCGCGCTCACCGGATCGAGCCCGGCGTGCTGCAGGATGGTCGACATGAACTGCAAGATCGAATTGATGCCGGTCGCCTGGTTGCAGCCCAGGATCACGCAGGCCAGCACGAATGGCAGCACATAGCGCCGCTCGGTCAGCATCTCGGTGACGGCCGCGCCGCGCGACAGCCTGGGCCGCGCCCGTTCTTCGGCCAGCGAGGCGCCGATCTCGGCCACCTCGGCCTCGCAGTCAGCGGCGGGACGCAGGCGCGCGAGCACCGCGCGTGCCTGATCGGGCCGGCCCCTGCGCATCAGCCAGCGCGGCGACTCGCTCACGCACAGGCAGCCCAGCAGAAACAGCAGGCCCGGATACAGCACCGCCAGGAACATGCTGCGCCAGGCGCGATCGGCCGCCGCGATCACGGCCGCGGTGTCGCTGCCCGCAGCCTGGATCGTCAGTTCGGCATTGCCCAGGTAATGGTTGCCGATGAAGGCGGCCAGCACGATGCCGGCCGTGAGCGCGAACTGGAACAGCGCCAGTCCGCGACCGCGCTGGTTGGCCGGCAGGCATTCGGCCAGGTACAGGGGCACCACGACCGCAATTACGCCACCGCTCAGTCCTTGCAGCAGGCGACCCAGCATCAGCGAAATGAAAGATTGCGACAGATATATCACGGTGACGCTGCCGACGAACAGCAGTGCGCTGACGATCAGCATGCGCTTGCGGCCGAGCCAATCGGCCAGCATCCCGGCCACCACCGAGCCGAGGATCGAGCCGGCCATCACGGCTGCCACCACCAGCGACAACTGGGCCTCGCCCAGGCGGGTCGCGCGATGCAGATAGGGCAAGGCTGGATCGATGATCCCGATATCGATCCCGTACAACAGCCCGCCAAGGGCGCAGATCGCCGTCAACCGGTACAGGTGCATGCGTTGCTTGGTGTGAATCGACATTTCCCGCCCTGAGAGATGCTGCGTATTCCAGGCCGGCAGCTGCGCGGCGTCTTGCGCAAGGCTGCCGGTATGTTCACTACCTTCTTACTGAATATCTGGGTTGCAATATATTACCAATAATCACAGTGTGACATAGATGCCGCGCCGGTCCATCGCATAGGCGACAGCCCAGCAGGAGAGCATGAAACCGAGCGCGAACAGGAAGGACGCCAGGCAAGGCGCGGTCCACGGCAGAACCGCTTCCCGGTACAGCCATTGATAGAGCGATATGCCGCCCGCCTGCAAGCGCACCAGGAAGACGACGCCGATGGTCGACAACATGTAGATGAACAGCGTATTCTTGCCGAAGACAACGAAGAAGCTGGTCCCGGTTCGCAGGCCCTTCAGGTCGATGGCCCATAGCAGGCCCCCCAGCGCGATCAGGTTGTAACCGACGCTGCACACCACATAGGAGCTGGTCCACAGCTTCTTGTTGATCGGCAGGGCGAGGTCCCAGCCGTGCGCCAGCAATATGCAGGTAAGGCCTGCAGCCAGCAACGCAAACACGGTCTGGAAGTTGAGTCCTTTGTGCTGCATGAAGGTCACGGCAAGATAGCCACCCAGCACATTGACGACCGAAGGCAAGGTACTCAGGATGCCCTCGGGGTCGAACGGGATGCCGTCGCCGCTATACATATGCGACTCGCCCAGCAAGGCCAGGTCCAGCGTGCGTACGGCGTTGCCGGCCAGCGTGTAGTCGCCAAACTGCCACAGGATCCACCAGTAGCCAAGCAGCACGACGACGCCAGCCACGATGGCGCCGCGCACGCCGCCGTAATGCACGACCAGCGCCGCAGCCACGTAGCACAGGCCGATACGCTGCAGGACACCCATGATGCGCACATCCTCGAACAGGATGAATTGCCAGTCCGGCGTAAAGAATGGGAACCAGTACAGCAGGAAGCCGCACAGGAAGATCAGCGCTCCGCGCCTGAACACGGTAGCGAGAAAGCGCGGATTCTTCAGGCTACCCAGCTTTTTCATGCTCAGCGCCATCGCGCCGCCGACCACGAACAGGAACGACGGGAACACCAGGTCAGTAAGCGTGTAGCCGTGCCAGGGCGCGTGCAGCAGCGGCGCGTAGGCCGCGTCCCATGTGCCGGGAGTGTTCACGACGATCATCAGCGCCAGAGTCAGGCCGCGCAGGACGTCGAGCGCACGATTGCGAGGTGGTGTCGTAGGAGGCATCCCCGAGTTTCCAATGACGTAACGGCGACGACCGTAACACGCGGCAACACGAGTTAGCAATACGCCCCAAACGCAGAATAATAATTCTTCAAGTCATTGGTTTATACAGTTTTCCAGATATCGGCCGCATGAATCCTATTCCACTGCTTACCCGCTACATCGGTCCGCTTCTACTCTGTCGCTGCTGAAGCTGGCAACAGGACAATGTCCACATCTATCGAGCGCCCAGTGCCACATCAGGCAACCGACGTGACGCGACACCATGAAAGCGTGCCAGCCATTCCCGGAAGCGCCGGTGACAGGCATTCACGTTCTGCAGGTGAATGGCGCCAGCGGCGCTGGACCGGACGCGCTCGCCAGCGCTGAGATTAACGGCTTGGTGCGCGATGCCGTGGATACGCGCGAATGCCGGATAGGCCGCAGGGGCAGCAACGAAAACGCTGCAGATCGTTGGCGTGGCCGTGCCGGTGAATGCGCTCGCAGGCACACTCCGGGCAACAGCGCCCGCTTGACCGGATCCCGTCAATGAAGACGATCACCCGGTCCGGCCCGGCTGCCGGCTGCCGGGCGGCCAGCACCTGCTGCCGTTGTGGCCCGTTCAGTTGCTGGAGCTGGGAAAAGAACTTGGCGAACCCGGGGGCTTTCATGGGGCGCTCCCTATCGTTGGCGATCGGGGTTGGACCGCGTATCAGCTCAGCAGTTCAATGCTCGTCCATATCCAACAAGAACAGCGCCATGAAAAAAGCGGCGCCGCCGGCATCCTTGCGAAGGATGCCGACGGCGCCGCCGTCCACTACATGGGCCGTTCGGGATCAGTGCTTGGTATCGCCCTTGTCGGCGGTATGCAGCTCATGCTCCTTGACCAGCTTGCGCACCTTGGCCACGTCGGCCGCGCCGACCGGCGAAGCCTGGTTGCCCCAGGAATTACGCACGAAG
>Ga0265797_10005834_pt1 | contig 17783 bp, 18 predicted proteins | sample P2T30metagenome_FD_192433 | JGI IMG/M metagenome (GOLD analysis project Ga0265797, IMG submission 192433) | Plant litter microbial communities from East Loma Ridge, Irvine, California - P2 T30 | ecosystem: Environmental > Terrestrial > Plant litter > Unclassified | place: USA: California...
AAGAATTTGGCCATGTATTGTAGGACGGCGTCGAGGGCCAGTCTTCGAGGCCCGAGTCTGGACGAACTACGGTCGGTCAGGCGGGTAGTGGTGAAGAGGTTTCTTGTCTCTTGCCCGTGAATTTACGCGCTGGTGTATACTCTACAAGTATTTGGCAGCTACTAGCTGATGTGAACGATATGGAGACTCACCACCACCGATCACGTGTCGAATGTATCCCTTTTTTGCTTCAACTGGATCCCAACAAGCAAGATACGCTGACGTTCAATCATGGACGTTGCCTGGGCCACGCCAAATTTCCCAGGGAAATAGATAAACAATAGCAACTACGGGGTATGGCCTGTCAGACACGTGCGCCGTACTTGCAATGTGCAGATTCGCTAGGCTAAGGCGCGGTGCCATGGCGTTAGCACTGCCGCAAAGCTGCAACACAACGGCGCGCGGTGGCGGCCATTCCAGGCGTCGCGAGTTTATCAGCACACGGTGGACCCATAGTAACACGATGCACAGCGGTGGGCGTAGGAGGCCGCTGGTGTGATCAGAGTGCCGGATGCAACGAAGCCGCTGCCGAAGGAATCTCGCCATGCGGCATCAAGGCGGTGAATGGAGGTGAGGGTGGGTAATTGGCTCGCGCCGCCAGCGCGCATTTCTCGGCAGGCACTAGTGCATTTTCGTGCCCACGCGTTAACCCTGAGCCTCTCGGGACAGCGTGAACCGTGGTGGCAAAAGTGGTACGAACGTCGATCAGGGTAGCCGCCAATCTTACAATTTAATCCGCCTCCTTTGCTGTTGCATCCGCTCCCTCTTCACTGCGCCTCTGCCAATCGCTCTTGCACCCCTCCGGATTTGCAGCCGTTCCTTTTTTCTGTCGCCTGCACAAGAAGACCGTTTTCTTTGACACTGCGTGGCAGCCAAAATGTACCTTCCCCGATGCCCTCCAAACACGCATGACCCAGACAGACACTCATACCGTACAGGAACAACGCAACCTCGATCCTGACGCCAATGGCGCAGGACACCTACTGGGGCTCCTTCGAAGAGATTTCCAAGTACAATGTCCAGCTCAACTACCTCGAGCGCATGTGGATGACGTGGTACGCATGGATGGGCAACGACGTGCTCGCAACGGGCATCATGTCGTTTGTCATCCACGAGACGCTCTACTTTGGACGCTCGCTCCCATGGATCATCATTGACTGCATACCCTTTTTCAACCGCTACAAGCTCCAACAGGTATGCTCGTCTCCAGGAAAGGCTGCCTGCAACAAACGCTAACTCGGCCCAGCACAAAATCCCCACTGCTTGGGAACAGACACAATGCGCCCTCCTCGTCCTCCTCTCCCACTTCACCGTCGAACTTCCCCAGATTTGGCTGTTCCACCCCATGTGCCAGTACTTTGGCCTCTCGACCACCGTCCCCTTCCCTAGCCTGTACAAGATGGCCTATCAGATCGCAATCTTCTTCGTCTTGGAAGACGCGTGGCACTACTGGACTCACCGCGCCATGCACGCAAGCTCCTTCCTCTACAAGAACATCCACAAGATCCACCACCAATACTCCGCCCCCTTTGGTCTCGCGGCTGAATACGCGTCGCCCATCGAAGTCATGATTCTGGGCTTTGGCACTGTCGGAGTTCCCATTGTCTTCTGCGCCATCACAAAGGACCTTCACATTCTGACCATGTACACCTGGATTGTCGTCCGTCTGTTCCAGGCCATCGACGCCCACAGCGGCTACGAGTTCCCCTGGAGCCTGCACCACTTCCTGCCCTTCTGGGCTGGAGCTGAGCACCACGACGTTCACCACGAAAAGTTCATCGGCAACTACGCCAGCAGCTTCAGGTGGTGGGACTTTGTTCTTGACACTGAGGCCGGCGCTGAGGCGTCCAAGAAGCGCAGGGAGCGCAAGCTTGCCAAGGCCAGAAAGGCACAGTAGATGAGCAACGGTGTTGACGCTGTATGGAACTTTGTCGGTTTTGGCCGCACATTCACTAGCTGCACGATTAACTACTCACAAGCTCCGATTGGAGTTGGTATGCAAAACGGCGTTTGGGTAAAGGAAACCCGCAGCTATGCATTTTGGCAGTGGCCATAGACGACAGTCTAGACCCTGGATAATGGAGGGGGGCAGGTGTATGTGTAAATAGGAGCTGGGTCTTATAGAATATTTACCTAATAATTATCACGGTCGTTTTGATGCAGTTCGTTTGTTCAGACTTTGCCGCTAGTGAGGGTGAGATTGTTTCTTATTGACGGTTGCCTAAATTGACTAGTAGCGCTCACCTGCTCAAGCGGAAGAATAGCGATGAGTGACAGAAACCCCTGGTGAAGGCGCGGGTGCTTGGCTTGGCATGGCGAGGACTGGCGCGGCGAGGGACGTCGCGCGTCGGCGTTGGAGCTTCATCAACTTTCTTTGACCAGCTCGCAGCGCGCAACCACCACGACACCAAATCCCCAATCCTCGGCGCACTCACACGACGCCATGAGTTCCGGACGGCCAGTGGTCCATCAGGACTACATTGCAAAAATCAGATACTCGAATGCGCTCCCTCCTCCGCCTTGTCCACCGAAGCTGCTAGACATTCCCAATACTGGTCTTTCGAGCGGGCAATACACGTCGGCCGGCTTTGCATCGCGGCTTGCGCGAGAGCAGTCGCTGAACATTGAGGCGGATGCTGAGCTGGGCATGCCCATCGACCTGGTGGGTATCCCCAAAGTGTTCGACGGAGACGAGTCTGGTAGGACCACGCCTGTAGCGCAACCGTATTCCACAAGCTCACGCGTCGTATAGCTATTCAGGCCATGCCTCACCCGCCGCCGCTCAGTGCAGCAGACAGGGCACTGATGCGACCGCCGCATGCGCTTGGCAAGGCCGTCGCCAGTGCCACAGGCGCCACTTTCTTGCGACGAACCGAGTACGTCACCTCAAGCACAACGGGTGGCTCCAAGTTCGAGTCCAGTAACTCGTCCAACACAATGCGTCTGCGGAGAAAGCGAAAGACGGTCGAGGCATCCTTGGACGACCCCACAAACATAGCGAGACACATCCTCAAGGGCTTCAATATTGCCTACCCAGCAGATGCGTACAATGGACAGGACAACGCAGAGAACCTTAGGGCGGCAGAATCAACGCCCGAGGAGCGGATAGCTTGGAACAAACCCAGGCACCCCAGGAACCCCAACTTGAAGCTGCTCGACTCGTACCCACTCCTCCCAGATTGGGATGCGACGCCAGACACTGGCGGTTACATGGTCTTCAAGTTCAACGCGCCACCCGTCAATAACCCACTCGATTCCTCATATGACCCGCGTCTCGATGTCGCCTTGCTCCGTCCAGCAGGTCAGACCATCCAAGACCAAGCAAAGTACCTCGAAGACCAGGAGGCACACAAGCTCGATCCGACCGTACCACCACCCATTGCACGCTGGCAATTCGAGTTCTTTCTACCTTCGGACAAGAACAAGGTGCGTGGCATCAAGCGCAACTTTACAACCTACGACCCCACAAACGAGGACGACATCGATTTCGACATTGCAGAAGACGACGATGGCCAGCCCCGCAAGTGCTTCAAGTACGATAACATTCGCACATACGAGACGTCGCAGCAAGTCGGTGACCCTAGCGATACTTACGGCGATGCTGTTGCACTCGCTCTACATGACCCAGAGAAGCACGAGAGTGAGCACCTACGCGACACAAAGTTGCAAAAGGCAGCTTACTTCTACCCCATTACCCAGAGGACTATCCTGAGGCCCAGGAGGCCGGGCCGCCTTGACATGGTTGAGGAACAGCCCAAGGTGGATATCATTGAAGCGGCTGGTAAAGACCCCGAGTCGATGGACCGAAGGGAGGAGTTTAGGAAGAGGGCTGAGGCGGTTGAGGTATGAAGATGCTAGCAAAAGGTGTATTAGACGGACCAGAAATTTATTGTGGAAAGAAAAATTGGCATTACTCCATCAGCGTCGGCGTTTGAGGGGACGAGCAAAGGGAAATCTACAACATATGCGTACGGCCAGAGGGAACTGCATGGGGCAATGTGGTCTATTCTTTTTTTTTTCTTCTTCTTCTTTCTATTCTCATCTTGATCTTTCTAGAAAGGATATTTATCAATGGAGAGGAGAAGGAAAAAAAATACAATGTGTTTAATTGTAACTGTTTTCTGTGCTGTTTTGAGGGTAGTTGTGGCTGGGGTACTCATGGGGGTTGGTTGACGTTTTGCAAAAGTTTTGGAGAGAAAAAAAAAGTAGTGAGATAGAGGTAGTACGTAGCAGTAGTAGTAGTGATTTCAACGCTCACAGCATACCAGGAAAGAAAGGAGTCCAGTTTGCCTCTTGTGAAACTTCCGTTATCCCGTGGCCATGTGCACTCATCTCTTGGCAGTATATACAAGGACGAGTTCTACATCGCCGCCCCGTTGTCATGATAATAACCTGAACAAAAAAAAACAGGATAGATGTACACATACGTACTACCAACCTGATAACTGTACCACATCATAACATAAATACAGTCATGCAATAAAAAATAAAAAAATCACTTCCATCACGTACACATCTATATATATATAAGATCACTGGCCTGTATTTAACTGCTTAGCCTTCAACTCCTTGCCACCCAACTCGTGAGCAAGGGCATTCAAAGGCATCTCTACTTTGTAATGCGCATCGACTTCGTACGCCATTTCCGGTTGCTTTACTCCTTCTCCGCCAAGTTCAACTGGACCGTCGGCTTTTTGCGGTGCCAGAAGAAGAAGAAGAAATAGAAGAAGAAGGCAAAGCCGAAGTAAATGTAATGGTGAAAGTAGTACTGCCTGTGCCCATGAAAGCCCATGACAGCTCATCTTTAACCTTGCCGAACTAGATACACACACACACACAGAGAGAGAGAGAGGCTGAGCTCTCATAACAGAAACATACCTGGTCTAGATGGCAGACAACCTGGAGCTCCGACGAGTTGCGGCTATGACAGCTTCGAGATTGGGTTGAACAGCTCAAAGGGTGATGTTACTAGCGCAATTAGTGCAACCAACGCCGCTACTGCTGCCCAAAGCTGGGCGGGTTATTTTTATTGAATACAATCACTCTGACGATGGAATCTCTAACATGAATACATGCTTTGTTCTATGTCTAAGCCTTGTAGCCTCATATCGCATGGCCACCATATATTCCTCTACTAAACACCAAAATGCACTTGGTTGTCCAAACAGCCTCCCAGTCTAAGTGTGTCGAATCGATCCGAATTTCTTACTATTCTTGGGTAATGTCCAACGCCGGCGACGGCAAATTCGTAGGGCTGATGTCCTTCAACTCCGAACCTTCTAGAGTCGGGCTGGAAATCTCCCCGTTCGAATCTGCAATTGGTAAAATCTCTGCTCCCTTTGCTCGCTCTTCTGCTCTACCCCTCTCTTCACTCTCGGTCATGTTGTGTTCCTTGCCCTTGCTGTTGCTTCGCTCGAAAGCCTCGGGTACTTTTTCGCTGAGGTCGATGGCGACAAAAGACTTGGGAAGTTTTACGCTGGCCGATATTAGCAAGAATACGAGTAAAGTAGATTGTTGAGTAAGCCTACGTATGAAACTTGGCACGTAGAGTCTCCAGGACTTCTTTCCAGTCTTGATGGTGGGTGAGACTGCGACGTGGAGCGAAACCAATCATGTGCCGTGAGTCAAGTTGCCTATATATCAATGTTAGCCGCTGGACCAAATCAAGAGGGGAAACCAAGACTTACACATCAAGTGGAGCAAATGCGTGACAGCCTGGTGACAGCGTTATACGGATGCTGTAGTTGAAAGTATGAGGCTTGTCGTCGATACTAGCATTCTCTGATTCGTAAAGCTCAAAGTTGATCTGCGATAGGTAATCGAGCTCTGGGATTGCGTTACGTTCAATCTTCGTCTGGATCCCACCTTCTATTATGCAGTTGAGCAGCGTGTAAATGTGCGATTCTTTGGTGAAGTAGAAGAAACACTTGGGCATGTCAGACGCCTGTAGCTCTTCAAGATCTCCAACGATTTCTTTGAGTAGCGGAAGCGATGTAAGCAAGCCAATCTCTAGCTTCTCTTCGCTTTTGATACCATACTCTTGTGGACCAATGTAGTCGAAGAGAACCTTGCAGAGATGGTACATCTCACGCAGTTTGACAAGTCGCGCGTCAGTCTGTGCTTTGGAGGCTGCAGTTCCGAGACCGGAATAGAGCTTGAAGTACGACTCGTGAGCATAAGACGGTGGCGCTGGGGCCTTTATGGCTACCTCGGACCTGCGCCTAAAGCCCATACGATGAGAGAGGCTACCACGTTCGATCTTTTCTGCTTGATCCTTTGCATCTGCTTTCTGTTGGGCATCTGACGGGGTCGGGCCAAGTTGTATCGATTTGACAGACCGATTATCAGGTGTTGTCTGCTTTGAAGTTCCGTCTACAATAGATTCTTCGTCTATGAATGTGGCATCCGGGGTAAAAACCCACTCTAAGAAGGCACGATTGTGCAGGGCATCAAACTTCATCGTGTCGTATAGCTCGGATATCTTGCTAGGGTCGACCTTGTCGGCATCACCGAATTCTTTAAATAGCTTTTCCCAACGCTCCTTGAATAGCTCGGGGCCCTCGTTGCAACACCAACGCGACTGAATGTGGTTGACGTTGGTGTATTGAGACTGTCCTGGCGTCTGTGCTCCCGAGGGCGGAGAAGCGAGTGCAGCCAGCGATGAGATGGCTTCCGATTCGATTTTCTTGAAGTTTTGGTTCATGACGCGCTGATGAAATTTCATCAGGTCTACCACTTGTCTAACGACAAGATATGGCTCTGGCACGTCCTTTGGCCATGCGAACTGTGGTGGAGCTTTATCGCCAGCGCGCAGCAACGTCTTGAGCTTCTTCTTGACCTTGTCCATGACATCCTTTGCCGCATTAGAGTCATCTAGTAGATCTTTACGAACCTGAATGTGTTCGGAGGGATATTGGTCCTTGTCAAGGAACGAAGCACCAAAGATTTGGGCACTCGTAGTTACTCGTCGTTCTGAGCTGCTGAAGATGTGCACGTCGTCAAGCACATCTCTGTTCATCAACAAGAGGTCGTTCCGGAAGTTTGCGCCCATGTCTTGGGTCTGGTGCCGCGCGGAGTGTGTTGGCTCGCCACCCCACTTGATGATGAGCTGTAACTTGTCTAGAACCATATTGTTATCTTGCGCAGTGATGCGAGACAGCGTGACCCCAGACATGGAATCACTTCTGTTCTTGAGGAGCTCTGGTTGTTCGTCTTCAGTGACTCCTGCAGTGGTTGCGTCTTTGGCATCGGTAGCTGTCAACTCCGACTTTTGCGTCTCAGGTACCTCTTCGGGGACCTCTTCTGGCAGCGTCTCTCCCGGTTGCAACTCTTCCTTTCTCCTCTTACGGAACATTGGCTTAATCTGGACCTTGGTGCCAGGCCAAGCGCCCTTTTTGTTCAGATACAGTTGCAGCTCTCGCAACTTCTTCGGGTCTTCCAGGTTCTCGTCCATTGCCACTTTGACTGCATCACTAACACTTTCCAACGCTGCCTCACCAATCAATAGTACTTCAGCTTGATGTCCCTTGAGTAGATCAACAAATGGCTTGGAGTGAAATGTGTACTTGAACTTTTGCTTCGGAGTGCGATCGGCATGGCGAATGACTGAAACGACGCCCTTGAGCTTCCATTGTGCTGCAGTCGCTGGAGGAGGTACATTCACATGATCATCTGACGCCGACTTTTCATGTTCAAGTTCCAGGTCATCTTCATCGAATGCAGATGGAAGCGACATCTCAGGCTCAGATGCTGGGCCTTCAGGTGTCGATGTAGATGTGGTCGTGGTTGTCGGAGTATCCGCCATCGCGGCAAGATTGGCCTTTTCGATACTGGGCGAAGCTGCAACAGGCGTTGTACTCATTGATGCCTCAGGGGAAGAGGGCATGGTACTGGATTGTCGGATATGCGGTAGGTGGGCTTGAACATGGCCCCCTACCTTTGACATACTAGGACTCTTGAAGAGCTTTCCGAGAGACTTGCGGTGAATCGAATGACTCTTGACTGGAATACCAGGAGCGGTATCTGTAGTGGCTTGCGCATCGACGGCGGCGTGCTGTGCGGCATCCTTGCGTTGCTTACGAGCAATCTCCTTGAGAAACATGTCTTTCAAGATGTTTGCTGCCTTGTCGTAGTAATCGCCATTGTCTTTTACAAAACTCCATCCGTTTACGTCGATGACATAGCTCTGTTCTCCAGTACGAAGTAGATCGAATCCACACACTCGTTGGCCAAATCCCTCTGAGATTTTGGCTGCTATAGCCGCTTCGGACTCACTCAATTTGGTCACATAACGGACTTCCTTACCGCTGGGGTTCCGCTTAACGAGGCCATCGACGACGGGCGACTTCCTGGTTTCTGCATGGCAGAAAGTTGGGCCAACAGTATATGCTTTGACGTCTTCCGAGTTCTCTACTTGCAGGAACTGTTCGTAGATGTAGCTGCCTGTTGGTTCGAGGATGGCTCGTGGTACTTCGAGGGTATCGTCCTTTTCTGAGCTCTTGTTGTTGATCTTTCGGAACAGTCGCCGTCCGCCACCCCCGTCCTTCTTGTGGAAGTAGATGTGGATGTTGTGATCTTCACCGCTGACCGGCTTTTCCACAAACGGCTTTGTGAGGGTGACGCCGTCGACGCAAATGGTGTTGCCGTCATCGATGAGCTCAACTTTCTTTGGTGCCGGGGAGCCGCCGCCTGTGCCATCCTCGGGCCCCTCGAGCTTCAGTCCCGTTCGATCGTACAAAGCTTTGGCAAACTCGGCCGATGGCAGCTTCGGACCGCCATCTCGACTCACATCAATGCGCTTTGGGGTAGGCACATTAAGCTTGTCTAGTATGCCTAGACATAGGCGACGATCCCACAGCACCTGTTGCATGGGCAGGTCGTTTACACAGAAAGGCTTACGCAGTTTGGTGTAGGCAATTGCCTTGTCCAGAGGGAAGCCATCTGAGAAGAAGGATATGAGGAAGTCGCAAACAGGCCAATTCTCCACGGCCTCGTCCAGGATGATCTTGTCGCCAAAGATCTTGACTTCAAACTCGTCGACCAGCTTGCCAAAGATGTTGCGCGCGGGCTTGCTGCGTGCCTTTGACTCTAGAGCGCATACGCCGATTATACCCTTGGTCTGCTTCTTCTCGCGCATATCTCTGCTTGCCGGGCTGCTGCTGGTGGCTGTGCTTCCGCTGATGCGCCTCTGGGCTGTTCGGCTTCGCGAGCGGCGGTGCTGGGGTACCACGTGCAGAGGTGGGTGTCCAAGCTGGGGAGAGGCGGGGTGGACGGGGGCGGCATTGGGGCTTGTGCCTGGCTGATTGTGGTTTGCTGGTTGATCGGGGGGGAAGAGCATTTGCGTCGGCGACGCCTTGGTGCCGAGACTGCCATTCTGGCTCGACGTGGTGACGGAGAGCGACGTGGTTGCCGTCGTGGTGCCGTGCGGGTTCTCCATTCTCACTGTGCAGAGTCAGCATGCGAGCGGATGCATGTGCATGTGAAAAGGATGGAAGTGCATTGTCGGACGCATGACGTACCCTCGGCTTCTGAGCCTGCCACCGAGCTTCTTCCACTCCAACTGTAGGCTCTGTTGGATATGGCCGACACAAATGACGAGACGGACAATCGCTTGGATTCTACCGCTGCAGTACCGACGTCAGGTCGCGCATGTCGGTAGGATTCCGGCAACAGCAGAGGATTTACTGGGGCGCTTGCAAGACTGCCCCGGGTACTCTCTAGCGTTGGCGTGGCATCGGCCTCGTCGATGGCTGAGCCAGACCAGACGGATCCAAAGTATTCAATCAGACTGCTATCAGATGCCTTGGAGGCGCGGCGGACGGGCAAGCTCTGTCGGATTGCCTTTGCGCCCAGAGGAGGGAGCGACACACTTGCACGCTCGACCGAGGCGATGCCCGTCTCAGCCTCACTTGACCTGGCCTTCTGTCCCGCCACGGATGTGCCGCTCGCAGTCGTGAGGTGTTGCCATGAAAGCGTGCTGTCAGAACTCGCCGTGCGGGTGAGAGGTGGCTCCATGCTACGTCTTGAACCCCTGCCTTCGCGGGGTTTATGTTGGACGGATTCGTTGCTTTTCCCACAACCGAGGACCTGACACAATGGCGACTTGACGACGGGGGATCTTGTCACAGCTTCTCCGCTTGCTGGACGCACAGTAAGAGAGAATGCTCCTGCCGCGGCACGAAGTCTAGGGTTGTATATCAAACATCACGAACAGTACGTCACTGAGCCAGACTTGGCGGCATGCTCCAACGCCATCATCTCAATGGACAAGCTTCATCCGTCGCATGCATATGCTGTCCACTTTGGGCCCGGCACCAACCCTAAGGTGCGCCACGTGTGCATAGTATATCGGACCGGAAGCCCTGCGCTCAGCTTCGAAGCGCGCGTGGAGAGCGCAAGCCAAATCGATCCATGTCCATCGACGACGCGTCAAGAAGGTGCAGCAGATGCGGTGAAGGAATAGGGCGCTCTTCAACATGTTGCACGGGGGGAGAGGAGGAGGTGTCACAAGTAGATCTGAGGAAGCGGTGTGGGCTCTGTAATGCATCGTTTGAGTTTAGGTACCATTTCACCTCGTCCAAGGCCGGAGAGGTCCAGAGGGCCAGGAACCCTGCGTCGATCTCTTGGCGCCGACTGCAGGCGGAGACGATCTAATCTAATCTCATCTCCGCAAAAATTTGGTGAGAACCATCACCAGCACATGTTTGCGCCCCGTCGTTCGTTCCCACCCAATTGAACTTCAACATGGCAGGTCCCACGATGCCTGACCGTGCCGTCACTGGCCCAGTGAGCAAGCGCCAAAAAACAGAGAGCAACGGTAAAGAAGGCTCGGCGCCACTTGTTCGCCAGTCCAAGATATTCGCGCCCTTCAGAGTAAGCTCCAGTGCCATCGTAAAGGCTTTTTTTTGGTGTGCACACGACTAACCCCAACATCAGACAGTAGGCCTTGTATCGCCGACTGGCGTTCCTTTCACGTCGCTTCCGCTCGGAAAGACTACCTTCCAAATCACAACCTCGGTCGGGCGCTCCCTCCAGACATACGATCTCAAGCGTGGTCTCAACCTCGTCTTCATAACGCGCCCGCAGACGCCCGAAGACATCACCGCAACGCTAGCATGGAAGAAGGTTGTGTTTGCAGCCTGGTCTGGCCCAAAGAACAAATCTCAGCGTGGCGTATGGGTTTTCCAGCGCGGAAAAAAGGTTGGGGAGCTCGAGCTGCCTCGCGGTAGCGTTGAGCGCATTACAAAACTGGTCGTCCTTGGCGAATGGATTGTGGCATGCGGCAGCACCAAGATTGAAGTTTGGAGAACCGCGACTTTGGAGCACTACACTACTCTCCAGGGCGCCTCGGCCAGTGCACTTTCGGGCTGCATCTGCAACATGCCCACCTATCTCAATAAAATCTTTGTCGGCCGAAAAGATGGATCAGTTGAGATATGGAATATCAGCACTGGAAAGCTACTGTACACACTTCTCCCACCCGCCGCAGACTTTGGCTCTGTGACTGCCCTGCAGCCGACGCCAGCCCTGTCGCTCCTCGCCATTGCATACGAATCGGGTCCGATTACGGTACATGATATACGTGCGGATAAAGAGGTGATGCGCTTGAACACAGGTGGCTCGCAGAAGCATCCGGTAACTTCCATCTCCTTCAGGACTGATGGTCTAGGTGCTGGCAATGATGGTCGCGAAGATGGTGTCATGGCCACGGCTAGCAGCGACAGCGGTGACATTGCATTCTGGGATCTCAACAAGGGTGGTCGCAAGACGGGTACCTTGCGAGGAGCTCATAGCCCACCCCCGTCTGCGAGTGGTGGTATCGGTGGAGGCATTAGCAAGATCGAGTTCCTGGCTGGACAGGCAGTTATTGTATCAAGTGGCTTGGACAACGCGCTGAAGAGCTGGATCTTTGACGAAACCCCCTTCTCGCCCGTGCCACGCATCCTGCATTCTCGTAGTGGACATGCTGCGCCCGTCTCGACCCTCCGCTTCCTCCCTTCCAACTCGGATGGCTCTGATGATCTTGGCAAATGGCTCCTTAGCGCAAGCAAAGACCGTAGTCTATGGGGCTGGAGTCTGCGACGAGATGGACAGAGTACGGAGCTCAGCCAGGGTGCCATACAGAAGAAGGCAAAGAAGATGGGCCTATTGACCGGAAACGCTGACCTGTCGAAACGTCATATTAGCTTGGAAAATCTGAAAGCTCCCGCCATTACCTGCATGGCTTGTTCTCTCAATCGCGACGGTGGTGTGGGTGCTATGCCTGGCGTGTCTGGCATCTGGAACAACTCATCCAAAGTCAAAGGACAGGCTAAGAAAGCCACAGAGGTCAACACGACCGGATGGGAAAGCATTGTTACCGGACACGCGGGTGATAACAAGGCAAGAACCTGGTTCTGGGGTCGCAAACGAGCGGGAAGGTGGGCCTTCGATACAGGCGACGGAACCGAGGTCAAGAGTGTCGCAGTCTCAGCTTGTGGTACTTTTGCTTTGATTGGCTCTGCTGGAGGCTCCATTGACATGTACAACCTTCAATCTGGCCAGTTCCGACGAAGATTTCCCGCTCGACTCACTCCGTTGGAGGCAAAGCGGTACAGACTGCAACAATTGCAGGCCCAGGACGCTCTGGACGTGACCGATGATTCTCCACGCAAGTATGCAAAGGGAGAAGGTAGGCACAAGGGTGCCATCACTGGACTTGCTGTGGATGGCCTCAATCGCACACTTATAAGTTGCTCCGATGATGGCAAAGTGAAGGTGAGCAAAGCAATCTCTTCGGCTGGGTAATACTGACATTCGACAAAGTTCTGGGACTTTGCTACAGGCATCCTACTCCACGAAACCGATTGGTATCCTATGACAAAGATACTTGGCCTGCGCTATCATAGAAACAGTGACTTGATAGCGTTGAGCTGTGATGATAGCTCCATTCGTGTACTGGATATTACGACTAAGAAGCTTATTCGAGAGCTCTGGACATCTCGATCCCATGCTGAGCTGCAGACACTCGACTACACGTTTTCGAGCGATGGTCGATGGATCATCTCTGCTGCCTCGGACGCTACTGTCAGGGTCTGGGATTTACCCACTGGTCACCTCATCGACGCAATGAGGCTACCAAGAAAATGCAACACCATGGCCTTTTCACCTTCCGGCGAGTTTCTCGCCACTGGTCTCGAAGGCGAGGTCGGTGTGCACATCTGGACGAACCGAACACTCTTCACACACGTGTCGACACGCCAGATAACGGAAGAAGACATCATTACAGTCAGCGCACCCACGGCATCCGGTGAAGGTGGTGTCGCTATTGTCGAAGCAGCCACCGAAGAGCAGCCAGAAGACGCCGATGGTGATGAGATTACCGTTCCAGTCATGGATCAACTCAGCGACAACATCACCACTCTCAGCCTGGTTCCGAAGTCTCGCTGGCAAACGTTGTTGCACCTCGATGTGATTCGTGCTCGTAACAAGCCCAAAGAAGCTCCCAAGGCGCCCGAGAAGGCGCCATTCTTCCTACCATCCGTTGGCCAAACCCAGATACAAGGAGCAGAGAGTGGTGCCCTTACGTCACTCGATCAAGATTCAAAGTCTCGCATATCCAGCTCCGCGCTTGCTTCGCGTTCTAGCGCCGCCACAGCTACCGATGAGTTCAGCCGCCACCTTGCGCATGCAGCCGAAACCGCCGAATATTCGCCTCTCCTATCTCACCTCTCTTCGCTTCCACCTTCTGCCGCCGATATCGCAATCCGTACCCTTGACACTACGGAGCCATACACGGAGCTACGCACGTTCACCGAGGCGCTCACGGCAAGGTTGAAAGAACGTCGAGACTACGAGCTTGTACAGGCTTGGATGAGTGTTTTCTTACGACTCCATGGGGATATTGTTGTCAAAGATGCCGAACTAGTAGGGCAGTTGAGGAAATGGCAAGAGGAGGCAAAGAGGGAAAGAGAAAGGGTGGGCGGACTTGTTGGGTATAGCGTGGGTGTTGTCGGATGGGTTAGGAGTGCAAGGTGAGCCCCGGAAGGTTTACGCTTACCACACGAGCTGCTTTTCGGGGTCGCCGTCACTCCCTCGATATGTGTGGTAACACAAAACAGAAGTGTCAGTGTTACCTGCTCATTCCTGGCATGGGAATCTCCGATGCTCGTCGATTTCGCTTTCGAATCAAATCTCAGACCTGCATTACTGCATTACTACACCGGCGCTATGTTTCCCACATTGGTATCCATGGTTTTGACGCTCGGTCGTGCCTTCCCTTGTGGCAGCCACCGATTAACATTTAGGGTAGGATTTCGGCACGTGCCCATTGACATGCGAATCAAAGCGAACGTATCTTGCTACGCCTTTGAGGTAGCTTTCAAGCCTGCATTTCCGTACCAAGACATATCCTATCATGGACTTGGTCGTCGAGTCCGCATGTTACGGTCTTGACGCTCGGCCGTCCCTTCCTTATCCCCTCAGAAACAAGCCACGATTACGGTTAGCACGGCGATCCAGCTCCAAGCTCTCGGGTTAAAGAGCATTCCCTCGCAACTACAAACTTCTCTTTTCGCATCGCATATCTTGTTTTGCCAATCGCGTTATTTCTGAGCAATGGTTATCTTGTCGTGTTCCATCCTTACCCCTACAGTAGCTCCACACCGTGCCACTAATCCACGATGCTTGCACAACAGGCCAAGCGAATGGATACCACTCGCGCTGACCGAGCATCTCCATCCAGAAAGCGTGAAAGATTTACAACAGCTTTCATGTTTATCGACTCCAGCAACGGCGGTGTCAATGCGAAACCAGACAAGGTCGTCAGATCCTTCGTCATGAAGTCAGCCCGCAACAAGAAGTCTTGGAGTACAAGACCGAAGAGCCCAAAATCAGAATCGAATTTGAATTCCAAGGCCAGCCGAGGGTCATCATGTCGGACTGGTACTTGCAATGCACAACCTCAAGCTAACGACCCCCATCAACTGGGATACGACTCACCTCTGACGCCCGTGAAAAAGTGGACAGTTGCATCGTCGCGTAGCAGCAGGAGTAACAGCGTATTCTCCAGTAATAGCAGTAGTTGGACCGGTAGTGGTCCAGTTTCAACACACACCAGTCCATGTGCAGAGAACAGGCACACGAACAATGCCGTCAGTTTCCCAAGTGCAAAACAACCATCACCGCCAAGCCGTGGTAGCCTTTTCATACGCTCACTGGGGTCATTCGACTGCCTAGCAGTGCAACTAGATATCAACACCAAGTATCTGCTCCATCGGTGTAAGTTGAATCACAAGCGCATGCTTGGTTGTCATTAATAAGATGAACAGTTGTAGAAGCAACCGCACCACGCCTGTTACCCGTTGATCCTTATGGATCCTCAGAAGCAGCAGCCACAGGATGGATTGCCGCCTGTATTCAGAGCCCCATTGGAGCTCCTTTCATCTACGCAGCACTTACCTCGGCATCCCGAGCTACGAAGCTCGACCCAGAAGCCTATAAATGGCGCGCCATTTCCGAAGTCAACATGCTACTTACCGATCCGAGCAAAAACATCGATGATACAACTATCGCCACTGTGCTCATACTACTTGCGCTAGAGGAAGCAGACCTTGCAGACCCCAGGAGGAAGGGAGACGATAGAAAGTGTAGCGTGAGTGTGAGCAATGCCCATCTCAGTGGGTTGAGGACGATGATAGTGCAGAGAGGTGGACTTGTTGCACTGAGTGGAAATCGGTGTTTGCAGGTGTTCATTCTCATGTAAGTTCGTCTCAGAGGATCTTCAGTTCTCGCATGTTGCTTTCGCTCCTTGTTTTCCTCTAACTCATCTCCTAGTGAGAAGCTGCTAACAGACCCCCTAGGCACAGCATCGCTCAATCAATCACAACATTCAAGCAACCCTACGCGGTTCTCACCAATGCCAACGGACAGATAGAAGATTACATCGCTGTCTCGCTCCATTCACCCCATTCTTTAACACACATGCTACGGCAATTTCACAGTCTTGATATTGATTGTGGGCTATTGAAAATTATCTCTACAGCTGCAGTCTTCACTTCTGATCTTACGAGCTGGTACGACACCGGAAATTGTCCAGTTGACTCCTTGGATCTACAAAAGCATGCGAGCCTCTTGCTGTATAAACTCTTCAACTGGTATGATTGCAGCCAGTACGGTCGAAACCAGGACGATACTCCACATTCGACTGTCAGTGAGAGCATTTGTCTCGCACTTGTGATTTTCATAGTCATCGCCACAGAGCCGAACACACAGCCCCTTGGTTGCTGTCTCTCGCCAGCTACCATAAAGCTCCATGCCACATTACAGCGCACACCCATCTACACATGGTCCGGTGCTCCAGACGTCTTGTTTTGGACACTCACAATTGGTGCCCTAGGCGCAAAAAGCATGACCAAAGGCTTCCGAGCAAGTTGTAGTCAGAGTATATTGCCATATTTCACACGGTCCTGTCACAACATTATTGGTTCATGCGCAATACTATCCGGAGATCAGATGCTCGAACGTGTGAAAAGCTGTCCATGGGTACCTTGTGTCTTTGACAAGAGAGTCAAGAAACTATGGACAAGTATGGGGCTTTTCAAGACAGCAGGATTCGATGTAGAAGACACGAGCACAAGCAGTGAGGAGGAGCGCGAGCAAATCGACGGTGAGTATGCAGTGGGCCAAAGTACAGCCGTGAGATTTTTCGGCGGGAATGACCAGGGGAGGAAGAGTGCGGTAGGATGGTAGAATAACAACTCAGACACTTACCTGCGAACACGCACTTTCTTGTCTCAAACACCCAGAAGACATGGCAAATCAATGCTCGATGCAACAAGACCTGCTAAACGCATTCCCCTCGTATCTCACCACTGTCTTCCATCATCATAGGTAGCCCGGGCATCATCTTCACCCTCTCACTCCCCAAATTTAGATAGACAGTTGACAGGGCGCTATGTGGCTTGAAACCCCCTTTTGCACGACGTAATGCGTAGGCTGGGTGTGTGGAGCCGTATTCCTCAGTGTAGACTTCATAGTTTATTGGTGGAAGAGTGCTTGCTTTCCTGGATGAAGATGTTGAAGCAGAAGAAGCCAGGGTGCTGTTGGGTTGGCATACGTGAGGTTCCTTGGTGTTCTTCTGGCCCTGGGCTTGGGGTTGAGTTGTAGACGAAATAGACGCATCAAACATGTTAGTCGTGATATCCAAACTGCACATTCCCTGTATAAAACAGGCTTTCCGGATAGCTGTTACTGCGTGTTGTTGGTTGTATATCGTTGCGTCTTGTTGTGTATCGTTTACTTTGGCCTGACCTGACCTGACCTGATCTGACCTAACTGCCTCCTCGCCACTCAGCTGGGCACAGAGACGCTCTTATATCTCAAGGAAGGAACAAGAATACACAATGTCAATCTGCAAAAAACAGAGTCCAGGAGACAGGCCTGCGTCGTCCAGTACCTACCTTGCGAAACCCACACCCGTTCACGTTCAGCCCCCGTGACAGCCGGCTGCGAGTCAGAATGCTTGCTCTACCATCTTTGCAATACACTGTGAAGGAAGCTGTACAATGTACTGCGTATTATGATATCAACCCCCGTCTCCTCCCGAGTATGCTCAACTTGCCATCTTTCATCCTCGCTTCTTTCTGCAACCATCCAGATCCGCAACCAGATTCTCCTCGTGTCCTTTCTTGTTGGAGAAAAAATCCTTTTAGAAAAAAACTACGTATTACCAACTCACGCCCCTGGGGTACAGTGATTGGAACGAC
>Ga0265797_10005835_pt1 | contig 17782 bp, 13 predicted proteins | sample P2T30metagenome_FD_192433 | JGI IMG/M metagenome (GOLD analysis project Ga0265797, IMG submission 192433) | Plant litter microbial communities from East Loma Ridge, Irvine, California - P2 T30 | ecosystem: Environmental > Terrestrial > Plant litter > Unclassified | place: USA: California...
GCGGCGACCTACCCGAAATCCCACACCTACCCCAACTCCTCTACGATGGCCAGCAGATCGATCTCGTAAACGTTTCTACCATAGCAAAGGCATATGCAGATAGCTTCCGCGAAGAGATTGGTGGCTGTACGATTCCCAAAGGCAAGCATAAGAAGATGACTGCGGGCGAGGCAGGGGATCTATTTTGCTACGGGGACGAAGATGCGAGCGATTGGGAGGATGACGAGACACGGGAGGTGGAATTGTTCCATGCGCCAATCGATGACCAGTTGGAGAAGCTCATAGACGAAGCGCTGCCCAGTGCGGCCACATCTACCAGGCAGAAGACAATCACGCGCCCTACTGCCGTGGCTGAGGACATATAATACTTGGTTCGCCCTTTTTTTCTTTTGTATATAGTACGAGCTTATCCAACGAATGATTGGGATTTTGAACTTCCTTGGAATCCCGACGCGGCTTTTGAGTTCATAATCGGCACGTGACGGTGCTAGACGAAAAGCGGGGCTTAGCGTGAAGCAGCCCACGCTAGTCCTGCTTTGGTGATGACGCCGATAGCGTAGCGTAGGTAAATTTTGGACTTGGTGGAGAATCTTCAATTACTACAGGAGGCAACTCCAAGTGCCACCACCACCCGCCTCTTTGCGCGTTCGACCCTGCTCATTCATTTTCGGCGTTGTATTCCTGCTGTCTCATTCTGGTGTTGCAGCATCCTGTTTCTCTCTCTCTCTCTCTCTTTCGTTTCTGTTTCATGCGATACCCATAGACTATTTACGACGGCATACGTGCAAGATGCTCCCGCGAGTAGCAGGACGGAAACTCCGCAGAGATGCGTTCAGGACGCCGACGACACCGAGCGACCAACTGACGCTGCCATGGCTCTGCCCCGCGCTGTCACGGACAAGATACTACGCCCTGTCGACAGCGGCAGCAACAAAAACACACACACCCGACTCGAGAAGACGACCGGGGGAAAAATTACCTGCGCTATCCTCGCGACACGAGACGCGCTCCCTCGCCACAGCAGCCGAGCTGCAACCACCGCTGTCGTCCTCGCTCCCCTTCAATCCTTTTGTCCAGGCATGGGGTCGCCAGATGCCATCGCCCGAGCTCTCGCGACTGCCGACGTGGGACGGGTCAAATCCCCTCGTCGTGCGCGACTCGTTGGTCTCGTCGCCCGCACTGCGGACTAGAGACGGTATCGGAAGTGACCCCATCGAACTGCACCAAAGCCTATACGCTTGTTTGCGTGTTGGCCGCATAGACCGGGCGGCCGTCATCATCGATCGCCTTATGACGATTTACAAGCCAGATGCCGCCGAAGTAGTGGATGCGCACAATGTCTACATGCAGACACTACTTGAGATGGGCCAGATGGACCCCCAGCCCGAGGCAATGGCAAAGGTGGAGCGTTGGTACACGACCAAGATGCTCCGGGCAGGAGTGCCGCCGAATGCGCAAACGTTTGTCACCCTCATCCGGTCGGCCATGAACTTTCTAGTCGGCAACGTGCAGGAAGACTCGATACGTGCACACATTGCCGCAGCACGCCAGCATGGCGAACACATGTTGGAGGACATCAACACATCACCCGACTTCTCCGACGAGGAATGGGACCTGCTAATCCACATGCAACCAGAATCATTTGACGAGCCCCCACCTGTCGAAGAGGTCCAACATCTCCACGTCAACACGCCCTCTGGCCGCCAGAACCTCATCGACCATGGCCTAGCGCATCCCACCCAGTCCATCAAGCCCGTCCCTCAGAAAGGCATGGGCCTCGACTCGTTGAAACATGCCCTCACAGTCTTTGACGATGCCGAACGTGTTCCATACCCACATGACATGGAGGGCACCCAAGAGGAAAAGGACCAGGCTTACGCATATGCCCGTCAGCTACAAATGGAACAAGATGGCATGGAAGCTGCTGTTAACAGGTGGAAACAGGAGGACGAGAAATTGCAGCAAATCGGAATCCATGGCGTCATGAACACCAAACCAATCCAGGCCATGATGTACGGCTGGTACAAGGCCCTCGTACCGGCGTTCAAGAAGCGCATTGAGCATGCCAAGCAGGTCTTGTCTGAGTCTGCCAAGGACATGATGCGCGAAGAAGTCAACTCATACGGCGTCTGGCTGGAGAGATGCAAACCGGAAAAGCTCGCCGCCATTACCGTTGCTCGCACCACTCAGGCCACGGTGAGAGGCAAAGGTGAAGATAACTCTGGCCTGAAGATTTCGTCGCTATCCGTTTCCATAGGCACAGAGATTCAGGACTATCTCGACGGTGAATCACAGGCCCGACGAGATGCCTTCCTCAAGAAGCAACGAAAACAGACTCGGCTAGACTTGTTCAACAAGCTGTCCAAGTCAAGCCCAGTCTCGCAGACTGAGCCACCACAAACGCAATCAGGTGGCAGCCTTGTGAGTTTTGAGAAGACCAACATACCTCTCTCTGTTCGGACCAAGCTCGGGGCTATGTGCCTGGAGAACCTCCTTCAAACTGCCACACTTACCGTGACGGCAAAAGATCCTCGGACCGGCGAGACGGTATCTCGCAGTATGGCAGCATTTCACCACCAGGTCGGCTTTCATCAGGGCAAGAAGCTTGGTTTCATAGTGCCGCACCACGATGTCCTGGCCAAGCTACGGACTGATTCTGTTCATAGCATCCACAATGTCAGACTACCTATGGTGATTGAACCCAAGTTATGGTCGAGCTTCGAAGAAGGCGGCTATTACACCATACCCCAAAAGGTAGTTCGTCAGAAGGGCGGTGATTCATCACAGCGAGCATACGCTCAGTCCGCGATAGAGAACGGCGACATGTCCAAGGTCATGGCTGGCCTCGATGTGCTCGGCCGGGTGCCTTGGCAAATCAACGCTCCTGTCTTCGATGTCATGGCACGCGCTTGGAATTCCGGTGAGAGTCTCGGATCTCTTATTGGAGAGAACGCTGTTACGGCTTTGGAGCGCCCCAAGGAGCCTCCAGCCGATGCCACATATCAAGAACGGGCAAAGTGGGGCAAAGCTTTGAAAGAATATGACAATCTCATCGGCGGTCTACACTCGCAAAGATGTTTCCAAAATTTTCAACTGGAGACCGCACGGGCATTTCTAAACGAAAAGAAAATGTACTTCCCACACAGTGTCGACTTTCGAGGTCGAGCATATCCAATTCCCCCCATACTCAACCATATCGGCTCTGATGTCGCCAGAGGTCTTCTCAAGTTTGCAAACGGTAAAGAGCTGGGCACTGTCGGTCTGCAATGGCTCAAAATCCATCTTGCTAATCTCTACGGATTCGACAAGGCTAGTCTACGAGAACGCGAACAGTTTGCCATGGATAACCTTGCCGAGATTTATGATTCAGCAAGCAATCCGTTGGATGGTCGGCGATGGTGGGTCAAGGCAGAGGACCCGTGGCAATGTTTGGCATGCTGCATAGAGCTCAAGAACGCTCTGGACTCACCCGATCCGACTCGATTTCTGTCACAACTGCCAGTCCACCAGGATGGTACATGTAACGGACTACAACATTACGCAGCCTTGGGAGGTGACCATGCCGGTGCTCGCCAGGTCAATCTCGAACCCTCGGACAGGCCGCAGGACATTTATACGGGTGTTGCTGAACTTGTCAAGGAGATGGTTACCAAAGACGCTGCCAAAGGTTCGGAGCTTGCAAAGTTTGTCGATGGTCACATTAGTCGAAAGGTCGTCAAGCGTACAGTCATGACGAACGTCTACGGAGTCACCTTTATGGGCGCGAAGGAGCAAGTACACGATGAGCTACGCAACATTTTCCCCAAGTTTGAGCCAACTGAGAAGATCAAGTCGCTTGGGAGTGTTGCTTTGTATATTGCGTACGCAATCTTTGAAGCTCTGGGCAAGATTTTCAATGGTGCTCAGGAAATCCAGTACTGGTTGGGCGAATGTGGCGAACGCATCACAACATCCATCTCTGCCGAGCAGATACAGCGGATTCATGATCGGTACAATGGCATGGACCCCGTGAAAGAGATGTATCACTCCAAGTTTGTACCACCCAAGAAGATGACAGCATCTCAGCTCAACAAGTTCAACAAGAGCATGGAAAACTTCACAACCGGTATCATCTGGACTACACCACTCAGAATGCCAATCGTACAACCCTACAGGAAGGACAGTGTCCTGAAAATCAGGACAAAGATTCAGGATATTACAGTCTCGAAAAGATCGACAAAGGATGAAGTTGACAAGCGGAAACAACTTCAAGCATTCCCTCCCAACTTTATTCACTCCCTCGATGCGAGTCACATGCTGCTATCAGCACTCAAGGCCAGCGAGATGGGTCTCGATTTTGCGGCCGTGCACGACAGTTTCTGGACGCACGCTTCTGACATCCCCAACCTGAATGTCATACTTCGTGATGCCTTTGTGCGCATGCACTCTGAGGATGTTGTCGACCGTCTGGCTGCCGAATTTTCGGCACGCTACGCAGGTGCTATGTACCGAGCGAACATCCTCGCGTCCACAGATGTTAGTCGGCAGATTGTCAGGTGGAGAGCCAACCACCGCAGGCTTTCAACCACTGGCTCTGCCCCAGGTTACCGCCAGGGTGAAGCAACATTTGAGGAGGTGGCGCTTGAGGCTAAGCGTTTGAAACTGTTGAAAAGCAAAGATCCCGAGGAAAGGAAAAAGGGCGAGAAGATGGAGACGCCAACTAGCATTTGGCTCGCCAACCAAGATCCCAAGGCACTTCACTCATATCGTCTCAGTCTTCTTGGCGAAACCAAAGACAAGGAGTCAGCGGATAGGCAGACGGCGGTTAGGGATAAGGTCTTGGGTGCCGAGGCAGATGCAGTGACGGAAGCGCTTACAACTACCGAATCCACACTAGATCTCGTTGAAGAGGACGCGGAAGACCTAGGAAAGGACCCTCAAAGCGGTGGCGTCTCTGCGAAGAAAAAGTCACCCTCTCGCGCCGCCGCCGACAAGACAATCACACAAGTCTGGATTCCTTTGACTTTCCCTCCTGTCCCCAAGAAGGGTGGCTGGGATGTCTCCCGACTCCGCGAATCACAATACTTCTTCTCATGACTCAGTCCAGCACTTCGAGGCGATGCTGAACGGGAATTCTTTGCACCAATGGATACCGCACCAATTACAGCGACCGAGAAAATCCGCCGGATCAGCGTGTTGCCTAGGCGATTGAACGAGTGTGGCTGGAAGGTCAAGATCACACGTCTCGCCTGGTGGAGGGAGGCGAATCCAGGAAGTTCGACACTTGCGGGAAGGGTGAGGAAGGAGGGCCAAAAGAGAGGAAGGAAGAAGGCAATATTTTATTGAAATTCACGATGGGATCTGAGGCGTCATTGTGTATGGTTTGAAATCTCGTTGTCTTTTGCATTGCGTGGTGTTCTGGGATTGCGGTCAGCTGCATATGTTGAACTATGTTGTAAGAAGAGGAACGATACCTCATGTATGTATATATGCTAGATACCACACCCGACTACGAGAGAATGAAAAACTTGAAATGTGGACAAATCCAAGGCAATCTCCTGGGCCAATATGAGCTGTGAAGTGCAGGGTGAAGGTAGCTCAGTTGGCCGAGCGGGGTCGTGGTAGCACAGGAAACGGCCCCCATTCCATAAGCCTGAACATTTATGTCTAGACTTGTGGTGTTCCCCTGTCTTGATTGCCTAGAGCAACTGCGCCACAATATGTTCGCAGAAGTGACCTCGGATAAGGCAAACAACATCGGTGAGCAAAAGGAGGCATTGCTGCAACGCTTATCGCAACGAATTACCCAGGATGCGCAACATGGGCTAGGTACAGTAACAGCTTATTCCCCAATCTCTACGCGAGATGCGCAGAAAACAAAGTCTAACCAAGTGCGGAGCATGCTGTGGTTGCAGGAGCTGACACCCCAATATATACCCAGAATCTCACCGGCTCATGTTGTTCATAATGAGGCTCAGAGACCCAAAGGGGGCAAGGCAACCACTTAGCAAAGAAGAGAGACACAGATACAACGCCACCGAAATCTAGTCACTGATGGTACAATAAGAGCCGAAATCTCATGCGCTGCTGGGAATCCAGCTAGAGGAGAAGAAAAATGTATGGTTTGGCTTCCTTAGTCCTACCCACATACATACCCATTTCTCTCTCTCTCTCTCTCTCCCTTTCTTACTTTCTCTTTGAAAAATAAAAATAAAGCCAAGAAAGAAATGGGCCGCATAAACATCGATCAGTGCGGCCAACGCTTCTCCGCCGACAACTCGACCGGCCGCGCGCTGCGCGCCCAATGGGGCTGGAACGGCACAGTTGCGAATATCAAACCAAACAATCTAACTCAAATTTCGCTGCCAGGCTGCCTGCACGTCTGCGGCACGGGCTACGATGCGTACGCGTGGGAAGACATATCCGGCGTCATAACTACCTGGATCCTACCCGTCATCGGCACACTGCTGCAAGCGCCGTTTGAGAGCAACGCGATGTGGCGGACGCTGCTGGCCATAACGCGGTGGGTGGGCTCGCCGATTGCGTCGCTGTCGTATGTGTTGTGGAACATCAAGGTTTCTGCGAAAGCGGCGTTGATGGTGGATATGGCGGTGCGGTATGAGGACACACCGGGGCGGGAGACGCATTTTGGGAGTATGCGGGATTCCATGTATTTGCTGCTGGTTATGAATCAGTATACGCTTACGCCGACGGCTAGGCTGAGGGAGCTGCAGAAGGAGTCGGAGGGCTTGTTGCGCATTACGCTTTTTAGCAAGGATTTGGCGCTGCTGGGGGGCAGTGGGAAGACGTTGCGGGAGAAGAGGGGGAAGTTGGCGAGAGAGGTGCGGGAGATGAGGAGGAGGGGGGCGGTGCCTGGTATGTTTATATGTTCTCCTTCTCCTTCTTCTTCTTTCTTCTACCTTTGTAGTATCCTACCCCCATTTTGTTTTCTGATTTACTGACGTTCGTTTACCTAGTATTTGTGTCCATCATGTGGTTCTTGTTCGCTTTCGCGCTTTCCATACAAGACTCGTTTGTCCACCTCGGTGCAAACTCAACAGCTCACGATCTAGCCTTGGGCTGCCTACTCGCCTGGTTCCCTATCCTCATCCTGGGCTCAATCGTCGACCGCAATCCCATTGCCGCAGAGGTGATTCGGAAAAAGCTAAGCAAGCTTGTCGACAACGTCCATCACTCACTGCGTGACAGGGAAAATCGCAATAGTTTCATTAGCACATTCAAGGACGAATCGGATTACGCAGAGTTGAAACTTTGGATCGAGAAGATTGCGAATGTGGATGAGGTCTTGTATGATCAGATGCACGACTTCTTCGTCGACTTTGCGGGCCAGGGGCGTATTCGATGGCACTATGGCGCCGCGCATGCTATTTTGTCGGATATCGAGAATTGCTACGTTGCTGACAAGGGTCGGAACTGGCTCGCCAACGAACACGAAGCACGCGCAAGTCTGGTGCTGGGCCCCATCAACGACAACGGTCTGGTATGGTTTGATATCCGTGAGTTCTGGCAGATATGGACTGCCGTTGTTATTGTTGGTGGCAGTTGTGGCGGCGCATTCACTCTGAGCTACTTCACCCCAACGGTCGGTCTTGGTTGTCGTAGCGGAGGTTACACAATCTTCTTCTGCATCTCTCTTGGTCTGATCGTCGTAGAGATGACTGTATGGCTTTTCCTCTCGGCAGTGTGTGTGGAACCGGCTTTGATCAGAAGAGCCGGCAGCCAATTACGTCGGTATTCCGTATTCGACCTAGGAGACAATTATGTGATGAGAGAATGGACCAAGCTGAGACGAAGAGCTATATGGTTTTTTAGCTCCATAGTGAGCTTTGTCTTGACCTGTATTGTAGGCGTCATATACCTGCTACTATGTCGAGAGAGGAACAGCTTTGACAACGGAATTAAAAGCGATGTAGACAAAATCAAGAGGTACTTTCTGGAAATGGGTCCGCAAAAGAAGTGGGAGATACTCTTCTTCCGTCCCGTGGAAACCTTCAACACAATGTGGCTGGTAAGCACCTCCTTTTTCTTTACCTTCTCTTCTCAACCCAGAAACTGACATGCTATTCTTACCTCAGATATACATTGTACTCGCCCAAATGCTAGGCTGGTACCGAACTTGCGAATGCATCACCAGCCGCTGGGCCGGCGGTGGCGGCTACGTCGACTTCACTGCACAAGACACCGCCGGCCCCTGGGTAAAGCCATACTGGATCGCCGGCACCGTGCTCACGGCCCTAGTAATGGGCTTCTCAATCATCTACATCACCGTCGAGTGGTGTCAACAGTCCTTTCTTTCGACAGAAAACTACGACGAAGCTATGAGGGGGCTGCGTAGGACTCGACAGTACAGATCTTGGACCTTGTTTGCACGCCAGGCTGCTCGCATTTTATCGTTCATCACGGTGCACCAGCTGGAGAGGCTGGCGATGCTGTGTGGGATTGTCAAGACACGGCAGAAGACACTGGTTTGGACAAAGGCGTGTAAAAAGGAGGCCAGATGTGTCGAGCGTACAACAAGCCAGCGTGGCCCGAGCGCACAGTATGCGACTCCTCCGACTGAACTTGAGCAGTACAGCAATAGTAATAGTAATGCTGTGTTGCTGCGTATACAGGAACCAAGGGCTGTTGTTGAGCGGACCTTATCGCCCCGGGCTTCGGACACCTTTCACAGGCGCAGTGCGAGTGATGCTTCGTCTAATCAAGTGGATAACTTACGTCTACCGCCACGGCCGAGTGAAGATTCTTCGACGCCGTTGATATGTGTTCCTTTGCAGGTGCTTAGGCAGACTGAGGGTGAAGTAGGGAGTAGTAGTGAGGAACGTGGGGATAGGAGTGAAACTGGGTTATCTGAGCAAAATCCAGTGTAGTTTCAGTATATCATACAAATAGATTGTACCTTTTTTTAGTGGGTTATAAAAATCTTTTCAGTCGTCGCAATCTTCGTTAATGTTGTTGATTATATGAGCAAGTTCATCCATCAAAGATCTCCTCTATGGAACTTGGTACGCACATTGCAGGAAAGGTTGAAGAGTCTTGGTTTAGGCCGAGGCACGAATAACCGCTGATTTCCAGAGCCTTATTGTTGAAGAGCTAACCACAAGCTCACGGCTGCCAAGGCACCCATGGAACCCACTGCCAACAGTACCATTGCGAAAGGTATCACTGGCGGACGGGCTCTGTGGCTCATCATTGCTACAATCTCGGTTTCCAATCGCTCGGCTAGCTTTTCCTTGGAAAACTCTGCTACGACACGCTCTTTGCCCCATTTGCCCATTTCCTTGAGCCTCTGCTCACCATCGCCATCCTCTAGAGCGATCCGCATGACTTCTGTCCAGTCTTGCACCTTGTTCACATCCCTTAGCCAGCCAGTTTGGCCACTGATGACGGTTTCAGTAGGACCACCTTCGTTGGCTGCTAGCACCGGTGTACCGACTAGCATGGCCTCGAGCGGCACGATGCCAAAGTGCTCGTGTAATGGAGTGTAGACTAGAAGGCGTGAGGTTGATAGAAGAGTAGCTTTGAAAGTGTTGGGGACGGAATGGAGGAAGAGAACGGATATGTCTTCGGGTACGCTTTGCGCGGTGATGACAGTCTTGGCAGTGGCATGCTTCAACTTGAGCGAGTCGGCTAGTTTGCATAGTTCGGTGTATGTGGTAACATTCTCAGCCACTCTAGGATCATATCCGCCCGCGATGACAAGGCGCTCCTGCTCGCGTTCCTGGGGCGACAGGCCAGCGAAAGCTCGGATGGCAAGTGCTACATCCTTTTTCTTCTCGAATCGGTTGATGCTGAGTAGGACCTTTTTGTTTTTCCATAGCGGCGTGAGCTGTTCTGCGGACTCGCTCACATTCGTATCTACGCAGGGATATACTACGCCAGGCTCACGGTGCTTCAGGCCAGGAAAGGCATCGCCGAATATGCCCTTGGTAAAGTTGCTGTTAACTACGATGGTGTCGCTGCAGCCGGTACTCCAGCTCTCCAGCCAATCAAAAGGCCCGCGATACAGCGTCTTAAGCAGGCCTCCCTTCTTTGCGAGCAGTTTGTCAGGGAAATGGCAGTAGAAGATGACGCGTGGGCGTGGCTGCAGCAGTCGCAAGAGCGGGATGCCAGCGCTAAGCTGGTCGACGAAGAAGGCCGAAGGCGCGAGCTGCTGAAGCTCTTGGGTAAACAAGGCGATTTGCAATATCAGGTGTACCTGGCGCAGGATGGCGCAGAGGATAGCAAAGCGGCCGAGGATGGTGGCGGGGATGATTGAGTTTCCACGCACTCGCACGTCGAGGGTTCCTTTGCGTCAGGGTCAGGGTCACATCTCAGCTGTTTGGGCACGCATGAGCGATGGGTGGCCGGAAGGTGGAGGCAGAAGAGGCTTACCATCGCGGGCCTCGTCGAAGCAGTGTTGCGGGTCGCAGTGCGATGTGAAGATGGTGACCTTGTGCCCGCGGCTCTGTAGGCCGACAGCGGCGTCGATGACGAGACGTTCAGCGCCGCCAATGCCCAGATCCGGGTGGAAGAAGACGACGTTCTGCTTCTTGTCCGACATCATATGTGCTTTGCGTTCCCCACAGCAGCGCTGCGGACTGTGGATTGATAGAAGTCGCATGTCGGAGTTCGGAGGTGCAGGCGGGCCCACCTGGCCCTTTCCGCTTTCGTCTTAGTGCCGAGGTAGGCGGGACGGGTCCAGGATGACCTCCAACGCTGCACCTGATGCGCCTCACATAACTCATGCCCATTGCACATCGTTCCAAGTCGTATCGCACACGTACATAGCCCAGCAGACAACACTGAGTGAATAAACTATATCGCACGTTTGCACCTTCCAACATGTCGGTTGCGCGGCACCCATCTTGCTCAGCACCCTAGCTCCACCACCAACCTTTCACACCCACATACACCCTCATATCAACTCCCGCCATGGGTCAGGGCTTCTCCCTAACTACCCTTTCGGCCGGCTCCGCCAACATCGACGTGCCGGAGTTGGCTGATCTGCAGTATGAGAAGTCTCTGGGAGCAGCTCGATTCATGAAAGCCGTCAGAGCCCGCCACAAGGATGGACTCGTTGTCGCTCGCGTCGTCATGAAACCATATGCTCAGTTTGATTTTCAGCATCATGTCAAACGACTACTCCGTGAGTGCCCAATGAGCATCTGATTCCCAAGACTGCTGCTGAGACGCAAACAGATGAACGCAAGGTGCTAGCAGATGTACCGAATGCTGTTGCCTATCATCGCGTCATCGAAACTGCAGCCTGTGGTTACTTGGTCCGCCAATACATCCATAGCTCTTTGTATGATCGCTTGAGGTAAGCTTTGATGATGGCTCTGGCTATGCGTCTTGCTCAACTCCAATAGTACACGCCCCTTCTTGGAAGAGATCGAGAAGAAGTGGCTGTCATTCCAGCTTCTTTGCGCTGTGCGAGACTGTCATGCCAGGAACATCTTTCATGGAGATATCAAGACCGAGAACGTCCTCGTCACTTCCTGGAACTGGCTGTACCTTGCTGATTTCTCGTCTTCGTACAAGCCAGCCCACCTACCAGAAGACAACCCTGCCGACTTCTCATTTTACTTCGATCTGTCCGGCCGTCGAACTTGTTACCTGGCGCCCGAAAGGTTCCTGGCCGCCGGACAGCAACCCGAAGGTGAAGGCGACGTCAACTGGGCCATGGATATCTTTAGTGTTGGTTGTGTCATCGCCGAACTCTTCCTTGAAGCGCCCATCTTCTCACTAAGTCAGCTGTTCAAGTACCGACAGGGCGAGTACAACCCTGAGCACTCCCATCTTAGCAAGATACAGGATGCGAATATACGAGAACTGATCCTGCACATGATTCAAGTCGATCCCAATTCAAGAATGACCGCCGAAGATTATCTCACGCACTGGAAAGGCAAGGTGTTCCCGACCTACTTCTACGGCTTTCTGCAACAGTACATGTACTCCATCACTGACCCATCTTCGGGTCGAAAACCTGTTACAACAGGCGCCGAACATCTGGGAGAGCCCGATGAACGCATAGATCAGATCTACAATGACTACGACAAGATTTCCCATCTACTTTCGACCGAGGAAGGGAAAGAGTTGACAAGACCTGATTTTTCGCCACCCAAGCCAAACGCGAAGCTCTTTCCTCTATTTGTGAATATACCAAACTACCAACACCAAGCTTCTCCCGCAAAAAGCCTCGCAATCGATGATGGTAACTTGGTGTTTCTGACTATCGTCGTTTCTTGTCTCCGAGGTACAGCGAGAGCTTCAGCCCGCGTTCGGGGATTGGAGCTACTCTTGGCCTTCTCAGAACGACTGACGGACGAAGCGAAGCTCGACAGAGTCATACCGTATGTGGCTCAGTTGCTCGTCGACAAGTCGGAGCAAGTCAAGATTGCCGCTCTACGCACGTTGACGCAAATCCTAGCCATGGTGCAGGTGGTTTCTCCCATCAACGCATACATTTTCCCAGAATATGTTCTACCAAGACTAGAGGCATATCTCCCGGACTCCTCTACCAAAGTCGGCCCCCTCGTTCGGATGCAGTACGCGTTCTGCATTGGTACGCTAGCAACTACTGCCGCCAAATATCTCGACATGATTCAGGCACTGCGCGCAGAGGGATCGTTGCCTACTGCAGACCCTGAAACCGAAGATGACATGTCTTCGTCAGCACACCAGAACCAATTCGACTCGGACCGCCGCATTCTCCTTGAAGCCTTTGAGAAGCATACAAAGGCTCTCCTCACTGACGCGGACACTTCTGTTCGTCGAGCCATGCTCCGATCTGTCTCCGACCTATGTGTCTTCTTTGGTAGTCCTAGAGCAAACGATGTTGTTCTCAGTCATCTTAACACCTATCTCAATGATCCCGATTGGATGCTCAAGTGCGCGTTTTTCGAAGGAATTGTAGGTGTCGCTGTATTTGTTGGGGGCGCCAGCCTGGAAGGGTACATTCTGCCGCTCATGGTACAAGCTCTCACGGACCCGGAAGAATTTGTGGTGGAAAAGGTGATTCGAGCGCTGTCTTCCATGGCGGAACTGGGTCTCTTCCAACGTTCGAAGATCTGGGAGCTGGTGGATATCCTCGCACGACTCACAATACATCCCAACCTCTGGATACGAGAAGCAGCTGCTGAGTTCATTTCAGCAGCGTCCAAGTATTTATCAGTGGCTGACACACACAGCATTCTGGTCAACCTCATTCGGCCATACTTGAAAGTTGTGCCCTCGGAGTTCTCTGAACTAAGGATTCTCGAGTCTTTGAAGACTCCAATGCCACGATTACTGCTGGACATGGCCTCTAACTGGGCACTACAAGCTCAAAACGGGCAATTCTGGGTTGCGGTACAACATCAGCCAACGTTTACCTTTGGATCCTCAGACGGTAGCCTGCCAACAATCTCAGGCCGCGAGTTAGACCAAAAGGCTTTACAGCGTTTGCCCAAGAATGAAGAAGATGAGCTATGGATACGGAAGCTTCGCAATGCAGGTATGACTTTGGAAGATGACTTCAAGCTTGTTGCACTGAGAGACTTTATCTGGAGAGTAAGCCATCGCCGGCGTTCCGATAACATTGCAACGCCCTCCACAAGGTTCAATAGCATCGTGACACTAAAAGACCTCAATGTCAATGCACAGACTGTGTTGTTTGACGAAGACGTCCGTCAGGTCATGGAGCAGACCCGAAAGCCGGGTGCGCCAGAGGAACATTTGCCACCTCGGACTATCAAAGATGCCTTGCTGGATGCGTCAACTACCGAAGCTGGTGGATTGTCTGATCGCATGCCGCATTTTGAGAGCCAAGCTGGACGACTGATTCGAGAAGAGAGGGGTATGACTATTCCCTCACGGTCGAAAGCATCATCTCAAGCTGACGGACACTTCGGGATGGAATCACCGCCGTCCGAACCTGAAGCACGGAGAAACTCTCTGAATGTTTTGAGAGGGCCTCGTTCCCCAGTGGGCTCAGTGGGTTCGACTGATATCTCAAGTAGTCTTCGACATCGCAATAGCGCACTAGGGCTGCTCGGCAAAGGAGAGAACAAGGCTCTGGCTGAAATTGGCACGACATCTGCGAATGCCTTTGGGAAAGTTGATGGCACCCACGTGCGTGATTCTTCTCGATCCCGACAGCCACACTCGCCACTTTCTATTGATCGGCATGAGCGAAGCCCCTTGCGGATTCGATTTCGAAACGCACACAACTACACTGGCAATGATCCAACGATACTCAAGTTCTTGGACTCCATGCTCCTCGAACGCTTCCCGACAGATGAGATTGAGTTTGGTCCGCGCATACAACCTCCCATACGAAAGCAGCCTATCCGGTTCAAAGACGCCCACCAGTCACCAGTAGGCACCCCGTGGAGACCAGAGGGTACACTAGTGGCGAGTTTCGGGGAGCACACAGCCGCGGTTACCCGGATCTTAGTATCGCCAGATCAAAGCTTTTTCATAAGTGGATCAGACGATGGCACCGTAAAGATTTGGGATACATCGCGGGTCGAGCGAAACATTACTCGACGATCTCGCCAGACCTACCGACTTGGAGAGGACGTCAAAGTTACGAGTCTGGTTTTTGTGGAACAAACCTACTCATTCGTCGCAACTGGCAGTGACGGAAGTGTTCATGTGGTGCGCGTCGACTATATTCAAAGTCAAGATGGCAGTGCCAAATTTGGTCGACCTCGACTTCTCCGTGAATACCAACTTCCGAAAGGCGACTGTGCAGTATGGTCTGAACACTACAACGGGGATAACAGGTCTGTTTTGCTGTTAGCTACAGATACTTCAAAGATCATCGCATTAGACTTGAGGACCATGGAGCTTCTCTACACCTTGAACAACCCCCTCGACCACGGAACGCCCACATGCTTCTGCGTTGACAGAAAAGCTCATTGGTTGTTGCTAGGAACATCGCACGGCGTGCTCGATCTCTGGGATCTCCGATTCAAGCTACGCCTCAAAGCCTGGGTATGCCAGGGTGCATCACCCATCCATAGACTCTACCAAGTCTTGCTACCCAAGGCGAAAAAGACCCGTCTTTACATCGCTGGTGGCAGCGATCAAGGCGAAGTTACGGTCTGGGATTTTGAAAAACACATTTGCAAAGAAGTGTATCGTACGGGGACGTGCAAGGATATCGGAACCAAGAGCACTACGCTAATCGACCTCGATGATGAGAAACCAGGTGGGATGCTAGGCCGCTTTGCAACCAGCGTTGAACCGACGGCTAGCTCCAGTGCGGATCGCGGTGTGCGCGCACTCGCTGTGCACACACAGACTACGGATGATAAGGGCGAGTCTAAACATACTTTCTTGCTTACTGCAGGCCCGGATTGGAAGGTTAGATACTGGGACACTAGTCGTGCAGAGGCTTCCATGGTGGTCAATGGGCTGGAGGCTGATGAAGCGAAACCAACGTATACAGCCTCGCAACCTAGCCCAGAGACGATTGTCGTGACGGAGCGGTTGCAACAGCCGCTGAATGTGGCGGGTAATGGGAGGGATAGTAGGGTGAGTACGTCAAGTAGGAAGGCGACAAGCAAGTCGTCGAGATCTGGGGCGATTGCCTTGCAGCAGCAGCATTTGCTGAAGAGTCATGTGGATCGTATTTTGGACGTGGCGTTGATTGAACAGCCGTATGGTATGGTTATATCTGCGGATCGATCGGGGGTTATCAACCTGTTCATGTGAGGATGGATGACAGATAGGGGGTGGTTACCATGAAAGAGCCTGAACATGAGCTACAAAATGGAGAAATTTAACCAACAAGCAGCCAGGAAGTATATAATATACAAATTACGAAATTCCACTAATCAATTCGACACATGCAGATTCCCTTCCCTTTCAAGCATGATGATCCCGTACATGTCTCTCCACAACCATACTCTTCCACCCCCCTTCTCTCCTATAGTGACTTCCACATCCTCGCACAAAACACCTCTCATGTCGGACGCCTGTCCCATGCCACGCGACATCCTCTTGTCTGAGACAAATCCCACACTCTTCGCATCCGACAGGGAGTTCCCACTGATGGTAGACGAGTTTCTGGTGGTCTGGAAACCACAGTCTACACACGGTGCACTGCTCACGCTCGAAATTTGCCTCTGCAGTGAGGGAATGGGTGCCGGTGGAGGGGTTTACAGAGTAATTGAGCGAGGCAATGGCGTGGGTGTTTGTAAGGGTAGAGAAGACTTGGACGAGGGGTTGGGCGAGGTCGCGGGAGAGGGGTTTGGCAGCGGCAGTGGCGGCGGTGGTGGTGATGTGGTTGCCAGTGGTGTTGTAGCGTACGAGGGCATTGTTGCCGATGTAATACGCCTCGTTGTCCACGGCAAAACGCAGTGTGCGTTGACGGCGGCCATGTTCTGCAGAACGGGGATGGGTGCCAATGGGGTCGGTTGAGTCGCTGCTATAATTGTTGTAGTTGTGGTCTTGGAGCCAGGTGTTGGAGTGGCGTTGGTGCAGCGCGCAACGTGATCCTCGGCCTCTGAAACAGACACCACACGTTGTGCAAGATGGCATGGTAGATATGAAGTGGGAGGTATGAGGTTTGTGACAAGGCTAGGGTTTTATCAAGTGAGGGTAGTGTTGATTGACACACCGTTGTATTATACATGTTTGACATGCCACTGCAAGACACACCAGGCTGCATATGCGCAATGGTTTGGTGGCTTGCTTGCGTTCACCGGATCGTTTACAAGATCCAATTGTAAGTCTGTCAGCAAACTAGAGGCCAATCATGGCGAGGAAGGAAATGCATGGCAATGGATGGATACGAGGAGGGAGATGGCTATCTTGACCGGTGCGGTATGCTGTGAGGTCAGTTCCAGCCGTTGAACTCTAGGCAGTTGATATGTTTGCAATGATGTGATGAGCTGGTTGGCGTCGATATACTGCGAGATAGATGCTTTAGTACGCTCGTTGGTATGGGTGAGTACAGTCGATTGCAGTCTTCATGGGCAGGATGGAAAAGCTATGCGGCCGCGTACATCATAGGCAGCTCAGGGCTACGGGCGGGTGGTAGCTCCATCCCAGATAGAACCTTATTCAGTGTCATGTTCCGATCAGAAATGAGCAAGCACAAAAGAAGGACGAAAAATTGGCGTTGACTTGTCTCTATATCATGGAGTCGGGAGGAGCGGGGTCATGAATTGGACGTGACCTCGACCAGGTGGGACCCGCGCGCTAGTAGAAAGCTTGGCAAAGATTCCAATGAAGCTGGGGCCGGAATCACTAAAACATTACACACGCAGCGCGAGACCAACACCAAAGTAGGTTGGCTCACCACACACATCTAGAACCCCCTCATAGAGTTACACGTACAAACACCGCCAAAATGAGGTTAACCACCGACCTAATAAACAACTCCCTCTCCTTCATCAACTGTCTTACGGAGCGTGAACTCGATCTGCGAGGTGCGTTAAAAAAGAACAGATTACTACACTTGAGAGAGCTGAGTTGATATCAATATGGTAAAATCTAGGCCACAAGATCTCTGCGATTGAGAACATGGGTGCTGCAAAAGTGAGCTAAAGCATCCTTTCCCCCCAAAGTCCGCGAAATTCCTATTATTATCTTTGCGCAGAAAGAGGCACAGGTTCTAACAGATGGCGTGATAGGACAACGACGCCATAGACTTGACCGACAACGACATTGCCCAACTTGCAAACTTCCCTCTCCAACCCCGTCTCCGCACGCTATTCCTCGCACAGAACCGGATTGCGAATATCCAGCCGAACCTTGCGTCTAGCATACCTAACTTACGGACCCTGGTCCTTACCAAGAACAGGATCGC
>Ga0265797_10005836_pt1 | contig 17779 bp, 15 predicted proteins | sample P2T30metagenome_FD_192433 | JGI IMG/M metagenome (GOLD analysis project Ga0265797, IMG submission 192433) | Plant litter microbial communities from East Loma Ridge, Irvine, California - P2 T30 | ecosystem: Environmental > Terrestrial > Plant litter > Unclassified | place: USA: California...
TCGGTGAATTTCTCTTCTTTTTAAATGAAGGTATTGTGAGTTTATATGTGATGTCGATGTTTAACAGCTGATTTTCACATTGCGGGATTGTAACAGCAACATAAGAAAGCAGTAAAGGTGCTATCCCAGCGTCTTATTCTCAATTGAATACAATGTTTACTCAGTGGAAGTAAATGTATTATGTATAGATGATGTAGAAACATGGTACTGGAAGGGATATGTTTTACAACCGCACAACTCGGTGTAAATTACTCGGGTCTTGTTCTTCTAGAAAGTAATCGTGCCTAAGTTGCAATAGCATACCCTTGTCTTACCTAACCTCCTTGAACTGCTTGGTAGTAGAGAACAAAACTATCATGTGTCGAATTAGCGAAGAAAAACTTTCTCTCTCTCTTTCTGCAAAAGCTTGAAAGTTAACCAAAAAAGAAAGCTGGCACTTTTTACAGTCTAAACAAGAAAAAACAACAAGCTCATTACACTTTTTTTATGGCTTGCTGGCACAAAAAAAACACGTTGAATGAGCGTATTAACAGATCTATTAGATCAAGTCTCCTACTACTCTGTTGACACCCAACATCACGCACTGTTACAACAAAGAAAACCCCTTTACATAGCTCTGACCTACCGAGAGCTTACCAGAAACCTTTTTTTACCTAGGCCGCTCTCTAAAGTTTAGCTACGACGTAAAAATCAATCATGATTTGTGCGAATGTTGATAACGCACTAGTTCCATTGTGTGGAAAAAAAAAGCTTATCATGCAAATGTACAGCAGTAAAAGAAAACTCGTTTCCTGTCTACCCCAAAACATACAACTTCTCACAAAAAAATTCAAATAAGATACGACAGACCCCTGAACTTGTCAATTCCCATACCAGATACTGAAGTATGGTGGACAAACCCCGCCTTTAACCTGTATTATAGCGCTGAGATATCCCTAGTTCCACCACACTTGCATTCCACCTTGTAACAAAGTTAGTTTCCAAAAGCGGGCCAAGTCTCTCTTATATATTACTCCTCTCTCTTCTCTACACACGATTATATTATATTTCGAAAGAAATAGAACCCCCTCTTTTGCTACCGTGCATCAACATCAACATCATACATCTCCACAATCTATCAACCCCAACTTTATCAACAGCACGATGTATTTCGCATTCTCAATCATCTGTTAAGGATTGATCCCCCTCTACACATGCAAGCCCAATGTGGCCCCCTAAACCCATAACAACACAAGAGTAATAAGGAAAAAAAAAGGTTACATAGTAAACCATAACAGTTCGGGAAAAGATTTGATTATTATGATAGATTTTGTCTCAGCCATATAGAAACCTTGGAGAAGAAAAAAAATAAACGCCTTTGTTTGAAATTTCCCCCCATGATAATCCCATATTTCCCAAGGTATCTCCGTGATGCGTACAAAACTAGAAAAAAAAGAACCGGAACAAAAAAGACAAGAAGCTGCTGTTGCTGCTACTAGAGGGAAAGAAAGTAGAAGATAGAAAGGCTTTCCCCAAAACGATCAATCCTAGCAGCAAATTCAAATTCAAAAAAGAAAAAGAATCTTTGTGTCTTTGGATATAAAGAGGAAAGAAAAAGAGAACAGACCTGAGACCAGAGACATGCAAAACAAAATAAAAAACAGACCCTTTCGTACAACCAAATGTTGGTTATAGACAACAGAGTGGAGAGTCCAGTCGAAAGGACTTATCAAGCATCAGCCATAATGATATCGTCGTCCTCCTCACCCTCGGCATCAATATCCATATCGCCCTCTTCCTCATCGTAATCACCATCCGCGTCCACATCCTCGTCATGTTCCTCTTCAATCGGCAGCGCTTTCCCCTTGCCCTTGAGATCGATGCTACCCCTTGAGCTAGCTGAGCTACGTGTGCTCCGTCTGCCGTTGGTGAGCACAGCCTTAACCGCGCCGCCGTCCTCAACATCATCACCGTTTGTGACACTTTCGCCCAATCTGCTACGCGTGCGACGGAGCGAGATGGTGCCGGGGGTGAGGGCGCCGTTTGCAGAGGGCGACATGAGGTTCTTTGCGCTTCGACTGGGGGACAGCTGGATCTTGGATACGGGGGCCGTGTGGATGGAGAGCGAGGTGTTGCGGACGCGGTTCGGAGTGCTGGTTCTGCGGCGTGAGCCAAAGGGCCGGCCTGGTCGCCGTTTCTGTGCGGGTTGGCCTGGGACAGGGGGGAAGATTTCGTAGCGAGAGGGCGGGATGGCGGGCTCGTCCATATGCGATCCTGCTAGCGCTACGGTAGAGCCGTTGGCAACGGGTGTGCCGGGTGCTGGTGAGCCACCGTTGACAGAGCCTTCGGCAGTTGGTATGGATCCAAAGGGATCGGCTTCATCGCCAGTGCCGTTGGCTTTTGCCTTGCCCATCTCCACACCTTCTTCAGGTACGGACTTCTCTACCTCCTCGACCTCATCACGCTGTTGTACTGTCTGGAGGGCAGGTCCATCTTCATACTGCCCGAGTCGGCCCATGACATACGGAGTCCAGATGAGGCATTCGGGGTTGATCTTCGGATTGCCGGCAGCGTTGCACTTCTCTATGTATGACTTGAAATAGTCTAGGTCGAGCCGCAGAGCGTACTTCTTTGTAACGGGGTCGCGTACAAGAGCTCGCAACCCCTCCAAAGCGGACACAATGTCATCTGGCGTCATACCCGTGCGATCTGATATGGCCGAGATACTGATCGCCGCCTTTTGCTGCAGCAACTCCTCGCATAAGACCAACCGCCAGTACTTGCGATAACTCACAAGACCCATATCACTAAGAGGTTTCTCAGGGCTGCCAGTCTTTCGCTCGACCCGGGTAAGTAGGTAGGAAAACTCAATCAGGTACTGTCCGTAGCCCTTGCGCATGTGTATGGGCAGCACCAGGATACAGGAGACGTTGTTGAGCGAGCTCGGCCGCTTCTCCTTGGAGAAGTAGCCGACGAAATGACAGCCAAAGTTATCGTTCTCCGTCATGACGTAGAATAGAAAGGGCTCAACGTCGTAGTAAAGCGTTTTGGAACCGAGGAAGAGTTTCGCAAGAAGGCACAGGTTCTGGCAGTAGACAGGGTTCTTCCTGCCGTCGACCTCAAAGAAAGAGTATCGGCCATCGCGGTATATCTCGTCGCCTGGGGGGTGTTTTGCTGGGCACTTGAGCTACAGCCTGTTAGTTATAATCTTTCAGAAAGCTTGCATTCCATACCTTGTGTCTCCACGCAACGTAGTCCGAGTTCATGTACTTGAGACAGAATTCGCATATGTAGAGCACCCGGTTCTTGCTGTACTCTTCCGGATACGGTGCAGCGTGCCAGGTATCAATCTCCCAGCCTCCAAAATTGACGCATTTGATCTTACTGGCGGTAGCTGCTTGCTTGTGCGACCGCCCTGCCTCTGGTGGATAGAGTGCAGCCTGTTTCTCTCTCCATTCCTCTTCGGCCTTGATCCTAGCGTCATCAAACCGCTTCCTGTCTGCTTGTGAGGGGTACGTCTTGGAAGTGTCTGCATCGGCTTCGGAGAGCACACCGCCGTAGGGCTTGATTTTGGCCTCGTCCGGTTCTCTGTCAGTGAAACCGGCGAAAGGCGTAGGGTGCTGGACGTGTATTGTTGGGTAATGCGGAATGTCTGGTGAGTCTCGTGCATCCTGTGCAGCACGGCGATTCCTCTCACGACGCTCCCGATCCCTTTGACGTCGTCGCTCTTGTCTTTCCTGCTCTCTGGTAGGCAAGACAATCTTCTTCTTAGGCTTCGACGTGACAATTTTTTGAACTTTCTCGTTATTCAGATGGAATGCGATGATCAGACTTTGACCCTGAGCCTCTTCGATCCAGGCCAGCGGCCGTTTGTCAGTCCTCTTAGGCTGCCCACGGCGTGCTCGCGCTGGTCGTAAACGGGTGCCTTCGCGGTCTGATCCAGTGTGCTCTCCATCAGCGCCACTTTCATGACCATCCATGGCGCTACGGACGCTACGGACACTTCTTGATGGCGGTCTGGGAGAGAGTGCAGCTATTGATGGTTCTGCACCCGAGTTGGTTGCTTCAGAAGGTCTCCGCTTTTTTCGTGTTTGCCTTGACAGCAGCGGTGTATCTGTTTCATGCGAAGTCTTGCGTTTGCGCAACGAACGTACGCCATCTTCTGCTTCATCGGGAAGAATGAGCTCTTTGAAGATTGAATGTCCCTCTGGGTCGACCCCACGATGTGAAGGGAGCAGCTCTTTGGTGAGTTTGTTCTGGGACGAACGTCTCCTACGAGCAGAGGGCTCCTCCTCCTCTTCCTCTTCTTCGGTCGGGAAGTTGTTGACACACTCTGTGCAGCGCCAGCGCTTTGCATCTGGAGTCCGTCAGTACAGTTAGGACTGGGATACCAGGGAACATACCGTCATCGGGACTAAGCGTTTTAGCGTCACGGGCGCATTGCCGATGTGCTGCAGGAACAACATGTCAGCTACCACATGGTCAAACATTCTGTAAACTACTCACCGTTATCCCCACACACCGCGCATGAGAGATACTCTTCAAATTCCGGGCTTGGGTCGTTATCCTCGTCTTGTTTGCAGTACCTATTTGAGTCAGTTGACATTACTTTTTTTTTGAGTACTACAGGCGTACTTACACGCATACATTGGGGTTGGATGACTTGATAACCTCATCCTCCTCACCATCTACGCTCGCCTGCCACTGGTTCTCCTCTTCAGAATCGGCGCTGCTCGACCCCTCGCCGTCGCTGGACTTTGCATCCGATGATTCTCCGGCTGCATTGTCGCCCTCATAGTCCTCTTCCTCGTCAGAGGAGGCAGTTCTACGCAGCGCTATCTTGACGGCGCCAACCGGCTCGGCTTCGTCCTCGTCGTCGTCGACGTCTTCGCCCTCGGCATCCACCTCGGAACCCTCAGCGTCGGTGGTATGACCTTCAGCATCTGGCATGGCTTCGGCAGCAGGGACGTGTTCGTATTCGACGTCGTCCATTTCGTATTCGCCGTCCGCGTCGATGTCGTCCATCTCGGTGTTGCTCGTGGTTTGGCCCATGAGCTCCGCCATGGCGAAGTTGACGGCAGAGGCCACCTTGGAGGCAAAATAAGCCACTGTCGCAGTACAGATGTAGTATGGACCTCAGAAGGTCGATCGCGCAAGTGGTAGTGGCCACGGGGGCTCTTTCATGCAGCACTGGTGAGCGCGTCGGCGGTAGCGTAGCGCGTTGTCGTGATCCGTGAAGCCCCGGACGGTCTCTTTTTGCGTAATTCAATGGTGATGTCGCTTTTGGCGGCGATGAATTGCCCTGGTGAGGTCGCTACGGGCTCCAAGTCGCGTTGTCGGGTGCTGTGGGGAATGTGGAGGTGCGCGATGGCGGCGTGCGCAATTATTCCGCGGAGCTGAGGCGTGAGGGCATCGGCATTCGCGACTCGTATGAAAGTATGGCGCTGGGCGACACCAGATATAATTGTAGCTTGCCAGCAAACGGCGTGGGCGATGCTCTCTCGTCGTCTGAAATGGCACCCTTTGCGTAGGTCGGGGAAGCCAAGACGCACGCACGGCCGCACTCACCTCAAGCCGACAGCACGTCTAGCTAGTCCGCCCTTCACGACTACCCACCCCGCAACATCACAGCAACCGGACACACTACCGCAACCATGGGCGTCCCATTCGAGGCTCTGCTGCCCTATGCCATTATGACGGGCGTGAGTAATTGTCCCTCTGCCTCGCGAGACCGGGACTAACGCCGGTGCAGTTCTTCGCTTTCAGCGCCGTGTCGGTCGGAAAGCTCAAGGAGATGCAGAACGGAGGAAAGAAGACGAGGAGGGGCATCGACCAGTGGGACAGGGTGAGTTTTGGGCATTGAATGTTCATGAAGCCAGCGGCTAACAAGTGTATAGCAAAGTACGACCGCTCTGCCATGACCTCATGCGCGCCCAACTTACAAGATTCTAGTGATGGAACGCGACCGCCGACTGACTGGCTTCATGCGCGGACAGACGGACAAGCCGGCAGCCCCGGAAGGCTTCGAGCTCAACAACCCATGGAGGGTACGTATAGTATAGCAATGGGCGGGTAATGCGGGCAATTGCAGTGCTAACCACGTCCAGTGCGAGCAACGGTTCCTATAAAGCCGAGATGTTTGAAGATCAGCGACATGTGTGCAAACAATCACCCCAATGCGCCCATGCGACAGTATGATAGACAGCAAGCAATCAATGATAATAGTGTGTTATACTTCCTATATCTACTTAATCTCTGACGTCAGTCCTGCAATGCCCTCGCGCTCTGCCGGTCCGAACTTCATTCCAAGGTGCTCCTCCAGCGCATCTAGTCTCTCTGCTTCGCTCTTAAAGTGAAGCTCCTTGGTCTTTTTACCGTTGACGAGCCACTTCATAGAGGTGCCTGCCAGGCTTATTTTCCCTATAAAGTCTCCGTCGTCGCCCAAGAGCTTCTTGTCTGCCACCATCATTTGCGTAAAGAAGGTCCGCTGGCTGGTGCTGGTGTAATAGTTCATCACTGCATAGTCGTTGGGCAGGAACTCGATTTCACTAAACGTGTACTTTATTTCCCACTCCATGTCGTCGTTCCTGCGATGTTCATAGACCCAGAGTCGCTGGTTTGGGTCTGTGTTGCCCGGGATGTTCTTCCACTGAAGCTGTGCTGATGCGGGCTTGATGTGCTTCTGGATGGTTCCTGGGCGCTCCAGCGGCATAGGGATGACAGGTCCGTCGGACCCAAAGGCTACGTCCACGAAGTACTTTGTATCGCCAATCATGACAAAGTTGACCATATGCGTCCATCCCCCCCAGCCGTTGCCGGACCGGACTCGGCAGCCTCCAGAGTACATGTTGAATCCGAGCGACTTCAGGAGGACGGCAAAAATCCGGTTGGCCTCCATGCAATAGCCTCCGCGGCCATTGTTGTCGCCAATGATCTTCTTGAACAAGTCGTTGGAGTGCAATGATAGGCCACGATGTACCGAATAATGCAGGCTTAGGTTTTCAAACGGTATCGTCGCGAGATGCCGCTTCTGTAGCAGGGCCAGGTACTCTAGGGTGTCACTTGGACTCCGGCCGCCAATGTCATATATCCGCTTTTCCTCGGGCAGCCCCAGACGGTCAAAGTACTTTGCTAGCTGATCTGCGGAGAAGGGCGCGTCTGCACTCATAATGCGGGTTTATCGATAGGGGCGGTATGTGCAGATCCTAATGCGTTATAGTGGAGATGGGCGTGGGTGCAAAAGACGGTAGGTTAGCGGACTAGCGACGAAGTCCAAAACGGCTGTGGTACATACACACAGATTTATAAGATATGTTTTCAGCTGCTGACAAAATACTTCTTCAATGTCGCATGGACAGACTTCGGGAGTGAGGCCGGCAATGATTTCGGCAGTCAGTTCGGCATCACCAAAGCCCCGATCGCGAGCGACAGCACGTTAAGCAGAGTGGGATGTGTTGGTGTATGTGGGGAGGAGGTGCCTGCCAAGCGCCGTCTATGCTGGGATACCCGCCGGGGCGTCTTTAGTGGACCGAACGGCATCCCTTGACAGCCGCCGCATTCAGTGAAATTCATCTCCCCTAAGAGTAGCACCATGCCTCGCTCCCCGTGAGCGCCCCAACAACCTCGCTGGCTGCGCGAGTCCTCGTACTGTGCGCCCCCGTCGCGCTTTCCCTTCGGACCTTTGCTACACCTCACCGCGACGCCTCGCCCTTCACCTTCACCACGCGACGCCTGCCAAGAGCCAGCCTAACCAGCATGACCGGCAATGGCCTGCGCACACAGTACCCCTACGTGGGTGACACGCTCAGCCCGCGCGCCCTCTACGACTTTCCCTCGCCGACGTCTGTCTACCCGTCCGGCATTGGGGCTGTCTCACCCAGCTTCTTCCCCATGGCCTACCAGATCTCGCCGCGGTTCGGCGCGAGTGCGTTTATTCCCCCCGCAGACGTCTTTGTAGACACCCGCCGGGAAACAGTGCGTGAGAATGGTGTATATACGCCCCGAAACTCGCGCAAGCGGAGCTCAGCCCTCGACACCGACCCCGTGGCCATGCATCTGCTGGTCGAGACGGCCATTGGAGACAGCCAGCACTTTGATATCCTGACCGTAGAAGAGGTGGATGCGCTGAAGCAGGAGCAAAAGGCCCTGGACACCCGGTTGGGCACAGTGAGGCGGAAGCTCGAGTCAGAGACCAAGATCCGTGATGCGACACGCTCCCTCGGCCGTCTGGCCTCGAAGAAGGGAAAAGGACACACACGAGGCCTCAGCAGCAAGAATAGCAACCCGGCCCAGGAATACGACCCCAAGGAACTCGAGGGTCTCGAATCTAGCAACAAGAAGGTCGAGGAGTTTATCCGCGAGTGCCTGGAGATTGAGTCCCGCATGCGCATGATCGACATGCAGCTGCTGATGCACACCGCTGCCGTCCTCCAGCTCACCCACAAGGGCCCGAAGCAGCACGAAGACGACTCGGAAATACGAGAAGATGGCTTTCGCAGGCCCGACAGCCCCGCGAGTCTGAACACGTACGAGGATGCCCGACTCAAGGGCATCCGTGCAGGCGACTTTGACGAGAGGAGTTTGTACAGATCGCCGGAGAATCTCGACAACCTGATGAATGTGCTGCAGAACGGAACACACCACCAAACCTCTTCTGCAGACCGACCAGACCAGCCCTTGACTGCAGCAGCCACCCGGCTGCAGGAGTTGAACGAGCGCCTGAGGACGCTCATCATCGAAGCCAACCCTGAGCGAGACCAGGACTACTCTCTACCCCCACTGGCACTCGAAGGAACACCGGATGCTTCTACGCTGGGCCGTCAGCTCGATTTTCTGGACCAAGGCCTACGCAGCATCAGCACCGAGCAAGCAAACATGCGCACCAACGCAAGACATGCCTTGAGCGAGGTCGAGGGCCGCCTTGAGGGTATCAACAACCAACTATACGCCGTCGTTTCCCGATCAGACCAACAAACAGAGAAGATTGCACCTCCACCAGTAATCACCGGCTCAGGTTCGACCGAACAACTCAACTACATGGAAAATACCGTCTACGCTCTCGAGCAGATGCAATACGCCATTGACGAGCAGATGAACCAGCTCCGCTCAAGATCCGTCCCCGTCAGCGATGCAGAGAGTGCTGAATTGGCCGAGAAATACGACAACACCATGCGGGGCCTATGGGACATGATCTTGATTGGCGAGGAAAAGGCACGTGAGCGGAAACGCGAACGCCGCCGACTACTAGAAGAAGACCCAGACGCCAACGAGCAGCTCTCACCAGACGAGGATGCCAACGCCAACGAGTCGTACTCGCTGCTTGCCTTCACCTCCAAGGTGCAGATGCTCTTCAGTCGTGCCACCAGCCTCAAAGACAAGCAGTCTGTCCTTATGCGCCAAATCAAGCAACAGCGTGAGCTCAACAGCAAATCCGATGCCCAGAAAGAAGCCGAGTTTGAGCGATTGAACACACAAGTACTCAGCGCGAGATCTGAAAAGAAGACCATGGAAGAGGAACTCGATCGGGCAATCAGTCAACTGCAGCAATTTGACGGACAAAAGATCAACGTTGAAGCGCAAATCCTGCGCGACACCCAGGAACGTAACGCTGGTCTGGAAGCCCAGCTTATCAACGTACAAGAGCGTGTCATGACATTCGAATCCGAATTGAGAGAGGCCAAGCAGCGTGCCATCGCCTATGAAGAGCAACTCAAGGACGTCCAGAAGCAAGCTGTAAGCTACCAGAGCCAGATGCAAGAAGCCGAAAAACGCGCCGCGACATACGAGGAAGAGCTCAAAGGTCACCAAGAGCGACACAGCACGTACAACGTCTCGTCACGCGAGGCAGACCAACGTATTGCTGGGTACGAGGCTCAGGTTCGGGACGCTCAGGAACGAGCTCTCATGCTAGAGACCAAGCTGAGGGAAGGAGCAGCTATACAAGCCGAGCTCGCAGAGGCTACTGAGAAGATTGCCCAAACCACGGCGACCCTAAAGGCTATAACAGAAGCAAAGGAATCAGCAGAGGCGCGTTCGCTGGATGCTACTAATGCGCTCAACGCCAAGGAAGAGGAGTTCCGCAAACTCGAGGGTGAAATTGTCCGTCTCACAACCGAGCTTACGTTTGCCAAGGCGGAGCTTGATGGTGCGTACGGCACTCGTGCCCAACGCGCCGCAGATGCAGGATCAAATCCAGCCATTAAGAAGGAGCTGGATGAGCTCAGCGAGCAAAACAAAGCCCTCCTAGGCGAGCTGGAGGCGCTCCGTAAAGTCCAGGACGTTGCTTCTCAATCAGAGGCCGAAGCCCGCCGGTCAGAGCGTAATCTCAAAGCGGAACTGTCAGGCATGGCCGCTGAATACGAAGCTCTGACTCGCGACGCCATCCAAAACGAAAAGGACCGGGATACCCTCGAGTTGCAAATTGATAAGCTGCGCGACGAGAAAGAGGCCCTGGAACGCGACCTCAGCGACGAAAAGGTCAAATGGCTGGGTGTCCGAAGTCCCGGTATGCCAAATAGCGGTACACAACTTGACATGGGCGCAACTAGTATTCGCATGTTGAGAGAAGATTTCCGCAAAATGATGAGAGACCGGACAGCAGAGGGTCTCAAAGCATTGAGGGTGAGTACAAGAAAAAAAAACACTAAATTTTGGTCGATGAACATGAAGACAAAAAGAGTATATACTAACATACCTTTTTAGGCTGAACAAGAAGAACGACGCAAGCTCGAAGCTGTGGTCCGCCAATTACGCAAAGAAGCTATACCTCAACGCTCCAATCTATCCAGGACTATGACTATGCCGACTTGATCAACTTGTGTCGCTTCGTCTTCGTACGCATGCATTCATTGTCATGTTATACCTCATACCTTTTTGCTTCTACTTTCCCACGGCATGTATCCTTTTTGTATATACCATATACCCATTTTCTTCTTCTTCTTCTTCTTCTTCTTCTTCCTCTTCAACATCCATTGTCGTCTATGCATTTGTGTACGCGGTGTTTGGAGGAGGGTGACGCTACATGCATATTGGATGGGCGGGCGTGTGAGAGCGTGTAACTAGTAAGGTTTTATGCAGTTGCATTGTGTGGTAGTAGTGGAGGACTTTTTTTTTCTCTCTCTCCGAAGAGAGGGGACTGACGAGACCTTGTCTGACCTTTCCCTTGGGTATGGAGGAGGGATTGTTGGATAGGACAACGCGATTGCTAGATAGTCTTTACATACGTCTAAGGGAGAGAATAGACTAGATGTTAGTGGTTGATTCATTCGTCTTGCCCTGCTTTTTCTTTTTCCCCTATCTAATCCATATTCTATATGTCGATTGAAGTTGCAATGGAGAATCAATCCCAATCTCTCATGCCTCAATCTTGACCCCCGGCCCAACCTCCCTAATCCTCCCCTCCAACCGTGGCGCAATCGCCTTTGTCCAATTCACCTGAAACTCGCCTCCACCCAGCTCATCGCACGGCACCGGATTTCCCTTTAGTCCCGCGACGCGCCACCACTTGCGCATCACACGCCTAATCATCTCGACTTGTTTATCCGTAAACGTAATCGGAGCAGCCTGATCAGCGTCAAACACCGGGCCATCGTCTTCATCCTCGTCTGCATCCGGGTCCTCTGTGTCCTCTGCATCGGATGCAGAGGAGTTTTCTTTGCTATTCCTCACCATCATGCCGATCCTGGGGTGTTTCTTCGGCGGTCGCGGCGAGGTAGGTGATGTGGGCGACGGGTCGTGAAACTTGTGAGCGCTATTCTTCTGGAGGTTTGTTTGGATGGATGAGAATTTTGAATCCATTGATTTGCCCCATCGTTTCCACTTGCCGAGCACCTTGAGCGACATGAAGTATTGGCGTAGGATGGTGGAAATGAGCACGCCGTTTTCTTCAGAGACGATTTCTTTGGCGACGCCGCCTTCTTCTTCGATGAGCAGGGATGTGTAGCCGTCTTTGTTTTTTCATACACACATGTCATCAGCGGCTGTTTTTGGTAATGGGGGAGGAGGGAGAAAAGCATTACCTTTACCACGACCCATGTAGCCTCTCGTAGCTAAAACGTATTCTCTCTCTTCATCAACTGATTCCTCGCCAATCATGACGTTTTGAATGCGTGAATGCGGTGCTTTACTGTAATCCGCCTCGAAGGAAATATTCGAGACCTGAGGAAAGCGGCCTTCCAGAGCCGGGTAGTTTGAAACCCCGTTTTCAAGCGCTTGGACAATGGCTTTGCCCGTTACCTTGAGCACGACAACGGGGTCTTCAAAGGGGAAACAGTTGACCAAGTCCCGCAGCTTGAGAAGTCCAGGCGGGTAGATTTGATCTCCGCGGATTGTGCCGGCGGCCATGATACAGCACTCGGCCGAGTAGTAGTAGCGCATGAGATCGCAGACAAAGTTTCCAATGTTCGATTCTTGTGTTCGCACCGTGGTGAAGCGGGCGTCGAGTGGTGCGGCTGTGTAGCCAATAGGCTTGTCGAGTCGTTTTCGAATCTCTCGCGTCTGCTCCTCTACCAAGGCCATGGCTTGTGGATCCTGCGGTATACTGCTGACAATGTCTCGTCGTACAATCTTGAAATCCCACCCCGTGCCCGAGGGCTTTCGCCAGGCCTCGACGTGCGATAGTTGCTTGAAGTCGGTGCCGGATCGCAGAACTTGGGTTCCGTTGATGAGGCTGTACGAATAGTAGTGGTCGTGGCCGCCGAGGATAATATCGATGAAGTCTCCTCCAACTTGCTTCGCTAGCTTGTTGTCGTTTGGCTCTCGCTGGTGCGATACACAGACGATCATATCGGCGCCCTGCTCTTTCAGCCCTGGGATAAGTTCCTTTGCCGTCTCCGATGCGCTCTTGTATATTATGTCTGGCGGTAGCGCATTGATGGTGTCGAGCCACTCTCGTTCTGCGAGTCCGATGACACCGACTTTGATGCCGTTGGAGGCCGTGAGCATGACCGTCTTCTTCGCGTTTCCGAGGGGTACGCCGTCGCCGAGCGCTGGATCGAGCACGTTTGCAAGGAGCCATGGGAAGTTGCACTTGGCAGTGAGATGGCGGTATTGCTTGACGCCGAAATCGAGATCGTGGTTCTAACACATGTTAAACACAGACAACTTGAACACTGTCTGCAGACATTCATACCCCTACGCAAGACACATCTGTACCGATGTTGTTGAGAACAGGAACCATATGACTGCCTGCAATGCTCGTTAGCCCACTCCCACCCCCTCTCATCCCATCCCCATTGCGCAATTGACGTCACTGACCCTTTGTGATGCTACTCTCAATACTCGGATTAAACGCATCGCCCGAAAAGAAGGTCAAGAGCTTCGTCTGCCCCGCGAACCTCTCATCGTCCCTGTAGTAATTGACCAGAGTTTGGAACCTCGCATACCCTCCCACCGGCTCCCGCGACCCAGCTTCGACATGATAGACATCATTGTAGTGTAAGAACCGGAGGTCAGGCGGGGCATTCGGTGCCCCACCTGTAGGCTCGCATATGAGCACCTCCTCGGCTGAGGGTGCGGTGTCTGCCGGGGCCATTACAGACTCTGCTCCTCTGTGTGTACGGTATTCGGGTATGGAAATGCTACAGTCAAGACGTCAGGCCGTTTGGATTGCGTGTTCGGGCGGTGAGTACATGCTGCATGTCAATAACGGGCTAGCGCTTCAGGGTCCAGGCTCAGCGTGAGGTCGTGCATGGCAGCCACCCGGTGACCAATGGCGGCCACGCAATACTAAGCCCGCCCGACAGGGCCGCACGGGCTGCGCGAGGCTGACGGGCGTGGTGCCGCAGCCGCAGTGTGGCATGCAATGAGCGGAAGACCCAGGCCTTGTCATCTGCCCCTCATTTTAGCCATCCGACCCACAGACGAACGGGGCCAGTCCATCCTGTGATGTATAACAATCTTTGTTATTAATCTATGTTGTTTACAAAAGAAGAGACGATGCATCGGACCAGAGCAAAGAATACGCTTCTCGATGCTATGCTGATAATACAAAACGCCACACCTCCGGAGGGGGATATCGATATCGCATGTCAAGTGCCATCATCATAGCAAAAGCTGCGCCGTATAGCCAGCCCCTCCTCCCATGAACAACGCCGAGAAACCCACACAAGAATCCAAAGAAATCAGACCTAGCCGGCCGCTCAGAGAGCATTCCAACCATCCCAGAGATTTAACCTAGCCTTGCCCTTACCCTTCGGGCCTTGCCTAGACCCAGCTCCCGCTGGACCCGTCCCAGAACGCCTTGAACTCCTTCCTAATTCCTATTGCCTACTACTCCCCGGACGGCCCCCCTTGGTCTTGGCTTTGGCGTGGGTATCTTTGCACTCGTCGCTGCAGAACCACTTTGTTCTGCCAGTGGGTGCCTTCTCCAGATGCACGCAGGCGAGATGGAACCATTCACGGGGACAGTCATCGTTGTCGCAGGCAATCATGTTTCCGTACGACACTTCGTTGCAGTAGCAGTAGCGAGGCTCGTCCCCATCCTCTTCCGACTCGGCCTCGGGCTCCGCCTCGGCCTCAGGTTCCTGGTATTCCTGTTCCTGTGCAATTGAGCTGGCTGCCGAGGATGGAGGGTTCGACTTGACGTTCTGTGTTGGTTTCATTGCCGGTGAAGCAGCTGCAGCGTTTGCCTGTGCGTTCTTCTTGTGACCTCGCTTAGATACTGTGCCAGTCACCGTGCTGTTATTCTCCGACGAGGTGGTCGAGTTGGAGTTGCCATTGTTTGCGTTGCGGCTGCTGCGACTCCGCGCCATGGATATCTCGGGAAAGCTCCCGATGACGGGTGTCGCTGTTTTCGAGCTTCGACCGGGTCTGCTTGCGACTGGCAGCTGTAGTGGCGTGTCAATATCCATTCGTTCAGGCTCTGGCTGGCCCATGTCTTCTAGTTTCATGGCCGTTGTGTCGAGCGCGGGCGGCATCTCTGCCGTCTCCTTGGCAATTGATGCGCCCTTGGCCGACGTGTCATCGCGTACCATGCCGGCGGCATGTTCGAGTTCGGTAATGGCGTTGCTGGTGGCATGTTGTACCGAGTGGGAGGTGGAGGGACGACGTCCAGCTGGACCCTCCTGGTCTTTGAGCGACGCAACCGAGTTCGCCGTTGAATTCTTTCGTGCACGCGCTGATAGTGGCCGATCCGACGTGCCCGCCATCACCTTGTTGATGGCAAAGTTGGCGGCCAGGGGCGATGAGGCCATGGGAGGGGAGTATGTCGGCAGTGGGTTCTTACGCTGCGCAGGCACGGGAGGCGCTCGTGGTTTGCGCTTGGGTGGTCCGCTCTCTGGAGCTGGTGTCCCTCGTGGGCTTGATCCGCCCCGCACACCGTTGCCAGCTGTCTTCAGGGCGCTGCTTACCGTTCGTTCCATTGGTGGGGCAGCTGGTGCCGTTGCAGCGAGGGCTTTCTCCGTCTTCTTCCGCTTATTGTGAGGACCTGGGCCATTGCTGGTTATCCCCAGGCCGACATTGCGATTGTCTGGCGCAGCCTCTACGGGCATGGCCTTCCTCTTCTGCGGTTTCTTCGCTGGACGGTCATCGAAATCGGAATCGATCTGCTGGTGGCGGCTACGCTTATTTGCCTGCATAGCTTCGCGCCGAGCCTCACTCTTCGCAGCGATCGAGTCCACATCATGCACGTGTTGGGCCGCGGCCGCCAGATTGTTCGCGGCCGCCACCTCGCGCCTCTGCCGCTCGTGGGACGGACCTCCCTTCTTCTTTTCTTCTTTATCCGCGTACGCCCAATGCGTTAGGCTGCCGTATCGGGCTTCGTCGCTGATCTCGCCGTCGAGCTGAGCGTATGAATGGTGCATGCGCGCGAGGCCTCGGTCCTTGGTGGCTTTCGCGCCCTGGAGCACGACTAGCTTCTCGTCGAGTGTGGACATGATGCCCCGGATAAGAATGCAGAGGCGGTGCATGAGTTGGCGCTTCTCTGTCGCCGCTTGCTCTTCAGGCGAGGCATTGCCGGGATGGGGAGGGGATACCTGCGAGGGGTGAGCTTATAGTCGTGACGAATACAGCTACGGGACTCACGCTGGCGTTGCTGTCAGCCCCTGCGGAGGACTCGGTCGACGGCAGCTGTCCTCTTGTTGTGACGGGCAGCTGGGCGATTTCCTCGAGCAGCTCCTTCAGCATGTGCTCGGGATCGAAGAGCTTGGCCTCGACTTCCTTGAACAATGAAAAGTGCTTGATCATCTCCTTTGGGAACGCATCGACGGCGCTTGTAAAGTGGGTGAGGGCTGGGAGGAAGCCGGGCGCGCTGTTGGCGGCTTCGGGGGTCTGCTCCATGCCACTCGCTGCGAGTCTACCGGCAAAGGTGCGCGCATAGTAATTCGTAGGCCGGACGGTGGCTTGGCCCTGTCTCGTAGACGTTCGTGTGCCTGTGGTCGGTGGCATCGTGACTGGAGGAGCGCTGGTTGGGTACCAGGGCGTGGAAAGCGGCCGCGAACGCGCTCAGCGCTGAGTGGAGTGCGAAGAAACAAGTTGCGTGGTAGGAATGACGTGTGCGCGCATCTCAAGCAACCACTGTAGCTTTGCTGGTGTTTCCACTCATTTGCCTCTAATTGCAGCGTGGAGAGACAGAAAGGCCCCGTGCAGCTCTTCAACACAAGCGCGAAAAGCCGCCAAGACGTCCACTGACGGAATGGAACCTCACTGCGCGCACGTGATCCGGTTATCGGCGGTGGCTTGCTCCGATAACGCCTTACTAAGCTGCCTTACTCTGGTCAACTTCTGGACTCCATCCCAGCCTTTCCAATTGCGAAAATCCCACTGTAGCCACCCAGATATACAACCGCATATCAGATTTGTGCAGGCTCCTGTGAGGCACTGGTCTTTGTCGATCTGATGACACCACGTAAAGACACCAATTAGAGACAAACTGGACGCGGCGAGGTACCCTTCAATGTCCTCTTCACTGAGTAGATTCGTCGCCATGGCTTAATCTGAATGGGTAAACTGTTGGTAGTATTGTCTTGGTTACAGGCACTGATCCCATGGACACTACACGTGCTAGATTGCTTGAGCGTGTCATTGTGGGGTTTGTCGTATTCCCATATCTGTATGAGTGCACTGTTCCCAAAGTCGACTGCGCGTATACTTAACTCTATTCTCCTCTTCACTCTCATGCAAGCCTAGAATTACGTTTGCCCTTTCTTGTTCTACCATTGTTTATACTGTGGGAGCATTCCATGTAGCCCGTGGCTCTCTACCACGCCAACATCCGGGCCACGCTGCAAGACAGCTTTGCATCTCGGGTTGGCGATTCCAAAGTCGTGGCGACTATTTCATGCCCCGTACTTGATATCGGCAATGCTTGCCAGCACAAGTCGCGCTACGAGTGTCATACCCGGTTCGAGGGAACGTCAGCTATCAACTTGCGCAAACGCTTCGCTTGGCAGGTGGGCAGGGAGACCATCGTAACTCTCACGCGCACGCCATTGGCTCTAGCTATCAGGCAAATGGTCGTTTGGTGGGGCTTTAGCTGATTCGGGCTGTCGTGCGTTGTATTGTGCGTCGTGAGCGTGAATCACAGACAATAGACAGGTACTCGGGTGCGCTCATTCCTATTGTTCGGAGTCAGTGGGTCAATCAGGTAGCCATTCAAACAGCGGTTGTTCATCACTATAGACTCAACTTCACTTTGTGTCAACTCGCCCCAGTCACCGCCACCCGACCGCTCTTTAACTACATATAAAATATCCCTCTGCCCACATCTTTCGAGACTTCCTCCGAAACTCTACTCTAGTCAGCATCAGTAGATCCCGGAATCGTCTCTAATTGAGAACATGTCTAGCCCAACTCCCAATCCCGC
>Ga0265797_10005837_pt1 | contig 17777 bp, 13 predicted proteins | sample P2T30metagenome_FD_192433 | JGI IMG/M metagenome (GOLD analysis project Ga0265797, IMG submission 192433) | Plant litter microbial communities from East Loma Ridge, Irvine, California - P2 T30 | ecosystem: Environmental > Terrestrial > Plant litter > Unclassified | place: USA: California...
CCGGCATTGCCTCCGCCGCTGCCTACAACGCCAGCGAAAAACAGAAAGGCGCCAGCAAGACGTCGCGCATCCCGATCAAGATCGTGCCGATCGCGGACGTCGAGCGCCTGAAGAAGCCCGACTGGATTCGCGTCAAGGCGGCCACCGCTTCGTCGCGCTTCTACGAAATCAAGGACATCCTGCGCGCCAATAACCTGGTGACGGTGTGCGAAGAAGCGTCTTGCCCGAACATCGGCGAATGCTTCGGCAAGGGCACCGCGACCTTCATGATCATGGGCGACAAGTGCACCCGCCGCTGCCCGTTCTGCGACGTCGGCCACGGCCGTCCCGATCCGCTGGACGTGAATGAACCGGCCAACCTGGCCAAGACCATCGCCGCGCTGCGCCTGTCGTACGTCGTGATCACCTCGGTCGACCGCGACGACCTGCGCGACGGCGGCGCCGGCCACTTCGTCGAGTGCATCCAGAAGACCCGCGCCTCGAGCCCGAACACCAAGATCGAAGTGCTGGTGCCGGATTTCCGCGGCCGCCTCGAGAAGGCCCTGAACATCTTCGCCGATGGCTTGCCGGACGTGATGAACCACAACCTGGAAACCGTGCCGCGTTTGTACAAGGAAGCCCGTCCGGGCGCCGACTACACCCACTCGCTGGTGCTGCTGCGCGACTTCAAGAAGATGTATCCGACCGCGGTCACCAAGTCGGGGCTGATGGTAGGCCTGGGCGAGACCGACGAAGAGATCCTGCAAGTGATGCGCGATATGCGCGAGCACGATATCGATATGCTGACCATCGGCCAGTACCTGGCGCCGACCAATTCGCACCTGCCGGTGCGCCGTTATGTGCATCCGGATGTCTTCAAGATGTTCGAAGAGAAGGCGTACGAGATGGGCTTCGTGCACGCGGCAGTCGGTGCGATGGTGCGCTCGTCGTATCACGCGGATCAGCAGGCGCATAACGCGGGCGTGGCGGCGTAAAGCACGCTGCGCTAGCTGGCAACAAGGGACGGCTCTGCCGTCCTTTTTTTTCGTCCGGCGTCGCGAGTCTGCATCCGGGAGATCGGTCGCAAGCGGGGGAGGGTAGCGTTGCCTGAATTTCCACACATTCATTCTTAGCACCTCGTGCTGAAATACTTCGCATACCGCTCAGCAACTCATCTCCTTGCGCCTACGCAATTTGTCGCTCTCCATGTTCTTAAATAATGACCATCGCTCGTGGCGATGCATGTATGGGCATTGACGTACCAGTCATCCCAGAGCAGCGTATTTTCAACGCACTGGGATACCGCATGACCAAGCTAAATTGCTCGATCCACGACTTGATCGATGACCGGCAGCACAACCGTATCCTGCGGCTGTCTTTCCCGAACAACGATGCACCGGCTGCCCAGTTTCTTGTCAACAAAATCGATGCATTTGAAAGCCTGTCCAAGGAATTCGCATTCACAGTCGAATTGCTATGCGACGCAGCCGACGTCGCTTTCAAGGAAATGCAGGGAAAGCTGCTCAACATCGAACTGGTGCGCAGGGACGGCAGCCTGCGCTATTTTTCCGGTTATGTGTTCAGCTTTCGGAGCTGCCGTTCAGACGGCGCCATCACGGTGTACGAGGCCAGGCTTGGGCCTTGGCTGAATTTTCTTGGCCTGCGCAAAGATAGTTACCTGTTTCACGGGAAGAGCTTGCGAGATCAGACGGAAAACATCTTCCGGGACTACGGCATCCACGCCCGCTGGGACTGGCGCGTGACCGGTGCCGATCCGGTCATGACCGATGCTTGTCAGTTCGATGAAACGGATCTCAACTACCTGAGTCGGCGCTGGGAAGCGGCAGGCTGGTATTACTGGTACGAACACGACGCCACCGGTCACAAGCTCATTGTCGGCAGCGATTCCACGTACGCGCCAACGATCGATGGTGGTGAGGAAGTACGGTTTCATGGCGAAGGGAGTGCGTCGGAGGCGGATGCCATTGACCAATGGGAGCCGGTGCGCCAGGCCGTCTCATCCAGTGTTGCTTTGAGTGGATTCAATTTCAAGGATCCCCGGCCGGCTAACTTTAGCATTCCCACACTGAACAATCAGGGCACGGTGCCGGCAATCGAATCGTATGAATACGCTGGCGCTTATGGTTTCAGGGATTTCCGTGATGGAGATGTGCAAAGCAGAATCCGCATGGAAGAAATCGAAGCCACGGCCAAACACATTGAAGCGCAGGGCAATAACCGCTTTCTGATGCCGGGTCGCTGGTTTCAACTGGTAGGGCATTTCAATTACGTTAGATATCGTCGTGGCAACGCTCCTGGCAAGGACGAATTCCTGATCCTGTCGGTTCGCCATATCGCCACCAACAATTATCTACAGGAGGGCGATAAAAAGATCCTCTATCGCAATCGGCTGACATGTACTCGAAAAAACGTGCTCTGGCGGCCGGGAAGACGCTTCAACAGTGTAGACACCAAAATACACGCTCCTCAGACCGCCGTCGTCGTCGGCCCATCCGGTCAAGGCTCACTTTATACCGATGAGTACGGGCGGGTACGCGTGCAATTTCATTGGGACCGGATCGGCAGCAACGACGAACGGAGTTCAGCCTGGATACGGGTAGCCAGTTCCTGGGCCGGTGCCGAACTCGGTGTGGCTGCAATTCCCCGTATAGGGACCGAAGTGATTGTCCAATGGCTGGGAGGATGTCCGGACCGGCCGATCATTACCGGGGCCGTTGTCAACGTGCGCTACATGCCTCCGTGGACCTTGCCGACACAGCAGGCGCTAACGGGTTTACGGAGCCGCGAGCTGGCGCCTGGTACTGGTAACACTCCCGCCGGGCGTAGCAACCACTTGATCCTCGACGACACGAATGGGCAGATCCAGGCACAGCTCAAGAGTGATCACCAATGCAGCCAGCTGTCACTTGGCCACATCACGCGTATCGAGGGTACGGCGGGTCGCAAGGATGGCCGTGGGGAAGGGTGGGAGTTGCGCACTGACGGGCACGGTGTCGCGCGTGCAGCACAAGGACTGTTGATCACGACCGAGGGACGCGAGGAGGCACGTGGCGCCATCAAGGATATGGAGGAGACACAGAAGCGACTCGATGCCGCACGCGAACTGCATGATGCCCAGGCCAGTGCTGCGCTGCAGGGATTGGCGCAAGAAAGCGGGCAGCAGCACGATGTCGTCGATGTGCTGAAGGCGCAGGAGGACGCAGTGCGTGGAGCTGGCAGCCAATTTCCGGAACTATCCGATCCTCATCTCGTTCTCTCGAGCTCCGCAGGCATTGAAAGTACATCGACGAAATCGACTCACATCGCCAGCGGTGAGCACACAGCGCTGACGACCGGCCGCAATCTCTCGATCGCGACCGGTGAAAGTGTCTACGCAAGTATCAAGCAGACCTTCCGCCTGTTTGTCCACAAGGCCGGCATGAAGCTGGTTGCGGCGGCCGGAAAGATCACTGTGCAGGCGCATGACGACGATATCCAGGTCATCGCCAACAAGGTCCTCTCTCTGATCAGCCAGTCCGACTGGGTCGATATCAAAGGGAAGAAAGGGGTGCGGCTGCACGGGCCCGGGGCCATGCTCGAAATCACCGATCGCATGCAGGTGTTCGCACCCAAGCCGGCGCTGTTTCACGGCAATCTGGAAACCCTCGCACCCCAGAACCGCCCTAATCCAACGGCGGAGCACAAGGTCACCATCACGGAACCGAAGACGCCGGATGATCCGAAGCAGCTTCTCTTTTCGCTGCAGACCCTTGCCGTCAACGGGCGCCCACTTGCGAATGTTCCCTACTCCCTGTTCAAGGGCGAGACCAAAGTGATGGATGGCATCACGGACGACCTGGGTCTGATTGTCGTCGAGCACAAGGCAGGGCCGGCCGACTACCGTGTCGAGTTCCCGAACGGCGAAATCTACGCGCTTGCAGCGGTTCCGGAACCTGCGCCTTCCAAGGCGCCGAGTCACCGCGAGCAGGTTTTATCCAATAGGGGTGCGCGGGCAATCGATGGGTCGACCGACAGTCGCGAGCATTGCTGACAACCGCTACAACTGATCTCAGAAGGAGGCCGCATGCCTGATCCGATAAAACGCACCGAAAAAGTCCATATCGACGAGCTTAGTTGCAAGGCCACCAGTACGGCGCAGTGGTTCCTGGAAAACCGCAGTGCGACTCACCCTGTCACCCACAACAACGAGCTCGAGGTCTTTATTTGTGGAGAGACGGCATTTGCGGACATTGCGCAGAAAATCAAAGCAGCCAAGCATTCGATCGATATTTGTTGCTGGGGCTTCGATCCTGGTATGGAACTGGTGCGCGGCGGGACGGCCTGGCCACGTGGGGAGACCTATGGTGACCTGTTGATTGCAGCAGGCAAGCGTAAGGTCAAGGTTGGGCTGCTGGTCTGGTATAGCAAGATCGGCAGCCCGGCGGCTCTGAATATGCCGGGGCATTCCCATGGGACGAATCCGTGGCGCTGTGTCAGTGGCAGCAATGAAGCCGACCAAATAGGGGCCAAGCGCAGCGTCTCTTTGCTTCAGGAAAAGTACAGGACACCTGCATTAACGCTGCGAATGATCGGAACACCGGCGCGTGGGACCAGCGCAGTTGGTAGCATCACGCCTGTATCTCTTTCGGCAATGGCCCGCGAGGAGTACTGCCATAACTGGTACCAGGCGGCTCTCGCTGGATTGTTTCACGGTATTACCATCAAGACCCGCGCTGGCGACCAGGTGTCCATCGAGAAAAGCCTTGCCAGCGAAAAGTACCAGCCCGGAGGCCTTGGTAAGCTGGAAGCCGAGCGCGATGGCATGGTCCGAGTCGGCACCCACCACCAGAAAACGCTGCTCATCGACTACGACTACATGGGTGGCGCCAAGGCGGTTGGCTATGTGAAGGGGCTGAACTCGGTGACGGACTATTGGGACACCGAGGACCACCTGATCGAAGATCCCAAGCGCGAATGTGGTGGGAAACGCGAAACCAGCGAAGCCGTGCAGGTGCAGGAAGGGGAAAAGGCGGACGCAGGCTTCAAGACGTTCAAGCCCTACCGGGACTACGCTTGCCGGGTTTCCGGTGGTGCGCTTGCCAGCGTACACGCGAACTTTGTGCGCGCCTGGGGCCGAGCCGGCGGCGACACCCTATGTGATGACCTGGCGACCATCCCTTCGGCGTTAAAGCGCAAGGGCTTACCGGGCGCGCATTCATCGATCCAGATCATCCGCACCCAGCCTGAGGAGAACGACAAGACCGCCAAGGAAATGTATTTCCTGGCCACTGACGCGGCCGCCAATGCGACCGGTTACCTCTATATCGAGAACCAGTACTTCCAGTATCAGGAGTGGGCAGAACGCCTGATCCAGGCACGCAAGAACGTCATGGCCTGCTGGAAAGCCGCTGGAGCGGCGACCGGCAAGACCAAAGGCGACATGCCGCTGCTGCACGTGTTCATCGTGATGCCCGTGGCCGAACGCGGCCAAATGGTCCCGCGCACCTACGACACCCTGGCCGTCCTCGGTCAGCAAGCTGGCATGACTGGCCAGTCGACCTTCATCGATAACGAAAACAAGCGTGTCCACACCGGTGTCGGCCGCGACGACATGGGACGACCGACCGGCGCGGTCTACGCGAAGCCAACGGTCGTCGAGTACGCCAACGGCATCGACAAGCCCAGTATCGCTGCACTGGAACAGAAGTATGGCCTGAAAGTGGCTGTGGCCATGCTGCAGACCAGCGGCTACGACCAGCGCCGCGTGCGCTACCGCGAGATCTACATCCACTCGAAACTGCTGCTGGTCGACGATTCCTTTTTCAGTCTGGGCAGCGCAAACCTGAACCAGCGCAGCATGGCGGTCGACAGCGAAATCAACCTGGCGACAAACGATGCGAAGCGGGCGACGGATTTACGGCGAAAAATCTGGGGGAAGCTGAGTGGGGGTACGGTTGATGGGAAGAGTGCTGCACCTAAAGACATTGCGCAGGCATTCAAAGACTGGAGAGTGACTATGAAAGCAAATTTGCAGCGAAAACTCGAATCGCAGCCCCTGACTGGCTTCCTGTTGCCGCTCCAGGACAACCGTAGCGCCACACTAAGGTTGGGCTGACGATGAGGTCGCCCTTACGTCGTAGGTTGTCCTACATCCCGCTTGTAGCAATTTTTATGTTTTGCTCTTTCAAGGGGTTCAGCGTGGTATACGACCAATATAAAACAGTACAGGCCCTGCCACGGAACGAAGAGCTGCCTCTCTTTGATCCGCACCGGTCGGGCTTCACTTGCCAGATCGAGGCGACCAAGGTGCCCCCGATCGACGCGCAGGCAGATGCCTGGTTTCGCGAAGCGCAAGCACTTGACGATCCCGACACATGGGAAGAAGACCGTGATTACAAGAAGATCGTCCAGCTAACGCGCCAAGCGGCGGAGCGGAGACACTGGAAAGCCATGCTCAACCTGGCCACCCTGTACCTTGAAAAACGCGATCCGCCGCACGGTGAAATGGAAGCGCTTGCGTTGGTAGAGGAGGCAATGCGGCTCGGCATCCCCGCCGCCTACGACCGGATGGGAACCTACTACATGAACAGTGTCGGTATGTCGGGTGACGCGACCAAGGCCTTCGCGTTCTGGCAAAAGGCAGCGGAGATGGGCAATCCGCATGCCCTGGGCTACCTGGGCGAAAAAATGTCCTCGACATGGGATATCCCGAACGAGGGATACTGGGCAAACATTCCGGTCGCGACCGAGATGCTGGAGTGTGCACTGACTCAAGGTTACGGCCCAGCTGCATACAGGCTGGCGGGGCTCCGAGGATGGCCCCGTGCAGCGGACAGCAAGATCGCGGGACCGCGTACAACCGAGACTAGAGCGTTAGCGCTGATGATTTTACACACAGGTGTGAAGCATGGCTGCTCCGACTGCGCTAGAAGTTTATCGGTCGAGTTTCGTAATCCACACGACTTGGCCGACATGCTTGTTCCGCATCTCGATCAAGCGCGCTCAGAGCGGTACGGCGTGCTCAACGATGCTCTCGATAGCAATGCTCTGCTCCGCTTCCCCAACCTGGACAAGGTACTTCCATTGCCACCCGCACCGCTGTCGCCGTGGGATGGCGACAAGCAGACACTCATCGATGCCGCAAAAGGCGTGACGCTCCAGGCATTGGATCGTAAAGCGAGTACCGCCTCGCAGCGACAAGGACGTTTATATCTCGACGCCGCGTATGATTTGCGCCCGAGCGAAGACACGACCACTGAGGTGAAAGCGCCTTTCGCGGGATACTGGCGAGCAGCCGCGCCGGATGAGCCAGCACAATTACAAGCCTGGCTCAGTGACATCCCGCCTGGCCTCTACCTGTCTGGAGAACCTTTCGACATTCCGCGTTATCCGGAGGAGATGGGCCGTAGAGTGATCCCGGGAGTGGTATGGCAGCGTTTTCTTGCTGTCCGCCACAACCACGGCGCGGTCGAACCTCTTGCCTCTGCCGGCATGGCCCGCGAAATCATGCGTGTGGAACCGCACCGGTCTTGCGATGCGCGCACTCCTTGCCCGATAACCGGCACCTGGCAACCTTGGCTCCCGCTTGAACATCCACTGCGGCATGCAGTCAACCAGCCGTGGCGCCAAGCTTGGATGATGGCCGGTCAGGCGTTCCCGCATCTGCACAATGACGACCATTTTCAACTAGACCCGAACGACCTGAAATGGCATCTCCTGGATAGTGCGGAGCCAAAGCTGGCTTAACGGTGACCTGATTCGCATTTGCCCGATTCGTATATACCGCCCTCGGACAGAAAGGAGCAGTCATGAAGCACGTGGATCGCGGCGTCATCCGCCTCAATGACAAAACTGATCACGGTGGTCAGGTTATTTCCGTTTCATCTGGCACTATTGTGATGGGTACCGAAGCAGCTCTTGCCGATGACGTAACCTTCTGCCCCCAATGCAAAGGAAAGTTCCTCATCAAGCCTGACGGTGCTGGCGCCAAACATGAGGGACGTGCCTACGCATATCACAACGATCTCACTGCCTGCGGTGCGAAACTCATTGCCTCGATATAAACGCGCGAGTACGTTGTCGGCACGTGATCTTAAGCAAGCGACGGCGGCAAGTTGCTCACGCAGCCACGCCAGCCCTTTCCATCTTGCGATAACGTCCCGGCGACACCAGGCCATGGCTGCGGAAATGACGCCGCAACGATTCGGATGAGCCAAGTCCAGCCAGATCGGCCACCTCTTCCAGCGGCAGTGCCGGCCGGGTAGCCAGGATCCGCTGCGCCAGTTCGACCCGCTCGCGTACCAGCCAGGCCAGCGGCGTCAGCCCAGTGCGCTCCTTGAAGCGGCGCTGGAAGGTGCGCGTCGTCATACACGCCTGGGTCGCCATCGATTCGACCGAATGGGCGGCGCGCAGATTTTCGCGCACCCAGTCCATCAGCAGAGCGATCGCATTGTGCGCATAAGCGGGCAGGGGACGTTCCACCAGCTGCGCCTGACCACCGTCGCGATGCAAAGGCACCACCAGGCGCTGCGCCACGCGGTTGGCAATGTCGACGCCGAAGTCGCCGCGCACCAGGTGCAGCAGCATGTCCAGGCCGGCCGCCGATCCGGCCGAGGTCACGATCCCCTCGTCCTGCACGTACAGCACGCCCGCTTCCACTTGCACCGCAGGGAACGCCGCTTCCAGCTGCTCCAGATAGCGCCAGTGCGTGGTGGCGCGGCGACCATCCAGCAAACCCGCATGCGCGAGCACGAAGGCGCCCGAGCAGATCGAGCATAGCCGCGCACCACGCGCATGAGCGCTGCGCAAGGCATCCAGCAAGGCCGCCGGCGGCGCCTCGCCAGCATCGCGCCATCCCGGGATGACGATGGTGTCGGCATCATCGAGCGCATTGAGTCCGTAAGGCGCGGAGACCGTCAGGCCGCCGGCAGCGCGCAGGGGACCGGCGTCGGCAGCACATACCGCATACGTATACCAGGGCACGCCGAGCTCCGGCCGGTCGAGCGCGAACAGCTCCACCGCGCAGCCGAATTCAAAGGTGCACAGGCCGTCGTAGGCAAGGATGGCGACATGGTGGGGCATGGCGCGATGTTACCAGTTCCTGTCGCCTTGATAACTGGCAGCCCGGCCCTGCGGCTGCCACACTGAGTCCTCATCCACAAGGAGGACCAGATGGCTTCAGCCGTATCCGCAGTACCCGCAGCGCCAAGCGAGCAGGCGCTCGCCCACTTCGCCGCCAGCTTCACCTTCGAGACCGATTGCGCCGACGTGCACGCAGCATGCGCAAGCGGCCAGCCGGATTTCGTCCTGCTCGACGTGCGCAGTCCGGCACTATTCGCGGACGGCCACGTGCCCGGCGCGCGTAATCTGCCGCAAGGAAAGATCGTCGAGGCCAAGCTGAGCGACTATCCGTTGGATACGCTGTTCGTCGTCTACTGCGCCGGTCCGCATTGCAATGGCGCACACCGTGCGGCCGAGCGATTGGCGCGGCTGGGCCGGCCGGTCAAGCTGATGATTGGCGGTATCACCGGCTGGCTGGACGAAGGATTCGACCTGGTGAGCGGCGAGAGTGCCTGACGGCGGCGCAGGCGGGCAATGCGTGCTGCGCTTCCACGTTATAGTGGCGGGAACCGATTTTCACGCAATGACCCATGAACGATTCCCCCATTCCTGCATCCCCCGAACCCGTCGAAGACGACTCCTTCCTTGAACGCGAACTTGGCCTGGCCGCGCGCGGTATCGAACTGGTCAAGCTGGAAGGCCGCGTGTTCCTGCGTTTCTCGGGCGAGGTACGCTACGAAGGCCTGCGCGTGCCATACCGCCTGGTGCCGGCGCGCGGCGTGCTGGCCAAGCCGAGCAAGTGGCGCAAGATGGAGCTGCCGGCGCGCCGTGAACTGATCGAAGAGCGCACGCATGATGCCGACCTGCAGCGCCTGCATCAGGAGACCGAGGAGTTCGTGCGCGACATCGCCGGCGACGCCGACGATTTCGGCTGGGATCCGATGACCTTCCTCGACGTGCTCGCCGAACTGCAAACTTCCGAGCCCGCCGAATACGTCTTCCAGCGCATCTCGCAGCGCCTGACCCACGCGGTCGAACGCGAGTCCGAAGAACGCCACGCTGCGCGCACCAAGGAGAGCATCAACCTGGCCGAGTACCCGCGTTCTTTCGAGGTGGCCAGCCGCATGGGGCGCAAGTTCATCGCGCTGCTCGGCCCCACCAACTCGGGCAAGACCCACCGCGCGATGGAGGCGCTGGCCAAGGCGGGTAGCGGTGTCTACCTGGCGCCGCTGCGCCTGCTGGCGCTGGAGAACTATGAACGCCTGCAGGCCGCACGGCCGCATGGCGAAGCGCTCAAGGTCAGCCTGATCACCGGAGAGGAACGGCGCCTGGTGGAAGGCTCCACCCATGTGGCGAGCACGGTCGAGATGCTGGACACCAAAACGCCGGTCGACGTGGCCGTGATCGACGAGATCCAGATGCTGGCCGACCGCGACCGCGGCGCCGCCTGGACCACCGCGGTCTGCGGCGCACCGGCCTCAGTGGTCTACCTGGTCGGCGCCGTCGAAGCGCGCCGTGCGATCGAGGCATTGGCCGAGCGCCTGGAAGTGCCGCTCGAGGTCCATGTTTTAAAGCGCATGGGGCCACTCGAGATGGAGCCCGGCGCGGTGCGCAAGCTGTCCGGCCTGCGCCGCGGCGACGCCGTGATCGCGTTCTCGCGCCGCGAGGTGCTCAAATGGCGCGACATGATCACCGAAAAGGGCCTCTCGGTGGCGACCGTCTACGGCAACCTGTCGCCCGAAGTACGGCGCGCGCAAGCCGAACGTTTTCGTGAGGGCCAGGCCGACATCGTGGTCGGCACCGACGCGCTGGCGATGGGGCTGAACATGCCGATCGCGCGCATCGTAATGACCACCACGGTCAAGTACAACGGCGTCGAGGAAGAAGAAATCTCGGCCGCGCTGGCCAGGCAGATCGCGGGCCGGGCAGGGCGCTTTGGGGTGCACGAAGAAGGTTTTGTGGCCGGCTACGACGACGACACCCACCACGTCATGCGCGCCCTGATGAAGGAAAAAATCCCGTCGATCGCGGCCACCGGTTTCGCGGTGGCGCCGTCGCTCGAGCAGCTGCACCGCATTTCGGCGGTGACGGGCGAGACCTCGCTGGTCAAGCTCTTGAAACGCTTCGTGCACAATATCGATGTGCCGGATGGCTTCTTCTACCCACGTATCACCGAGGACCAGAACGAGCGCGCCGAATGGCTCGACACGCTGCCGCTGTCGGTGGCCGAGAAATTCATGCTGTCGCTGGTGCCGATCTCGAACCGGGTGCCGTCGCTGCAAAGCGCATGGGAACACTGGTGCCTGTCGCTGGCCAAGAAGCACATCGTCACGCTGCAGCCGCACCGCAATCCACAGCAGCTGTTCTACATGAACCTGCAAGAGGTCGAAGATACCTGCCGCGTGTACTCGGCGTATGCGTGGCTGGGCTACCGCGAGCCGAAATACTTCCCGAGCATCGAGCTGGCGCAGCAACTGGCGCGCGAAGCCTCGGAGCGGGTCGACGCCATCCTGCAGCAGCAGAACTCGGCGGCGCGCAAGCGCCAGTCGGGTGCACGGCCAGGCGGCAAGCAGGGCGCTGGCAAGCGCAGTGAAGGCCGGCGTCGGTAAGATAGATCTTGATGGGCTAGTGGCTGCGGTTTGCTTCGTGATGGAAGCCCGTGTCTCTTGCGCACAGCTGTAACCGTCAAAGGGCGTGCCTTCGTTTTTTACGAAGAGGTCCACGGCCGTTAAGCGACGCTTACCGTCTGCTACGCCAGCTTAGTAATGAAGAGGTGGTCCATTTCTTCAACGTCTGCCAGTGCGATGTGCATGGCTTTCGCGCGCGCTCGCCATGTCGCAACAACACTCAGGACGTTTTCAATGATTGCCAATCCTTGGGATTCATCCAGATTGTAGTAGAGCGCTGTTTCCAGTAAGGTCTCCAATGAAGGTCCATGTTGCCCTTCATCGATACCCAACACGTGTTCTGGTTTTTTCACCGAAGGATTCATGTCGTAGGCTTTTGCCAAGCGCCACCCAGCCAGCGTACGCATAAATCCATGATTGCGCAGGTGGTCATCGCGATTGGCCACAGCAATGTTGAACGCGACCCTGGTAAATAGTTGCTTCAGGTCTTCTGCAATATGAGCAGGGCTTCCTTGTACTGCGATGAACTCAGCAAGGTCGACGTAAGTAGCCTCTTCCTTGTCGGTTTTATTCAGCAGCGTCATGGCGGAAGTGAAGAATCTTCGTCCGCCATCTTCGCGGTCAAATCGTTGAACCATAAACGTATGATAGTCGTGCCCTACCCGTTCTACACGAGACTTGGGAACGGCGATGCCGCAATCGGCAGCCATGTCATGAACTAGCTTTTCCCAGAGTGCTACGTCCCTGTCGTCGTCAGCTGAAGGAAATTTTGCAATCCATAATTCGTTAGCCTCGGAAAGGTTTGCTTTCGGTCTGGCACCGCCAAGTGATGCGCCTGGTGCTACGAGGATTTTGAGCCAGTGCTTTAGCTTAGTCATATCGTCGAATTTTTTTCGGGATAGTTCTAACGCAACTGCTTGCAGCTCATTCAGGCTAGTCATTGGTGGCGCAGCAAGAAGTTCATCCGCGAGAAAGATGTCCTCGTCTTCAGCGCTAAACCTCAACGCACCCATGCGCGTATGGTCCTGTACTCCACAAAGAAACTCCCAAGCTCCTAGCGTTACCTTTGTACGGCCGGCCTCCTTCGCTTCGACTGTCTCCCTTCGTTGCATCAGAACTTGCCCCCATCGATCTGGACACGAATCCATGAATACGCCGAAATTCGAATCGCTGGGATAGAAATCGTTGGCATCAAGTTCAAGCGCAGGGTCGAGCTTGAAGACCATCGGATTCTTGAGCCAACTATCGGTGTACCTGAATCGAACACCGTCATGCCCAACTTTATGCAATGTGCCAATTTGCTGTAGCGGTCCGAAATGTGGGTCGTCGAGCCAGACTTTCAAACGCGGTTGAGGCTTCTTCGCAGCCATTAGTGAGCTTTCTTCTTATCGTCAGAAGGTATATCGGTAGGAGAGGGCTCAGACTCTTTTATTTCGAGTGCCATGGACCGAGCCGGCTGTCCGCCCTTGGTGCCGACGTACACAGTTCGAGGTGCACGCTGGCGTTGTGGAAGTTCAGCATCCTGAAGGCGGCGTCCCAGGACGTCGTCACTTGCAACGACATTCATGTCCTTTTCTAGACCAAGCACGACGAGAACTTGGAAGTAATTACCCATCGCTACAGAGTCGGCGCCTGCTTCGATTTTTGCGAGTGTTTGACGACTGATGCCTGCTCGAGCTGCAACTGTCTCGGCAGAGAAATGACGCCTCAGTCGAGCGTCTTTCAGACGCTGACCCAAGGCCTGAAGCGCTCTGGCTGAGCTGGGGTAGAGGATAGCCGTGCGCTTAGTCATAATGTTAGTTATAGTGTATAAAAATGCCGTACTTTGCTTGTTTTAAGATACGTTATTGGTATGTAGCGAACTTCGTGCCGAGTTTAGCCTTTAACTGTAAATAAGCAAGCAGAGAACAGGTAAGGAAGCAGAAAGGTAGATGGTTAGTCCTGTAATGTATGTTATAACATACAAAAATACGATATTTTGTAAATTATACGGTTGGTTATATGTCTTAAGAGAGTAAGCTGACATATGTTTGACCATGCCATGCCATGCCATGCTTGGCTAGCGCCGGCCCAGGTTTTTCCCGAACCTCGAACTGGCGCGCGAGGCGTCGGAGCGGGTCGATGCGATCCTGCAGCAGCAGAACTCGGCGGCGCGCAAGCGGCAGTCGGGTGCACGGCCAGGCGCGAAGCAGGGTAGTGGCAAGCGCAGTGACAGCCGGCGCCGCTAGGCCGGCCTAGACGCGGTACTCGAAACAGGATGGCGTTCGGCGGTGTACGATGCCGTTTTTAAAACAAGATCGAGACACCTGTGAACACCAAGCACACCCCTGAATCCTTCAACCAGTTCGGCGCCACCTTCCTGCCTGGCCACCTCGGCATCGTGATTACCGAGATCAGCCCGGGCAAGCTGGCCGCCGAGATGAAGGTCGGCCCGCACCTGATGGCGCCCAACGGCTACCTGCACGCGGGCAGCGTGGTCACGCTGGCCGATACCTGCGCCGGCTACGGCTGCATCAGCAACCTGCCCGAAGGCGCGCAGAGCTTCACCACCATCGAGTTGAAATCGAACCACCTCGGCACCGCGCGCGAAGGCACGGTCTCGTGCATCGCCACTGCCGTGCACCTGGGCCGCACCACGCAGATCTGGGATGCGACCGTCATCGATGCAGCCAGCGGCAAGACCATCGCGCTGTTCCGCTGCACCCAGATGATCATCTATCCGAAGGCGTAACCGTCAACCGGCCAGCTCTTTCTCGATCAACTTGTGGACCGCCCCAAAATCGGGCTCGCCCACATAGGTCTTGATGATCCGGCCCTGCTTGTCGATCAGGAAGGTGGTCGGCGTCAGGGTGACGTCGCCGAACTGGCGTGCGATGTCGCCCGCCGAATCGAGCGCCACCTTGAACGGCAGCTTGCGCTGCTCGGTGAAGTTCAGCACGTAGTCGGGGCGGTCATACTGCATCGCCACCGCGACGAACTCCAGGCCGCGGTCCTTGTACTTGTTGTAGGTCGAGACCATCTCGGGCATCTCTTTCACGCACGTGACGCACGAGGTGGCCCAGAAATTGACCATCACGACCTTGCCGCGCAAGGATTCGGTACTGATCTTTTCACCGGCAATGCTGATGAAGGTAACGTCGGGCGCCTGGGTGCTGCTATTCAAGGAGGCATAGCCGATGCCGGCCAGGGCGAGTACCACCGCGCCGATGGCGGCGGGCTTGAACCAGGAACGGGAAGAAGTGGAAGCGGTCATGGACGGTCACATAAAAAAAGCGGCAGGACCATTATAGTCCTGCCGCTTCTCCGGGTCTGGAACAGGCCGGATCAGTTCAGCGATGCCTGCGCGGGGCTGTTCTGGCGCGTGCGCGCATCTTCTTCGCTGATGTACTCGAAGATCTTGACCACGCGGGTTACGCCCGAGACGCCCTTGGCGACATCGGCGGCGATATTGCCTTCGCGCTGGGTCACGAGACCCATCAGATAGACAATGCCGCGTTCGGTGGTGACCTTGAACGAGATCGCCGAGACGGTTTTCATGTCGACCAGGCTGGTCTTGACCTTGGTGGTGATCAGGGCGTCGCTCGAGCGCGAGGTATAGCTCGACGCGCCGGAGATGTCCAGCTCGTTGATGACGGAGACCACGTTCTCGATCGCGCGCACTTCGCGTTCGGCCTGGTCCTTCATGGCCTGGTCGCGCACTTCGCCGGTCAGCAGCACGCGGCGGTTGAAGCTGGTGACGTTGATGTGACCGGCGCCCATGGCGACGTCGTTCATCTTGAGCTCGGCCTTGACGTTGATCGACTTGTCCTCGGTCTGTGCGCCCAGCGTGCGGCGGTCGACCGTCGACATGGCGCCGGCCACGCCCGCGCCGACGATCAGGCCGAAACAGCCCGAGAGGGACGCCAGCAGGGCTGTGCCCAGGACGACTTTCGACAACAGCACGGCCATGGGCCGGCGGGCATTACGCATTCTCGTCTCCTCCGAACAGCGCGACGTCGATGCCGTCGCAAATACAGTGAATGGCGCACAAGTGGACTTCCTGGATGCGCGCGGTGCGGGCATGCGGGACGTTGATGTGCACGTCGGCGTCGGTCAGCAGCTTGGCCAGCTGGCCGCCGTCCTTGCCGGTAAAGGCCACGATGCGCATCTCGCGCTCCAGGGCCGCCTCGACCGCGGCCAGCACATTGGCCGAATTGCCCGAGGTCGAAATCGCCAGCAGGATGTCGCCCGCCTGGCCGAAGGCCTGCACCTGCTTCGAGTAGATCTCGCGGAAGCTGTAGTCGTTGCCGACCGCGGTCAGGATCGAGGTATCGGTGGTCAGCGCGATCGCCGGCAGCGGGAAGCGCTCGCGTTCGAAGCGGCCGACCAGCTCGGCTGCAAAGTGCTGGCAGTCGGCCGCGGAGCCGCCGTTACCGCAAGCGAGGATCTTGTTGCCGTTGGAAAGGGCGCCGAACATGAGTTCGATCGCTGCCGCAATGGAGGGAGCCAGGGTTGCAGCCGACTTCATTTTCAGGTCGGCGCTCTCCTGGAAGTGAGCGAGGATGCGTTGTGTATTCATAGCCGAGGATTATAGTGCAGTGGCAACCGGCACTGGGCAAGTGCAGTAAAAATTGCTTACACTTCAATGATGTTCCGCAACCACTCAATCTGCTCGCCGTCGATGGCGACCAGGTCGAAGCGGCACGGTGGGGTGACGGGAAAACGCAACAGATAGACTTGGGCCGCATAGACGAGCCGGCGAATCTTGGTCGGGGTGATGCTGGCGGCTGCGCCGCCGTGGCCGCTGTCGGCGCGCTGGCGCACCTCGACGAACACCAGGGTTGCGCCATCGCGCATGATCAGGTCGATCTCGCCGCCCTTGCAGCGGAAATTTTCTTCGATTGCTTTCAGTTTATGGCGCTGCAGATAGGCGAGTGCCGTCCGCTCCCACTCCTGGCCCTGGGCCTGCCGTCTGGACAGGCGCCCGGGCCACATCTCATTGGCCGGTCGAGACCGGTTCGAACACGCGGCGTGGGGCCGGGGTGGTCGTGCCGCCGGCGTCGTCGCTGAGGATGTCGTCGGTCGGGCCGTTGTCGCGGACCACGACGCCGGTTTCCACGCGGCGGAAGGCACGTGCGCCTTGCCCCATATTGACCGACAACCGGCCGGTCACGCCGTCGACCTCGAACGCGCCGGTCGGCTGCAAGGTCAGTTCGAGCGCGATGCGGTAGGCGTCGATGCCCAGCGCGTACAGCCGCTGCAGGTCGAGCGCCTCGCCACCGCTGCTCCAGCGCGGATAGCCGGCCACCGCCGGATGGTCGGGCTGCACGGTCCAGGGCAGGTCGAGGATGCGCACGCCGGCCAGTTCGGCCGGGACGCTGGCCGGATCGCGGCCCGGATTGACCGTGGCGGTGCCATAGGTCGGCAGCGAGGTGCCAAGCGCCATGCGTACCTGGCGCAGGCTGTTGGCGTCGAGCGCGGCATACACCAGTTGCGGCGGTGTGGATTGCAGGCGGCGGCGCAGCTCGGCCAGCGCGTTGCCGTCGACGTAGCCGTCGGCCGCCGGCAGCTCGACCGTGGTGTGGCTGCGGCCGAGTTCGGACCAGCGCTGGCTGAAGGCGCCCGACAGGCGCTGCTGCCAGGCGGCGCGGCCGGTCAGCACCAGGGCCTGGCCGGCGGGTTGCTCATTGGCGGCCCATTCGGCCACCTGGCGCGCTTCGTCCTCGAGCGACAGGCCGATCACCAGCATCTGGGGCGGCAGCGGGCTACTGACTTGCGGGTGGTTCAGGGCGATGGTGGGTTTGCTGACCGCGCCGCTGGTGGCCAGGGCCGCCACGGCGGAGCGCGCCAGCGGGCCGACCACGATATCGTTCTGGTCAAGCGCCTGGCGGTAGGCGTCGAGCGCCGCCTGCGACGAGTCGCCGGTCGGCACCAGGTTGACGACGATGCCGCCGCGCTGTTGCTCGTGGGCCGCCATGAAGCCGGCGCGCACCGCCTCGGCCGGCTGGGCCAGGGCCTGCGATTCGAGCGGCAGCAGCAAGGCCACGCGCACGCCGCTACCATCGGGGATGGCGGCGGTGCCGCCGCTGGCGCTTGGCGGCAGCTCCACCGGGCTGGTGCGTACACCGTTAT
>Ga0265797_10005838_pt1 | contig 17777 bp, 13 predicted proteins | sample P2T30metagenome_FD_192433 | JGI IMG/M metagenome (GOLD analysis project Ga0265797, IMG submission 192433) | Plant litter microbial communities from East Loma Ridge, Irvine, California - P2 T30 | ecosystem: Environmental > Terrestrial > Plant litter > Unclassified | place: USA: California...
CACTCCGAAGAAACTACTCGCCTGCGCGTGACCGCTGACTGGGCAATAATGTTGCGTGGCGCGGCCGTTCGCACGCCCTGAGTGTGCGAAGGAGGTTGAGCATTTCCGTTTCTTGTTCGTCCTGCACGTAGTTCCCACTACACTTCTCCATACCACTCTCACACGATCACTCACTTTTCCTCCCACCAAGCCTCATTCTTCCCGCTTCCCACGTCATATCGCACGCTGCCATTGGGTTCCGAAATCGCCTCGCTACACTCCAAAATCCTTGCTGCAAGCATCACGTCTCAACCACCCCGCCAGAGACCATTGGGACATCAGCGGGGTTCTAGCCCATCCTACTACACACACACATACCACAAAAATGAGTGCCGGTGACGCAGACATCAAGAATGCGCCCTTGGACAATGGGGTGCCTCTCTCGGAGAGTGTACCTCAAGATTTGAGAGACGTCGCCAAAGAAGCCGATCCTATGCCAGGCAACGAGCCTCAAGGCGTGCCGAAGCCCCAAAGGCCAGGCATGAACCGCTTCACAACCTCAAAAGAGAACATTCTTTCTACATTCTACATCGGTGCCATTGATCAGGGTACCACCAGCACACGTTTCATCATCTTCGACGGTGTTGGACAGCCAGTTGCAAGCCACCAGCACGAGTTCAAGCAGCACTACCCTCAATCTGGTTGGCACGAGCATGAGCCATACGAACTTCTGGAGAGTTTGGACCAGTGCATAGAAAAGGCCACAACCACTTTCATCGATCTGGGCCACAGCGTGGACGACATCAGAGCAATTGGTCTGACCAACCAGAGAGAGACATGTCTGGTCTGGGACGCAGAGACCGGAGAGCCTCTGCACCCGGCTATCGCATGGCCTGACACCAGGACCAAGGCGATGGTGCGAGACTTCAAGGAGAAAGAGAAGGAGATGGGTATCGATCTACAGCAGCTGACCGGTCTTCCGCTTTCGACGTATTCGTCTTCAGTGAAGCTGGTCTGGCTGATGGAGAACGTCCCTGCGGTCAAGGAAGCATACGACGCTGGTCGCCTCGCTTTCGGTACTGTGGATACTTGGTTGCTCTTCCACTTGAACGGCGCCCAGAGGGGCAAGTTCTTCGTCACCGACTCAACCAACGCTTCACGTACTGGTTTCATGAACCTGCACACTCTGAAGTACGACGACAGGCTACTCAACTTCTTCGGATTCGACCAGACCAAGTTCTACCTTCCCAAGATTGTACCATCGTCGGACGCAGAAGCATACGGAACTGTCTCCAAGGGTCTGTGTAAGGGTATCAAGATTGCCGGATGTTTGGGTGACCAGTCTGCTGCGCTTGTTGGCCAGCAAGGTTTCACTCCTGGCTCTGCAAAGAACACATACGGCACTGGATGTTTCATGTTGTACAACGTCGGCGAGAAGCCCGTGATCAGTCATCACGGTCTGCTCGCAACAGTCGCATACGACTTCGGCGGCAACCGCAAGCCCGCTTATGCGCTTGAGGGATCTGTTGCTGTCGCTGGATCCGGTGTGAAGTTCCTCATGAACAACATGGGTTTCATCACACACTCTCACAAGATCTCTGATCTCGCCGCTACTGTGGAAGACAACGGCGGCTGCGTTTTCGTCACTGCCTTCTCCGGTCTCTTCGCTCCTTACTGGATCGACGATGCCAAGGGAACTATCTTCGGTATCACACAGCACACTCAGCGTGGTCACATTGCTCGTGCTACTCTCGAGGCCACATGCTTCCAGACCAGAGCCATTCTGAACGCTATGGAGAAGGATTCTGGCCACGCCCTTTCACAACTTGCTGTAGATGGTGGCATGTCCAACTCCGGTCTTTGTATGCAAACGCAAGCCAACATCATCGGTATCCCCGTAGACCGCCCTTCCATGGCCGAGACAACTGCGCTTGGCGCCGCCATCGCTGCCGGCTTCGCTGTGGGCATCTGGAAAGAGTTCAACGAGCTGAAGGCCATCAACCAAAAAGATCGTCAGATCTTCAAGCCCGCTGTATCCAAGGAAGAGAGCGACAAGATGTTCAATCAGTGGGAACGTGCCGTCAGAATGTGCAAGGGCTGGTTGGACCCTCAGGCAGAGCGCGCTGATGCCGAGTAGAAGAAGGAGTGGCAGACCTCTCAACGACTACAGCTCTCATCGCCAGGCTAAGACATGACAATATCTGAAGCTGCTTAATATCCCTCCGCCCGACGTTCTTCATAATGACCCCGAAGACCACCGCTGGCTAATTGGAATCAGCATAAAGTGTTTCCTGGTGTTCAACATTTCCACATCCCTCATCAATCAGCCAATCAGCAGCACCGGCAGGCCTGCACGTGGGCACAGCCTGGAGCAATACCCTCCTCGCATGAGACGATCCCTGCGTCAAATTTAGATTATACATGTAGATAAGTGTCTCCTTTTTGAGGAGACGAATTCATATTACCCGTTCAGAACAAAAAAGCAACTTCGACACCGTGATCAACGAAACAGGTGAGAAATTTCTCTTGTCTACCACTGGAGATTGGAACACACTCGCATGGCCTGGCTTGTTGATCGCCAACATGGACGATTCAACAATTGGTTGACATGCAGGGCACTCTGTGAAATCCCGCATTCTGACCATCCCTGACGACTATCTATATTACAGCCCTACATGCAACACACATTTGCAATCAACGCGTTATCGAGAAGCGTCCCTTTGATTGCGGAGAGGGGTTCCCGCATATTACATAAACCCTGGGATCTCCGGGCAATGCAGGTTTCGACAACAGGTATCGACCCGCCCACGTGCCATGTATGATCAACACGCCCTGCAAGTTCTGTGAGTTCCGTGATCGTACTGGTCAATCAATCTGTCCAAAATTGCAGCAGATACACCAGACTATGAAACCATTTCGGCCTGAGCTAGAGTTTTTGCTTCCAAGCTATGCCAGCACGCGACAAAAGGCTGTCTGGCAGGTTTGATCGTCGACAGACCGACGACGACGGCGATCACTCAACAAACCCTTTTGATCAGCCATCGTGCCGCTTCTCGCTGACCATCTTCGGTGCAATTGACGCAGGTACGGGTTCGCATCTCCTCATCCTGCCGTCAAAGGCTGCGTTGCCAACTTGCATGTACTTGGAGATGTATCTCCGGTTGCAGTACTTGTCGACTTTGACACTTCGACTGATGCGAACCCCGCGGTACGCCTTTTCGGTCCGAACCACGCAAGTGGCTGGGCTCGGATACAGTAGTTCAGGTTCTCGCTCTCGACCTCCGAAGAGGATCCTTTGAGCGAGTCAATTTGAATGGGGGATGGCGGGGGGGAATGGGAGAGGGTGTGGGGATTAGGTTGCATGGATGCATGTCCCGCGGGCGCTGGCAGGTCTGGCCGGCCGCAGATTAAGTTACATCTTGAACAACGCCGATATCTGGTGTGGCACGAAACGAAACCTGGTTGCTATGATACCTCGATGGCAGCGCGTCCTGTATCTCGAATCGCTTTCTGCAGCGGTGTGAGGTTTGACGTGCCACAGGAGGAGGGTCCGAACCAGGATTCAAGGCTGGAACTGAGTGCAAGTCCGATACCGCAAGCAACGACGCGCAGACTCTCGCCTCTCCACTTGCTCTCGTCCAGCGTCGGTAGGGTAGTTTTGGGCGTTCTGTGTGTCGAGCCAAGGATCACGAGCTACGCACTTGACCGCTCCTTCATATACGTTTTTCTCGCAGATCGTCGCAGAGCACAGACGAGGCGGTGCTGTGCCCTAGCTTACAGCAGGAGTAGCGGCGAATGTACCTGACGAGCTTGGGCGAGGCGTTCATTGCCCTTTCATCTATGGGCTTCACGTGCACGTCTCTTTTTCCCCAAAGTAGTGCAGTGGAGCGTGGAGGTGCTTGGTGCTTGGTCCTTCGTTTCGTCTCCACATGCGACGCGCAAGTGCCGTTTGCTCCCCGAGGCCCAGGAGCGCGGGCTAACGTTTGTGATTCGGATGCGTCGACTCCAGCCCATCTCAAATCTGCAAGACACATGGCGCGCGTGGGCGAGGCGCGATGTGTGTTGCGGCCACAAGCGGCGGCGCGGGCTGGCTGCAACGGCTGCGCTCTCGGCGGACATGGTTCGGAGGGTCGGCAGCAGCAGCGTGTGGACATGGGTATGGAAGCTGTATGTCTCTTTTGCTACCGCTCTGTTAATTGCTGTTACGATACATATGTAATAGGGCCGCCCCCCGTGGGCAAATCGTGACCACGGCACAGGTCACTCGCCAGACACGCTACAGCAAGACTACTTGTCTGCTAACGCCACTCGCGTACTGTACACGCACACACGCACAAGGAGGATCTCCCTGGGCTGGCACTGACCTCAGGCTGACACTGCGGCAACGACGACTTGCCGGCCCCGGTGCCAGGGTGCTGGACAGCTCGATGTTGACAGGTCCTCGGGCGTGCCTTTGTGTGTGTGTGGCTGGCTCTGTTCTGCACTCAAGCTGTGGGCGCGCGCCATCTGCCCGGGCCTGCTCGCCTGTGATAGGAGGCTTGCCAGGAATTGTCTGTCCTCTGAGAGCCGTTTACCGTTGTGTGGTGTACGCGCCAACCTGTCGGGTTCTGAGACTTTCTGGTCTCAGCCCATCGCATGTCCGACACGACATGGCGTGCAATAATAGTCCGGCTTTGGGGAGCAAACTCGGAATAGCGTAAGCTACTCCTCTTCGCCAAAGTCACTACCAAGCTCTAGCAGTGTACCAAGCTTGCTCAATCCCCATCTTACCCCCGGTTGCTCGCTGTTGTGTTCTCAGACCTCTGTCCCGGTTCTGCACTTTCATAGGTATGACACGGGCTGGGACCCAAGCAGCACTGTCGACCAGCGAATGGCAGCCAGCAGACCTTACCGAGTGCAACCCTCCCGTCATCATCATCCTGTCATCTTCCTCGCCGCTCGTAAGCACGTCTGTCGAACCAGCTTCGTGAGGATATCGATCAGCAGTGCCCCAGTCTCTCCAATTGTTAGAACAGGTCGGGCCTGGACTCATCATACGTGCTGCTAACAATAATGCACAACGGCCGGCAGTTGCACACGATCAGATTCCCGGTGCCAACCGAGCAGGATTCCCAGAAACGGCGGCCGCAAGTCCGCGGCTTGAACAGATCCGGATGATGGTTGATTGTCGATACTAAATCCTACCAAAAAGAACGCAAGCAAGCAAATCACAGGCAGAAAGACAAGATCCAAAAAGCCACCCACTTTTAAGACCATATCGAACAGCAAACGATACCCGCGCGCGTCTCGGCCCGTGGTAGTCCAACACAATACACCTCAAACTGCCGAGCGACACCGACTAGCCGCCATTCACACGCCTGCACGCCCGTTGCGGCTACCGGCATAACAATCTCCCCTGGGGCCTGCACAACCTTCCAACCGGGTCAGAAAGCTTCGACTTACCGAATCTTGGACGCTTGTTTCGGGACTCGCCCTAGCCTTCCTTACCTTAGGTATACCTGCACGCCTGATCCTGATCCACCATTGGCGATCGATCCCCAACTGTTGAAGCCGTTCTGATTTTCCCGGGATTATCTTGCTGTTCGACGACAAGCGAAGAAGAGGAAGAAGAAGAAGAGGGTCGATGATGTGTGATTACACTCAGGTTGAGTACGCGTGTGGACACTTGCGGTTCACTGTGAGGGCATGGTGTGAGTGGAGCAAAAAAACGGATGCTTTGTTGAAGCTTGATACTGACCGATCTTTCTTTACAGGCATCAAATATCAGGAATCGCACAAGCGATGTCCTCCGAATGTCGTCGCCATCGAGTATCGGTTGAATGAGAAGTGTGGTATGGCTCCTTTACAGTCACGTTCAATGCATCATTGTCAACAGAGAATTAACAAATTCACAGGCGACTGCAGAGAGTCGACACCGCCGCGCTTCACGGTAAAGAGAAAACCCAGCTCCATCTGCAAACCACCTTCACCTGAAGATACACCAAAGAAGAAAGAGCGCCCATCGACACCAGCCGGTTCAAAATGAACAAGTCGCTTCAATGCTGGACGACACCACCAAACCCAACGACCGCAACGATTATATAAGATACCCACCCAATCACTGGAAGCCTTATGCGCTTCACTGCTGCAACAAACGACAGCCTAGATTAATCAGCTTCAGCAAAATGCAATTCCTGCGCCGGCCGCAGAAAAATCCACCAACCTGGCTCCCTTTCCCTTCGATCCATCATTTCCGCATCAACATGATGACATCAATACCAAATTTCTCGATCGATGTTTACCTTCTCGACACCTCAACAAGCCCTCAAATGGCGGTCCCGACCGCGGCAACGGGTGCCGACATATCCTTGTCCCAGGCCGCGGGACGGGTGCTCCCAGATGACGGGTCGTCGGGGCGCGCAAGACGAGGATCTTCGAAACGGTGGCGCTATCCGATTTCGCAAGATTGGTCTAATTCAGAATTCGAGAGCTTTGCTGTGCGCGGCTGCTTGCGTTTTGATGTTTCGCTTTGTGGATGTCGGATGGATGGATGTTGAGATGTTGCACGATCAGGGAGAGGTGTTTGTGTGTAGGGAGCACGTCGCGAGTAAAAGAGCTTGCGAGTGCATTGGGGTTTGAGGGGCATTGTGTGAGCTGTCGGGTACTCAATGAGCGCAGGGGCACGCGATCTGTTCCTGGATGTGGTGCAATGGCGCACACGAGCACCGATTCCGCGGATCGAGGCAGAGGATATGGCGACATGAAACACGAAGACCACATCGACATTAAGAACAGCCGCGGATCGAATGATCGGCCACGCAACCAATCCCATGAGAAATGATACATTGAACAAGTCGCTAGGCGACTGCGAGAATACCAAGGCCACAATTTCCCCCGAAATCCCACGACTCGTACGGCGGGTGATGCCTCTGGTACCGCCAGCCACAATCTGCAGCCATCCATTCTCGCTGCCGAAGCGGGACGGCTAGCAGCATGAGATGGTCGTCAGCGGACTCGTCTGATCGTTTGAGATCGGGAACACGTCCATCCGGTGAGAAGCAATCGTTACATCTGCGAGGTTTACGATGCTTTCTTCAGGCTTGCAGATGTGCTGCCATGGTCACTTGTCACCCGGACCAACGGGTAGCTTGGCGAAAGTGCTGCCCAATGAGCCATCGGGAGATGATTTCAGCCTAGTAGATGTGGTCACCAAAGACCATCCTGGGTGATTCGTCAGATCCACATGGGTTGACAACATGTTTGTTTGGCCTTGGTACCAAACCAGCCGATTGACACGACGCTGGTACACCGTATCCATCTGGCAATCTCCTTCCATTCAGTATTCGTTAGCAGAAGCATTGGGAGTAAAGGCATGTACAGAGACACTTCGGCTCGATTGATGATATACACAGGCACGTATATATGCTAGGATGGGCACAGGTTAGCAAACTGTACGTCAGACACTGGTTGGCCCCGAATCGAAGGCTACTCGGGCGGAGGGTACAATATCCAATAACACTACGTTTCAATGTCTTTGCCTTTTTGCTCTTCGATCGACCAATTTTGATAATTGCAAAGTCCGTTTCTGTCTCCCCGTAATAGCTCATTGATGTGTCATAGTCTTCCATGCATCGTGCTCATTGTATTCAAGCATCTGACCTACGATCTTCTCCTGCGTTACTCCAAGCTTTCGCATCAATCAACACCAAGGACGATATCGACGACAACTCAACGAAACCGCACCGTACACCCATAAAACCAAGTTTTCCATACTCGTGCTATACTCAATTATCTCTGTACATCACAGAATATAACCAAAAAGGCCGCAACACGACCATGTCGACCTTTTCACCTCTCACAACACTAACCCTACCAACCCCAAGCACACAACGATACGTGCACGCATGTACTCACTCACACGCTCAACTCTTCGAAGCCGATTCGCCTAAGTCGTGCGGGCCACACTCAAGATCAATGGTTCAGGGAGGAGTGAGACAATGAGTTGTTGGTGGCAATGGTGTGGTTTTGTGGTTCTTTTGAGGCTCGTGCTATGCTATGCTATGCTATACTATGCCATGTTGAAGTTGTGACCGAGCCACCGAACTCTCAAAGGTGTAGTCTCCTGTTTCTTTTGCCGGGGGAGTTTTAAGACATGCTGCCCGCCTGCCTAATCGCAGGACAGGCAGCAAGAAGAGAACAAAAAGTATAATCGTACAGGGCCTCCGAGTCAGCGTCAGTGCAACGGAGACCAAAAGATCGTCTCTCACTGTCTGTTCCTTTGGCCTCCAAATCAGACCCACAAGAGAAGAGAAGAGAGGGCGTAGGCGAGCCAAAAGTCGGAAGAAGCCTCGCAACAACAACATCCTGCAAGGTCTTCTCACCTCCTCCTACGCCACTAGCGCCACCTCGCCTTCTCCCTCTCCCTCTCCCCATCGCCAATCTCACCCTCATACCTCGCGCTAATCTTCCTCGACCTGCCATCGCGCTTCTTCCTCGACTCCCCACCATCGTCGTCGTCGTCGTCTCTCCCACGCTTGCTACCTCCAGTCCCGGCTCCAGACTGGCGCCGCTGCTGCTCGCGCGCAGCACGCTCCTGCTTATGGCGCTCGCGTTCCGCGGCGTACGGATCGCTCGAAGCAGCAGCAGCAGCAGCAGGGGCCTCGGAGGCGCGTGAAGGCGGCGGCATGCCGCGGCGGCTGGAGTGCGACTTGCCTTTGATTTTGAAGCCGATGTCGTCGGCGGGCTGCTGGTCGAGACGATCGCGGTTGTCGCGGTCGCGGCTGGAGCGGCGGCTGTGCTTGGAGGAGCGAGGAGGCGGGTCGTCGTAGCGGCTGCGGCGCGAGCTGCGGTCCTTGTCTTTGTCGCGGGAAGCGTAGTCGTCTTCGTCGCGGCGGCTGCGGCTGGGTTTGCTGCTGCGTGAATTGTCGCCGTTGGTTGGTTCTGGAGAGCGATCGCGGCCGCTGCGGCGTTTGTCGCGGCTGCGGTCTCGGTCGCGGCGCGAGGAGCGTTTGGAAGAGTCGTCTTCGCGGTGGCGACGGCGGCGGTTAGAGTCGTCGGTGGGCGAAGCAGATCTCGTCCTCGCGCGGGAGGTAGTGCCGCGGTCATCGTCGCGTCTCTCGCGCTCTTTGCGCTTTCTGCGCTCTTTCTCCTTGCGTCGCTCGTAGGTGCCGTCGGACTCGTAGTCTTCCCCTGGCTCTCTGTGGCGCTGTCTTCTGCTCCTGTGGCGAGACCTAGATCCCGACGCTTCCTTCTCGCGTCCGTCTTCTTGTGTTTCCCTTGCGGCGCTGCGGCCTCTTACGGAGCCTTGCGATTGCTCTGCAGGGGGCACGACTGAAGCCTGGACGGCTGGAGTGCTTGTGGCATGACTTACTTGAGGACGAGAATACCATCCACTATTAGGCAGGCCTTCACGCATCGCCTTTGGTCCAGTAGGAGCGTTGACAGGGGGAGCAGCGGCAGACATGTCGCCTCCATTTATTCCATTCATGTGGCCGCCATAATTGCCATGGCCATGGAAGCCGCCGGAGTTGTCATAATCAGAATAGCCAAACTGCTGATTGTGGTTGCCGTAGAAGTCCGCAGGACCATTGAAGTTCCCGTGATTCATTTGGTTTGCATCTGCGTGTCCGTCTTTAGACGTATCAGTATCCCCTCGCGCACGAGTAAGCTTTTGTGCCGAGCGCAGCACAAGTTTGGAAGACTCACTTGACATATCGCCAGCAGCAGCATCGCCATTGTGGTCTTGCTCGCCATATCCATTGGCGGGCGCGTCGCCCTCGCCTGCGTTAGTACCATCGCCACCTGTTTCATTAGTAGTAGTAGCATCTTGACCATCTGCTGCCGCAGATTGGCCTTCAGTAGTCTCTCCGTTCTCCATCTTGACACCCTCATAGCTCGGCGACGCCCGTCCAGCGCCCGGCTCGCCCTCGCCAGAAGCCTGCTGCTGTTGGTGAGGGTCTTCCTGGTGTCCCTGTTGGAAGCCATTGTGCATCTGGTGTTGATGCATGCCATTATGCATTCCATTCTGGAAGCCTTGATTGAACCCAGCACCAGGCCCAAATTGGTTGAAGGCGCCGCCACGACCGCCTCGGCCACCATAGCCATACCCACCACGACCACGGAAGCCACGGCCATACGGACGATTAAAGCCACGAGCATTGGGATGGAAGGGCTGTTGCTGGTTGTAGTGATTGCCGACTCGGTTATATCCTCCTGCACCGTTGTTCATGCCAAAGCCTTGGTTCATACCTCCGAATCCGCCCCCCATCATTTGAGCCATCATGTTCATGTCGTTCATGCCTCCCATTCCGCCAAAGTTCGGGTTGCCCATCATCATGGATGGATCCATGGCCATGCCGGGCATGCCTGGGGGGAAATATTAGTTTCATGTTCTGCTTGACGGTGTTGGTAGAGTGAATGATTGCGCTTACCCATCATGTTTGGCATGCCCATGCCGAAACCTCCCATGCTATTTTGCATGGCCATCATCGGGTTGAAGCCATTCATAGCGCTAAAGTCCATGTTGCCAAAGCCCTGCTGATTCTGGTTGAAGCCAAATCCTTGTTGTTGGCCATTAATTTGTGCTCCGTCTTGTGCTTGGTCTTGCTGTTGCTGAGCGCCTTCTCCTGCGCCGTATTGCTCGTCTTGAGGCTGCTCCATCTCGGTTTCTGGTCGTTCGGTGATGATCTCCACGTCGCTCTTATCGGCCGTGTCTTCATCATCGACGCCTTCTTCGGTCTGGTGCTCCTCATTTGGTTCAATGTTGCCCTGTAATAATAGTCAGTAAGGGCTCGCGAATTAGTGAATTGATCTCGTGAGAAACTCACGTTAGTGTGCAGCATGTCGCCTTGATCAGCATCGTGCTGCTCTGTGCTTGTGACGACCGCGCCTTCATTATTGGCAGCCTCAACAGTAGCTTCACTCACAGTTTGTGGTGTCTCTTCTTCCTGAGCAGGCGCCGGCGCCGGAGTTTCTTGAGGAGCGCTCTCTGCCTCTGCCTCTGCAGGTGTTGGGGTCGGAGCTGCAGTGACCGGTGTGGCACTGGCAGCGCTTGCTTGTGCCGTCCGTCTCTTGAGCTCAGTCTTCAGATGGGCCTTGATGGTCATGCGAAGACTCTTCATGGGCGTGCAAACGTCGGGCGACAGGGGCTGGTGTTCGCAGATGGTACATTGCTCTGGAATTCCGGCTTGACCTGAGGAGATGTTAGAATAGGCCACCACAACTCCTCATTCTCGCACGTAGACTCACACTTGTCGCATATTGACGTCTCGCAGCAAGGCAGCTTCACGGCGTTCACGGCTACGAGGTTACATAGGCCGCAGCGAAGCTTTGCTGGAATCTCTTCGGGGAGGAGAGTGCTGTGCGGGTTAGTAAGTGCTCACTTGCTTGACTGCGGGTATGTATATACCTGGCGAGATTGAGCTCGTCCTCGTTCAATTTTGCGGCCATGGCGGCGGCGGTGGTGGTTGTGGTGTATGCAAGTAGTGCTCGTTTGTATGCTGGCGCGCTGGGTGGTGCGCGGGGAAGCGCAGTCTTAGGTGGTAAGAGTGTGCATCAGTGGTGGGTGAGGGTAAGGATCTCGATGTGTATTGACTGAGGCGGTAAGGCGGTGATCAAAAGGATGGGCGCATGGTGTGCGTGTGCGTGTGCGTGTGCGTGTGCGTGTGGTGTTGGTGGTGGCGGAGAGATGTCGCGTGCAATTGCTTTACTTTGCTTGACTTCTGCTCTGCCTCTTGTGTCTCGCTTGAGCCTCGTCGCAAACTTGTGAGAGCCAGTAGAATCGGCGAATCGTCACGCCCGCCGCTAGCCAAACTCTATTTGCGGAGCAGAGCAGAGCCGCATAAATGTACAGTATTTGTTCACTTGCTTTATACAAATTACATGTATCTTACAATAAACCCCCATATTCATTACATTTTCTTGTATGCTTATCTAAAACACTCGATTCATCCATTACCATCAACAAGTAACATCGCTCTATTTATTACCTCACAACTTCGCGCCCATCTCCTTCTTCGCCTCCTCTCTCAGGATGCGCTTCAAGATCTTGCCTGACGCGTTCTTGGGAATCGCCTCCACCCACTTAATGCCACCCTCAAGCATCTTGTACGATGCCAGGCGCTCTCGCATATAAGTATGCACTTCTTTGTCGTTTGGACCACTGCTTCCCGCCCTCCGTACAATGTACGCCCTTGGGACCTCGTCGCCAGTCCTGACAGGGTCCGCAACTCCAATCACAGCACAGTCCACGATGTCCGGGTGCGATAGCAAGACGCCTTCGAGTTCTGGCGGTGCGACTTGGAAACCGCGGACCTTGATCAGTTCCTGCGGAGTTGCTGTTAGCAGTCTTTCCCAACTTGTCACATATCACCAGCAAACTCACCTTTTTACGGTCGACGATATAGTACAGCCCACTGGCACGAGCAACATACGCAATGTCTCCCGTGTGGAAGTAGCCCTCGTCGTCGAAGCTCCCTGCGTTGGCCTCTGGGTTTTGATAGTACCCGCGGAACACGGTAGGTCCTCGGACACAAAGCTCGCCTCTCACCTCAAAGTCCGTGATGTCCTTGCCCGCGTCGTCGATAAGCTTAGTATCCAGGTTGGGCAGCGGGTAGCCAACACTACCAGTCGTGTCGTACTCCGGGTAGCGCAGTCGAAGCCCTAAACACGACGTCTCGGTCATTCCCCAGACCTGTGTCATAGGCGCACCTCCTAGCAATTCTTCCATACGAGCCTGAGGGTGTTTGTCCAGTGGTGCTGCTCCCACTTGGCCGATCTTCGCTGCTTTCAAGCTGTACTTGTCCTTGAGCGGGCTATTGATCGCCATGATGACAACCTAGAGCGCATCGTCAGTCATTTACTTATTCAAACCAATCCACTCATACCAGCAGCTACTCACAGGAGGCACCAGCGTAAGATCCGTCACCCCAAACTTCTCATGCGCCCAAAACCACTTCTCGAGATCAAATCGCGGCAGCACATAAGCCTTCTCGCCATTCCTCAACGGCGTAGTATGCGCCTGAAACGCCGTCGCAGCATGAAACATCGGCAGCGAAAAAAACCTGACAACCTCATAAGGCTTCTTCGGCGCCTCGTAAACCAGCGTATGCTGGGCGATGATGTTGTCGTGACTGAGCTGCACCGCCTTTGGCAGCCCCGTCGTGCCAGACGAGAAGAACAGAGCGGCAGTCGTGTTCTTCGCCGTCTCCAAATCGTCAAACCGCTCCCAGTCCCTCTCGCCATGGCTCAGCAGATCTTTCCACTGTAACTGCCCCTCAAACACCTCCTTGCCCTGTCCATCCGGATTGAACAGCACAACCTTCTCCCTCACCAAGCCCACCTCTGCCGTAGCTTTCAAAATCGGCGCCATGAGATCCGCCTGCGAAAGCACAAACTTCGCTTTGGTCGTGCGCAACGCGTGCGCTAATTCATGAGCCGTGTAGGCCGGGTTCGTGCCTGCGTAGACGCCACCCGCTGCAATGACGCCGAGGAAGAAGATCGGATACCAGATGTCGTTGAACGAGTGGATGCAGACGCAGTCGCCGCGCTGGAGGCCTATGGCGCGGAAACCGGCTGCGAGTTGGCGGATGGCTTTGAGGGCGCGGCGGGCGGAGATGTTGTTGGAGGGGTTCAGGGCGGAGATGTAGATCTGTTGTTGGAAATATTAGGATGGTTGTTTAGAAACGGATTGATTCCATGGATGGGCGGGAAGCTTACGGGATCGTCCCAATTGTAGGATAAATTGTCGAAGGTCTGAGATCGGGCAGAAGAGATAGAAGTTAGTATTCAAGTCAAATTTATTCGATATATACAATCCCGTCTCAGCAAAACATACCCAGCTCAGAATATCCTTCGTAGGCACCTCATGGTGCTCTTTTGCAAGAAACGGCATATTTTGTCAAGTCGCTTGATTCAATTAACCAAACCAGAAAACAATGATGCAAAAGTCGTTTTTCGTCGTAACCGTGTCACAGGAATGAATCCAGCTGAAGTCTCGAGAAGACGGTTTGTCTCCCAGACTAAAGTCGTAGCTCTCCGTTTCCAGGTCCGACTCTCTTCGACGAGAACCAAACGTTGCAGGTGTGAGGGGAATGGGTTTATTCAATGTGAGAAGATCAAGGACCTTACTGAGCGGTTCTGTCTGAGCTCAGCTTATATCACGCGAGCAAAGCAAAAGCAAAACCAGCAAAGTTGGACGACTGGACAGAAAATACGAGGAAACAGGTACGAGGACTTCAACAGAAGATAGAGTGACCTTATGTACAAATGGAGGAAGGTCTCAGTTGAATCCAGGTTCGTGGATACCCGACCTAGCCGGACCTCAGTCGTCGTGGTTATCTCCGGTATGAGCGGCGTCTGGCTGTGGAGCCTCTCAAACGCGATGGTCTCGCTGATGTGTTCAGCTGAGGCTGCACAGGACAAAGCTTCTTTCCCCATGTTAGCCCTCTGTTAGGCCCTCGGCGTGACCGATGGAGAGTTTCACCGTTGGGTTGTGCGGAGATTGATCCAGGTTTCAGAGAAGTGAGGAGGATGAAATACATCTTTCGTGATAAGTTCCTCTTTCGGGAGGTGAAAGGGCGCTAGCGAGGTTGAGAGAGGAAGGCTGATACTGCAAGTCAGGTACTCATGCGCATGTTGTGATTTCTGCATGTTCGGAGATTATTAGACGACAGTGCCAAATTCGATTAAGCATGCCATGCATCTTCAGGCGAATTTGCTTGTAGATATGTATGTATGTATATTTTGCCGTGAGGTCAAAGTGCCGAGCAGATCAGTTGTCATGGTTTGATATATAGTAACCAACAGCATTATAGAATATCAGAAGTCCAGAATCAACACACTTATTCTTGCGGTACTGTTACAGGTCATACTCGACCACCCCAAGGAACCGCTGAAACGCCGCGCGCCATAGATATATCAGTCAGCTCACAAGTTGAAAAACAGATCAAACGACAGGAAAAGCAAGAAATAATTCGCCAACGCGGAAGACAAGCAAGGAGAGCTGTAAAAGCACATGCGTAAATAAAAGACAATAGATACAATAAAAGAGATGCTATGCAAAGGTTTAATAAAAGAAAACGAAGCAGAAGAAAGCGACGGACGAACAGTTCGGTCTTCCTCCAAAGTGTGTCTCAGCAAATAAAACAAAACAACGCGATGGTTGGTTTCTCTTTCCTTCGCGCGGGTATTAAATCAAAAATGCAGTACAAACAGTGGCCAGGTGTTTCCCAAAAAGGCGTAGCTGCTTCACCGAACCCTTCCCCCGTCGTTCTCATGCCAGGCCTTCCCAGCAACACAGCGTAATAAAAAAAATGTATTTTAGGGGTTATAGCAACGCATCGCAAGAATGGGAATTGGTGTCGTGGAAGGTTAAGCGCGGGAACGCTTTGTCTACGCGACCTCCTCCTCGGGCCAGCCGGGCATGGCACCCTCGCCGTTCATGGCGTATGAGCTGGCGCCGAAGCCACCGAGACCGGCACCGAGGCCAGCGAAGCCGGCTTGCTGCTGCTGGGCTGCCTGCGCTTGCTGCAGGTTGAAAGCAGGGAGACTGACAGCACGGTTGTGAGAGCCACGGGAGGCTGGGCTGTTGGGGTTGGCGTATGCGGCGTTCATGGGCATGCCGTTGGTAATGTTGATGCTCTGGTGGTTGCCGTGGCCGAACTGGGACTGGCTGGAGATGTCAAGGCCGCTAGTGCGGGTAGAGGTAACCTCGTTGGGCGAGCTGTAGAAAGCCTGGGCAGCAGAGGTGGTGGGGATGTGCTGGCTCTGCTGCTGTTGACTCTGCTGTTGCTGTGAAGACTGGAAGTATTGCTGGTCTTCAAAGGCAGAAGGGCTCATGTCGGGCTGTTGCTGAGGCATCTGGGCTTGGGCTTGAGCGGCGGCGAGGTAGAGCGTCAGAGGGTTGGCGTTGCCAGAGTTCAGGATGGAAGAAGGAGTAGGACCCTGCAGATTGTACTGTCCGTTCTGGCTGGTGCCGGAACCAGGAGAGATGGAGTGCTGAGCACGGCTGGCCTGCATGGAGCTCATGGGTGAAGGTGACTGAACACCGTTCTCCTGGCCCTGCTGCTGTTGTTGAGGGTTCATCTGGCGAGGTGGGTTGCCACATCTGTCCTTACCGAAGTTGACCTTGAAGCGCTTGTACTCGTCCTTGCCACGCACAGCCTCGATGGCCTTGATGGCGTTCGCGATGTTGGTGAAGTTCACAAAGGCACAGCTCTTCTCGCGCAGAGTGTTAATCAGCTCAATCTCGCCGTAGTCCTGGAAGTCTTGCCTGAGGCGCTCCTCAGTCCAGGTCTCGTCCAAGTTGCCAACGTAGACGTTTCTTGAGGCACCACCGGAGACAGCAAGGGCAATCGCAGGAGGAAGAGCACCAGAGTGCTTGCCCCAACCAATCTTCAGGCGGCGGTTGTGGATCATCAGACCCTGAAGGTTGCTGAGAGCGTAGAAGGATGCAGCAGAGGTCGGGTCGATGAAGGTGACGAAGCAGATGTGCTTGTCAGGGATGTAACGGATATGGTGCAGAAGACCACCTCTGACAACGTTGCAAATCTCCTCAATGGTGGTTTCGGGGTGGATGTTGCCAAGGTAGACTGTACGGTTGCCAACATTGTTGGCACCACCGGCGGTCTGAGCAACTGCAGCGGCAGCGACTGACTGCTGAGCGAGGGCACTCGTGATCAGGTCGCGGTCAGCACCGTTAAGGACGTGAGCATAACCAGGCGCAATACCAAGGTACTGTGCCGCGTTCTGCTGCTGGGTCTTGGAAACGTAAGCGCAGCGGTCCTTGCCGTAGTACACCCTGCGAGGTGCCTGCCACCTCGGGTCCTGAGGAAGTTGAGTAACAGCCTTGATGGCATTGCCAATGGACAAGAAGTGGACGAAGCCGATGGCCTTCTCGCGGACAATCTTGACAGTGTCAATGGGGCCGAACTTGCTCAAGTCTTCGCGGAGCTCGTCCTCCGAGGTCTCTTCAGGCAAGTTGCCCAGATAGACGTTGCGCGAAGCACCATTCTGCTGAACGGCAAGAGCCACAGAAGTGGGAACCGACGAGGGCTTACCCCAGCCAATCTTGATATCCTGACCCTTTATAGACAACTTTTTCAGAATTGCGTCGGAGTGGAAGTGAGTCGCAGAGCTGCCGTCCAAGAAGGAAATGAATGCACAGTTCTTGTCGGGAAGAAGCCTGACTGACTCGATTTGACCGCTGCGGACATGGCCGAGAATCTCTTCAGCTGAAGTCTCCGGAGGGATGTTGCCGAGGTAGACAGTCCTGCTCGTGCCAGAGACAAGGCCGGGCGAGACGCCCATGGTCTGGTAGCTACCCAAGGAGGCGCTGGCAAGAGCGTTGAATCCGGTGGTCGGTGACTGCAGGCCGCCGTAGTAGGGGATCGCGTTCATGGCCGTGGGTGACGCGATACTCTGGTATGCGTTCTGGGAGAAAGCAGACTGCTGCTGCTGCTGGAAAGTGTTGCCAATTTGACCCTGCTGGTTCTGGCGCGAGCTCTGCTGAGGGAAGTTGGAAAAGTTCTGGAACTGCGACGACTGGTAGGTCGAAGGAGAACCAGGACCAGGCTGGAACGGGCTACCGACCAGCAGGTTCGAAGGAAGCAATGGGGTGTAGTTCATGTCAAACCCAGTCTGAGGAGTCTGCATATCGGTACCGTTGTATGTCTGGGCCAATTGGCGGGTGTTGATTGCAGGGACGTTCGCACGCTGAGGGTGACGGTCCGCGTAGCCTCCAATGGAAGGCTGGTTGTTGTGGAAGGAACCATGCGAGAAGCCAGTATCGCTGGACTGCTTCACGGCATAGGACTGGGTGT
>Ga0265797_10005839_pt1 | contig 17777 bp, 20 predicted proteins | sample P2T30metagenome_FD_192433 | JGI IMG/M metagenome (GOLD analysis project Ga0265797, IMG submission 192433) | Plant litter microbial communities from East Loma Ridge, Irvine, California - P2 T30 | ecosystem: Environmental > Terrestrial > Plant litter > Unclassified | place: USA: California...
CGCAATATAAGATTTGTGATCATGCGAATCCTCCATGAATCCAAACTGTTGTCCGAAAAAGAGTTCGCCAACGACGTCGAACGCATACCTATGCTGCGATGAGTTTCACTCTTATTAGAACTATTGTTTCGATCGACTTACCATTGCAGCCAATCACCAAGGTCGATCACAGCACCCGAGCCGGCAAATTCTCCCATCCGCTTCACAAACAGCGCAGAACAGTTGTCAATATACCGCTCGAGAGTCAGAATTGTTGTCATGCTGTATACGCTGTTCACGATTCTTCGTCGCCCGCTATGCGATCGCTCGTTCGTGTTGCTGAAATGGTCTGGATACTTGGAGAACCCTTTTATATGCCAGATGTCGTAAAAGTACGACTTGTTCAAAGGCTTTGACATCGGATATATTTTCCGGATCGCCTCAGGGTCAGCGCACGCAACCTCGTTGGGACTGATGCGAACGAGTGGACCGTATTTCCGGTGAAGAGCGCGCTGGACAACATCTATTTCGCCACGCAAGACGTGGTGGATCATCCATAGTCGGGTGACCGACGCCCAGAATGGACCCGGGATATGTCTGAGGGGATGGGCAAGCCTCGCATAGGCAGTCCAAAGCAGCGCATAAGCTGCTAAAGCGATTGGAAGGTAAGGAAGCAACGCGATATAGCTCGTCATGGTGAGCTTAAAGAACGACAGAGATGGGCTGAACTGAAGATCAACCTTTGAGTTGGCAACTCTCGACCTAATATACTACCCAGCTCCGTGGGTGCACTCAATTTAAGTGATTCCACGTGTCGTCGACGCCATGTTCCTGCCACGAAACAATCAATCGATGATATCCATCTGTGTGAAAGAATAAGTAGCACGGCATTCGGGAACACAGAAGGAAACACACGGCAGCCGGTAACTCTGCTTCCGGTTCGGCATTTTGGCGTTTTCTTCTGCCGAAAGCCCATGTCGTATTTGAACTTTTGACGTTGATATAAGTTGCTATGCACGAGTCTGCATACAGCTCCGCCATTTAGCCCATGTCCGAAACACTGTATGCCTTTACACAAATATCCACCGTGTGGATAAGGAACTATGATGCAGTATGTGAGTGAAATTGCCAAGTTGTAATCGATTTTCTTGCGGCAGACGTTGTGTAGCTAATCGTGAATGTCAAAGAAGCTCAATTGAAGATAGATAATCTAATACACAAACTCTGAATTCAATCTGGACAGTAGTCACTTGTAAATGTATCGATTTTTGAACTTAGTGATGACCCTACATTATTTGTTGATGACCCCTGCGATATAGACTCTTGCTTAAGAACTATAAGTCCACAATTAAAGTGCCAACTACTGCAACCCCGCAAATCGTTGCAACTCAGAAACTGCCACTGGGAAGAAGGGACATAGTTTCACAAAGGGTCCATCAACTCCGCAATGCGTTGATTTCTCCGAGGCAGTGTGGAATATTCCGAAGGCTGGCGGTCTTTGTCCGGCGGTGCGTACATCGTACAACCCAACGGTCTTTGAGATTCGCCCATTGACGATGCATACTTGGCTGTACAATGGAGGTGTACTACCGCGGCTATCTGTCTCGCCTAGCAATGTCAGCTGAGCTATGAGATGGGGTAGCACCACAGCTGGAGACAATGCCTGGTCTTAAAAGGCTGCATATTCCCCTCCTGTGGTTGAGCTGCGTTTGTGAACATCGCCCACTTCAATTTTTGGTAGGAGATACAGAACAACCACAATGAAGCAAAACGACAACATCGCGGTCGAAGGTGTCAGCCCAATGGCTTTCCGTCAACCTGTTGGAACCAATGCTGAAGATCGGACAACCCCACTTATCCTGCCACCAAAGACCAGCATTGCAGTCTTCCGTCAATTCATGCAGCGACTGGAAGGAATTGTCGGGACTGAAAACGCAACAGTCGTCAGCAGCGATGCAGAGCTCGATCATGATGACTACATGGATCCCAGCAAGGCGCATGATGTAGGTTATTATTTTCCTCCCCACCTAGATCTGCTTGCACAGCTGTATAGACTGACAAAGAACAGATGTATCACGTCTTGCCTAAACAACACTTCGTCAGTTCAGCTGTAGCGGCACCTCGCGATGTATCTGAGGTACAAGAGGTCATGCGCCTTTGCAATGAGTTCGAGATACCCGTCTGGCCGTTTAGTATTGGCCGTAACGTTGGCTACGGAGGTGCTGCACCACGCGTGCCGGGTAGCTTAGGTCTTGACATGGGACGCAATATGCGGAAGGTCATAGACGTGAACGTCGACGGTGCATATGCTATTGTCGAACCTGGAGTTACGTTTGTGTAAGTTTGCACGATGAATTAGGATGGCCTGGCAGTCTACGAATCTGACTCGAGATACAGCGATCTGCACAACTACTTGGTCGAGAACAACCTTCGCGATAAACTGTGGATCGACGTTCCTGATCTGGGTGGTGGATCTGTCATTGGCAACACCATCGAACGTGGAGTTGGTACGAATTAATTTGCATGATATTCCGGAACGTCTACTGATGCTCGAGCAGGCTACACGCCATACGGAGATCACTGGATGATGCACTGTGGAATGGACGTTGTGCTCCCCGACGGAAGTCTTTGGCGAAGCGGCATGGGGGGTCTCCCGAACCCGAAAGCAGACCCAAATGCTCCACCCCATGAACAAGAACCCAACGAGACGTATGCTCTGTTCAACTACGGCTTCGGGCCATACAACGATGGCATCTTCTCTCAGTCATCATTGGGCATCGTCGTCAGAATGGGTATCTGGCTGATGGCAAACCCTGGCGGCTATGGCAGCGTGAGTACAAGATCTACTGCGATTGAGTCCATTACCATTGCTGACGAAAGTTCCAGTATCTGATCACATTGCCGAAGGATAGTGATCTTCACACTGCGTTAGAGATCATCCGACCGCTTCGCATTGCCATGGTACTGCAGAACGTGCCGACCATGAGGCATATCTTGCTGGATGCAGCAGTGATGGTAGGCTATACGATAGACACCATAGCCAATGCAACAGATCAGAGCTAACTTAGGCATTCAGGGAGATCGAAAGTCATACACTGACTCGAAAAATCCACTGACAGACGAAGAAATGGATGCCATAGCGAAGAAACTCAATCTGGGACGCTGGAACTTCTATGGTGCCGTCTACGGACCGGAACCCGTGCGGAACGTTCTTCTGAGTGTGATCAAAGATGCATTCCTCAAGGGGATTCCTGGTTCCAAGTACTATGAGCCCGAGGATATGCCTGACAACATCGTCCTTCAGACTCGACACAACACACTCCAAGGCATTCCCAGCACAACAGAATTGAAGTGGGTTGACTGGCTGCCTAATGGAGCTCACTTGTTCTTCAGCCCCATTGCGAAGGTCAGCGGAGACGATGGCATGGCACAATACCAGCTGTGTCGTCGGAGATGCGAAGAAGCCGGGATGGACTTCATTGGCACTTTCGTCGTCGGCATGCGCGAGATGCATCACATCGTGTGTATCGTGTTCGATCGCAAAGACCGCGAAAGTCGACGAAAGGCACATTGGCTAATCAAGACACTAATTGATGATGCCGCGGAGCGAGGCTGGGGCGAGTATCGTACTCATCTTGCGATGATGGACCAGATTGCGAACACCTACAGCTTCAACGACCATGCTCAGCTAAAGTTGAACCAAAAGATCAAGGACACGCTTGATCCCAAGGGCATTTTAAGTCCAGGGAAAAATGGCGTCTGGCCCAGCTGTTACAACGCGGAAGAGTGGAAGATCACGGAAGAGTTAGCTTGAGCTTGGCCTGTAGTCAATAAGCAGTTCATTTTTCTTCAGCATAACACTGCCGTTGAACACTGAGTTGTGACGATGATGTCAGCAACGTGATGTGAATAGACACAGATACATGTATCGCCGTCATTCTAACCTAGGGTTAGGGTCGGAATACGTATGTTAATTAGGTCTCTTGTTGCAAGTGCGACCAAGACATATTTCCTGCTAGGGATGATGTAAGTGTTAATCAGATGCTATCCGACATACTGTCACCCACTTTCATCGTCTGCCGTAGACTCTTGTCACAGTCAACGAATGAGCTCACCACTTTCCAAGAATTCAGGTGCATTGGGTGGAGAACTGACGACGATGGCTTGAGCCGGCAGCTTACGGGGCAACGGGAAAGGTCCCCGGATCACAAAATACAGCGCGATTTGCGACGAAATTCACGATGCACGGTACGGCAGGCCATCCTTAATGAACCGCGTAAGTTCACGTGGTTTATGAACCAGGACTCGCGGTGGAACGCTGGTCGAACGCGATGCTGGCCTTACGTCACTGTTTACCAGAATCCGCATACGGATGAGATTTATCTTTCGTTGCCATCACCCGGCGTGGTTGAAACATTCGATCACCGATCAAAAACAACATGCCCTGGAACTGGCCAAGAACATCACTGCATGAAATACAGACTGGCGGCGATCCGCTGTCGCTCGACGTTCTAGGCGTCCAACACGCAAAGGATGGTCAGAACGTCGACTTGGTCCACGTGCATTTCGCGCAAGAGACCGTTGCAGATCCTCTGCAGATGACCATTCTACACCATGGCAGTGTCCCGGAGCCGCAGGATCTCAAAGACAACATTGATACTCTGAAAAACGAAGGACCGAAATCTCTCAAACAGGTGGACGCCCTCAACAAGCAAATCGGCAAATCCACGGCCAAAGCAATCTGGCAGTTTGCTAAACAACAGCACTTCAGCGTCGACGAAGACATAGACCTCATCGGCGCCACTGGATGTTTCATCGAGGAAACGACAAATGATGGGGCCGAGTCAGATCAACCATGTGGAAATCAGGAATCAACAGAGCTCGGCGACTTGTCCGTCATTGCAGCCAAGACGTGCAAAACGACTGTGGGCGACTTCCACAACTCGGCCATTGCTTCAGGTCTACCGGAGGAGTCTCTATCAAACACTTTCGACAGTCTACTCGAAGGACAAACGGACGAATCCGGAGTAATTGACAGCGCCCGCGGGCCTTTAAATGTTGCCTTCGCTTCTTTCGAGGGATGCGTCGGCAGGCCACTAAGCGCAACGGACGAGGACGACAACGAGCGCGCAGGTCTGGTCGGGCACGTGCAGTCAGGCGACAACTATTTCGATCTGAGGAAGAAGGTTGTCAAGTTTTGGGGCGAATGTCCTGGGAATCTCGTCGCGCCGACGCAGCAGCTGATTGTGGAGTGCGAATGTTGATTTGTGTGATTTTTTGGGACTACAGGCGCATGAGATATATACCCGAGACGCAGCGGCGGTCTCCGTAGAGCATAGCGAGGAGGCGGATTTGGACATGCCCACGATGGCATTTATTTCAACACAGATGGTACCGAGGAAACCGCAAATGTTTCTGCAATCGACAAACTAGCTCAGTTGAGTGCTACAGTCTTATGGGATAGAGCAAATCTTTTTGTGCATAAGTTTATATACGTTATCTAGGCTCGTAAATATTGATACAATCATATACATATGCTGACACTGTTGCGCCCTCGTGCTACCCTCCCTTCCTAGGTTTACTGCAAGGTGCTTCGAACATTATACGTAAAGATTTAACGGTGTGATTGGATCCAGATCTTACTGATCGGTTGACCTCGAGATCCTATTCACACCTATAGGGCTGGGACACCATTCTTCAGAAGGCGCCTAAGATTACATTATCTCGACTAGTAAATTTGCTTTCAACATGCTCCAGCAAGCACTGCATCGCTCGTTATCGAAAACGTAAAGAGTGAAGACTGGCAATCAGTCAACTAGGAGAAGGAGCAAGCTGCATGACTGCCCCGCCGATCTACATGGGTTTCCACTTTAACAGCGTTTCGTGATTGCGTGTCTTCACATGTGGCATGTGCGAACATCCATGGTTCTTTTACCGCCGTTCTTTCAAATCACTGACTTGACAATATGAATTGGCTTCGCACTCACAGCTCTCGCACCAGCCTATCACATTTCAAATCAACCATGTCATCCACTGCTTCTAACTCCTACCCACGCCCGGATTTCCTCAGAGAGTCGCAATCCTGGACATCCCTCAACGGGCCATGGGACTTTGCTTTCGACGACAAAGACCAAGGCCTCGATGAGACATGGCACATCAAAGGCTTGCCTCAAAAAGCCGTACGACCCATCGAAGTGCCCTACGTCTTCCAAAGTCCGGCCTCGGGCATCAACGAGCAGCAGATCCACGAAGTGATCTGGTATCAACGAGAAATCCAAGACCCTCGCACCCCGGAGCAAAAAGAAAAGCAAGACCGAGTCCTCGCTCGGTTTGGTGCAGTCGACTATGAATGTACTGTCTGGATCAACGGGAACTATGTCGGCGGCCATCGAGGCGGACACGTGCCGTTCGACATCGATATCACGGACGTGCTGTCCAAAGCTGCACAGTCAGATAATAATGCACAGCGCATGACGCTCCGTGTGTTTGACTCCGCCAAAGATGTCACGCAGCCTCGCGGCAAGCAGTTCTGGGGTCCCAAGCCCGAGAGCATCTTCTACACGCCCTCGAGCGGCATCTGGCAAGATGTCTGGCTGGAGTCGGTACCTCGCGTGCGACTGGGAGACAGCAGTCACGGAACGGTCTTGCGTTCCGACGACATCGAGAGTGGTGTGTTGCATGCTAGTATTGCCGTGTTGGGCAGAAAGGCTGGGAAGGAGTATAGCGTGCAGATGGAGTCGAGTTTCGCGGGCAATGTCGTCGCCACAAGCTCGAAAGTCAAACTTTCTGAGGCGAGGCGTATTGCTTTTAATTTAGGCATGCGACTCTGTCGCCAACAGATGGAAAGTCTGCCTGCAGAAGTCACCCGCAAGGTACCACTGGACGATGACAGAGCGTGGCTCAACGGCGTTGCTCTCTGGAGTCCAGAGCTTCCCTCACTGTATGATCTGAGCATCAGGTTGTTCGACGGCTCCGACAAGCTGGTCGACGAAGTGAAGACTACGACAGGCATGCGCCAGATCACCTGGGAGAATGGCGACGGTACACTGCGTCTGAACGGACATCCTTACTTCCAAGCTCTGCTGCTCGACCAAGGCTACTGGCCGTCGTCTTTGATGACACCGCCGACGCCCACAGCTCTCAAAGAGGACATCGAGCTGTCCAAGGCAATGGGCTTCAATGGGTGTCGCAAGCATCAGAAGGTCGAAGACCCTCGTTTCCACTACTGGGCTGATCGCTTGGGGTTCCTTGTCTGGGGAGAGATGGCCAGCAGCTATGAGTATGATGGTGAGATGACTGGACGCTTCGACCAAGAATGGACGGAAGCCCTCAAGAGAGATATCAACCACCCTTGTGTGGTCGCGTGGACTTTGGTGAATGAGAGCTGGGGATACAGCGAGCTGAGCCACAACCCAGACCACAGGAACCATATCCGTAGTCTCTACTACCAGACGAAGTACGATCGCTGAAAGGACTGCCCCTTAAGATGATCCCAATGCCGACTGACACCCTCCCAGAACTCTCGACCCAACCCGTCCCATCAACGACAACTGCGGCTGGGAGCACGTTCTCACAGACCTGACCACTTTCCACGATTACGCCGACGCACCAACCCTCTCAACACGCACCGCATCCCTCGATTCAACGATAACCACCGGCCGCGCAGTCTTCCTCCCACCCCTCCCCACCTCCCCAGGAAGCACCCACACCCCCAACGCCCCCGTCCTCTGCACCGAATTCGGCGGCGTCAACATCACCAGCGCCAGCGGCCAAGACTCGCACCACGAGCGCGGCTGGGGCTACACGACCGCCAGCAACCCCGAAGACTTACTAGCACGCTTCGCAGCCCTGTGCCACGCCGTCGTGCACGCGGGGCACATCTGCGGGTTCGTGTACACGCAGACGACGGACATCGAGCAGGAGACCAACGGCTTGTACACGTACGACCGACGCGCGAAATTACCGGCTGAGAAAGTGCGCGCGATCGTCGAGCGCGCGGCGCAGACGTACTTGTCGCGTGCGCTGCAGAGCGCGAAGCCGCGTGAGGTGCTGTTCCGGTGCGGGCTGGCGGATGGGTGTAGTGTGCGTGGTTTGAGTATCGAGGAGGGGAGGTACCTTGTTGGGGAGTGTGCAGTGGATTTGCAGGGGGATGAGTGGAGGGTGAGTAAGCTGGATTTGGACGATTGTTTTGTGAATACTTGGGGCAAAGTGACGTGGGCGAAGGGCGGAGGGTTCGTGGCGTCGAGTCGGGATGTTGGATTGGTGGATGGGACGGTTATGGAAGTTGAGGCGGGCGATGGGAAGAGCTGGCAGAGGAACGTGGTGAGGTTGGAGGAGAGGGTGAAGAACGTGGGTGGGAAGTTAGTGTTTGAGTGAGGAGGAAGAGAGGTGAGGTTCTTGCGAATGAGGTCACTCGCGATGGCAGCGTTATCGGGCGTATTGTATTAAATGAATGCGATCTGCTGTCCATAAGGACACCGGCGCTTGTGATAGTCTGGCTGCCTGATCATTATATCTTGATGGTGTTTCTGATCATCCAATGTTGTGCGAGGTATTAAGCCAACCTGGCAACCACTCCAAGATCAATGCATCAACAATTTCGACGACACCGTATGACAATTCAAGAATTGATTGCAAGATAGATAATACTTCATAATAAATGTTTGTGTCCAACGTCTCAATGTCAGTTTATCTAGCTATCATGATCAGTCTCAAACTAGAACGACGCTACCAAAAAACGTGGCGTTCCAAAAAGCGCCACAGGGACAGATAAGCAATCTAGCTATCTATCAGTCCCAACAAACAAATGCATGCGGCTCGCCGTGGCCCAGCCGTTTTCTTCTTATCATTAAATAGACAGCACCTGCACTGCCTTTCCCTCCCCTTCCCGTTTCCTTTTTTTATTGTTCTTCGCTGCTCCAAAAACGCCAGTCGTGAAAAGAAAGTCAGTCCCAAAATAGAAACAAGATCGAGAACGCTTGACTCGCGGACGGACCCCCAGGCAAAGCAAAAGCCAAGAAAAGAACTTGTGAAACGCGCGCTCGGAAAGCCGGACCGGAAACGCTGGGCTTTTCCGACATGGACATCGTCGTGATGGAGATGAGATGAGATGAACATGCCGTCGTCAACTCGCACGATGCGGTCGCCAGCCAGGGCTGCGCTGCTTCTCATCACCTGACGAGCAGGTTGACCCAGCTGCGCTTCTTCTTCTTGCGCTCCTCCTTGTCGCCCTCTGCCGTCGGCACCTTGGACCCGCGCGACGATTGAGATCGCCCATTCCGCAACGAGCTCGGTCTCGACTTCGACTCCTCCATGCGAGCGAGCCACTCGGTGAATTCGAGCTCGCCAGGAGCGGAAGCCGTGGACGATACGGAGGCGTCTCGTCGGACTGGCGGTCGGGCACCCATGGTTAGGGGTCTGCTGAAGCGCGGCGAGGAGCCACGCATGGGCTGCTTGCCGGCTGCGATGGAAGAGGCGGCCGAGGAGGAGTGCCGTGAGTGACGGGTGTAGGAGCCGTCGTCTGACGACAAGTCGAGGGAGGAGAGGGAGAGGTTGGGGCCCAGGTGGACTGCGAGCGGCTCGGTGGGAGCCGGGTCTGGGTCTTGGAAGCGGACGGTTCGTTTGGGCTTGGTGGTTGATGTTGAGGTTGATGTGATGGATGTGTGGCTGGAGGAGCGGATGGAGGCTTGGTCGGCGCTGGTGTAGCTGCTGTCGCTGGCACTGCCGCAGACGCTGCTTGGGAGACTGGAGTTCATTGTGGCGGTGTGTAGAGGTCGGTGTCGTTATGTGGTGAGGGTTTGTTGAAGATCGTTATGTCGTAGAAGTGTGTCAACAGCCAGGTAGGGTGACGTGATTGAGGTGTTGCAAGGATATGTTTGATTGTCGATGCACCCAAGGGAGACAGGAGTAAAAGGCACCAGTGCCGGGAGTTGGGAGGAATGTAATAACTATATCGGTTCGAAGTAAGGTACAGCGCAGCGCAGAGCAGACGGTGGAAGGATGGCTTGGTCGGGGCCAACATCCGGCTTAGGAGCATGCAGCTATACGGGGAGGACGACACTCGAAAAAGGGCACAGCACAGAAGGGGCAGAGCAAAGATCACGCCGGACCAAAAGCTACCGAAAGTCTGACTACTGTACGAGCGGCAGAGGGCTCGTCTTGTCGAGAGGGCCTGAGCTGGGCGCAGTGGAGGCAGACGTGGGTCGCGAGAAAGCATGAGAAACGGGTGGGAATGCATCACAAATCACGGCCGGGCACGTGGAATTGGGCGCAGTCTGCGAGATGCAAAATTCTTGGAGCGACTAGAAAAAATGGGCGTCGCCTGGCCAGCTGTAGGCCCGGACTATGGCAAGCCCCGGATGGAATGATTTGAGGTATAGTAAAGCTATGTAGAATTAATTGAACAGCAAGCATTGTTGCGGCCGGCAGCTCACAGGCGGCAACAGCCAGCAGGAGAATTTCCCTGTATTGCTTGAGCGGAGAGCGGACACAAACAGCCTCGAGCAGGACAGGACAGCAGGGGTTGTGCATGATGCATAGGCGTGGTGCATTAATAGAAGTGATGTGCTCAATCAGCAGCAAGGATGACCCAGGGTCGCCGGTAAACGAGCGAGACTACGAGCACCCAACTGGCTGGCATCCGGGCCCATCGCTGCAGCTTCTCGCGTGGCCATGCGAGCCATGGAAGCAATGTAACGGTAGACGGTAGCTAGAAGGAGAAGAGGCCTTCGATACGGGCATTGATCAGCACTACCATGCCAGGCACAGCAAGAAACCAAGAAGCTAACAAGAAGCGCCAGCCGCACGAGCAGCAGCTGATGGTGATCATTCAATTCATCATCCTGGCTCATGTCGCTTGTCGTCGATTTAGCATTGCAAATCGTCTGCCCAAAACTTAGCGCTCACGCCACGCCGCCGCCCAGACTGCGCGGCACTTCTCGACCTAGTCTGCCTCCCTTTTTGTCTTCACGACTCAGGCGGGAACCATGGTTCAGCTGTTGCTTATGCTTTCGGCCGTGTTCCTGCCGATCGCCGTGCCCGATCGCTGCGGTGCATCATCTTGCGTCAATCATGCCGTGTGACATTGGATTATTGAATCTCACAATAACAACACCCGTTCGCGACATCACCGCCACGAGAACACGCTGCTTGTGTGGCGCTGACATTTGCCCTGTTCCTGTTCTCGTGGCCGCCGCTTACAGGTGTGGCGAGGCGAGCTCAGCTCCATCGCTTATGCACGAGGCGGCGGGAGATGGGTGGATGTGCCTGGAGAGCTTGAGAAAACTGCCGCAGGACTACTGCACGCTCGCTCGACGTGTCCATGCGTTATATTGCTTCCAAGCCTGAGATCAATCCGTGACTTCCGCATGTAGGCCGGATGCGTATTATTTTCTCTGTCGCCATAGCGGCCACCCTCTGCATACACTGCCGTACAGTACACCATCATATGCACGCACTGAGCACGGCCATATACACCCAATATCGCGTCAAAAGCACCACCTCATCAATTCGTTACCCCGGAAGATCCCCCGCACGGTTTCATGGGAGAATGGCAGGGCCTGCCCTGTTCTGTTCTACAATCCCAGCACTCTCTTTGCTTTTGCGCTTGCTGCCGCGCCAAACATCAGCTCGTTGTCCAGCTTGCATTCCCACGGGTCATACTCCATAGTCGACAACTGATCGCGGTCCACGTCTACCGACGACGACCTGCGCGATAGCCATGACGGCGATGCTGGCCCACCTTTTGCAGGCAAGCTTGTCGTCCTCACCCGGATGCGCGCTAGCTTTGACGTGGCGATGCGGATTGACAAAGCTTTCTGGCGTAGGTGCTTGACATAGCTGCTCCCTGAGGAATGTGGTCGAGCCACTGTGACCTCTTCCTCCTTCCCCTTCTCTTCCTCCTCGGCGTCGGAGAATTCAAAGCTACACATGGCTGAGCTGATAGGGCTGTCGATACTGGTGTCTGTGCTGTAAACACTGCTCGACGTTGACTTTGAACTTCTGGCCAGAAAACTGCTGCCAGCTGAGACTGACATGCGTCGCTCACTCACAGCGCTGTCTGTGTAGCTCGATTGGCGAGTATATGGTTTGCTGCGTAGAGAACTCATGCTGTTCCGGCCAGTAGAGCAGACATTGCCTGCCCAAGCATCCAGCTCCTCACTCTCTGCCGACAGTGGCGATTCGAAGTCGGTGTCGTACATGCTGCTCCGTTGACGAGAGATGACAAGGTCCTTTGGCATTTCCGAGATGTGTTGCTGAACGTCCAGTTTCCAGGATGCTTTGCCTCTGCTACATGCGGCGTCGGCAGTCTTAGGGCGAACAATCTCAGCTCCCCTCCTCAGACCTGGTGAGTCGACAGCGTCGTCTTCAGGAATCATTGGCAGCGGCTTCATGAGGCTGAGCTCTAGTTGTTGTCGCTGTAGCTGTGCTGCCATAGCGTCTGCGGCATACAATGCTTCTTCCACGATGGTGTACCAGCCATCGCTGGTCTCACTCCGTAGCGATTGCTTCTCAATGCTGTCGAAGTATTGGTCGAAAGACATGGCGGGTGTGCGGGTGTTTGAAAGATCGGTTTTCATTCAGCACGAAAGGTTGGTCCAAGACAATTGCTTAGCTTTGGAGTCGACAAGGAAAAGGCACGGCAAGGAGAAGCGTTCTCAATATCACTTCAGCCCACTGCCGAGCTCTTATGTTCAGAATGTTGGGAGCTGCGCATCATGAACAGGTGGACCAGAGATCGAAATGCAGATGCTTTCTGCAGAGAGACACACCGAGCCGTACTTACTGCGAGCACAACCAAAGGTCGACACGGCCCTCAGTTAGTGACAAAACAGCCAAACAGTCATCAGTACCGCTAAAACACAGGAAAGCTTCTTCACAGATTCTGGATCTTCACACTGCTGCCGCGCTTCGGTACGCCTCTGAAGCACGCCTCCCGCCCAGGAACCAGAACATGAAACGGGCGGCAACCGCTTCACACATCATCGCGGGTCAGAAAATCGAGATCGCAACAGTGCCCTTACAGCGGCAGCAGACGCCTGGTAGACGGTAGAACCTACGACTCCATCACGACACACGGCAGAATCGGCTAACCCAGTAGCAGAGAGAGCCTGGGAGGCTAAAGCAAAAACGCCGCGTGGTAAACCACATGAGCATAACAAGCTCCGATCCATCTCCTCGGGCCTTCCCAAGAGAAACCAAGAACCCGCGCAGGAAACGGCACTAGAACCGTGAAGAGACCCCCCAAACCGTCCGCCCGGGTCTTCCAAGGAACCCTGAGAACGCGGCAGAAGATCGAAACCGGAAGCCGTGAAGAGAGAAAAGGAGACCAAAGCTGGTCGGTACCATGGTTATACCAATTCGCACCAAACTGCCCACGGAGCGAAGTCCTCGATACCCGATCAAATACCCGACTCTTGAGCTCTTCCAGACGCCTCAAGACCACGCTGCTGGGCCTCGGGGCTGCAGGCTTGTCCCGAGCCATACCTATAGCCCGCGTCTGATATAGCCTACTTAGGCAGGCCGCGATCTGGAACTAGAGCGCTTTGAGATCGAATGTCTCACAACCCCCCTTTCCGGCGTCCGATTTCTTGCTTGGAACAGAATTTGAGAGAGCTCTCCGTGGTAAAGCGGTCAATGAGGGCTGGACTTACGATCTGGTGATGTCGTCAAATCGTTCAGCAGGCACCGTGAGACAAAAGGCGTGAAGAGTACGATTGCTTTGCTTTCCAAGCGGGAGAAATCGCACTCGCTCGTTCCTGGATGCTCTGAGACGCACATATAGTGCAGTAGTGGTGTGTCCTCGCTCTCCCTCGCAGCGCTCCCAAAGTTTGCGTTTCTGAGCTGCCTGATTTGGATTCTATGCATGCTCACTTGGTAAGTTATTAGAGTATGCCTCGCATCCGCGTACGCTCACTCGTAATTCACTGTCCATGCCAGTCTAGACTGTATAGATGAATCGGAGAAGCGTGGTCGTGTATTGTTGGGCGTGGGACTTACCCCTGCCAATATCCATGGCATCGTGCTGGGTGTGGGTGAGCACCTTCGAAATCATACATCCTGTGACCAGAGAGGACATACCAGGAGTTACGGGAATAACAGTCGTTCCTGGTTTGCCGGTGTTAATGATGTCCTCTTCAGATTGCTTTACATGCCGCGATCGCTCGGGGTGTGCTGCGGCTGGACGTGTGCTGTGAGAGAGTCGACTGACCAACACGTGGACAAGCTTTCGTCCCAACCAGGACGACATCCAGCCGTCCTGCATCACAAGGTGAATGACTCCGTCGACGTTCCCATGCAGGCTGAGTATCAGAACTCACCAGACACCCTCTTCAGTGATCCCCATCACCGGTACTGACGCCAGTTACCACTATCGCGGGCCACATGCAGCGCCACAAACGGCACAGCAACAAACACACTATCCACCAAACACATCCCGTCCTTCCCCAAACTCAAAAAAACGTGTGCCTGAAACGCAGATACGACCCTGCCAGAAGAATCGACGATTGTATCAAACAACTTTGCGTAGGTCCAGCAAGTCGCAAGAGCAAGCATCGGTGCATCGTCACACACCACCACATCGTCTCTCGTGCTTCATAGACTTCCCAGCGTAAAACATAGGGCGTCCTGTCACAAACCGCAGTACCTACTCGTGAAACAGACCCCATACACATACATACTGTAGATATATACAAACATACGAATTATGCAACTTGCCCTATCCTACCATACCATACCCCCATCACATCACTCCAACACGTTCCCCTGACCATCAGTCCCGCACACCCACTTCATCAACACCATCAGCCTCACCAGGCAAGCAAGCAAGCAAGCCATGGATGCATACATGCACCGAAGCCCTTGCCCTAACTCGCCTAACAATCGTCCTGTGCCTGACTTCGTGTGCAACTGTGCATCCTCCATACCATACCATACAATACGCACCCACATACCGTAAACCCAATCTCATCGCTCGAGCTCTAGGAGTGAGCACCGAAGTCGGACTGCCCGCTTTTGAGCAGGCACGGGAACGAAGACTGTACTTTTATGCTGCATGCAGCAAGTGATCGACATGATGGACGTGTACCACGTGGGGGAGCTCACCACCTCCCCTTGTGCCTGATCTTCGCGTGGGTGATGCTCGTATGTGCGAGGAGGGCTATGAGAGCTTGACTTGACGGTAAAACATGGTTTGCAGGGATGGAGGTTTTCTCTCGAAAGTGGGACGATCAGTGGTAAGGACTCATCGAACCAAGATTGAAAGTGTAATTACAACAACAAGGTGAAGAACAAGAAACGGAGCTCAAAATTTAGTACAATTGGAAGTTGAAGACTCTCAAAGAAACAAGACATGGCCGATGGTATCAAAGAAGAGAAGAAGAAAACCCAAAAGCTCTGTGTTCAACCCCTTCACCATTGCCTCTGCAGAAGACAGAAAAAAAGGAGATCTCGAATTAGTGCAGATAAGAGGCTTTCCTGGAGGAAGTCGAAGTAGGTCGATCATCCGTGTATTGTCTTTGAATGTGCAAGCTTGTCGGTCACATTTTTCAGCGCGGCTGCATCGCGCCAATGCGTGTCAATGATCAGCCCTGGCTGGCGAAAGCACGCGAGTGGCTTGGAGTACCGTATTTCATGGTGATGGGGACGGACTGAGCGCTGTAGATTGGAAAGTCTGTCAGTTGCCGCTCAAATTTAGAGTTGTGACCTGAGTTCAGCCCTCAAGTATCGAATGTGGGAAGGTTGATTAAGATATACATTTTGGGTTCATGGTAGAAGATAAGTCTCTGCTCAATTAAGACTGTTATGATGGGAGCAGAGAATAGATCTAGTACCCGTTCATGGTCATGCGGTTGCCGCCGGCGCTGCCGGGGATACCGCTGCCTCGCGAGAGCTCGCGCTCGGCGGAGGGAGAGATGGGACGAGAGCCGCCTGCACCCATCTGGGCGGAGGACTCCTTGAGAGCGAGCAGCTGCTTTGCACGGAAGCCTGTCGTATGGTGTTAGCGTATGTGATCGAATCTCGTGAATGGTACGAACTTACCCTCGTAGTGGATCTGGCTTGTGGTCTCAATGAGATCCTGGAGGTGAGTGCGAGTCAAGAAGTCACGAAGGTAGACAAACTCGCAGTGCCTCTCATCCTCCACGTTGATGGTTCCCCAGCGGTTCTGGCGAGCGGGGACGTTGCGACTGTCCAAACATCAGCACATGACCAAAAGAATATCATCCCCCAAGTGTCTTACCCATCAATGTTCATGGTGTGCTCCGAACCGACAACGGCGAAAGGAATGATCGACTTGATCTGAGCGTTCATAGCAGCCTCCTCCGAGTCGTTCTCCTCGTTCTCGTACGGGTACATCCTGATGTTGTGGAAGGCGAACTCCTCCTTGATGCGGTCCTTGAATTGCTGGCGCTCCTCGAGAGTGAGCGAGTCGGACTTGGCGATGACTGGCACGACGTTGACGGTCTCGCTCAGCTTCTTGAGAACGACAATGTCGATGGGCTTGAGGCCGTGGCCGGAAGGTGAAATGAAGTAAAGACAGCAGTGGATGCGGGTGTCTTGGATGTAACTGGATATATAAGGTCAGCGCCATGCGACTTCGTGATAGCGAGCAATTGGAAACATACCGCTCACGCTGAGCAGTCAGCTCCTTCCTGAGGTAGGCGGAGTGCTGGTCCTTGATGTACTTGACAATGGGGTCCCAGCAGCGGTCATTGTTGACAAGGTCGCCGTAGCCGGGTGTGTCAACAATGTTCAAGCGGAGGCGCACACCGTTCTCCTCAACAACGTGGGTGACAGCCTGGATCTCGGTGGTTTGTCTGATGGGTTCTGTGGGCGCAAGACGACCCTTTGATTTGACGAGGTTGGAGGCGAAGATGGTATTGATCAAGGTGGACTTGCCGAGACCGGTCTGTCCAACGCAGATAACATTGAACTGGAAGCCGCGCTTCAAGAGCTTCTTCTCGATCTGGGTGGTGATGCTGTCGAAACCGACGTGGCTCTTGGGGAAGACGCTCTGCACGGCCTGAGCCTGGGGAGCACCGACGTGGGACATGTTGGCGGTGGAGGAGGGTGTTGTGGTGGTGTATTCAATGGGGTATCTGGGGATTCGGCTCGGCGTTCACGGTCGCGGTGGTGAGGCGGATGGTGTAACGAGTGTGGGCGAGGGTGGTGGGAGGTGAGCTCGTCAGGAAGAGAGAAGAGAGTTTGGACGCGCGAGCGACAGCGAGATGGCGCGAGGGAGTGGTATTCGTCTGATGGAGCAGGAGAAAGTGCAAGCTGGAGCAGCTACGATGCCCAAGGGTTCACTCTTGGTGTATGGTGGAGGCACTTGCTGCGCGCCCTCTGCCAGCCCGGGCGCGGGAAAGGGGCCGCGCTAAGCTCGCGGCCCGAGAGCCCGTTCGATGCCCGCCAGCCCATGCCCGAAGGAGGATCTCGCGTTTGGCCTGCCTGCGATGGAAGCTGGAGAGGACTATCGTGAAAGCGAACGCAGCAGCCATATACCCATCGCATCGCACACCACCCCTCACACACATCGCCCAAGATGGCCGCAATCTCAGCCGCGCCTTCGCGCTCTTTCCTCGCCGCTTTCCTGCCTATCGCCCGCGCATCGCTCTTCCCGCAGCACACCACCGGCTCCATCGTAAACCGCATCCCGACCTTCTCACATCTACGAACCGCCCTCGTCCCAGCAGCCTTCTTGCCCATCCCCGGTATCCTCGACGCACTATGGGAGGGAATCCTCAAGGCCGTGCCTAAGAAGAAGACCAGTCACATGTATCGCTCTCCAAAAGTTCGAGGTC